>Ga0308167_1002374_pt1 | contig 17659 bp, 18 predicted proteins | sample PhyCR1_2_FD_202138 | JGI IMG/M metagenome (GOLD analysis project Ga0308167, IMG submission 202138) | Phyllosphere microbial communities from UC Gill Tract Community Farm, Albany, California, United States - DLSLRC.R1 | ecosystem: Host-associated > Plants > Phyllosphere > Unclassified | place... | reverse complement strand
ACCGACCACAGGTCAGCCGCGCGGCGCGCTCCAGTTCAGCTGCTCGATGTATCGCAGCAGCACCCCCTCGCGCAGCGCCCACGGAGACACCTCGAGCTCGTCGACATCGAGCGCGGTCATGGCGGTGTGCAGCGATACCGCCGCGGCGACGATCTGGAACGTGCGATCCGCGGTGATACCGGGGAGCTCCTGTCGCGCGGACGCGGGCAGACGGGCCAGCCGCGGGATCCACGATCCCAGCGACACCCGCGGGAGCACCATGCGCTGGATTCCCGACCACCCCGGCACCGGGTAGCCCGCGAGTCTGGCGAGCGAGCGGATAGCCTTCGACGAGCCGACGACGTGATCGGGGCGAGGCAGCGCGGCGAACTGGGGGAGCACTTCGGCGAGCGTCGCGGTCGCGTGCTCCCGAAGACGCTCGACGTCGTCTTCACCCGGCGGATCATGCGGGAGGAACTGCACTGTCATCCGGCCGGCTCCGAGCGGGACGGATGCCGCGGCATCCGGCAGCTCATCCCCGCCCGCCGCGACCTCGAGCGATCCGCCGCCGATGTCGAGGAGCAGCAGCTGTCCTGCCGACCAGCCGAACCAGCGCCGCACGGCGAGGAAGGTGAGCTGGGCCTCGGTCTCTCCGTCGAGCACCTGCAACGGCTGGCCGAGGGCAGCCTCGATGCGGGCGATCACGTCGGTCCCGTTCCGGGCGTCGCGCACCGCGCTCGTCGCGGTGGCGAGCAGCTCGTCGACCCGCTCGGCCTCCGCGACCTCTCGCGCCCGAACCACAGCCGCCTCGAGTGCTCGTACGCCCTCCTCGGAGATCGCACCGTCGTCTGTGAGGTACCGCATCAGCCGCAGGACGGTGCGATCGCTGGTCGTCGCCAGAGGCCGACCCCCGGGGCGAACATCGGCGGCGAGCATGTGGACGGTGTTGGAACCGATGTCGAGGACTCCGAGGCGCACGGATAGAGACTACTCGTGCGCCGTTACGATGTATCCGTGACCACCGCCGACCCCACGCTGCCTCTGTCTCCGTATCGCGAGATCGGACGCGACGAATGGGCGCGATTGGCGGCGGGTCTCGATCAGCCGCTCACCGAGACCGAGGTCGTCGAGCTCCGCGGCATCGGAGACCGCCTGGACCTTGCCGAGGTGCGCGAGGTCTATCTGCCCCTGAGTCGGCTGCTCAGCCTCTACGCGACGGCCACGAAGCGCCTGGGAGCCGCGACGAGCTCGTTCCTGCAGGAGGACGATTCGACGACCCCGTTCGTGGTGGGAGTCGCAGGCTCCGTCGCGGTCGGCAAGTCGACCATCGCTCGTCTGCTGCGTGAGCTGATGAGTCGGTGGCCGGGCACCCCGCGCGTCGAGCTCGTCACGACGGACGGGTTCCTACACTCGAACGCCGAGCTCGAGCGCCGAGGTCTGATGGACCGCAAGGGGTTCCCCGAGTCCTACGACCGGCGAGCGCTGCTCGAATTCCTCACCGAGGTGAAGAGCGGGGCCGCAGAGGTGCGGGCGCCGTTCTACTCGCACATGCGCTACGACATCGTCCCCGATGCGCACGTGGTGGTCCGGCGTCCTGACGTCGTGATCGTCGAAGGGTTGAACGTCCTGCAGCCGCCGCCCGCACCGAACGATGTGGCCGTCAGCGATCTCTTCGACTTCTCGATCTTCGTCGACGCCGACACCTCGCACATCGAGAAGTGGTACGTCGATCGCTTCCTCGCCCTGCGCCAGGGAGCCTTCTCGAATCCTTCGTCGTACTTCAACGTCTTCGCGCACCTCACCGACGAGGAGGCGATCACGACCGCACTCGGCTACTGGAACGAGATCAACATGCCGAACCTGGTCGAGAACGTGATGCCGACCAAGCACCGAGCGCGTCTCGTGCTCAACAAGGGCGTCGATCACAGCGTCGAGAGCGTGCTTCTCCGCAAGCTCTGAGCAGGCTCGAGGTTTCGTTCGGAACCTTCGCAAAAGTTCCGCCTTACTCTTGACCATATGTGTGGAATCGTCGGATACGTGGGCCCGCGCCCCAGCCAGGACATCCTGCTCGCAGGGCTCGCCCGTCTCGAGTACCGGGGCTATGACTCCGCAGGCGTCGCGGTCATCGACGGCGAGGGCTCGCTCGGCATGCGCAAGAAGGCGGGAAAGCTCGCGATGCTGCGCGACTCGCTGAAGGATGCCGCCCTGGCAGACGGCAACACGGGCATCGGGCACACCCGCTGGGCCACCCACGGCGGCCCCACCGACGAGAACGCGCACCCGCACCTCGCCGATGACGACAAGCTCGCCGTGATCCACAACGGCATCATCGAGAACTTCGCCTCGCTGCGTGACGAGCTGCTCGCCGACGGCGTGGCGTTCCGCAGCGAGACCGACACCGAGGTCGCAGCAGCGCTGCTCGGTCGTGAGTACCGCACCAACGGCGGCGACCTGCAGGGTGCGTTCCGCGCCGTGGTCAACCGCCTCGAGGGTGCGTTCACCCTGCTCGCGATGCACCAGGACCACCCCGGACTCGTCGTCGGCGCGCGACGCAACTCGCCGCTCGTGATCGGCCTCGGCGAGGGCGAGAACTTCCTCGGCTCCGACGTCGCCGCATTCATCGAGCACACGCGCAAGGCGCTCGCCATCGGGCAGGACCAGATCGTCTCGATCACGCCGGATGCCGTCACGGTCACCGACTTCGCCGGCACGCCGGTCCAGGCCGAGCCGTTCGACGTCTCCTGGGACGCCGCCGCCGCGGAGAAGGGCGGATGGTCCAGCTTCATGGCCAAGGAGGTCGCCGAGCAGCCCGAGGCGGTCGCCAACACGATCCGCGGTCGCATCCGGGGAGATCAGGTCGTCATCCCCGAGCTCGACGGCCTCGACGAGCTGTTCATCGGCATCAACCGCATCATCATCACCGCGTGCGGCACGGCCGCGTACTCGGCGCTCGTCGGCAAGTACGCGATCGAGCAGTGGGCGCGGATCCCCGTCGATGTCGAGCTGGCGCACGAGTTCCGCTACCGCGACCCGGTGATCGGCGATGACACGCTCGTCATCTCGATCAGCCAGTCCGGCGAGACCATGGACACGCTGATGGCCGTCAAGTACGCGCGAGAGCGAGGAGCGCGCACCCTGTCGATCTGCAACACCCAGGGAGCGACCATCCCGCGAGAGTCCGATGCCGTGGTCTACACGCATGCGGGTCCAGAGGTCGCGGTCGCGTCGACCAAGGCGTTCTCGGCGCAGATCACCGCTCTGCTGCTGCTCGGTCTGCACATGGGGCGCGTGCGCGGATCGGTGCAGGACGCATCCGTCGACGTCGCGGAGCTCACAGCCCTCCCCGAGAAGATCGCCAAGGTCCTCGAGAGCGAGCAGGAGCACGTCACGCAGCTCGCCGGCTGGATGGCCGACACCCGCTCCGTGCTGTTCCTCGGTCGCCACGTCGGTTTCCCGATCGCGCTCGAGGGTGCGCTCAAGCTCAAGGAGATCTCGTACATCCATGCCGAGGGCTTCGCCGCCGGAGAGCTCAAGCACGGTCCGATCGCCCTGATCGAACCGGGGCAGCCGGTCTTCGTCCTGGTGCCGTCTCCGCGCCACTCGGCAGTGGTCCACTCCAAGGTCGTCTCGAACATCCAGGAGATCCGTGCTCGCGGAGCGCGCGTGATCGTGGTCGCCGAAGAAGGCGATGCGGCGGTCCTGCCGTTCGCCGACGAGGTCATCCGGATTCCGCTCGCCGGAGCGATGTTCGAGCCGCTGCTCGCTGTCGTCCCGCTGCAGATCTTCGCCATGGCCCTCGCCACGGCCAAGGGCCTCGACGTCGACCAGCCACGCAACCTCGCCAAGTCCGTCACCGTCGAATAGACCCCGTCTCGGGGGTCGGGGCGGGGCAGGAGCCGAACGAAGCGGATGCCGCGACTAGGCTGAACGGGTGATCATCGGGACCGGCATCGACCTCGTGGACATCCCGCGGTTCGAGCGCACGATGGAGCGCACGCCGCGGCTGCTGGAGCGGCTGTTCGCGCCGGGGGAGCGGGCGCTGCGCCTTCCGTCCCTGGCAGCGCGGTATGCCGCCAAGGAGGCCCTGATCAAGACCCTGGGCGGCTCTGACGGGGTGCACTGGATCGAGATCGAGATCGCCTCCGAGGCATCGGGCCGCCCGCACTTCGTGCTGTCCGGATCCACCGCCGACGTCGTCGCCGAGCGCGGGATCACCCGACTGCATCTGACCCTCACCCATGACGCAGGACTCGCCGCCGCGTTCGTCGTCGCCGAAGGAGAGCCCCTGTGACCGTTCCGTTCCGCGAGGCACGCATCGAGCTCGATGCCATCAGCGACAACGTCCGCCACTTCCGCCGTCTCACCGGCGTGCAGGTCATCGCGGTCGTCAAGGCGAACGCCTACGGTCACGGCGCCGCGGCCGTAGCCGTCGCGGCCCTCGCCGGCGGCGCGACCCGTCTCGGTGTCGCCGAGATCCCCGAGGCTCTCGAGCTCCGCCGCCAGGGCATCACGGCGCCGATCGTCGCGTGGCTTCATGCTCCGGGCGAGCGGTTCGATCAGGCGGCAGCTCATGACGTCGAGGTGGGCATCTCGTCGTTCGACCAGCTCGAGGCTGCCGGTGCCGTCGCGTCGGTCGATCGTCCGGTCGGCGTGCACCTGAAGTTCGAGACGGGGCTCTCGCGCAACGGCATCGCGCCGGCCGACTGGCGGCGCGTGCTCGCCGAGGCCGCGCGTCTCGAGCGCATCGGACGACTGCGCATCATCGGGCTCTTCAGTCACCTCTCGAACACCTCGCCTCAGGACGACCGCGAGGCCCTGGCGAAGTTCGAGGAGGCGGTCGCCGCGGCGGCCTCGTTCGGCATCCACCCCGAGATCCGGCACATCGCGGCGACCGCTGCCGCGATCGACCTGCCGGAGATGCGACTGGATGCGGTGCGCATCGGCATCGGCATCTACGGCCTCTCGCCCTTCGAGGACCGCTCGTCGGCCGAGCTGGGGCTTCGTCCTGCGATGACCCTGCGAGGCGCGATCGCCGCTGTGCGCCGCGTGCCCGCCGGCGCGGGGGTGTCGTACGGATACGACCACCGCGCCCCGCACGACACGACGTTGGTGCTCGTGCCGCTCGGCTACGCCGACGGGGTGCCTCGCCACGCCTCCGGACGCCTGCCCGTGTCGATCGGCGGTCGTCGGTTCACCAACGTCGGCCGAGTCGCCATGGACCAGTTCGTCGTCGACGTCGGCGATTCCCCGGTGTCGATCGGAGACGAGGTCGTGCTGTTCGGCGACCCGACCCTCGGGGTTCCCTCCGCAGCCGAATGGGCCAACGCCGCGTCGACCATCGACTACGAGATCGTCACGCGCATCGGCCCGCGCGTGCCCCGGCGGTCGGCATGAGCGTCGACCCGGCCCTCCTCGGGCACATCGAGATCGAGACATCCGATGCCATGGAGCAGCTCGGCTTCCGCATCGGCGAGCAGCTCGAAGCCGGAGATCTGCTGATCCTCACCGGTCCCCTCGGGGCCGGGAAGACGACGTTCACTCGTGGGCTCGCGGAAGGACTCGGAGTACGGGGTCCGGTGCAGAGCCCCACGTTCGTGATCGCACGCACGCATCCCTCGCTCGTCGGACGGGCCCCCCTGGTGCATGTCGATGCCTACCGCCTCGGCTCAGGCGCCGAGCTCGACGACCTCGACCTCGACCTCGCACGATCGGTGGTCGTGGTCGAGTGGGGACGCGGCATGGCTGAGGACCTGGCCGAGACCTGGTGGGACATCGAGTTCGAGCGCCCCGTCGGCGGCGACGACGATCTCGACCCCTCCGAGCTCGACGCGGATGCCCCGCGGCACGTGACGATCACGCGCGCAGGGCGCTCAGTGATCACCGGCTGAACGGCGACTACCCTGGAGAGGTGATCCTCGCCGTCGACACCTCCCTGGGCACCGCCGTCGCCCTCATCGACGACGACGGCACCCGTCTGTCCGACGCCTCGGCCGCCGACCCTCTCGGTCACGCGGAGGTCATCGGCGAGCTGCTCGTGCGAGCTCTCGGCGAGACCGGAAGCGGATCGATCGACCACGTGGTGGCGGGCATGGGCCCTGGCCCCTTCACCGGACTCCGCATCGGCATCGCGACCGCCCGCACGTTCGCGATGGGCCGCGGCATCCCGGTCGTTCCCGTGCCGAGCCACTTCGCCGCGGCGCTCACCGCGATCGATCGAGACGCCGTGACCGGCCCGTTCGCCATCGTCACGGACGCCCGCCGGCGAGAGGTGGCCGTCACCGTGTTCGAGGGGACGGATGCCGACGGCATCCCGAACATGGTCGCCGACACGGTGCTGGTCGCGCGGGTCGATGCGGACGAGCATCTCGGTGGCATCCGTCGCATCGATGTCGAGACGCTGTCGGCTGTCGACCTCGCCCGCGTGGGCGCCCGAGCGGTGGCCGCGGGGCGCACGCTCGCGGGCGCCGAGCCGCTGTATCTGCGACAGCCCGATGTCACCGTGCCCGGAGCGCCGAAGAAGGTGGGGCGATGACTCTGCGTGCAGCGACGCCCGACGACCTCGACGCCATCATGGCGATAGAGCATCGCTCGTTCCCGACCGACGCGTGGAGCTCCCAGGCCATGGCGCTGGAGCTCGCCAGCCCGCACGGCCTCTATCTGGTCGACGAGCACGACGGCGTCATCATCGGCTACGGCGGAGTCCGCGCGCTGCACGGGTCGAGTGATGCCGACATCCAGACCATCGCCTTCGATGCCGAGCACCGTGGCGCCGGTCGCGGGCGCGCGCTGCTGCGCTCGCTTCTCGACGCCGCAGCCGAACGCGGAGCCCGAGAGGTCTTTCTCGAGGTGCGCGCCGACAATCCCGGCGCCGAGGGCCTCTACCTCTCCGAGGGGTTCGAGGAGATCGGCCGCCGCCCTCGCTATTACCAGCCCGATGACGTCGATGCGATCGTGATGCGCCTCGTGCTGCAGCATCCGCGTTCGGCGCACCGTGACGAGCCTGCCGAGGATGCCGCGAAGGAGGCCACCGCATGACCGAGCCGCTGGTGCTGGGCATCGAGACGAGCTGCGACGAGACGGGCATCGGTGTCGTCCGCGGGCGCACGCTGCTGTCGAACACGATCGCGTCCAGCATGGACGAGCACGCCCGCTACGGCGGCGTCGTGCCCGAGGTCGCCGCCCGAGCCCACCTCGAAGCCCTGCAGCCGTCGATTGACGCCGCGTTGGCGGAGGCCGGGGTGCGGCTCGACGACCTCGATGCGGTCGCCGTGACCAGCGGGCCGGGCCTCGCAGGGGCGCTCATGGTCGGCGTCGGCGCCGCGAAGGGCCTCGCCGTCTCGCTCGACAAGCCGCTGTATGCGGTCAATCACCTGGTGGGCCACATCGCCGCCGACATCCTCACCCCCGACTCCGAGCCTCTCGAGTACCCGACGATCGCGCTGCTCGTGTCGGGTGGGCACACGTCGCTGCTGCACGTGCGCGACCTCACGACCGACGTCGAGATGCTGGGCGAGACCATGGACGACGCTGCGGGGGAGGCGTTCGACAAGGTCGCTCGACTTCTGTCGCTGCCGTACCCGGGTGGCCCCGAGATCGACCGAGCGGCACTCGACGGAGACCCCCAAGCGATCCGGTTCCCTCGGGGTCTGTCTCGCGCGTCCGACCTGGCGAAGCACCGCTACGACTTCTCGTTCTCCGGGCTCAAGACGGCCGTCGCACGCTGGGTCGAACGCTGCGAGGCCGACGGCGTGCCTGTGCCGGTGGCCGACGTCGCCGCGAGCTTCCGCGAGGCGGTCGTCGACGTGCTCGTGACGAAGGCGCTCGCCGCGTGCGCAGACCTCGGCGTGCCGCGCCTGCTTCTGGGCGGCGGGGTCATCGCCAACCGACGACTCCGTGAGGTCGCGCTCGCGAGGGCCGAGAAGGCGGGCGTGACCGTGCGCATCCCGCCGCTGTCGCTCTGCACCGACAACGGGGCGATGATCGCGGCTCTCGCTGCGGAGCTGATCTCGTCGGGCCGACGCCCGTCGACGCTCGCGTTCGGAGCCGACTCCACTCTTCCGGTCACCGAGATCCAGGTCGACGAGCGCGTCGCGGTGATGTGATGAGCGACGCGCCACGCACGCCCGATCCCGTGGGCGCAGAACCAGGGTCCGATGCCGTGCTGCCTCCGACCAGGATCGAGCGCCCGAGCGGCGAGGTCGAGCATCCGTCCGGTTCGGCGCGCATACCGGGGTCCCGCCGCGAGGGATACACGAAGCTGCCGACGGGACCGGTCGGAGTCGAACCGGTGGTCGTCAGCGGGCCCGTGGCAGACGACATCGGGCGCGGCACCGACTGGGCGCCGTCGACCGACGCGTCCGTCGTCGACGACACCCGCCTCGCGCCCTGGGCTCTGATGGCCGCCATCGTGGCACTGGTCTCGTCCTTCTTCGTCGGCTGGGGCATACCGATAGCCATCGTCGCCGTGATCGCGTCGATCATGTCGCTGCGCCGACCGGTCGAGAGCCGCGCCATCGCACGCTGGGCGCTCGTGCTCGGTCTGTGCGCGACCGTCTACAGCCTCGGCTGGCTCGTCTGGGCCGGGATGCAGTTCGAGAGACTCGGATAGCGGATGCTCGACGCGGATGAATCCGTCGAGCTGAGGGCTCTCCAGGCGCGGGCCTACGGTCGAGCCGGTGCGCTGAATGAGCCGGAGGCCGCGCGGCTGCGCGAACTCGAGGCCGGCAAGACCCGCCGGGCGGAGCCGCCCGCACCGAGAGGACCGGAGCCGCCTGCGCCTGCGCCCGCACATATCGAGCCCGCACACATCGAGCCCGCCGTGTCGACCGTCGTCGACGGAGCCGGCACCTCGGTGTCCGAGGAGGACCGCACCACCGCGGCGCCCCACGGCGACTCCACCCTCACCGCGCTGCGACGGCACTGGCGTCTTGCCGTCGCGATCACCGCAGCCTTCATCGCGGTGGGCCTCGTGCTCGGCTGGCTGATCTTCGCCGATCGTGGTCCTGCCCCGATGCAGCTCAGTGCGCAGCAGGAGGGGTGGCAGAGCGCGATCGTCGCGTCGGGCGACTTCGACCCGGGTTCCGTGCGAGCCGTCGCCGAGGAGGAGGGCGTCGTGATCTGGTTCGCGACGAAGAACGAGCGCGCGGACGTGTGCCTCGTGCTCGGCCACGAGGACGCGACGGCTCCCGCGTGCACGACGCGGGAGCAGGCGACGATCCAGGGTGTGAACGCGACGCTCGCGAAGCCCGTGAGCGAGGCCCAGACCTACGACATCCAGGCGCAGATGTTCCTCACGCAGGATGGCGAGCCCGCGGTCATCACCCGCAGCTACATCACGTCGTCGCAGTCGACGTCGATGTTCGCCAGCGAGGCGGAGGCGGAAGCCGCGACGACGCTCGCCGCGCAGACCGGATTGGATCGCCGCACGATCCTCGTCGTCGGCTATGACGACGAGGTGCCGATCTGGACCGGGATCGACACCTCCACCCAGCGATACTGTCTCGTCTATGACGGGTCCATGCCCGACCCTCCGATGGTGTGCGACGACAGCCTGATGCTCGCGGATGCGGACCGGACGCTCGTGCTCGACGTCGCAGACGACGGCGAGACGACCCGCTATGAGTACCAGTTCGGCTACGGTCAGCAGTACCTCACCGTGACGAGGGGCTGGGAGAGCGACGATGCTGCAGGAGAGTGAGTCTGCCGAGCTGCGCGCCCTGCAGGGCAAGGCCTATGGTCGCGACGGCGGCCTGACCGAGGTCGAAGCGGCCAGGCTGCGCGAACTCGAGTCCATGCGCGTCGAACCGGACGCGACGGTCCTCGCCGCAGCTGCGGCCGGCCCGGGCGCCGACGCGGTCGACGCGCCGCGTCGAGCAGAGGATGCTCCGCTCCCGCATGCCGAGCCGCCCGTCTCCGGCCCGCCGAGCGGGAGTCCCGCCGATGAGGAAGCCGGTCGGCAGCAGCCCCGCGAGGCCGGCGGACTTCGCGCAGCGATCCGACAGCACTGGAAGGCCGCTGTCGCCGCATCCGCCGCGATGCTCGTGATCGGTCTCGGCGTCGGATGGGCGGTCTTCGGGCACACCGGTGACGCCGTGGCGCTGACCTCCGAGCAGCAGCACCGTCGCGCCGAGCTGCAGGCGGAGGGCGGGTTCGATCCCGGCAGCCTGCGCGCGATCGGACGGGACGAGGACGCCCTCGTCTGGTACGCCACCAAGGAAGACGGCGAGACGATCTGCATCACGCTCGACGCGGCAGGCAAGTCGGCGGATCAGTGTCAGCCGGCTGCGGATCTCGACAACGGGAACGGCATCGGCATCAGTGCGAGTGTCACCGCACCCGGCGAGGGCGAGGAGAGTCCGGAGGAGATCTGGGCATCCGCCGCGCGGGCGATGAACGGCGAGGTCGTCGGGATCATCCAGCGCTGGCGCTCGGACCAGAATTCCTGGCTGTCGCAGTTCCAAGGGGACGAGCGGGAACGGGCCGAGCAGCTGATCGAGGAGGGCTTCGAGGAGTACTCGTTCTCGGTCGTCGGCTACTTCCGCGATGCTCCTGTCTGGCGTGCACAGCGCCTCGAGAGCGACGACATCCAGGACTGTCTGATCATCGACGCCGTCGAGAGCGTCGAATGCCGCGTGTCGGGCGACCAGCAGTTCTCCGGCGACGGCATCGAGACCCGAGGGGTCACCGTCGACGAGACGGGGACCGTCGCCGCGGAGTGGAGCGTGCGCCTCGCCTACGCGCCGAGCGGTACGCCATACCTCGTCGTCTCCGGCGACAGCGCAGCAGTAGCCGCCGAGCAGACGGTGGAGCCGGGGGAGACGCTCGAGCTCGGCGGCGAGAAGCAGGATCCGATCCAGGTCGAGATCCCGTCCGACGACTCCGAGGGCTAGGGCGGCCTCGCCTGGCGCTATTCGGCGGCAGGCACCCGATCGGCGAGGATCGCGCGGCGCTGATCGCCGATGCGGGTGAGGATCAGCGTCGCCGCCTGATCGCCCCGCAGCGTCAGCTTCTTGCGGAAGGCGGCGGGGTCGATGTCCATACCGCGCTTCTTGATCTCGAGAGACCCGACATCGTTCGCCTTGAGGACGGCGCTGATCGCCTTGGGATTGGCAGGCATCGTCTCACGCACCCGGAACGACTGCACGAACGGACTCGTGAGCGCCGTGTCGGAGGTGAGGTACGCGATGCGCTCATCGAGCATCCCCGCGTCGAGACTGCGCGCGACGTCGCCGATCAGGCGCGCACGGATCACCGCGCCGTCCGGCTCGTGGAGGAAGGCGCCGAGCTCACGCACGGGCTCATCCTCCGCATCTGCTCCTGCGGTGAGCTCGTGCGAGCGCTCGCCGCGGATCACGAGAGCGGACCGGCGGATGCCGTCGCGAGCGAGTGCTCTCGTCCACAGCACCAGCTCGACGACGCTGCCCTCTGCGCTCACCCACTGCGCCTCGGCGTCGACGGGGAGCGAGTCCCGGTCGTGGCCGGGCCCGAGCTTGATGCCGGTCGAGGTGCGGGAGGCCACGTCGAATGCCCAGTCGAGCGGGGGAGAGTAGTCATCGGACGACACCCGCCGCGTCTCGCTGTGACCCGCGGTGCGGCGGGCCGGGTCCATCCAGATCGCCTGAGTCTCGTCGCCGTCGGCGGGCACGTGGGCCTCGGCGGTGCCGTGCGTCACGACCGCGCTGTCTCCGAAGGGCGCCAGGTTGTAGGCGGCGATCGCTGCGGTCACCTCGTCGGCATCCACGGCGATCACGTCGAGTCCGGCACCCGCGAACGCGAGGGCGTCTCCGCCGATGCCGCAGCCCAGATCGGCGACACGGGTGATGCCGACCCGCCGCAGCCGCTGCGCGTGCCGTGCGGCGACGTTCAGCCGGGTGGCCTGCTCGAGCCCGGCGCGGGTGAACAGCATCCGCGCCGCGAAGTCGCCGAACTTGCCCCTCGCCTTGGCGCGGAGACGTGCCTGCCCCACCACGGCGGAGACCAGCTCGGGGGAGTGCCCTGCGGCGCGCAGCCGAGACACGATCCGAGCGACGTCGGCGATCTCATCGACGGGGCCGAGCTCGTCCAGCGCCTTCAGACCTTCGGGGGTGAGCAGGGCGCGCAGCTCGGAGATCTCCACGCCTCCAGCTTAGGCGGCGGCCAGTTCGTCCGATTGGCACTCGCATTGCGTGAGTGCCAGCGGAGCGCCTAGACTGAATTAGCACTCTCGGGTTGAGAGTGCGAAAAGTCTTCCTGTCAGCGTCAAGAAAGAAGAGGTAGACCGTGTCGGTTTCCATCAAGCCGCTCGAGGATCGCATCGTCATCAAGCAGGTCGAGGCAGAGCAGACCACCGCGAGTGGCCTGGTCATCCCCGACACCGCCAAGGAGAAGCCCCAGGAGGGCGAGGTCGTGGCCGTGGGCCCCGGCCGCATCGATGACAACGGCAACCGCGTTCCGCTCGACGTCGCCGTGGGCGACCGTGTTCTCTACAGCAAGTACGGCGGCACCGAGGTGAAGTTCGGCGCAGACGAGTACCTCGTCCTGTCGGCTCGCGACGTGCTCGCAGTCGTCGTCCGCTGAGACAACGTCTTCGGAAGGCCCGGATGCATCACGCATCCGGGCCTTCCTGCGTGTCCGGACCGTGTCAGACGACCGCGGCCGGATTCAGCGCGACTGGAGCAGATCGACGGCCGCCGCAGCAGCGCTGCCGGGAGCCGCACTGTATGCGAGGATCCGCTGGCCGTCTCCCTCGGGCAGGTGAAGGACCTCGTAGCCGAGCGTGAGTTCGCCGACGACAGGATGGCGGAAGCGCTTGCTGCCGCTCGTGCAGAGCTTGACCATGTGCCCGGCCCAGAGCTTCGCGAAGTCGGGACTGCTCAGGCTGAGCTCGCCGATGAGTTCGGCGAGCTGTCGGTCGTCGACGAATCGTGCGGCGACGTAGCGCAGCGATGCCACGGCCAACGCGGCCTCTTCGTTCCAGTCGGCGTACAGGTCTCGTGTGTGCGGATCGAGGAACAGCATCCGGAGGTGGTTGGGGCGCCCGGCCGGTCGAGACGGCGCATCGACCTCGATGTGGCCCGCCATCAGGAGGTGGCCGGCGCTGTTCCAGTCGAGGATGTCGTTGAATCGGCCCAGCAGCACAGCAGGAACTCCCATGGCGTGCAGCAGTTGCGAGGCGCCTCGATGCGGCTGCTCGGTCTTTCGGGGACGGCGGGGAGCGGCTGATCGCGGGCGTGCGAGCGCTCGGAGATGCGTATGCTCGTCGGCATCGAGCTGGAGCGCGCGGGCGAGACTGTCGATGACCGCGTCGGATGCGTTCTGCGACTGGCCCTGCTCCAAGCGGGTCAGGTAGGTGACCGAGACCCCGGCGAGTCGTGCGAGCTCTTCGCGACGGAGGCCCGGAACCCTGCGACGGCCGAAGCTGGCAACCCCGACGTCGTCGGGGGTGACGCGATCCCGCCGGGAGCGCAGGAACTCGCCGAGCTCGGTCGCCGGCTGTTCTGAGGCGATCGGCCTGGTGAACGCGGGGTGCGGATCCATGGAGCCATTCTCCACGACCGCCGCACGCGCAGCCTGTCCCTGGCGGTGCTAGTCACGAGAGGGGACTGGTTGCCCCGTGCCCCCGGGCGGAGTCTGAGCAGCGTGACTCATTCCGACTCGACTCTCCCCGCCACGGCGCCGCCGGCGACCGATCGCTTCACCCCGTCGCAGGCGCTCGCCATGGGCGTCCTTCTGACGGCGAACTTCACTCTCGCCGTCGACTTCTCGATCCTCAACGTCGCGCTGCCTCCGATCGGGCGGGAACTGGGTTTCGACACCGCGTCGCTCCAGTGGATCGTGACCGCGTTCGCGGTGTGCGCCGCGTCATTCACCCTGTTCTTCGGGCGGGTGGCCGATCTGCTCGGGCGCAAACGACTGTTCATCGCGGGGCTCGCGCTGCTCGGTGCGGCGTCGGTCGTCGGCGGACTCGCGACCACACCGGGTGTTCTCCTGGCCGCCCGCGTCGGCCAGGGCGTCGCGACGGCGATGGTCACTCCGGCGGCTCTCGCGCTGATGACCACGATGTTCCCCGAGGGGCGGGCGCGTTCGCGGGCGCTCGGGCTCAACGGCGCGCTCATGGCGGCGGGCTTCACGTCGGGAGCGGTGCTCGGCGGGCTGCTCACCGGAGGCGTCTCGTGGCGCTGGGCGTTCTTCATCAACGTCGCGGTGGCCGCTGCAGCCCTGCTCGTCGGGGCGTTCGTCCTTCACGAGCCGCGTCGCGTCGCACGGGCTCGGCTCGATGTCGTCGGCGCGATCACCGTGACAGCCGCTCTGGTGGCACTCGTCTTCGGCATCGACTCCGCGGGGCGCGTCGGCTGGGGCGAACCGGGCACGTGGATGCCGCTCGGGGTCTCCGCGGTGTTCTTCGTGTTGTTCGCGCTCGCCGAGAAGAGAGCGATCGAACCGCTCATCGCACCTTCGCTGCTGAAGAGAAGGGAGATCGCCTGGGGCAACCTCGCCGGTCTCCTCGCCTTCGCCACTGAGACGTCACTCGTCTTCCTGCTGACCATCTATCTGCAGGAGATCCTCGGGTACACCCCGATCGCTGCCGGACTCATGCTCGGAGTGCTCGGTATCGGCACCGTGCTCGGTGGCCTTCTCGCGCCCCGCGTCATCGGAAGGGTCGGATCGTCGCGCGCGATCGTCGTCGGGCTGATCGTGCAGGCCGGCGCCACGTTCCCGCTCGCCTTCGCATCGGACGAGCATGCCTGGGCGATTCCGCTCCTCGTTCTGACGTTCCTCGGTGGCGTGGCGAATCTCGTCGCCATCGTCGGCTATGTCGTGACCGCGACGGGGTCGGTTCCCTCTGAACAGCAGGGCCTGGCGACCGGTCTCGTCACGATGAGCCAGCAGGTGGGCATCGCGCTGGGCACGCCGGTGATGGCGGCTGTGGTCGCGGCGTTCGCCGGCGCGGGTCTTCTCGCCGGGCTGCAGATGGCGATCGGACTCAATGCGGCGATGGCGCTCTCGACCGCCCTCCTCGTCGCGGTCGTGCTCAGGGGTCGGCGAGGCCGCTGAACGGCGGGGGAGGCGCCACCGTTGCATCGATTCCTGCCAATGTCCGGTCGGCGACGGCTTCGGGTGCGATGCCGCTCACCGACGGGCATAGGGTTGTGCGGTGACCCCGACGAACGCCGCCTCCCGAGCCACTCAGACGGCGGGAGTCGCGTACGCAGGGGGTGCGTATCTGCTCTGGGGCGTGCTGCCCCTCTACTTCCTTCTGCTCGCACCCACGGGGCCGTGGGAGGTCGTCGCGTGGCGGGTGCTGCTGTCGCTCGTCTTCTGTCTTCTGCTTCTCACCGTGATGCGCGGCTGGGCGGCGTTCGGCGCGATCATCCGGCAGCCGAGGCTGTTGGCATGGACTGCTCTCGCCGGCGTCCTGATCTACGTCAACTGGCAGGTGTTCCTCATCGGCACCCTCTCGGAGAACATCGTCGAGACGAGCCTCGGGTATTTCATCAACCCGATCACGACGGTGCTCCTCGGGGTGTTCGTGCTCAAGGAGCGCATCCGCAGGCTGCAGTGGGCCGCGATCGGCATCGCCGCCGTCGCGGTGATCGTGATCGTCCTCTTCTACGGCGAGTTCCCGTGGATCGCCCTCTCGCTGACGGCCTCGTTCGGGGTCTACGGACTCATCAAGAAGAAGATCGGCCCCGCAGTCGACGCGGTCAGCGGACTCACCCTCGAGTCGTTCTGGCTGATCCCGATCGCCGTCGTGCAGCTGATCCTCGTCGCCGCCACCCCCGACGGGATCACGATGGGCTCCCACGGCGTCTGGCACGCGGTGCTCCTCGCCTTCGCGGGAGTGGCGACGGCGGTGCCGCTGCTGCTGTTCGCCGCCGGCACCCGACGCATCAACCTGACCGTCATCGGGATGATCCAGTTCATCACGCCGATCATGCAGTTCATCATCGGCGCGGTCGTGCTCGGCGAACCGATGCCTCCCGAGCGGTGGGCGGGGTTCATCATCGTCTGGGTCGCCATCCTGGTGTTCGTGATCGACCTGCTGCTCGCCGCGCGGCGAGGGCGTCGGATCGCTCAGCCGGCACTGGTCTGAACTCCCGGTTCACGCCTGCGGAACTCGGTGTCGGATCGTTAACGCACCGAAACATCGGCGACCCCTACGCGAAGCCTTTCAGTCCTAGTGTTAGAGCACCCGACCGTGGTCACAATCCACGGCCAGTCACGCAAGGGAGCATCATGACCGCATTCACGCGCTCGCGCAGCGCCAAGATTCTCGCAGGAGTCGCGCTGCTGAGCGCCTCGGCGATCGTCGTCGCAGGCTGCAGCAGCACGCCCTCCGAGGAGCCGTCCGACGGCGGAGGCGGCGGATCGACGGCCGACCTCACGCTCGAGCTCGGCTCGCTGCTGCCGCAGACCGGTTCGCTGTCGTTCCTCGGCCCGCCCATGGAATCCGGCGTCGGCCTCGCCGTCAAGGAGGTCAACGACGCTGCTGCAGGTATCACGATCAACCTGACGGCTGAAGACGAGGGCGACACCGACACCAAGGCCTACGAGACGTCGATCAGCAAGCTGCAGAGCGCAGGCGTCACGGCCATCGTCGGTGCCGCGGCGTCCGGCGTCTCGCGTCTGATCCTCGACGGCAACGTCAGCGCAGGCATCCTCCAGATCTCGGCCTCGAACACCGGCCCCGACTTCACGGACTGGGACGACAACGGACTCTACTTCCGCACCGCTCCCAGCGACCTGCTGCAGGGCGAGGTCCTCGGCAACCTGATCGCCGAAGACGGGCACAAGACCCTCGGCGTGATCTACCAGAACGACGCCTACGGCACCGGTCTCTTCGAGAACATCAAGTCGACGTTCGAGAACGCGGGTGGCGAGGTCGTGGCCGACGCGTCGTACAACGTCGGTGACGGTCAGTTCGACGCACAGGTCGAGACCATCAAGGCGCAGAACCCCGACGCCGTCGCGATCGTGTCGTTCGACCAGTTCAAGACGATCGCTCCGCTGCTCGTGAACGCGGGCATCTCGCCGGACAAGTTCTACCTCGTCGACGGAAACCTGTCGGACTACGGCTCGTCGCCCGACACGAACTTCCCGTTCTCGCTCGAGGGCGCACAGGGCACCAAGCCCGGCCCGGCGCTCGAGGATGACTTCACCGACCGTCTGCAGGCGTACTGGACCGGCGAGGGCAACCCCGAGGTCAACGACTTCACCTACGCGGCTGAGGCGTACGACGCCGTCGTGCTCGTCTCGCTCGCGTCGCTCGCGGCCGGCTCGACCGAGGGCGCGGACATCGCAGCGAAGATGGCTGAGGTCTCGGGTGGCACCGGCGACGGAGAGAAGTGCACCAGCTTCGCCGACTGCGCCGAGATCATCAACGGAGGCGGCACGGCCGACTACGACGGATACTCGGGCGAGATCACGTTCGACGAGAACGGCGACCCGCAGGGCGCCTCGATCGGCACGTACGTGTACGACGCCGAGAACCTGATCTCCCGCACCAACTGATCACGAGCGAAGGCCCCGGATTCAGCATCCGGGGCCTTCGTCGTGTCCCGAGCATCTGCGAAGGCCACGGGGTCACCGGGCGTGGCCGACCCTCCCCGTCCCGCAGGCCCGGACTGAGACCCGGACAGAGCCGCAGACAGAGAGAAGGGGGGGGGGGCGCCCCCACCGCCCCCGCGGACGTTGTTGCCGC
>Ga0308167_1002369_pt1 | contig 17690 bp, 18 predicted proteins | sample PhyCR1_2_FD_202138 | JGI IMG/M metagenome (GOLD analysis project Ga0308167, IMG submission 202138) | Phyllosphere microbial communities from UC Gill Tract Community Farm, Albany, California, United States - DLSLRC.R1 | ecosystem: Host-associated > Plants > Phyllosphere > Unclassified | place... | reverse complement strand
GTCGAACGCTCTACCAACTGAGCTATCCAGCCGTGGCGACCCTGACGGGACTTGAACCCGCGACCTCCGCCGTGACAGGGCGGCACGCTAACCAACTGCGCTACAGGGCCATGTGTTGAATTTCTTCGGTTTTGTTCAGTTCTGCTTGCTCACTCCGGAAGAGTGACCCCAACGGGATTCGAACCCGTGCTGCCGCCGTGAAAGGGCGGTGTCCTAGGCCACTAAACGATAGGGCCGCAAGCAGTGCATCGCGCTACCGGTGGTCAAGCATACGGACGCCCTGGGGGTTTGACAAATCGAGGGCCTCCTCCGCGTCATCCTCGGCGTGTCGCGCCCTGCCACCCACGGATCTGCGGCGGTCGACGGCAGGTGCGTCCACGTCGCACCGATGTCCGAGTGCGAGCATCGACGGCGGTCCGGTGCCCCTCGCCCGAGGGGTACCCGCCTGCGACACCTGTTGTTACTGTTGCGTCTGTTAACAGTGTTACGTGCGTGAGCCTTGCCGCGCTGTTACGAAATCGAGATACATGTCGACCTCACCTTCGTTGAACCTCCGCCCCCGGGTCCGCGTGCTCGCGGCCACGGTCGCCGTCGTGCTCACCGCCGGCGCTCTCGCCGCCCTGGCACCGACCGGATCCGCGCAGGCAGCCACCTACCCGAGCTGGTCCGACGTCGAGAAGGCGAAGGCGTCGACGAGCGCGCAGCAGGCCAAGGTCACCGAGATCAAGTCGCTCATCGCGGGACTGCAGTCCAAGGCGACCGCGGCGAAGGCTTCGGCCCAGGCGGCGGGCGAGGCCTACCAGACCGCGCAGACGAAGTACGACGACGCGACACTGACGCAGCAGAAGCTGCAGGCCCAGGCGGACGACGCCGAGAAGACGGCCGCGCAGTCCGAGGAACAGGCCGGGCAGCTCGCCGCACAGCTGGGCCGCGCCAGCGCGAACGACGTGACGACCGACATCATCACCCACCCCTCGGACTCGGGCGACCTGCTGTACGAACTCGGTGCCATGTCGAAGCTCAGCGAGCAGGCGGACGGCATCTACGCCCAGGCCTCGCAGGACCGTGGGACGGCGCAGGGTCTCGCCGACAAGGCCGACGTCGCCAAGCAGGCCCTCGGCAAGCTCGCGGACGCCGCGGAGCAGAAGATGCAGGCGGCGCAGGACGCTGCGGACGAGGCACAGTCGGCCGTCGACGCCCAGGCCGACAACCAGGAGCGGCTCGAGGCGCAGCTCACGCTCCTCACGACGAGCGAGAAGAACGTCGAGGCGAACTACAACAAGGGCGTCCAGGCCGAGAAGGCGCGGCAGGCAGCCCTCGCCGCGGCGGCCGCCAAGGCTGCGGCCACGAGCCAGGGCGGCTCTGGTGGCGGGTCGCCGAACTCCTCCGGCTGGGTCCGGCCCTCGGGCGGGTACCAGACCAGCGCCTACGGCTACCGGGTCGACCCGTACACGCACTACCGCGCCCTGCACGCGGGAGTGGACCTCGCTCCCGCCTGCTACGCGCCGATCTACGCCGCGCACTCCGGCACGGTCACGTTCGCGGCCAACGGTGGCGGCTACGGCAACGAGGTCGTCCTGGACAACGGCGGCGGCGTCTCGACCGCCTACGGGCACATCGTCGACGGCGGCATCCTCGTCTCCGTCGGGCAGCACGTCAGCGCCGGACAGCAGATCGCGAAGATCGGCTCGACCGGCTGGTCGACGGGATGCCACCTCCACTTCGAGACCCGGATCAACGGTTCCGCCGTCGACCCGGTCCCCTTCATGGCAGCGCGGGGGATCTCGGTATGAGCACGAGCGCTGCCCCGAGCACCTGAGGTCACATGAAGCCGTCCGTCCGCACCCGCACCTGCGTGACCGCGTCCGCTGCCGCCCTCGGCATCGGGCTGTCCCTCGTGCTCGCCGCGCCCGCCCAGGCGACGCCCGCCGCGCCGACCTGGGACGAGGTCCGCGCGGCGAAGGCGGACACGGCGGCAGCGCAGGAGACCGCCGACGAGCTGAGCGCCCGGCTGACCGCGCTGCAGGAGACCGCTGACCGCGCCGGCATCGCCGAGCAGCAGGCCGGGCAGACGTACGCGCTCGCGGCGTCCGAGCAGCAGGAGGCGCAGTCCACCCTCGACGACCTGTCCGCGCAGTCGAAGCGGGCAGAGGCGAAGGCGCAGGAGTCCGCGGCCCAGGTCGCCGGACTCGTCGTCGAGCTGTCGCGCACGGGCGGCGGCGACCTCTCGACCACGATGCTCGTGGACGCCGCGAGCTCGAAGGACCTGCTCTACCGGGTCGGCACGATGTCGCACCTGTCCGAGCGGTCCTCGACGGTGCTGGAACGGGCGCAGGCGGACCAGAACACCGTCGACTCGATCGCCGCCCAGCAGGCGACGGCGACGAAGGCCCTCTCGAAGGCGACCGCCGAGACGAAGCGCGCCTGGGCAGCGGCGAACGAGGTCTCCGCGGACGCACAGTCCCGCGTCGCCGAGCAGCAGGAACGACAGAGCGAGGTGCTCGAGCAGCTCGCGTACCTGCGCGGGACGAGCGTCGCCACGGAGACTGCGTACTGGAACGAGCAGCAGGCGAAGGCCGCGGAGGCGCAGCTCGCCGCACAGACGACGTCCGGCGGCTCCGGCGCCGCCACCGGCGGGTCCTCGGCGACCGGCGGCACGACCGGCGGCGCCGCGAGCGGCGACTCCGGTACCGCGGACTCCGGCACCAGCGGCTCGGGCGGCAGCGGCTCGGGCTCGGGTGGGAGCACCTCCGGTTCGACGACGCCGAGCACGCCGTCACGACCGAGCACGCCGTCACGACCGAGCACGCCGTCGAAGCCCGCGACGTCGACCCCGGCGAAGCCGACCACCCCGTCGAAGCCGGCCACGTCGACCCCGGCGAAGCCGGCCACCCCGAGCACGCCGAACGTCGCCGCCGGAGCCATCGCCTACGCCCGGGCCCAGCTCGGCAAGGCGTACGTCCTGGGCGGCGCCGGCCCGAACACCTGGGACTGCTCCGGGCTCGTCATGATGGCCTACAACTCGCAGGGCGTCGCGACCGGCGGGCACAACGTGGTCTGGCAGTACAACTACTTCGCGTCCAAGGGGCGGCTCGTCCCGCTCTCACAGCGCCAGCCCGGCGACATCCTGTTCTACTCGTCGAACGGAACCGCTTCCGGCGGTTACCACGACTCGATCTACACGGGCAACGGCCAGATGGTCGAGGCCGCGCGGCCCGGGGTCGGTGTCGTCGAGCGGGCGATCTGGTACCCGAACCAGCTCCTGCCGTACGTCGCCCGCCCGAGCGGCTCGCTCTAGGCGTCCGCCCGGACAGCGAACGGCCCCGCACTCGCCAGGACAGCGAACGGCCCCGCACTCACCAGGAGTGCGGGGCCGTTCGCTTGTCGTCGGGTCAGTGACCGGCCGGCACGTACGCCGCCTGGCCGGCCTGCACGATGGCCTCGGCCTCGGCGGCGTCGCCCCAGCCCTCGGCCTTCACCCACTTGTTCGGCTCGAGGTCCTTGTAACGCTCGAAGAAGTGGGCGATCTCGGCCTTGGTCTGCTCGTCGACGTCCGAGATGTCCTGGATGTGCTGCCAACGCGGGTCCTTCGCCGGCACGACGAGGACCTTCGCGTCGTTGCCGGCCTCGTCGCTCATCTTGAAGACGCCGACGGGACGGACCTTCACCCCGACGCCGGGGAACACCGGGTACTCGAGCAGCAGGAGCGCGTCCACGGGGTCGCCGTCGTCCGCGAGGGTGTTCTCGAAGAAGCCGTAGTCCGTCGGGTAGACGAACGAGGTGAACAGCACGCGGTCGAGGTACACGCGACCGGTCTCGTGGTCGACCTCGTACTTGTTGCGGCTGCCCTTGGGGATCTCGACGACGACGTCGTACGCGGCCATGTTGCGCTCCTGGTCTCTTGGCGGGTGGAAAGCGCGGCTAACGTTACCGGGTGAACTCTCCGCGTCCCCGGTTGGACCCCGCCACCGCCGAGACCCGACGCGCGGTGCGGACCCTGCTCGAGACCGCCCGCGCGGATCGCACGGTGCGCGACGGCGACCTGGTCCTCGTCGCCCTGAGCGGTGGCCCGGACTCGCTCGCGCTCGCTGCCGCCACCGCCTTCGAGGCGCCGAAGCAGGCGCTCCGCGCCGGTGCCGTCATCGTCGACCACGCGCTCCAGGACGGCTCCGAGACGGTCGCGACCCGTGCCTCCCGGCAGGCTGCCGAGCTGGGCCTGGACCCGGTGTCGGTCCGTCGGGTCGCGGTCGGCTCCGACGGTGGTCCGGAAGCAGCCGCCCGGGAGGCGCGGCACGCCTCCGTCGCGCAGGCCGCGTCCGATGCGGGGTCGCGTCTCGTCCTCTTCGGCCACACGCTCGACGACCAGGCGGAGACGGTGCTGCTCGGGCTGCTCCGGGGGAGCGGACCGGACTCGCTGTCCGGGATGGAGCCGCTCGCGCAGCGGACGGACGGACTCGTGTACGGGCGCCCGTTCCTCCAGGTCCGGCGGCACACGACGCACCAGGCGTGCGTCGCCGCCGGGCTGGCACCGTGGCACGACCCGCACAACGACGACCCCGCGTACAGCCGGGTCCGCGTCCGGAACGCGCTCATGCCGGCGCTCGAACGGGAGCTGGGCGCCGGGGTGCCGGAAGCCCTCGCCCGCACGGCGGACCAGCTGCGCGAGGACTCCGCGGCACTCGACCACTTCGCCGAGGAGATGGCCGAGGACATCGCCGAGCACTCCGAGGCGGGCATCTCGCTGTCGGTGCGCTCACTCGCCGCCAACCCGCCGGCGCTGCGGCAGCGGCTCGTCCGCCTGGCCGTCGAGAGCGAGTTCGGGGTGACCCTCACGCGCGTGCAGACGCTCGAGGTCTGCCGCTTGGTCACCGACTGGCACGGGCAGGGGCCGATCGACCTGCCGGGCGTGCGGGCGTCGCGGTCGGGGGACCGTCTGGCGTTCAGCGCCGGTTAGTCTGTGGTGGTGGAACTCTCCGACGTCCAGGCAGACCTGTCCGAAGTGCTCTTCACCCCCGAGCAGATCGACGAGAAGCTCGCCGAGCTCGCCGCGGTGGTCGACCGCGACTACGCCGGGAAGGACCCGCTCCTCGTCGGCGTGCTCAAGGGCGCCGTCATGGTGATGGCGGACTTCTCCCGCCACCTCAAGATGCAGGCGCGCATGGACTGGATGGCGGTGTCGTCGTACGGCTCCGGCACGAAGTCGTCGGGCGTCGTCCGCATCCTCAAGGACCTGGACACCGACCTGCACGGCCGCGACGTCATCATCGTCGAGGACATCATCGACTCCGGCCTCACGCTGTCGTGGCTCAAGCAGAACCTCGAGTCCCGCGGGGCCGCCAGCGTCGAGATCGTCGCACTGCTGCGCAAGCCCGAGGCCGCCAAGGTCGAGGTGGACGTCAAGTACGTCGGCTTCGAGATCCCCGACGCCTTCGTGGTGGGGTACGGCCTGGACTTCGACGAGCGCTACCGGAACCTGCGCGGCATCGGCGTGCTGGCGCCGCACGTCTACTCCTGACGACACTCGGCTGATCCTTCAGCGGGGTGGAGTTCGCCCGCAGAGGACACCCATTCTCGCCACAGAATCGCCGCCGTATGCTGATCAGCACGCAACTCCGGCAGAGAAAGGTGTCGGGCCACCGGCCCGGATCACATGGACTTCAAGCGCATCCTCCGCGGGCCGTACCTCTACGTACTCATCGCGATCGTGGGGATCTGGATCGGCTGGGCCGTGATCAGCCAGTCCGGCACGCAGCAGATCAACACGCAGAAGGGGCTCGAGCAGCTCGCCGACGGCAAGGTCTCGTCCGTGGTGGTCAACTCCACCGAGCAGCGTGTGGACCTCGTGCTCAAGGACAACGACGCCCGTGAGCAGTTCTACTACTCGACCCCGCGCGGCCCCGACGTCATCGAGGCCGTGAACGACGCCAACCTGCCGGACGGCTACAACGACACCGTGCAGCAGTCGAACTGGTTCCTGTCGCTGCTCGGGATCCTCCTGCCGTTCCTGATCATCGGCGCGCTCTTCTGGTTCCTGCTGGCGAACGCCCAGGGCGGCGGCTCCAAGGTCATGCAGTTCGGCAAGTCCCGGGCGAAGATGAACAACAAGGAGAACCCGCAGGTCTCCTTCGCGGACGTCGCCGGTTCCGACGAGGCCATCGAGGAGCTCCAGGAGATCAAGGAGTTCCTGCAGGAGCCCGCCAAGTTCCAGGCCGTCGGCGCGAAGATCCCGAAGGGCGTGCTGCTCTACGGTCCTCCCGGTACCGGCAAGACCCTGCTCGCCCGCGCCGTGGCCGGTGAGGCCGGAGTGCCGTTCTACTCGATCTCGGGTTCGGACTTCGTCGAGATGTTCGTCGGTGTCGGTGCGAGCCGTGTCCGTGACCTGTTCGAGCAGGCCAAGCAGAACGCGCCCGCCATCGTCTTCATCGACGAGATCGACGCCGTCGGTCGTCACCGCGGTGCCGGTATCGGCGGCGGCAACGACGAGCGTGAGCAGACGCTGAACCAGCTGCTCGTCGAGATGGACGGCTTCGACGGCAAGACGAACGTCATCCTCATCGCGGCGACGAACCGTCCCGACGTGCTCGACCCGGCGCTCCTCCGCCCCGGTCGGTTCGACCGGCAGATCGGCGTCGACGCCCCGTCGCTCGAGGGCCGCAAGCAGATCCTCGAGGTGCACGCGAAGGGCAAGCCGCTCGCCGCGAGCGTCGACCTGGACCTGCTCGCCCGCAAGACCCCGGGCTTCACCGGTGCCGACCTGGCCAACGTGCTCAACGAGGCCGCGCTCCTGACGGCCCGCTCGAACGCGCAGCTGATCGACAACCGCGCCCTCGACGAGGCGGTCGACCGCGTCATGGCCGGCCCGCAGCGCCGCACGCGGATCATGTCCGACCAGGAGAAGCTCATCACGGCGTACCACGAGGGCGGTCACGCCCTGGCCGCCGCGGCGATGCGCCACACCGACCCGGTGACGAAGATCACGATCCTGCCGCGCGGTCGTGCCCTCGGCTACACGATGGTGCTCCCGCTCGAGGACAAGTACTCCGTCACCCGCAACGAGCTCCTCGACCAGCTCACCTACGCCATGGGTGGACGTGTCGCCGAGGAGATCGTGTTCCACGACCCGACGACCGGCGCCTCGAACGACATCGAGAAGGCCACCGGTACGGCGCGCAAGATGGTCACCGAGTACGGCATGAGCCGGGCCGTCGGTTCCGTCAAGCTCGGTGCCGGCTCGAGCGAACCGTTCGTGGGCCGCGACATGGGCGGCGGGAACGGCCGCGACTACTCGGAGAACATCGCCGAGACCGTCGACGCCGAGGTCCGCGCCCTGCTCGAGGCCGCGCACGACGAGGCTTACCAGGTGCTCAACGACAACCGGGACATCCTGGACCGCCTGGCGGGTGAGCTGCTCGAGAAGGAGACGCTCGACGCCCCGGAGCTCGTGGAGATCTTCAAGGACGTCCGCAAGCTGCCCGAGCGACCCCAGTGGCTGTCGAGCGACAAGCGGCCCGTGTCGTCCCTGCCGGCGATCGAGTTCCCCGGCAAGGCCGCTGCCTCCGTCGCGGAGCCGAGCGACCCGGAGTCGTCGTCGAAGCCGCGCCGTCGCCCGTTCGGCAACCCCGGTATCGCACCCGCCTAGGCCGCCGGCATGACCGACCTGCCGACGAGACGTCAGCGTCGGCTCGCCGAGGTGAGCCGGGCGCGGGAAGCCGCTGCCGAACCGCCGACGGTCGCGATCGACCTCCGCGCACCCGCACCGGTGCCGGAGATCGTGACCGGTCGTCGGCGTGACCGCCAGGGGCCCGCCGACGAGCGCACGCGGATCATGGGGATCCTCAACGTGACCCCGGACTCCTTCAGCGACGGCGGACTCCACGACGCGTACGACGCCGCGACCGCGCACGCCCGGGACCTCGTCGCCGCGGGCGCGGATCTGGTGGACGTAGGCGGGGAGTCCACGCGTCCTGGCGCGGAGCGCGTGCCGGTCGACGTCGAGCAGCAGCGGGTCCTGCCCGTCGTGCAGCAGCTCGTGGCAGAGGGGATCGCGGTCAGCGTCGACACCATGAACGCGTCGACGGCCGAGCGGGCGGTGGAGCTCGGGGCCGTCATCGTCAACGACGTCTCCGGCGGGCTGGCCGACCCGGACATGGCACGTGTGGTCAAGGACACGGGCGCCGGGTTCGTGGTGATGCACTGGCGCGGCCACAGCGACCGCATGTACCGGAACGCCGAGTACGCCCATGCGGTGGACGAGGTCCGACGCGAGGTCGAGCTGCGCGTCGCGGAGCTCATCGTGCTCGGAGTGCGGCAGGAGCAGATCGTGATCGACCCCGGTCTCGGGTTCGCCAAGCACGGCGTCCAGAACTGGGAGATCCTGGCCGGGTACGAGCGCTTCGCCTCCATCGGGCTCCCGGTCCTCGTCGCCGCGTCCCGGAAGCGGTTCCTCGAGGGCGTCGGCAGCGCCGCCGGCGCACCGCCGAAGGACCGGGACCTGGCGACGGCCGCCATCAGCCTCCTGTCCGCCGAGCGCGGAGCATGGGGGGTCCGTGTGCACGACCCGGCGCCGACCCGTGCCGTGCTCGACGTCTGGGATGCCTGGAGGGCTGCACGATCGTGAGGGACACCATCCGACTGACCGGGGTGCGCGCGCGCGGGAACCACGGCGTCTTCGAGCACGAGCGCACCGACGGGCAGGACTTCGTCGTCGACGTCGCGGTCGAGGTGGACGCGCGACGGGCATCGGACACCGATGACCTCGACGCGACCGTGCACTACGGGGTCCTCGCCGAGCAGGTCGTCGCGGAGATCGAGCGCGACCCGGTCGACCTCATCGAGACCCTCGCGGAGCGCATCGCCGCCGCGGTGCTCACCCACCGGGCAGCCCTCGCGACCGAGGTCACGGTGCACAAGCCCCAGGCCCCGATCACCGTCCCGTTCTCCGACGTGTCGATCACGATCCGTCGCACGCGCGGTGCCGCCGCGGCCGAGGAAGAAGAGTGAGCCGCGCGGTCATCGCCCTGGGCGCGAACCTCGGCGACCGGGGGAGCACCCTGCGGCATGCGGCCACGGCGATCCGGGCGCTGCCGGGCGTCTCGCCGGTGGCGTCGAGCCACGAGGTCGAGTCCGTCGCCGTGACGCTCGACGGTCCGGACTCGTCGAAGCCGCGCTACCGCAACGCCGTCGTCGTGGTCGAGACCGACCTCGCGCCGCAGGAGCTCCTCGACGCCCTGCACGGGATCGAGGACGAGCACGGCCGGACGCGCGAGGTCCGGTGGGGTGACCGGACGCTCGACCTCGACCTGGTGGCGTACGACGACGAGCGGATCGACACCGCCACGCTGACCGTCCCGCACCCGCGAGCCGGGGAGCGGGCGTTCGTGCTCGCACCCTGGCTCGACGCCGACCCGGACGCCGTGCTGCCGGGGTCGGGCCCCGTGGCGGACCTCCTCGCCGGGGTCGGGGACGACACCGAGCGGGTGGACGAGCCGCGCCTCTTCGACGACGTGCCCCGCGCCTCCCGACCGACCGTCGCGACGCGCACCCGGACCGTCCCGACCGACCCGACCACGCAGGTGACCCCGTGAAGCCGACCCGTGCCTCCACCCTGGTGAGCATCGCCGTCGTGGCGGCCGTCGCCGGCTTCGCGCTCGACGCCGTCCTGGCGTCCCGCGGCGCCCCGACCCTGCTGCTGGCGATCCCCCTCGGCGTCACCCTCGTCTTCATCGGCGTCGCCGTGGTGCTGATGGCCCGCCCCGTCCGCCGGCACGCGCGTGACGGCGCAGCCCGGCAGCGTCCGGTCGACCCGGTGTACGCGACCCGTGTCGTGGTCCTCGCGAAGGCCTCGAGCCTGTGCGGCGTGCTGCTCGGCGGCTTCGCCGCGGGGCTCGTCGCGTACCTGCTGACCCGTTCCGCGACGCCTTCGCTAGGCTCGACCCTGCCGAACGCCGTGGCGGTCGGGGGCGGACTCGTGCTGACGGTGTGCGCACTCGTCGCCGAGCGCATGTGCATCGCCCCGCCGAGCGACGACGACCACGACGACCCCCACGGCGGCACGACGACGGCGAACTGACCGAGCAGACCGCAGGAGGCCGTGATGCCGCTGGAACGACTCGACGAGCCGGGCCTCGGCCTGACCGGGACCACCTGGAACCGCGTGTCCCCGAAGCTGGTGTGGACGGAGCTCGTCACCGTGCTCGTGATCGGTGTCGTGGTCACCGCCGGGTGCGTCCTGCTCGGCGTCGTGAACGACGGCTTCGGGGCGCCGGCGGGCACGGTGTGGACGCTCGTCGGCATCGTGGCCGCGATCGTCACCCTGGTCACCGCCGTCCTCACGCCGCGTCGGATCCGGGCGATCGGCTACGCCCTGCGGGACGACGACCTGGTACTCCGCCGGGGACTGATGTGGCAGCGGTTCACGGCGGTGCCGTACGGCCGGATGCAGCTCGTGGACGTGAACCGGGGGCCGCTCGACCGTGCGCTCGGCATGAGCGAACTCAAGTTCGTGACGGCCGCCGCGGCCACGAACGTGCGCATCCCCGGGATCCCCGCGGCCGACGCCGACGAGCTGCGCGACCGGCTCGTCGAGCTCGCCGAGTCCCGTCGCGCCGGACTGTAGGGGCCAGCCGTGACGTTCCGACCCGGGCCACCACCACCGCCGCCACCCGCACCGCCGCGCAGGGGTGACGCCGCGGCGGCCGCGCCGCTGACCGACGGCGAGTGGCACCGTCTGCACCCCCTGACGCCCCTGCTCAAGGGCGGCATCTTCCTCATCGTCATCCTCGGGTACGTCATCAACAACCTGCGGGACCAGCTCGTCGAGGTCTTCATCCCCGGCGGCGCCCCGCAGGAGGACGGCGACCCCGTGCGCTACGTCTACGAGCACGGCGCCGTCGGCTGGGTGCTGCTCGGCATCGCCGGGCTGCTCGTCGTGCTCATCGGACTGTTCTGGCTGTCCTGGCGCATGCACGAGTTCCGGGTCACCGGCGAGATCGTCGAGGTCCGTTCCGGCGTCCTGTTCCGCAGCCACCGGAAGGCGCGGCTGGACCGGATCCAGGGGATCAACATCTCCAGGCCGCTGGTCCCGCGGCTGTTCGGGACGGCGAAGCTCGAGATCGCGCAGGCCGGCAACGACGCGAACGTCCAGCTCGCGTACCTCGGCACCCGCGCGGCGGACGACCTGCGGCAGCGGATCCTCGTGCTCGCGTCGGGGGCGAAGGACGACGACGCCGTCCAGCCCGGGCGCGCGTCGCACGGTGTCCTGCAGGACCGCGTGGGCGAGGTCTTCGCGCCCGAACTCGACCCGGCCGCCGTGCACGCGACCCGCGTCGTGAAGGTGCACCCGGGCCGGCTCATCGCGTCGATGCTGCTGTCCGGGACGACGGTGTTCATCCTGCTCGCGGTCGCCGCGATGATCGTGAGCATCGCCGTGACGGGGGAGTACGCGGTGCTCTTCGGTCTGTTCCCGGCCGTGATCGGCGCCGGCGGCTACTACGTCCGCAAGTTCTCGCGGTCGCTGCAGTACACGATCGCCGAGACACGCGACGGCATCCGCATCGGCTTCGGTCTGGTCTCGACGTCGAACGAGACCCTGCCGCCCGGCCGCATCCACGCCGTGAGTGTCGCGCAGCCGCTGCTGTGGCGGCCGTTCGGCTGGTGGGACGTCCGCATCAACCGGGCGACCAGCGCGGGCAACGGCGCGTCCGGCAACCAGCAGGCGTCGTCGATCGTCCTGCCCGTCGGTCGGGCCGAGGACGTCCGCGAGGTCCTCGACATCATCCTGCCGGGCCTGGTCGGCTCGGCGGTCGCGGGTGCCGGGGCATCGCAGGAGCAGCTCCGCGAGGGGTCGGCCGAGGCGGTCGACGTCGTCGGCGACAGCCTGACCACGTCCGGCGACCGCGGCGGCTTCGTGCGGTCCCCCCGGCGGGGCGCGTGGTTGCGGCCGTTCTCACACCGTCGGAACGGCTACCGCTTCGTCCCCGGGGCGGTCCTGCTGCGGCTGGGCGCCGTGTGGCGCTCGCTCGTCGTCGTGCCGCTGCCGCGCGTGCAGAGCGTCAAGGTGACCCAGGGCCCGGTGGAACGGTGGCTGCGTCTCGCCTCGACCCACGTGCACACCGTGGCCGGGCCCGTCTCGGCGCGGATCGGTGCGCTCGACGCGCTCGACGCGCAGCGCCTGTGGTCCGAGACCGCCGAGCGCGCGGTGGCAGCGGCAGCGGCGGACACGTCGCACCGCTGGCGCGAGCGCGCGCAGCAGGATGCCCCTGAGCGGGCCGCGACCCCGGACACGACCGTCGGCCAGGAGGCGCGGCACGACTCCACCGCGCACGCTGCGGTCCCCGGGGCGGTCGCCCCGTGGGACGACGTCCCCCCGCCCGGAGCGGCACGATGAGGGCCGGACGCCTGGGCATCGGCATCGTCGGCGCGGGCCGGGTCGGACCCGTGCTCGGTGCCGCGCTCGCGAACGCCGAGCACGCCGTCGTCGGGATCACCGCGGTCTCCGACGCCGGCCGGGACCGGGCGGAGGCGATGCTCCCCGGCGCGCCCGTCCTGGCGACGCCGGAACTCGTCGAGCGCAGCGAGCTCGTGCTGCTCGCGGTGCCGGACGACCAGCTCGCAGGACTCGTGCAGGGCCTGGCGGACGCGGGGATCTGGCAGCCCGGACAACTCGTCGTGCACACCAGCCCCGACCACGGCACGGGCGTGCTCGCGCCCGCGACCGCGGCCGGGGCGATCCCGCTCGCCATCCACCCGGCGATGGCGTTCACCGGCACGAGCGTCGACCTGGCCCGGCTCCGCGACGCCTACTGCGCGGTGACCGCGCCGTCGCCGGTGCTCCCGATCGCGCAGGCGCTCGTCGTCGAGATGGGTGCGGAGCCGTTCGTCGTCACGGAGCAGGACCGGCCCGCCTACGCCGACGCGGTCCGTGCCGCCGTGAGCTTCTCGACGGCGATCGTCGACCAGTCCGCGGGCACGCTCGAGGGCATCGGCGTGGAACACCCGGGCCGGGTCCTTGGCGCCCTCGTCCGCTCGGCGGTGGACAACGCCCTCGCCGCGGCGGACGGCCAAGCCACGCTCTGACCCGGTGCCCGTGGCCCCGGTTCCCGGCGCGCGCCCTGCTGCGGGTAGCATTTCCGCATCCCCCACGACCCCATCGGAGCCGCACCAGCAATGAGCGAAGAGACCGCCGCAGACGCCCTGTCCGCCGAGGAGACCAGCGAGCAGCGACAGGTCCGGCTCGACAAGCGGGCGAAGCTGCTCGAGGCGGGCGTCGAGGCGTACCCGGCAGAGCTGCCGATCACGACGACCATCCCCGCGGTCCGCGAGCAGTACGCGCACCTCGAGACGGGCGAGGAGACCGAGGACGTCGTCGGCGTCGCCGGTCGCATCGTGTTCTCCCGGAACACCGGCAAGCTCTGCTTCGCGTCGCTGCAGTCGGGCGACGGTTCCCGCATCCAGGCGATGGTCTCCCTGGCCGAGGTGGGCGAGGAGTCCCTGGCGCGCTGGAAGGAGTTCGTCGACCTCGGCGACCACGTGTTCGTGCACGGCCGGGTGATCTCGTCGCGCCGTGGCGAGCTGTCGATCATGGTCGACGACTGGGCCATCGCGGCCAAGGCGATCCTGCCGCTCCCGAACCTGCACAACGAGCTGGGCGAGGAGACGCGGGTCCGTCAGCGCTACCTCGACCTGATCGTGCGCGAGGACGCGCGGAAGACCGTCCGGGCCCGTGCGGCCGTGATGGCGTCGCTGCGTGAGACCTTCACGGGGCACGACTACCTCGAGGTCGAGACCCCGATGCTGCAGACCCAGCACGGTGGCGCCTCCGCCCGCCCGTTCATCACGCACTCGAACGCCTTCGACACCGACCTGTACCTGCGCATCGCGCCGGAGCTGTTCCTCAAGCGCGCCGTCGTCGGCGGGATCGACCGCGTCTTCGAGATCAACCGCAACTTCCGGAACGAGGGCGCGGACTCGTCGCACTCGCCCGAGTTCGCGATGGTCGAGGCCTACCAGGCGTACGGCAACTACGAGCAGATGGCCGACCTCACGCAGGAGCTCGTGCAGAATGCAGCCCGCGCGGTGACCGGCGGCTCCCTCGTCGTGACGCTGGCCGACGGCACCGAGTACGACCTGGGCGGTGAGTGGGCTCGCATGGACATGTACGGCTCCCTGTCCGAGGCCGCCGGCCGCGAGATCACGCCCGAGACGCCGCTGGCCGAGCTGCAGGCGATCGCCGAGTCCGAGGGCGTCGAGGTCGCGCACGCCACGCACGGCAAGTACGTCGAGGAGCTCTGGGAGCACTTCAACTCGGACAAGCTGTACGCGCCGACGTTCGTCATGAACTTCCCGGTGGACACCTCGCCGCTGACCCGGCAGCACCGTTCGCGCCCGGGCATCGTCGAGAAGTGGGACCTGTACGTCCGCGGGTTCGAGCTCGCCACGGCGTACTCCGAGCTCGTCGACCCGGTGGTGCAGCGCGAGCGGTTCGTCGAGCAGGCGAAGCTCGCTGCGGGCGGTGACCCGGAGGCGATGCGCGTGGACGAGGAGTTCCTGCGGGCGCTCGAGCACGCGATGCCGCCGTCGGGCGGCATGGGCATGGGCGTCGACCGCCTGCTCATGGCGATCACCGGCCTGGGGATCCGCGAGACGATCCTCTTCCCGTTGGTCAAGTAGCCCAGGGGCGGGGGAGTTAGGATGACCCGGTGCCGCAAGGAGTCGTGACCGGGATCATCTTCGCCCTGACGCCGACCGTCGTGGTCGGCCTCATCTTCTGGTTCGTCATGCGCGCCATCATGCGGGCGGACCGGACGGAGCGCGCGGCGTACGCCAAGGTCGAGGCCCAGGAGCGCGCTCGTTTCGAGCGCGAGCACGGCCGTCCCGCGCCGGCACCCACGTCGGCGGAATAGTCACCCGCCGTTCACCCACCAGTGCGACGCTGCCGCGCATGAGCAGCGCGCCCGACCCGTCAGCGGTCCCCGCCGACCCCGCTGTGCCCGACCCGGAGGACGCCTTCGGTCACCCCGTGCTCGCCGACCCCACCCGTGACGACGACGTCTGGGTGGACGGTGACGAGGACGACATCGACGTCTGAACGACCGCGCCCCGTCACCGGCAGTTCACCCGGACGTCGGACTCCGGCGTGAGCATCGTCGGCATGTCGATCACGCACATCTTCACCGGCCGCAGCCTCGTCGGCGACATCGAGAGCGAGTACGACGAGTTCGACCGCGACGCCGACCTCGACAACTCGAAGCGACGCGACGGGTGGCTCGAACCCTCCTGGTGACCCCCGCCCGTTCGGTTTTCGGGGTACGTCGACCGGATCGCACTGATCCGGCACGGCGTACCCCTTTTCCATGTCCAGACCGCGTCGGTCGGCGGGGTACAGGCCCCGAAACCAGGCCGAAACACGACGGCAATCCCGGAAACACAACGACATCCCCTTGATCCCGGGGCTCATGGGGGACCAGACTGACGGTGGGCTGTACCCCGTGGGGGACGGTTCCGATGACGAAGCACGGAGAACCCTGGGAATCGATCAGTTCGGTTTGTGGGGTACACCTCCGGACCGCTTTACTCATCAGCACCCCCAACGAGGCCATCACCGTCGAACGCAGGGAGAGAGTCACCATGACGATCGCAACGGCAGCACCGAGCACGAGCACCACGTCGCGCCGGACGAAGAAGGCAGCGGCACCGAAGACCGCGGACATCACCGTGGCGACCACCACGCTCGACACCGAGGTCGAGGCCGACGAGCAGCTCGCGGGTGTCCGCGGCGCCTCGGTCGACCAGGTCGGCGACTACCTCCGCCACATCGGGCGTCTCTCGCTCCTCACCGCCGAGGAAGAGGCGGACATCGCCCGCCGCATCGAGGTCGGTCTCTTCGCAGAGGAGAAGCTGAACACCGAGGCGGGTCTCGACAAGACCCTGCAGCGCGAGCTCCGCTGGCTCGTCCGTGACGGTGAGCGCGCCAAGGAGCGCATGATCACCTCGAACCTGCGCCTCGTCGTGAGCATCGCCAAGCGCTACTCGCAGCGCGGCCTGCCGTTCATGGACGTCATCCAGGAGGGCAACCTCGGCCTGGTCCGCGCGGTGGAGAAGTTCGACTTCACGCAGGGCTACAAGTTCTCGACCTACGCCACCTGGTGGATCCGCCAGGCGATCAGCCGTGGTCTCGCCGACAAGGCCCGCACGATCCGCATCCCGGTCCACACCGTGGAGCTCATCAACAAGATCTCGCGCACCGAGCGTGACCTCACCGTCGACCTCGGCCGCGCGCCGATGCCGGACGAGGTCGCCGCGGAGCTGAGCATGAGCGTCGACGAGCTGCTCGACCTGAAGGGCCGCTCGCACGAGCCGGTGTCGATCCACACCGTCGTCGGCGACTCCGACGACAGCGAGCTCGGCGACTTCATCGAGGACGAGGACGCCGCGAGCCCGAACGAGCTCACCGAGACGACGCTCCTGCACCGCGACATCCGCTCGATCGTCGCGGAGCTCCCGAGCGACGAGGCGAACGTCATCCGCATGCGCTACGGCCTGGACGACGACAAGCCGATGACCCTCGACGAGATCTCGAAGATCGTGCACACGACCCGCCAGGCGGTCAGCCGGGTGGAGTCGCGCGCGAAGCTCCGCCTGTTCGCCAAGGCGGTCTCGCAGGACATGCAGCTGTACCTGACGGACTAGGTCCGCCGGGGGACTTCGGCCGGGGCCACGCGCTCCGGCTCGGGGAACCGGGTCGTCCTGTGGGAAGGCGATCCGGTGGGGTGATGGGACGGCCCGTCCGAGGAGACTCGGGCGGGCCACTCGCCTGTCCGGGGCCGGTTCAGTCCTCGAGCTCCCGGCTGAGCTTGTGCCGCAGCTCGCTCGGGATGAGCTCGATGAGCTGGTCCGGGCGCACCGGCAGGTCCAGCAGACTGAGCTTCACACGGCCCGTCCGTCCGTGGCGCTCGGCGTCGAGACGGACCACGCTGCCGGCGTCCTTGCGGAGCCGGACGTCCAGCACGGCACCGGTCGCGACCTCGCCCACGACCAGACCGTCCACCTCGAGTGCGGCGCTCCGCGTGCCCTCGGCGATGTCGAACCGGTACCGCTCGCGTGCGGCGAGCACCACCGACCGGTCGATGCCCGCCATCGGCGCCACCGGTGTGACGACCGAGCCGGACAGCGCCGGGGAGAGCACCGGGCCCCCTGCCGCGTAGTTGTACGCGGTCGAGCCCGCCGGGGTCGCGGCGACGATCGCGTCCGCTCGGTAGTAGCCGTAGCCCAGTCCGCCGACGCTGAGGTCCGCGGACACCTGGCCGGCCCCCGGACGGCGCACGATCGTCAGGTCGTTGAAGGCCAGGTACTCGGTACGCGCACCGCTCCAGGACAGCTTCGCCTCGAGCGCGTGGTGCGGCTCGAGCTGGTAGTCGCCGGCCGACAGGCGTTCGAGCGCGGCCTCGAGCTCCGGCGGCTCGATCTCCACCAGGAACCCGACGTTGCCGTAGTTCACCCCGAGCACCGGGACGGGCCGCCTCGCCACGAGTCGCATCGCGCCGAGCATGGTGCCGTCGCCGCCGAGCGCCACGACGAGGTCCACCCGTGCCGTGAAGTCGTCGTCCTCGACCACGTCGATCGCTCCGCTGAGCCGCTGGGCGTCGGCGCGCCGGGCGATGAGCTGCCCCTGTCCGGAAGCGTTCCACCGCTGC
>Ga0308167_1002368_pt1 | contig 17697 bp, 3 predicted proteins | sample PhyCR1_2_FD_202138 | JGI IMG/M metagenome (GOLD analysis project Ga0308167, IMG submission 202138) | Phyllosphere microbial communities from UC Gill Tract Community Farm, Albany, California, United States - DLSLRC.R1 | ecosystem: Host-associated > Plants > Phyllosphere > Unclassified | place... | reverse complement strand
TGGCGCAATGTTTTCGTCTGATGGTCGGCGTACAGGACTATCAAAATTATCTGCGCCATATGCAGGCGCAGCATCCGCTGACCCCACCCATGAGTGAGCGTGACTTTCATCGCTACTGCCTGGAAGCCCGTTTCCCCAGTAAAGGCGGAAAACTGGGTAAGTGTCCCTGCTAATCGTCAGCCCCCTCGAAAAGAGGGGGTTTCGCGACATCCTCAATGATCGATGTCAGGCCGCCCTCGCTTTGTTCAGTTAATGGCGTGGTCTGAACGTGCAAGCGGTAGCGTTTACCGTTATTTTCCAGCACCAGTCCGTGGTATTTATCCTCCAGCCAGTTAAGTGACTTCAGATAGATTTTTTCCCAACCGCTGCTGCCTCCGATAAGTTGATTATTCGCACCTATGGCGGTGCCGTCCTCAAGCATCATGACGCTATGGGATGTCAGGGTAATATTGGGCTGGGGATCGACATCAATAAAGACCATTCTTGCGGCAGGCTCTGCCCTCTCAAGCTGATCCAGCGAATTAATCACTTTGCTCGCTTCACCGAGAAAATATCGGTAATTCCCGGAGTGGGTTGACTCTCGCAACTTGCTGGCTACTGAAAGGCTGATAAATCCGGCACTGGCCTGCAAATTAATCAGCGGTATCCACGGCGCATTATCGCCACCCGCCAGTGCCTGCTGCGAGGTTTCAAACTCCGGCAGCAGAATATAATGTTTCGCCAGGCTCATCAGCTCGTGCAGTGCAAATGCATCGTCAATTAACAATGGGCTGACGGGTATTGGCCGCTTAGCCAGCGGGGCCAGAACCTGTTTAACCTGATCGGTGATATCATCGGGTGCCAGCACAAATAAAATATCTTCGGCGGCAAAAGTATCATTGAGCTGATTATTTTCCATCTGAGCCTCGGTGCTGTTAAGGGCGAAAATCAGCGGCACCTTCAGCTGATAACTGTTTTTCTCCAGCCAGCGCGCACCACTTTCAAGCCGGGAAAGCCGCATTTTCGCCAGCGTGATATTTTGCGCTTTCGCCTGCTTCAGGAACAGATCATCAAATCCTGGCGCATACAGGCTGCTGACTTCCGCTGCCGTTCCTGCCGCCATAACCTGATCGGGGCGATAGCCCTGAAGACGATTTTGCTCGAAGAGCGCCTGGGATGCGGCAAAATTTGTCAGAGTAACATTACCTTGATTATCACTACTGATACCGCGTATATCGCTGGCAACCAACAGATAATCACCGGCAGGGAGTGCCGCGGGTCGCTGGCTAATTTTTTTATTGGCTAATACATTGAGCTTTCTTCCCAGAGCATCAAATCCCTGGATATAACCTTTAGCAAACAGATCGCCAAGCTTCAGGCTAATTAAATCAGTAATGATTAACATCCCATGTTTATTAATACTCTCTTCTTCAAGCGAGTTAAGCGACTGACGCCATATCGCCTGGCGGGCATCGATCGCAGACAGCGCAGCCCGCTTTGCTACCACCTTATACCAGTCAGGTTGCAGGATAACCGATTCAGAGGACAGGGATATCAGTACCGGCCTTCCCGGCGACAGCGGATTATATCGTGCCCTGGCCTGAGACAATGTATTAAACCACTCAATGCTGATCGCTTTATTCTGATTCAGAGTAAATAAGCGCGCTTGCCACAGGTCTTCACCACAGATTGATTTTCCTGACGGGTCGCTGATTTTGAAATGTGCAGCAGTAATATCGATGATGGTATCTTCAATTTCAGAAAGCTCTGCAGTGATATCAGGCTTGGGGGATTTTACCCTGGCTATATAACGAATAGCAGGCTGCGTCTCACCGATACTGGTCCAGCTGGCTACCGCGCCAATCTCAACTTTATGTCCACGAGCCTGCAAGTATTGCTGAACAACGTCGGCAAATTTACCCTGCTCGGCTGTCATCATCTTCGGTTGCAGCAACTGTTTATGATGCTGGTTAATATATTGTCCAAAGTCAGCCAGCTCATGTTTAATCTGGCTGACCGGTGCCGGATACTTAGCATCAATAAACGAAAATTGATAATGTTTACCAAAGGGTTTAGCGGGTAAGGTTAAACCAGCAATACGACGAATTTCTCTTTTATAAGCCGTAAAAACCTGTTTAGCATGCTGAATAATTTGACTGGATACGGTTTCCGGCAATTTATCCCAGCCAATTTTAATCATCCTGCTGCCCTGTCTGAACAAGCCGACCAGGGTTTTGGTACCATACTGAGTCACCAGGTAACGCCCGCCTTCTCCCAGTAATACCAGTGCGGCGTCAATATAGGCTCTTTGTGCTTCTTCTGGACGATCGGCGGTGATGGCTTTTACCAGTCCGGGAAAAACAGACAATGTGGAGGTAAAAGTAAAACTGGCTTTCCAGCTGGAAATCGCCGTAAAGATCCCCCTGCCCATGGTCGTCAGCCCGGCTACCGGAGCAAGGGTGGCCGGCACGGTTAAGATACTTACCAGCGTAGAGATGGTGTCCAGCACCTCGATAGCGCTGTCGCGCAAGTGCTCAGCGTTTGATTTAACCAGATAGTCCATATCAGATTTAAGCGTGGTGACTAAGCTGGTCAGGCAATCCTGTTGATGATCGCGACTTTTTATCAGTAACAGCATACTTTTATCAACGTCAGCGGGTATCCACTCCTTTTCAGTTCGAAGTTTACCGGAAACTTTAATATCATAATAACCAGAGGTATTGATTTTAATCTTATTATCCGTAACTTCCGCCGGAACAGAGGTCAGACGCGCCTTGATTGACATATTCTTTTCAATTAGCTCCAGTAACTTCACCGCCCTGGCGTCATTATAAAGAGAGAGAAATTCAACCGGATCGATCCTGACCGGAAAAGAACTTTTATCCCACATCGACAGAATGATCCCCTTACTGAAGGGATCGGTTTCTGTGGCAATAAAAATAAGATTTGTCAGGCGGCATCCTTGCCAGACCAGCCGATAAAATCTTTTCTGACTGACTGCATCGCGCACCTGCTGATTCGTAATTTCACTGTGTTTATCCCCGTTCTTTTGATAAAAAGCATCAAGTGCGTGCTCGAAGGTTTTTTGAAATAAACTGAGCACACCCTGTTTTATTATCCCCTCGCTCAGCGCGTCTTCAAGCTCACGCATATATAGCGCCTGCATATCAATTTCCAGTAGTCGCTGTTTCAGTTCACTACTGACGCCGGCAGGAAAAATAAAATTCATACTCTCGTAACGAAAATGCTTACGTAAATATTCCCGGGTGACAATATCCATAACGGTATAGTTCCCCAGAGATTGCAATGTACCGGCATAACCCGGTATCGGAATATGCTGCCGACCATGGCTGGACGGTAACCTGACCGCGATATTGACCGGCGTGCGGGCGTTAATTTTAGTGGTATCCCCCTTAAACTCTTTGACTATCAGATCAATTTTATCGGTTAACCATTTATGCACATCCCAGACCGGAGATTGTATTTTCAACAGGATGTCGGTCATTTCATTCAAACTGGCTCTGCCGATCCCTGTTCCGGCCAGCCAGGTGGCCTGTTGATTTTTAGTGCTCTGCCAGTCCATATTCTCAGCACCGTCAATGTCAGCCACCGGTCTGTACAGAATAAAACCTTCTATCTCCTTGCGCAGGGCATTACTCCAGTCGGGATGAAAATTAAGCGTCAAGTGGGGTTGGCGGCCCTGCGCTTCCTCGATCATATACAGCGCCTGCTCCAACGGTAATACCTTATCGCGTATTTCCCCCTGATATTGTTGAGTCACTGTAACCCGCGAATATTTTGTTAACTGTTCACGATATTTCAGCAGTAGTGACTGATAGAAATCATCCACAGTAAATGACGACGCCAGTCGCTGACGATGGTCTTTAATTCGTGAAGGTAACTCGGTTTGCTGCGCGCTGGCTGCGGCTAACGGCCAGGCCGATCCCGTGGTAACCGGCGTAGCCTGCAACCAGGGATGCTGCCATAGCGTCTGATAAGTCAGGCCGCCCAACGAGCCGCTGACGGGCAGCCTGCCAGCCTCAGCCGGCATGGGATCAGCAGAGAGAATGTTATTTACCGCCCGGAGCCGCTCTGCCAGCATGATATCCCGCTGCGGGCGGATTGGAGACGGGGCAGACATCATTAGTAGTGCGGTCATCTGCCTGAGATTGTCAGCTGGCCACTCCCCGGCTGACGGCGGCAAAGCGGTCAACATATCTCCCGGCCCGGCTAACTCCTTCACGGCCTGGGGCCGTGGCAGCGTTGGCGGAATCGTCACACCCTGCAGCCGTAACGGAAAATCTCCGCTCTCTATCTGTAAACGTGAGGCCAGGTGTCCCGCCTCATCCAGCACCAGTGATCGCCAGAACTGCGCACCCGCCAGTGGCTCTGCTGTAACTGAACGGTTTGTCGCTGACGCCGCGCAGCCCACCGCCAGATTTAACGGCTGCATTTCTCGCTTAAGTAACTCAATACAGCTATTGGCTTCGACCCACAGCGCGGTATCAGCTACTCCTGCCCTGTTCAGCACGCTGTTCACCAGCCAGCCATCGGCAGGAAGCGTCGGCATCGGTGCAGTTGCAGGAAATGAATCGGCGGTGACGCCTACATCCGGTGGCTGCCCGGCAGTGACGCTTCTGGCAGGTTGCACTAATGGCTGCATACCATTACTGCCGTGCAGGTCGTTCAGTCGCCGATCCAGCCAGCCGTTGATACAGAGAATCAGGTTTTTATCTGAAGCGGCATGACGGTGACTGTCCGGCAGCGTTGGTTTCCCATCAAACGTGCCAAGCCAGTGGTGTAAGTGGATTCTCAGTTCCGCATCCAGCGTATTCAGCACCCCCTGCTGCCGGACCTGCCACAACAACTGAATAGCCCATACCGCCACCGGCAGTAAGGGATGAACGTTATTCAGCCGATCGCCAATCGCTTTCAGTCGTAATAGCGCGGACAGCGCATTTTCACCGAGGCCGTTACGCTGTCTGGCCGCGGCCTGATTAATTTCATCAATCAGCAGTTGAAACAATGCCAACTGGTTTTGTTGTAACCGTGAAAAACCGTCCGGATCCAGTGCTGATGGCTGCAGGCCCAGCGCCAGGCTGGCTAAGGCGCACAGCCTATCTGTCTCGATCAACGGTTGCGGTATCGCTGGTAGCCAGCGTTTCAGGGAATGAAACAGACTATTTTCACCAGTCGCACACATTATTGCCAGTGCATCCGCCTGCTGTAAGCGGCTGCGAATAGCGACTACAAACTCTGCGGCGGTTTGCTGCGGCACGCTGAACCGGGTAACAGCCTGATGAAACGCCAGAGGATAGTCCAGGGCAGGTGGAGCCATCGACAAACTAAACGAAGTGTTGATCACCGCAGTCAATAAGTTGCCCCATACGCTGCGCCCGGGCTGATTTACTGAGGACGCGGCGGAGGTCGCGCTGGCAAGCGGTGCAACATCAATGCCCGGCTGAAAGAAGATCGGTTTCACAATAATCATCCATTACAAGGGATAAAGCTCCAGGTACATCCTGTATGTCGATCGGTCAGCCTTAACTCCAGGGAGGAATAATAATGCAATTGAAACGGCGGCTTTCAACCTCCATCACCAGCCCCAGCCGGGTATCATCGCTATATTTCAGCGCAGCCAAATGGATTTTATTCCACCCTGCTGCTCCGCCTATAACCTGATTGTTAACCCCGGCGGCAAACCCGCCATAGGTCATAATCATTGCATGAACCAATTTATGTTTACCGGCAGGGGTCTTTTCCGTAATGGCAATGCGCGAGCCAGGAACCGCCTCAAACAGCTCTGCCAGACTGCGGGCGAGCTGCGGATACTGACCGAGGAATAACTCGAAGTTATCTTCGCTGGTGCTGTGCATAATCAGGCTTGCGGTTTTTTTATCGAGAAGTTCTGCTTCCTGATACAGTTTTACTAATTCTCCCCAGTAAATCTTTAAATTATCCGCAATGTCAGGGTTGTCTATCTGATTTTCCGCTAAGGATATGACTCGTCTGATGGCGGTATCCAGCCCTTCTCCCGGCGGAGATAATGCCGGAAGTGGCTGTTCCAGAGAGGTCTGAATCAGCATCCTGAACTTGGCGCCGTTACAGTCGAGTACAAAGCCGTATTGCGCATCCTCAATCCAGTTCAGCGTGGTCAGGTACATTTTTTGCCAGCCCGGCTTACCACCAATGATCTGGTTATCGGCTCCGACTACCGCCCCCTCTCTCAGCATCATCATGGCATGAGACAACGGCGGTTCGCCTGGTCCTGCTTGCATTTCGCTGAAGATGCAACGCGCGCCGGGTTGTGCCTTACGGATATCATCAAGACTCTTCACCCGCCGGGGATTTTTTGCCAGAAATAAACGGTAATCTTCCGCCCTGACCTGCTGCTGCAACGCTTTCAACTGCAAATGATCGATAAATCCGCCACTGGCCTGCAAATTAACAATCGCCATCCACGGACGCAGGCTGTCTTTTTCCATCGCCAGTCGGGCATCTTCAAAACCGGGCAGCAAGGCATAACTTTCTGCCAGCGCGATGGTTTTCAGCAGCGTCGGCGAATATTCAATCAGTAACGAGCTAACCGGAATCGGAGCAGCACGAAGCGTGCTCAGAATCTGACTGATCGGTCTGAGAAGATCCTGCGGTGCAATCACAAACAGCAGTGCGTCCAGCGGCAAAGTAGCATTAATTTGATTATTCATTATCGCGGGCTCATCGACTAACCGCGTTTTATCCACCGCGACAATCAATGGGACATGAGCATATTTTACCTCCTTGCCCAACGTGTCCGTTGCCGCCTCCAGCAGGGCCAACCGCTGTTCCGGCAAAGAGATATCCGTGCGGTTACGATGCACCAGAAATTCATCCACACGATAGGCATACAGCTGACTGGTTTCCGCTGCCATTCCCGCCTCAAGCACCTGACGGGGTGAATAGCCCTGTAGCCTCTGCTGTTTTACCCGTGCTGCAGGTGCCCCAAAGTCGGTCAGGGTGACAGTGCCATTGGCAATATCACTAATGCCGCGCAGATCGCAGCCTATCAGCAGATAATCACCGCCGGGTAACGGAACCGGTTGCATCGCGACAGGATTCTCTGCTAACAGGCGCAGCTTTTCACCCATCTCATCAAACGTCGGCAGCGTACCGACTGCAAAACGCTGCCCAAGTCGCAGACTGAGCGTCTCGGGATTAAATCCGTAAACATTAATCAGGGTTTCCAGCAGGTAAATTTCTTCGCGTGCTTTTGCTTGCCGCTTTTCAATCTCCTCTAATGCACTCTGTTTAACTTGCTGATGGAGCCAGTCGGGATATAACACCATTGAGTCCGGGAAAGCAGTGATGGCCAGCCGCCGTGAGTGAAGCGTTACCTGGTAGCGTTCTTTGATCTGTTCCAGCGTGCTGTACCACACGATGCTGACGGCTTTGTCTGTGAAGCGCGCCTGAGACAACCACTGATCTTCAGCAGTGATGATAATTTGCTCAATATCGTCCGGTTTGTAACGTGAAACAGTAAATTCAACGATGCTGCTTTCGACGGAATTATTGGAATGCGCTCCAACTGTCGGCGTGGAGATAACTTTAAGCGCATAAAGATTGACAGGTCGACCGTCACTCAGGCTTCCCCACACTAATATTTCGCCGATTTCAACCTGATAGTTCTTACTTTGCAGATACTCCATCAGAATACCCGGCATCGTAATCAGATTGGCGAACAGATTATTGCGGGAAACTAACTGGCTATGATGATGCTTTAAAAAATCAGGGAAACCAGCTAACGTAGCCTGAATGACTTCGATCGGCGCCGCTAATTTATTTTTTTGCAGCAACCGCGGATACTGTGGTCGCGATACGGTATCCGTTAAAGGTACACCAAAAATACGACACATCGCGGAGTTATAAATACTGAATGTATTCTTTGTATAGTGCAATATCTTATCTGAAACAATCGCTGGCAGCTGGTCAACATGTATTTTAACCATCCTGTTGCCCTGCTTGAATAAACTCACCAATACTTTTGGGCAGTGCTGTGCAATCAGATAACTTCCTCCCTCACCGATCAGGCCCAGAGCGGCGTTCAGATAAGCTTTTTGCGCCTCTATACGTCGGTCAGCGGTAAATCCTTTAACCAGGTTAGGAAATATTGTTAAGGAAACCGACTGCACTAAGCTGGTTTTCCAGTTAGTGACCACTGTCGCCAGTTTAGCTGCCGACTCACTGATCCCCTTGGCCGGAATAGCAGCATTTGGCATCACGTATAATCCAATCATCAATGACACCGTGTTGAGAACTTCGATGGTGCTGTCTCTGAAGTGCTCGGCATCAGATTTAATCAGATAATCCATATCCGCACGCAGGGTATAAACAAAGGATCTCAGGAGCTCGACCTCAACACCACCTTTCGGAATATTGAGCGACACTATCGACTTGTCAGTACTGGGTTCAACCCATGTTTTTTTTACCCAGGTCTTACCGACAAACTCAAGTTTAAAGTAGCCTGAATGATTAATTTTAATCTGATTATTTCTGATATCCGCACTGGGACACTCGCGCCGCCCCTTGACTGACATACTCTTATACACCACATCGATGAAATCCTCTGCTTTACTTTTATCAAAAAAAGAGAGGTTTCCAGCCAAATCGATATTCACCTCCCAGGAATTTTCATTCCATAGTGAAATAATTACACCCTGATTTACGCTTCCTTCTTCCGCAGGAATAAAAAGCATATTGTTCAGACTATGATCATGCCACTTAATCTGAAATACGCGGCCATTCTGCAGGGCCGCGCGAATCTTACTTTCATCAAAGTAACTGGCTCTGGCTTTACTTTTTAAACTCCAGCTTTCAATTGCTCGCTCAAACATCATACCGAATAACCGGAGCATTCCAGCTTTAACATCACCTTCCGAAAGCGCCTGTGTCAGCTCGGCAATATATTTCGATTGTAAATCTGTGTTAAGGATGCTCTTTTTAAGTCTCTCACTTATCCCGGCAGGAAATTTAAATTCCAGACTCTCATAACGATAGTTTCCGCGTAAATATTCACGCGTAAAAATATCCAGCAGCGTATAATCGCCGACTTTAAACCACTGCCCGGATAAAACCGGCAGCGGTAAATACTGCCTGCCCTGATTAACAGGCAGCCTGACGCCGACACCGATGGTGGTGGTACCGTTAACTTTTCGAATATCACCGCCGCCCTCAATAATGATCTGATTAATTTTATCATTAATCCAGCTGCGAACATCCCAGACCGGCGACCGCAATTTACTTATCACCTCGTTCATTCTGTCGAGGCTTTTTCTCGCCAGCCCGACGCCAATTAACCAGGCAGCATACTGATTTTCAGCACTTTCCCAGTCCATGGGTTCATGGGGATCGATATCAGCCAGCAGTGCTCCCGAGACAAAATTTTCTACTTCGGTACGCAGCGAAGCACTCCAGTCCGGATGATAGTTCAGCGTCAGATGCGGCAAGTCACGGTGCGGTTCAGAGATCATTTGCAAAGCACGCAACAGTGGCATCAGCTGATCGCTGATATCGCCCTGATTATTAAGCGTCACGGTCACGTCAGGATAATGAATTAACTCCTCGCGATATTTAAACAACAGTGACTGATAAAAATCTTCTGCCGCGATAGCCGCAGATCCCGCGTTCGGCTTACTGACTATGGCGGGAAGCGTTACCATGCCGAAAAATTGGCCGGCAGCACCCGGCAAGGGCCAGGCATTCCCGCTAACATCAGGGATTAAGTGATGCGGATGCGCCATTTTGTGTGAAAGCTGGTTAAAAAAACCAGCTTGCAAGGGAATTGTCACCTCTCTTTCCCCCGGCCGATAAAAAACCGGATTATTCACCGATCTTAGCCGATCTGATATGCCATCAGGCACGCTAAGCTGATGTTCTGTCCAGCGCGTTAATCCGCAGTGAATCTGACTGATATCTTCATTGTCCTGCTGCTGATGCTCCGATGGCAGCCACATCAGAACATCATCCGGACCAACCAGCTGATTCATCGCGCGCGCACGTGGCAGATGGTCCGGAATGTTCACCCCAGACAGAGTAAAAGGCTGTGGACCACTTTCAATTTGCAGGCGTTCAAACAGCTGACCACTGCTATCCTGCGTTACTGAGTAGGCAAGTTGAGTACTGCCTGCATCACTATGCTGTTGCGGAAGCGAATGATTAAGCGGCGGAACCGGGCAGCCTGTGGCAAAATTGACCGGTGCAGTGTGGAGTCTCAACATTTCATGGCAGGTTTTTACCTTTACCAGTAGCTCAGCACACTCATTTCCCGCCACGTTCAGCTCGCTGTTGCTCATCCATCCCTCAGTCGCCACCACCCGCTGACGGCTTTCAGCCTCCTCTGGCGGAACGCCCCTGCTATCCGCTGCGCTTCTGTCTGGCTTTGGCAGTCGCTGACGGCCGTCACTCAGCCGCCGCTCAACCCAGTCATTGAGTAAGCGGTAAAGGTTTTGGTCCGACAGTGCCAGCCTGCCAGAGTGCTTACTGGCAGAAAGACTCTCAAAAGAGGACAGCCACTGATGCAGTTGCAGCCTTAACTCGGTATCCAGCGCCGAGATGATTCCCTGTCTGCTGATTTGCCACAGTATCTGTGCTGACCAGACTACCGTGGGTAACAGCGGATGAAGAGAACAGAGATTATCACTGACCACCCGGAGCCTTAGCAGCTGCGGAATGGCACGCATGGCGACGCCGGTCTGCTGGGCAGCGGCAGCCTGATTGATTTCATCCACCAGCAGGTTATGCAGCGCAGGATGTGTCATTTCCAGACTGATAAAAAAGGCCTGATTAAATCTTTGCGGATTGATATTAAGCGCCAGACAGGCCAGTTTGCGCAGCTGTTCGTCGCTAAGTAGCGGCATCACAATTGTCGGCAACCATTGTTTAATCCCCTCAAAGGGGCGATGTTCAGACTGCTGGCGCATCAGTTGCAGCGCTTCCGGCTGTTGTAGCCGACTGCGGATGCAGGCAATAAACTCGCCCGCATCCCGCTGCGGCTGAGTAAAATCTTGTCTGGCTTCGGCAAACGCGCGTGAATAATCATGTTCTGGCGCGGTACGAAACAGTTCGTACGACAGATTGATAATGGCTTTCAGTGAGCCAATCAACATGCCCTGCGCCAGACTGTCGTTGGCATGGATCGCTGAGATCGCCACAATACTTTCTGAATGAGAAAAATTTAATTTCACAATGGTCATCCTTGACGGTTGGCGATCATTTACTGACGCCATAGGCAGATTGCGTTGCAACAGAACGTGACAAGTAACTAACCATTCATGCCCAGTAACTTATTGCCAGAAAGCGGACTGATGATGCAGTTAAATCGACGATTTCCGGCCAGTAACACCAGTCCATAGCGGGTGTCCGGATCGTAATTAAGTGCAGCAAGATCGATATTCTGCCATCCCGACTGCTGACCAATAACCTGATTATTCATCCCGATCGCGATGCCCCTGCCATTCATCATCATGGCATGAACCATTTCAGGCTTTCCTCTGGCCTGACCGGCTGATTGTTCGATAAACAGCAGTAGCGATCCGGTTTCAGCATTAACTAATTCGGTTAAACTTCGGGCGAGCTGCGGTGCATCACCGAGTAAGGATTGATAATCATCAGGACGAGTGGTCGTTAACAGCTGGCGCATTCTGGTCTGATTTATCGCTCCTGCCAATGCATACAGCCGGATAATGGCAAACCACGATGAATCACCTGCTCCGGCGTTTTTTGCATTATGGGCACCGGCAGACGACGCATAATTTCTGGCAATTTCAAGCACGCGCCGGGTATAGATATTGATCTCCGGAATGATGTCAGGCGCTGTAATGTCCGGTTGATGCGTTGATTGCTGGATGCGCATACGATATTTATGGCCACCCGCCTCCAGCACAAAGCCGAGCTGCTCATCCTGAATCCAGTTAAGCGTACCCAGCCAGATTTTCTCCCAGCCCGGCAGACCACCAATTAACTGATTATTCACGCCGACTGCCGCCGCATCCTTAACCATCATCATGGCATGTGACAATGGCGGTTCTCCCGGTCCCAGCTCGGCATCAAAAATTGCAATGCGCGCCCCAGGTTCCGCGGCGGAGATATCACTAAAGCTGGTCACCTCTTTGCCGTAGCCTCCGAGGAAATGGCGATAGCTGTCGCGGCGAGTCTGTTCCCGTAATGTCTTTGCGGCGGCATGAGTAATAAACTGCGTACTGGCATGTAAATTGATCACTGGCATCCACGGCTGCTGCTCATAGCCCTCGAGGGTCTTGAGGGTGGCGTCTTCACGCGGGAAAAGGACATAAGCTTCCGCCTGAGCAAGCATTTGCTTTAATGGCAGAGAATCTTCTATCAACAACGATCTGACCGGGATGGGCTTCTTTCTGACTGACAGCAGGATATCCCGAACCAAATGGTTTAAATCATCAGGAGCCAACACAAATTTAATCGCTTCAGCTGGAATAACATTAGAGACCTGATGCTCTTTTTCCGTTTCTGCAATATTCTTCACAGTGCTGTTTACTGCCATAATAAGCGGCACACGAATATCATTAACTTTCTGCCCAAACCAGCCTGAACTTTTATTTAGCTCATGATAACGCTTTTTAGGCAACGACATATCGCTGTCCGTTTCCTGATGCATCAGTAACTCATCCAGTCTTGATGCATATAAGCTGCTGTTTACTGCCGCCTGCCCTGCTTTAAGAATTTCGCCAGGCGCATAGGTTTGGGTCAGATTGTTAATAATCTGCCTGGCGGGTTCGGAAAAATTAACCAGCGTCACATTCCCTTGATTATCACTCCTGATGCCGCGCAACTCAGCACCGATCAGAAAATACTCGCCTTCCGGTAAGGCCACGACCTGTTTACTGATGGGCCGGGTCAGTAATACGTTTATTTTTTTACTTAATGCATCAAATGCCGGGAGGGTGCCTTGTGCAAACAGCGTGCCGAGTCTGAGGCTTGCCGTGTCGCGGGTTAATTCGTTTAAATCAGGCAACTCGATCTCATTCTCTATCTTATAAATTTCTTCCAGCATCGCCGCTTGTCGGGTCTCGATCTCGAGTAACGCTCGCCGCTTTACAGCATGATTATACCAGTCAGGCCTGATTTCCATTGCATCGGTAAAATGCGCAATATTCATCCTGTTAGTACTCTGGAGCTTCTTGTAATAACTCACTGCTTGCTGCGGATTATCAAACCATTCAATGCTGATGGCTTTATCGCGATTCTGACTTAATTCGCTAAAGGTCATTAGCCACTTTTTTTCGCCAGAAATCGACTCGCCCTTAGCATCGCCTGGAGCAAATCGTCCCGAAGAGAAATCAACAATAACATCTTCGCTTTCCACGAAACCTGAATTAACCTCGGGTGGCGGGGATTTAATACGCACGATATAGTGGATTCTCGGGCTGGCATCAATAAGATTATCCCAACGCACAACACCACCGAATAACACCTGAAAGCCCTTATTTTGAAAGTAGAGCCAGGCAATTTCGGGAATTTTCGCCGCATCGGTAAACAGGTCGGAAAGTCTGGAAATATTTACCGCATAGGCTTTAAAAAAAGCCGTAAAACTAATAAACTCCACGGTCATATCTATTATTGGCGCGGGTGCTTTAGCATCAATAAACGGCACATTATATTTTTCGCCAACCTTGGTTACCGTTGATGATAATTCATCAACCTGCAATATATTCTTCCTGTATAGGGCGAAATAGTCGTTCGCATGTTGTGATATGCGGCTAACTATCTCATCAGGAAGCTGATTGAATGACAGTTTCACCAGCTTACCGCCCTGGTAAAACAGCCCGGCAATCTGTCTGAGACCGTATTTACTGATCAGGTGCCCTGCACCTTCACCCATCAGGCTTAGCAGTGCATCAATATAGGATTTTGCCACATCATCAGGGCGATCGGCTGTATTCGCCTTCACCAGATTGGGGAAAATTGAAAAGGTTGAGGTTAACGCTAAGCTGCTTTTCCAGCTGGTAATGGCGTTAAATAATTTTGTCGCCATATAGCCGGTGCCGGTTGCAGTAGTGATGGTAAAGGGTATGTTAAACAGCCCTATCAGGGTCGCAATAGTATTCAGCACCTCAATAGCCGTATCACGCTGGTACTCTCCGGGAGTTTTGACCAGGTAATTCATATCTTCTTTTAGCGTAGCAACGAAATTGATCAGTAATTCTTTCTCTATCCATTCCCTGCTGCTAAAAGATAATATTGCTCTGTCAGCGGTTGCAGGCTGCCAGTATCTTTTAACGAAAACTTTAGCGTTGAACTCAACAATATATTTTCCTGATGTATTGATAACGATCTGATTATCAATTATCTCTGCGACAGCAGATTTAGCTCGTGTACCAATCGAGACGCCTCGATTTATCGCGTCCAGCAGCTCTTTCGCCTTGCCGTCACCATACAGAGAGAGCGTGCTGAGTGGATCTATCGAGACCACCCAGCACTTCTCATCCCATAACGAAATAATGACGCCTTTAGTTTCATTTTCTTCCGGCATAAACACCAGATTATGCAATTTATAACCATTCCAGTGTATCTGGCAAAATCGTCCATTCACCACTGACTCTCGCAACGTCGTCAAACTGAGTGGATATTTTTTCTCTATAAAGGTAGTCAAGAATTTGTCTATCGCTTTCTCCAACATGGTCCTGAATAAGATAAGCATACCTATTTTTACATCACCACCAGAAAGGACCTGTTTAAGGTCCTCGATATATGCTGATTGCAAATCAGACTGCTTGATTTTAATCTGTAGCGACTTATCAATTTCAACCGGATAGCGCAAAGAGATGCTATCCTGCAAAAAGTGATTATCATTTCGTAAATGTTCGCGGGTAAAAATTTGCCGCAGCGTATAATTCCCTATCGGCTGCCAGGTCCCATCAAAACTTGGATGCAACATTGGCATATGATAAGCACCATGATTGGATGGCAACCAGACACCGGCCATTACTGTAGTGTTACTATTTATTTTACTGATATCCACACTGTGTTCTTTTAACAATGTATTAATTTTATTGTTAATCCACACATTGACGTCCCAAACCGGCGAGGTCATTTTAGTGATGATATCAGCAACTTTTTCTACCCCTTTTTTGGCTATCCCTCGCCCCAGCAACCAGACGGCCTGATTATTTTTTGGGCTATCCCACTCCATGATATTATTCATATCAAAATCGTGAATAAACTTACCTGAAATAAATTTTCTCACATCACTTTCAAAGGAACTGCTCCAGCCAGGATGAGGATTTAACGTTAATTTTACGCCTTGCTCCGTTTCCTGCATCATCTCCAGTGCCTGCTTTAATGGCACTTCTTCATCCATAACAGCGCTGGTGTTATTTAACGTGACGATGACCTTTGAATAGTTTTCTAATTGCTGCGGATACTTGAAGTATAACGAGTCCATAAAATCGTTCACCGAGACGTCAGCAGAGCTGTTCTGCTTTGATTCGGTGATTGCGGGTAACGCTCTGATCGGGCTCGCCTCCACCCCAGCGAATGGCCAGCCAGACCCCCACGCGTCCGCTGTCGAAAGTAAGGTTGCTCGCTGCTGAATCCGCTGATGTAATAAATGATTGAATGAACCTGATTTGAGTGGGATATCGGCCGGCATTTCTCCGGCACGCAACACAACAGTATGAATGGCGTTATTCTCATCCAGCGGCTTAACTTTCAGCGATTGTTCAGAAAGACGATTCGAAAAACTTAGCAGGTCAAGACTACTGTTAATCACGTAAGAGACCATTCGATCCCTCTGCTGGTCTGGCAGCGCTTTTTCATCTGCCGGAAACGGCATCAGTATATCGCCCGCATCTGCCAGCTGATTCATTACCAGCGGCCTTAACCTTTCACCCGGGATGGCAGCGCCATCAACGGTTAACGGCGATTCTCCACATTCTATTTGCAGGCGTGAATACAATTCACCTGAACGATCTGTTGCCAGCGTTCGACTAAACTGCGTCGCACGGAGGTCGGGGTTAACCACCGTAACGTTCTCGCTGCGTACGGCACAGCCGACGGCAAAATTAGCCGGCTGTGCTTCCCGTTTTACCAGTTCATAGCAGGTCTGAACTTTAAGCAGCAGATTTGATTTTTCTGCTGTCGGGTTGTTCAGCACGCTGTTGTGGCTCCAGCCTTCAGCAGAGAAGCTGAAAACGGCATCAGATTCAGACGGCAGGTGCCCGTTTGCAACGGATGCGCGCGATTCAGTATCCGGGATAGTCGTACTTCTGGCTGCTTCGACTACCGGCAATAATCCATCATTGCCGCGCAAATCCCCCATCCGCTGTTCTATCCATTGGTCAATACAGCGATAAAGGCTTTTATCCGACAGTGCCCTTCTGCTGCTGTCGGCGCTGGTCAGCCTGCCGTCGAATCCGGTCAGCCACTGATGTAACTGCATTCTGAGTTCACCATCCAGTGCTTTTACCATTCCCTGCTGACGCATACTCCACAGGATCTGTGCAACCCAGACGGCGGTGGGCAATAAAGGATGGAGCCGGTGCAGATTGTCGCTGACGACGTTAAGCCGCAAGAACTCAGGCAGGAGTTTTCCGGCAATTCCGGCCCAGCGCTTTGCTGCCGCCTGATTAATTTCATCAACTAACAAATTATTAAGCGCTGGCAGCCGACTTCCCAGGCCGGTAAACGTCTGCGCGGGCTGCCCCAGCGCCAGTGAGAGCAACTTGTCTGACTGCTGTTTGCTGAGTAGTGGTTGTGGAACAGTGGGTAACCAGCGATGCAAGCTATGGAATGACTCACTATCCGCCCCGGGATCCATCAGCGCCAACGCTTCCGGCTGCTCTAAGCGGCTTTTTATACTGGCAATAAATTCACTGACTGTCTGTTCTGACAAATCCAGCAATTGCTTTGCTTCAGCAAACGCGCGCTGATAGTCGTGCGTGGGTATGGCGAATAACAGATTGAACGATGTGTTCGAGATTTTTGTCAGTACGCTGAACAGCGTGTTGCGCACCGCAGCGCTGGCAGATATCCCGGCAGGAACCGGCGCGGTTACACAATCCTGCTGGTGGATAGTTAATTTCACAGTTATCTTCCATGATAAGTGGTTACGCCCTTGTCAGTGGTTCGCGATCTGCCAATTTCAGACGCGAACCAATCTTGTAATAAATGCAGAAAAAAGAGTAGGCGTTGTTAACTATTCCTTCACTACTAAAATGATCAAAAAACGATTAAGCCAACATTGCATCGCTAATCATTTTCATGAGTATTGGATTTTTTGTCTCTGCACGTCAGTGCTTTACACCTGAGTTTCGGGCAGAAAAGATGATGCCGATTAAATTCTGCGATCATTACTTCTTATGCTGCTGCATGTTGCCGAATACTTTTACTAAAATAATGAGATACTGACTGCAGTGCACATTGCGGAGGAGGTTTTCATGACCGATGAACAAGGGCAAACGTTGCTGTATACGCTGTTTGGTACCACCAGCCCTCATTGGCATCTTTCTGCAGACAGCGATGCACTTAATTTTGCCGAAAATGAACAGGCGGATATCAATCTTGCCGTCGCGTTAATTCCGGCCCAGGCCAGCCTGATTCGCAGCATGACGGTGATCACCTCCAGCGTTAATCTGAGCATATCGCTGCATGGCACGCTGGTCGCGCTCCATCTGGTGGGACGCAAAAAAGATCAGTTTACCTGGACTGGAA
>Ga0308167_1002365_pt1 | contig 17715 bp, 17 predicted proteins | sample PhyCR1_2_FD_202138 | JGI IMG/M metagenome (GOLD analysis project Ga0308167, IMG submission 202138) | Phyllosphere microbial communities from UC Gill Tract Community Farm, Albany, California, United States - DLSLRC.R1 | ecosystem: Host-associated > Plants > Phyllosphere > Unclassified | place... | reverse complement strand
CAGCGCGCAGGTTACCAGAATTTTTTTAGCGACTTGAGTCATAGTTTGCGTAGCTTTCTGTTGATTGAAAAAACGGGCTTAGATGGTAACCGAAGGCTCCGCTGGCGTAAACACAAGGGATTCGCCATCGCCAGTCGCCGCGAAACCCTGGGCATCTGATATCATTGAGAGGACATCGCTGAAGCACAGCGTAAGAACAGCAGAAAAAAGGAGTGGGGGATGACAGCACAATCCCGGGAACCGCATACGCCTGAAGCCCTGCGCGCCATCGTGGTCGGCGTGCTGAGAGGCTTTGAGCATCCAACGCTTCAACAGAATCTCACCGCGCTGAAAGCGTTGCATCACGTGGCGCAGCTCGACGGTAAACTGCATATCGAACTGATCATGCCGTTTGCCTGGGCCAGCGCCTTTGAAGAACTGAAAGCAGAGACCAGTGCAGAGCTGCTGCGCCTGACCGGCACCCGCGCGATTGACTGGCGTTTAAGCCATGATATCGCCACCCTGAAACGGGTGAAAAATCAGCCGGGCGTCAATGGCGTGAAGAATATTATCGCCGTCAGCTCCGGTAAAGGTGGCGTGGGAAAATCCAGCACCGCGGTTAATATGGCGCTGGCGCTGGCCGCCGAAGGCGCGCGTGTCGGCATCCTCGACGCCGATATTTACGGCCCGTCGGTGCCGAATATGCTCGGCACCGAGCATGAGCGGCCCACCTCGCCCGATGGGACCCATATGGCACCGATTATGGCGCACGGGCTGGCCACTAACTCGATCGGCTATCTGGTGACGGACGATAATGCGATGGTGTGGCGCGGCCCGATGGCCAGCAAAGCGCTGATGCAGTTGCTCAATGAAACCCTGTGGCCGGAGCTCGATTATCTGGTGCTGGATATGCCGCCAGGCACCGGTGATATTCAGCTGACGCTGGCGCAGAATGTCCCGGTGACCGGCGCGCTGGTGGTCACCACGCCGCAGGACATCGCGCTGATCGACGCCCGCAAAGGCATCGTGATGTTTGAGAAAGTCAGTGTGCCGGTGCTGGGCGTGGTAGAGAACATGAGCCTGCACATCTGCAGCCAGTGTGGCTTCCACGAACCGATCTTCGGGACCGGTGGGGCACAAAAACTGGTGGCCGATTACCAGACTCAGCTGCTGGCCCAGTTACCGCTGCACATTAACCTGCGTGAAGATCTCGATGAAGGCCAGCCGACGGTGGTTCGCCGGCCGGAGAGTGAATTCACTGCGCTCTACCGCCAGCTTGCCGGACGGGTCGCCGCCCAGCTTTACTGGCAGGGCGAAGTGATCCCTGGCGATATCGCGTTCCGCGCGCTCTAAGCCCGGCCCGACCCGCTGGTGTATTCAGACGCCAGCGGGTAGTGCATCAATACATAGCCTCCCTGTTCCCCTTCGCCCTGTGAAATCATCTTCCAGCCATGTTTCAGGTAAAAGGCCTGCGCCGCTTTGTTCATCGACAAACACTTCAGCGCGCCGGTCGAGGTGAAGCGCGCCTGAACCGCTTCCAGTAACGCGCTGCCTGCACCGCGACCCTGCCAGTCAGGCGCGACATAGAGGCTGTGCAGGAAATTGTCGTTCTCCAGCAGGCCGGCAAAGCCAACCCGCTGACCATCGCTCTCAGCCACCAGCACGGTTTCACCGAGGATCACACTATCAAAGTCTTCCAGCTGCCAGTCGCTGCCATCCAGCCAGTGCCAGTTATGCCGACGCGATGCCAGAAACAGCGTACGCAAAAAAGGTCGATCGGCTTCAGTAAACGGACGAATCTCCACAAGTCTGCTCCCTTTATCTCCGGTCTTACAAAGCTAGCAGCGATTGGCGGAAAAGATTTGAAAAAGATAAAGCGGGTTAATTGCCTCGCCATTCGCTGTACACTGCCTCGCGGGCCAGAAAGCATCATGCTTTCTGCGTTTGATAGCTTTCGTTTATTTGATTGATAACGACTGCTTATTAGATGTTGGCCCGAAAATTCTGTAACGTACATCACATAATTCAACGGAGGCCATCAGATGTCTATTATCAATACCAAAATCAAGCCGTTTAAAAACGCAGCATTCAAAAACGGCGAGTTCATCGACGTAACCGAGAAAGACGTTGAAGGTAAATGGAGTGTGTTCTTCTTCTACCCGGCTGACTTCACCTTCGTTTGCCCGACTGAACTGGGTGACGTAGCCGATCACTACGAAGAGTTCCAGAAACTGGGCGTAGATATCTACTCCGTTTCAACCGACACCCACTTTACCCACAAAGCCTGGCACGGTTCTTCAGACACCATCGCGAAGATTCAGTATGCGATGATCGGCGACCCGACTGGCGCGCTGACCCGCAACTTCGAAATCATGCGTGAAGCGGAAGGCCTGGCTGACCGTGGTACCTTCATCGTTGACCCGGAAGGTATCATCCAGGCGATCGAAATCACTGCGGAAGGCATTGGCCGTGACGCCTCTGACCTGCTGCGCAAAGTGAAAGCGGCACAGTACGTCGCCTCTCACCCAGGCGAAGTGTGCCCGGCGAAATGGAAAGAAGGTGATGCAACACTGGCTCCATCTCTGGATCTGGTTGGCAAAATCTAATCCCGCTTCGGCCTTTCGATCTTTCTCTCATCGGGTGCCACGGCACCCGATTTTTTGACCAGGATATCACTATGCTCGACACAAATTTGAAAACTCAGCTCAAGGCCTACCTTGAGAAATTAACCAAACCTGTTGAGTTGATTGCCACTCTGGATGAGGGTGCCAAATCAACCGAGATCCGTGAGCTGTTGGTCGACATCGCAGGCTTGTCTGATAAGGTCAGCTTCCGCGAAGAGAACGATCGTCAGGTCCGTAAGCCGTCTTTTTTAATCACTAACCCAGGTTCCAACAGCGGCCCGCGTTTTGCCGGTTCGCCACTGGGTCACGAATTTACCTCACTGGTGCTGGCGCTGCTGCAGACCGGTGGGCATCCATCGAAAGAAGCGCAGAGCCTGCTGGATCAGGTTGCCGCGCTGGATGGCGATTTCCATTTCGAAACCTACTATTCGCTGTCATGCCATAACTGCCCTGACGTGGTGCAGGCGCTGAACCTGATGGCAGTGCTGAACCCGCGCATCAGCCATACCGCGATTGACGGTGGCCTGTTCCAGAATGAAATTCAGGAACGCAACGTGATGGGCGTGCCAGCGGTTTACCTCAACGGTAAAGAGTTTGGTCAGGGCCGCATGAGCCTGGCGGAGATCGTCAGCAAAGTGGACACCAACGCCGATAAACGCGCCGCTGAAGAGCTGAACAAGCGTGATGCCTATGACGTGCTGATTATCGGTAGCGGCCCGGCGGGTGCAGCAGCGGCAATCTATTCTGCCCGTAAAGGCATTCGTACCGGTCTGATGGGCGAGCGTTTCGGCGGCCAGGTGCTGGATACCGTTGATATCGAAAACTACATTTCTGTGCCGAAAACCGACGGGGCAAAACTGGCTGGTTCACTGCGCGCGCACGTCGATGATTACAATGTTGATGTGATTGAGAGCCAGAGCGCCATCAAACTGATCCCGGCAGCCGCTGTGGGTGGCCTGCATGCGGTGGAAACCGCCTCGGGCGCGGTACTGAAATCACGCAGCATTATCCTGGCGACCGGCGCACGCTGGCGTAACATGGGTGTGCCGGGTGAAGAAGAGTATCGCACCAAAGGCGTCACCTACTGTCCGCACTGTGACGGCCCGCTGTTTAAAGGCAAGCGCACCGCAGTGATCGGCGGCGGTAACTCCGGCGTTGAAGCGGCGATTGACCTGGCTGGCATCGTTGAACACGTCACGCTGCTGGAATTTGCCGGTGAGATGCGTGCTGACAAGGTGCTGCAGGATAAACTGCGCAGCCTGAAAAACGTCGATGTGATCCTGAATGCCCAGACCACCGAAGTGAAAGGCGACGGCAGCAAGGTAACCGGTCTGCAGTATATCGACCGTACCAGCCAGACCACTCACGAACTGCCGCTGTCCGGCATTTTCGTTCAGATCGGCCTGCTGCCTAATACCCCGTGGCTGGAAGGCGCCGTTGAGCGCAACAAAATGGGCGAGATCATTATTGATGCCAAATGCGAAACCAGCCTGAAAGGCGTCTTCGCAGCCGGTGACTGCACCACGGTGCCGTACAAGCAGATCATCATCGCCAGCGGCGAAGGTGCAAAAGCCTCACTCAGCGCCTTTGATTATCTGATTCGTACCAAATCGGCTGAATAAGTTTTGCGATAGCCACGCAATAGCCCCTCGACAGATGTTGAGGGGCTTTTTTTTAGTATCCTGCCAGCGTCATCAGCATCATCCACAACGGTGTCGTCACCGCAGCAAACAGGGTCGAAAACAACATGCTGGCGGCAGCCGGGCCGGTAATTACGTTAAACTTCTGCGACATCAGGTAGACATTCACCCCGACCGCCATCGATCCCAGCAGCACCACCACTTTACTCTCCAGCGGCGGCAGGCCGGTCAGCCAGGCGATGGCCCATACCGTCATCGGTTGCAGCACCAGCTTGAGCAGGCAGAGGGTATAACTCTCTTTCAGGCCTTCCCGCACCCGATAATGGGCCAGACTCATGCCCAGCGTGACCAGCGACAGCGGGGCGGCGATCGATCCCAGCATCCGTAGCGGCTCAGCGGCCAGCAACGGCAGCGGACGCTGCAGAAAACTCCAGGCGGTGCCGCTGAGAATGCCGATGATCAGCGGGTTCTTCAGCACGCCAATCGCCGTGCGTCCCAGCCCCTGCAGCGAGAAGCTGCCCTGTTTCGCCCATTCAACCGACACCGTTAACAGCGTCCAGAGGATCAGGCTGTTAAACACCAGCACCAGCGCCACCGAGGGCAGGGAGGCGGGTCCCAGCAGCACCGTCGCCACCGGAATGCCCAGCATCACGTTATTCGAAAAGATGCCACCCAGCGCGAACACTGAGCCCGCCACGCCATCCAGCTGAAACAGCCGTTTCGCCACGATCCGGCCGACGATAAACACCAGCAGGCAACTGCCAAAGAAGGCCAGCAGCAGCCGCGCGTCAACCGGCGGACTCTGGTAGAAATGGCTCATCACGCCAAACAGCATGCAGGGCAGCGCGACGTTGAACACGAAGCGGTTCATCCCCTCGCTGATGCTGGCGGGCCATTTACCCAACCGTGTCAGGCCGTAGCCGAGCAGGATCAGGATAAACAGCGGGGCGGACAGATAAATTTGATGACTGAGGCTATTGAGCAGAAGAGGCATACGGGCGTTCAATTCAGGCAGCTAATAATTATCAGCCTAACAAATTGTTAACCAACAGGTAACCTGCCGCGGCTATAAATCTTGCTCAGGCACGCTTTTTAGCCCAGCCAGCGACGCGCCTGCCGATCGCTGATATCGCGATAATAGACACGGTGAATCATGTCGCCACAGCCCGAACAGCGGGCGGAAATATAAGTGGAAAGATAGTGTCTGCCATTTGGCGCAGTGGCACCGTGACGTTCGATAATAATGTCCTGCCATCGATGGCGGTGAGGAATAAGCGCTAACAATCGCATCATACATCCTGAATAGTATGAAGTTCCGCTTCCGGAGTATTTTAACCCCATGAAAATGAATGTTTTTTTCGGCGATACTGTGCGCAGGCTAATTATTATGGCGTGATGCAGGTTAACAGTGGAAATAACACCCCCGCAGGGCGCTAATATTACCTACCTCAAAAGAGGTATATTTATAGCCCGCAGCATTAAGCCTGTTTTTGCCGTCACAGGAATTGATCGGGATCATACGAAGTGTTACCGGCGCGAGGATTGATCGCGCAGGGGTGACTGGTTTTCGCTGCGACGGCTCCTTATATTGCAGGCTGTAACGTGACTCGGGTGCCGCTTTCCGTCAGGAGAGGGCTGAGAAAAACCCGCTGACCTGAACTGGATAATGCCAGCGTAGGTTTCCAATATTCTGATTATTATTTATGTGGTTACATTTCTTTTGTCCGTGTGTAATGCACCTAAGGTACAAAAAGAGCGTAACCAAAAGAGATTTTTAATTGTTCGTTTCTTAGTCAATGCCGGGTTAGCGAAAAGTTCGATAGCGATGTCTGAGTTCGTGGCATTTTGTCGGTGGGGTTCAGCTTGATCAGGCGAACGGGATTACAAATCAGGCAGATTAAAACTGGCTGTACTTTTATCTCAGTAAACGATCTCTTTAACTTTTTTGTGAGAAAATGAGTGGTTTGGAGTTTGATTATTTTGTGAGCTAAAGGCGAGCACCTAAGCGGACTTCGTATTCATGTACAAGTAAAGCCGCTCAGACGGCTTTTCTCAGAAAGCAAAAAATTGTGTGTTTATATTATATATCAGCCAGTTATCCTTTATACCATAAAGGACTAAGCTCTATCTGACAGTACATTAATCAGGCTTTACTTTAAGCACAATCAACAAACAGATAAAACTTAATAATCCAATAACCAATGCAATATATTTGATATAAAACCAAGATATTTCACTGGCTTTTAGACTTTTAAAGAATGAAACCTCTTCTTCTGTCAGTGTCTTTTTTGTCGCTGGAAACTTAGGAAATATAAGGGCGCTTATAAGATAAGATTCTTTATATCCCCAAAAGAAAAAGCCACCACCTTTACCAACAGTCATGGAGAATGGTGTTTATCCAAATTGCTGTTTAAACTTAGCCAATATAAGATCGAATTTGCATTCTGTAACTTTCCATAGATAAGATAAAATGCCAGCGAAACTACAAATATTGTAGCCAAACATATTATGGTCAGATTCAATGAATTCATTTTGAAACTTCTATAACATTATAAAGGGTGTTTCCTACTTTCCCCCCCCCCAGTCGCCAGCTTTCCCACCAACATAACTTAAAGTCCCTCCAGCGATAACAGCACAAACTAACCCACCTTTTCCAGCAGTACCAACGCCAATGGCTATACAAAGTGGAACAGCCATGCCGCCTGCTAGAATACCGCCACCAGTGATACCTGCAAAACTCCCTATTTCAGTATATTTCTTTTTAGTACATTCGTCTTCACGACCAACAGAACAAGCCTCATTTATTTCATTGATTGAATGCAGGGCACTAAAGCCGATCCCTACATAGCCAACATATCGCATAGCTGCTACATATTTTGCCGCTCGTTCTATATGCGTAGCATAACCTTCAATATCACTTATGCCTGTTTCATTCCATTTATGAGTAATTGAACTTGTTGACAAGCCAAGAGAATTTTTTATTTTAGTGTACTCGCCAAATTTCATAGCCTTGTTTAGGAAGCCTACTTTTAGTTCTCTTTCAAGCTCTTTAAACAATTGTGCACGTCTTACATAGAACTGTCCACCTATCAAAGACCCTCTTGTCATGTATGTATTCTTGTAGGTCTCCTGAATTTCTTTCAGGATTTTCTCTACATTCTCGAAATACTTTCCGACAGGATCAGCAGCTAGTCCAGTGCCTTTATCTGCAAAGCTGGAAAATATAGGGTGGGCGCTTAAGCAGTCCGACAACTGGCAAAAATGGATCACCTTGTTATTGGCATACACGGGAGCGAGAAGAGGCGAGATATGAAAGCTGGAGAAGACACAGATTAAATTCGACGAAGATAGCCAGCGTTACTATTTCCTGATTGCAGAGGGAGGGCAGGGGAAAACCGAAAATGCTACAAGACAGGTAGTCATTCACCCTAAGTTAATCGAATGGGGGTTCATGGAGTACGTTGATCGCCAGTGGAAAGAGCGGATTTTCTCAGAAGTGGCAGGTACAAACATGACTAAGAGCGGTAAATTTTTTGCGGATCTGCGTGATCAGCTTGGTATCCCTTATCTTGATGATTATGGACAACGGCGGCTGTTGCATTCCATCCGTCACTCGGTTTGTTCTGCTGCAATGGCTGGATGGGTGAAAAACAATCTGCACCTACAGCAAACAGTAGGCCATGAGAAGAGCGGAGGGATCACTAAACGATATTTACATACGTTTCCGCTCTCTACAGTCTCCTGTGTAGTTGATGGGCTTTGCTGGGTCTAACATCGAAGACATGAGAAATGAATCTTAGGGTCGCAAAGTCAGCGATAACTTCTGGACTATCTTAGCTCATATATATTTGTCTATATGATTGATTTGCCAAGCAGTCAAGATAGAATGTTCTGACTTATCAGAGGGGGTGACATGAATATCCGGGAATTTATAGGCCAGTATCGCAACCACCCAGTGCTTTTCATCGGAGCAGGTGTCAGTTTGAGGTATCTTAACAATTCGCATACATGGGATGGATTGTTAAAGTATATTGCTTTTGAGTTGAAAGGGAATAATGAATTTTATTTAGATATTAAAGCTGAATGCCAAGTCGATGGTAAATATAACTATTCCCTAATTGCAACTAAATTAGAAAAAGCATTTAACCAAGCATTAGGTGAAGATCGTAATGGTAAGTTTAAAGAGATAAATGATTATTTCTATGCTGAGATGGAACGTGAAAATAATCTGAGCAGATTCAAAATATATATTTCAAAGTTAGTAGGGAGTCTGGATTATAGAGAGGATAAAAAAGAGGAATTAGCAGAGCTAAAGAAAATCAGGAAAAATGTAGGCTCAGTTATAACCACAAACTATGATGGCCTTGTTGAAGATGTATTTAGCTTTGAACCATTAGTAGGGAATGATATATTATTGAGTAATCCCTATGGTTCCGTATATAAGATTCATGGTTGTAATAAAGACCCTTCAAAAATAATTATAACTGAAGATGACTATTCTCATTTTGATAACAAGTATGAGTTGATTCGTGCTCAATTGCTCTCGATTTTCATTCATAACCCTATTATATTCATGGGGTATGGTATTGGTGATGAAAACATAAAGAGCTTACTGAAAACTATTTTTACTTATGTCGAACCAAACTCACTTACTGCACAACGTATTAGAAATAATTTCCTATTGGTCGAATTTGAAAAGCATTCAACATCACATGATATTACTGAGCATGATATTGATCTAGAGGGGTTTTCCACAATAAGAATAAATAAAATAAAGACTGATGATTTCATAGAAATATATAGATCACTATCTAACTTGAATCTACCAGTGTCTGCTATGGACATACGAAAAGTTCAAAGTATTGTTAAGGATATATATTCTGGTGTACATGATGATGGAACCAGTATAAAAGTCAATATTACAGAGGATATCGACTCTCTTAATAATAGCGATAAAATATTAGTTATAGGGTCAAGTAATTCTATCAAATATGAACATAAGAACTCGTCGAATTTCATGACAGATTATTTTGATATAATTGATGAATCAAATCATCAATTGTTGCAGTTAATCGATAAAATAAATATAACATCTACCCAATGGTTTCCAATATACGGCTTCTGTCAGATCTGCCATGAGCTTATTAAGTGCGAACAGCTTAAAGCTCAACAAAGAAGAAAAATCGAAGAGTATCTTGCTGGTTTGCCAATTGCTGTACAAAATACGCATGATAATTGGGGTGATATTTATGCTGATGAATCAATCACTCGAACGAATAAAATAAATTCCATTATATGGTCAACATGGTATGATATTATTGTTCCTGATGATGTAGAAGTGCTTTTACGTTCGATGCCAGACAAAAAAGGAACAGATTATAGGCGTTTACTCTGTGTGTACGACTACAAAAAATATGGTGATCCTCATTAATAATATATCTTTCAGTTAATGCTGCATAACTATATGAAATGGAAGATGCCCACATCAGTGGGCATTTTCAATGTACAATTTAAATTTCTTCTGCATGTTTTGCTGCTTTGATACGATTGAACTCTAATACTTCTTCAACAACATAGCTGATGTGATGATTCGTATCAAATCCGATCCAGTCCTGTGGCCTACCTTTCAATTTTTTCATACTACAATCAAGTATTTTTTCATCGCCCCACGAAAACTCAGGCCCTAAGTAATGAGACGAACTGACAATAACCTTGGAGAGGTCATAAATTTGCTCGCCTTTATTGCCTTTTTGCTTAGAATGCCCTCGAGCCACAAAATATCTATTAGAAATAGTGTAACGAATTTTCCCATTTGCATGTGTTGCAATGATATCATCTGCTGCTGAAGGATTTCGTATCCCATAATCCGCAAATATGAGGTTGTGATTACTATCTTCCAGAAGTGTTTTCCAAACAACCATTTCACGACGTTCGACGTAGTCAGTAGAGTCTTCATCCTTAACGGCTTCGTTAATAATCATTGGAAATGAAGCACCAGCCATCATCACAGAACTAAATTTATATTCACTAACAATCTTTAGAAGATGTTGCATGTCTGCAAGTAATGAAACGATAGATTTTTTGGTAACATCACCAAAATCAAACAAAATTATGATTTGCTTGTTTGTGAGATTCAATCCCTGAATAATGCTGTCAATGCTATCTTTGAAATAATCCTCATCATAAGCATCTTCTATTGTTTCTGAGTCAATACGCAAACAAAAATATGTGTCGTCTGTAATGGATAAATTACATAACGCGTTCTGATAATCAACATCATCCCATCGGTCAAATCCCACGACTGGGTGAATTTTCAGGCCACTTTCTGAGAGTTTGCGAAACATGTAACTGTATACATGCTCTCCTGTTTCGGTATATTCATTAGGCTTCCATTCAAAATGATCAAAAAAGATTGCCGAACTTTTGCATGATTTTGAAATTTCATGCGAAATCTTATCGAGGTAATGTTTCTTAGGTTGGGTGGAGTCACGATAATAAGCCTGTTCACGCATTTTTTGTGTGAATTTAGGGATCTCGAAAAAAGGTGTTATCCTTTGTGAATATGCAGTTTTAAGTTTTTCTAATGCTGCAAATTCACCAGGCTTTGCTTTCAGTATAGGAACATACGTAGGATACATATATCGGCCTCCGGAAATTATTCGATAATTGCTGTAGATAAAATTCTACTAACCTCACCCTGACCGATGAGATCTGTAAAAAGACGGTAATTGCCTAACTCTCTTCTTAATCTTCCCGCAATGATTGCTGGCGTTATTTTTAAGTCCCTTGATAATATGTCTATATTTTCTTTCGTTGGTGATATATATGCATCGCTTCTTTTCCAAACGGCTCTTGGTATAAATGCTTCCCTTGCCAACCTATTTGCTTCTGATTCTTTTTTATCATCCGAAGATGCATCTAAATCATCCAGAAATGTTTCTTCATTATGAACATGCTTCCAGATATGAGCGACTTCATGAAGCAAAGTAAACCAAAAGTTATCAAGACGATCATATCTCAGGCTAAGGCCAATGATAGGTTGTCCATCAATATCTTTTAATGCAGCACCATCAATACGAGTACCTTTTAAACTTGGCTCTATAATTATTGCTATCCCATGTTTCTCAAGAAATTCTATCGCAAGAAGTGGGCCTTTTTCGAACCAGCTTAATTGTGCGAGATCTCGTAGAAAACTTGCTGATAATACATTTGGATCGAAAATCCCGAGAGAGCTTTTTTTCTTTCGCGCTTGCTGCACAACTCTACTAACCCACGCATACAGTGCATATTGTGTTGAAGGCGAGTAAGCATCACCAGACAATGTTCTTTTGAAAGAAAGGCTTCCGCTTTGCCAGCCTAATTGGTTTATAAAACCTTTGATAATGTCTTCAGCAGAACTTTTTAGAGCATTTCCATTTTCAGAAATCCATCCACGGTTGATCATTTCTTTTAATGGAAATTTTGACCAATCTACCCCTTCCTCATGAGATTGATTATCATCTGAATTTATACCTATCAGTGTATCAGTAGAAATCCCCAATCCAATGGACAGGGCTTTAATCATTGAAACTGTTAAGGGGCGCTTCCGGGAAAGAATTTCAGAAACACGGCTCCTTGTTCCCAGATAGGGAACGAGATCAACCTGTTTTAAACCCTTTTCATGCATCCTAAACAAAATTGCATCAATAGGGTCAGGTGGCTCAATCGGATACTTCGAGTTTTCATAGGCTTCTACGATCGTGATTAAAAGCTCGAGTTCTTCATGCTCGTCCGAGCGAGTCGGTGGCATCATAAGCATCAAAGAATGGATTCGCTCCAGGTAGTCCTGATGCTGTTGCTCTGTCTTTATAACTTTAATATCCATTCATGTGACCTTTACAGCAATAATCAATACAGTCAACGCATTGAAATCCATGATAGTTTCAATGGACATATCACAGCCATCAATTTTGAATGTGAACATACAATTCTCGATACAAACGACAGATGGGAATCGATCTTTCACATCATCAACGGATTTCCAACTACATGAATCAATCTCAGATGACCATGCGTTTACCCAAACTTTGGTGGCGGAACTCTCACTTATAAGCTGGTTCAACCGATTTCTTCCAAGCAGCTTCATGATTTGTTCCTAATATGGGAACATCTTAGTGTTCTTTGATTGCTATGTCAATGAGTTCCCAAAAATGGAACTCAATGTATGAGAGACTACAGTTTCTATGGTAACAATAGGGTCTTTCAGATACTGAATCAATAAAATATTCATATTTATCAAAACGATCCACGGATGGGTGTTATTGGATTTCTATCCCAAATGAATCCTTATGCATTTATTTTCACCATGAATGAGAGAGGGGGAGTGATTGATGATCTACGCGTATACTTAGAATGCTCAGCGCTTTTTTTCCTGTCCACACAATTTCAAACTGCACAATTTTCAAATATCAGAGAGATGACCGGATGTCTTAAATCGGTAGAAGGTGGCTTTGCTGATTCCTAACCTATGTTGCACCGCTGCTGGCGGTAGACCCTGAGCTAACAACTCTTGTACTTGTTCAACGGTTGCTTTGATAGGTCTACCGCAATGTTTTCCTTCAGACTGAGCACGCTTGATACCTGCCGTTCTGCGCTCTGCTATCAGGTCTTTTTCCAGGCTGGCAAGTCCTGCCATTATGGTAAGCATTGCTTTGCCAACTGGTGTTGATAGGTCAAATCCTTCTCGCAAGCTGACAACCTTCACGCCCATCGTTTGCAACATTTAAACTGTGGACAGTACATCGATGGTGTTACGTCCCAAGCGGTCTATAGCAATTACAATCAGCGTATCGCCTTCTCGTACATAGCTGAGTAACTCACCGAACGGAGAACACCAACTAAGGAGGAATATTGATTCAAGCATACGAAGACGGCTATTTTTACAGAGACACCCCGCAACACGATCACCCGCTTTCAGCATTTTCCAGACAATCCCAACAACTCACCTTGATTGATAATGTTCTGTACGTTGTCGATGTAGATAGTGGTGAAATTCATCATTACGGGGATACAGAGTATTTGCTTGATGGTGGCATTGTTCAGGTTCTGCATTTGAGCTACTCGACAGCAGACACCGCCAAATCAAAACAGGCACACCGTGAATACGCTAATAAGTTGGGCGACCTTCTAGGGAATGCAGCCTATAACGGGAGCAAGGAATATGCAGACGTATTAACCAAGCCAGATTTCAAAAAAGTATTTGCATAGTGTAACGAAGTTGACAGGCGAAACTTAGCATTTATTAAACGTGAGGATCTGTACGCAATACTGAACACCACGCCGGATCACCTCAATCGTGTTTTATCTGGTCTTGAGCGTAAACACTACATCAAAATTGATAAAGCTGAACATCAGAAAGGCACTTTGAAAGTGTGGGTTAATCCTTCGTTTGTCTGGAAAGGCGATTTAGCAAACCGCTACTTATCTGGACACATACAGGGCTTCCCAATCTTGGAGCGAAAACGTCCCATAAAACGCTCTGACGTGCTCGATACGCTCACGGCGGCTGCAATGGTTGCTTATGATGCCTGGCACATTGAACATGGACACAAGGCCAATCAGCCTCATTCTAATGAATGGTATGCAGAGATCACGATGTACGACAGCGTCTACGGCGAAGGTGTACGCCTTGCAGCAGAAAATCAGACTTTGAGCAGGTTATTGAACCCGGCAACGTCAGAGGGTGACTTTATTCGTGAGTTATTCACACCTGCACAATACCAGACTTATCTGCAAATGTTTGCAAAATTAATAAGGAGAACATATTGATCGAATATTCAATAAGATACGACGCTGACCGTACTCAGACTAATGATGCTCAAGTATGATTATCGCACTGTACTGGTACCTGCTGTTCTTGTTTATCTGGGATGTAATCCGCACCTTTGAACGACGTAGAAAAACAGAATGCAAAACTGAACCTCGGAATCCATGAGGTCTTGGGTTATATCACAAAGGAGCTTAACGGCTCCTTTTTCCGTTTCTGTGGTGGGGTACAAGCTGGGGTACAGCGTAAAGAAGCGATAACCGGAAGGGCGAGCTTGCATCAGTAAGCCGCTCAAACTAATCTGGTAAAAATTACAGAAATGTAATCAACACGACTCGGGGTGCCACTTTCCGTCAGGAAAGGGCTGAGAAATACCCGTTGAACCTGAACTGGATAATGCCAGCGTAGGGAAGTCTGATGCCTGACCGCATTCGCCTTCTTATTCGCCGGTTGGGAGCTATGATGAATCATCAATCTCAACACCTTTCTGCTGCGCAATTCGCGCCCATTCTGCACCGTTTCCGTCGGCAGTCACCGCTGGTGCATTGCATGACCAATGACGTGGTTCAAAACTTCACCGCCAATGTGCTGCTGGCGCTCGACGCTTCGCCAGCGATGGTGATTGATGCAGAGGAGGCCGCGCAGTTCAGCGGTTTTGCCGATGCCTTGTTAATTAATGTCGGGACGCTGACCGCTGAACGCCAGCAGGCGATGCAGGCGGCAATCACGGCTGCCCGTCAGGCCGGCACACCCTGGACGCTGGACCCGGTAGCCGTTGGCGCACTGACGCTGCGCACGACTTTCTGTCAGCAGCTGCTGACCCAGCAGCCAGCGGTGATCCGCGGTAATGCGTCAGAGATTCTGGCGCTGGCGCAGCAGACCAGCGGTGGACGTGGTGTCGATAGCCTGCATCAGGCGGATGCGGCGCTGGAGGCGGCCTGCCAGCTCGCTCGTGACTATCAGACGCTGGTGATCGTGACCGGTGAAGCGGACTACGCCACCGATGGTCAGCGTACTTTTGCTATTCGCGGCGGCAGCCCGCTGATGACGCGGGTGGTCGGCACCGGCTGCGCATTGTCGGCGGTGGTGGCGGCCTTTAGCAGCCTGACCGGTGACCGGCTGCTCAACGTGGCTACGGCCTGTCAGGTGATGGCACGCGCCGGTGAGCAGGCAGCGGCAGGCTCGACCGGTCCCGGCAGTTTTGCCACGACGTTTCTTGATGCGCTCTGGACGCTGGAGGTGAACCATGAAGCGCATTAATGCCCTGACCATCGCCGGTACCGATCCCAGCGGCGGAGCGGGGATTCAGGCCGATCTGAAAACCTTTTCGGCGCTAGGCGCTTATGGCACCAGCGTGATCACCGCGCTGGTGGCGCAGAATACCCGAGGCGTCCAGTCGGTCTACCGCATCGATCCTGACTTTGTCGCCGCTCAGCTCGATTCAGTGCTGGATGATGTGCGTATCGACAGCGCGAAAATCGGCATGTTATCGGAAACCGCGATAGTAGAACGGGTCGCGGCACGGCTGATGCGCGCTGAAATTCCCTTTGTGGTACTGGATACGGTGATGGTGGCGAAAAGCGGCGATGCGCTGCTCTCGCCGGATGCGATTGCCAGCGTGCGCGAGCTGTTACTGCCTCAGGTGTCGCTGATCACGCCGAATCTGCCGGAGGCAGCGGCGTTGCTGGGATGTGCCGTAGCGCAGAATGAAGCGCAGATGCGGGCGCAGGGCGAGGCGTTACTGGCAGCGGGATGTCAGGCGGTATTGATGAAAGGCGGACATCTTACGGCTGACGACAGTCCGGACTGGCTGCTGACGCCTTCGGATCAGCTGCGGTTCAGCACGCCGCGCGTCAATACCCGGCATACCCACGGCACCGGTTGTACGCTGTCAGCGGCGCTGGCGGCATTGCGTCCCCGCTATGCGAACTGGGCGGATACAGTGGCTGAGGCCAAAGCCTGGTTGCAGCAGGCGCTGTTGCAGGCAGATTCACTGGAGGTCGGGCAGGGGATTGGGCCGGTACACCATTTTCATCAATGGTGGTAACAGCGTTTTCATCAATGGTGGTAACAGCGTTGCGTCGTCCCTGAACAGGGCGACGCAGCGGTATCAGGGGGCTTCAAACCATGCGCTGTTGCGCTCGGCGATAGGGGTAATCGAGAAGATCATCTCCTGCAGATGGCGGCGCATCGCCGCTTCGGCAGCGTCAGGGTCGTGCTGTTTTAACGCCGCGAAAATCTCCTCATGCTGCTCAATCAGGCTTTCCGGCGGGGAAACTTCACTCAGCGTCAGAAAACGCACCCGGTCCATCGCCGCTTTGATGTTCTCGACCGTTTCCCACGCCAGCTTACAATCAATACTTTCGGCAATCAGCCGGTGAAACTCATCATCCAGGCTGAGAAACGCCTGGCTGTCATGCCGCTCAGCGGCCATACGCTGCAGTTGCAGGTTGTGCGCCAGCACCATCAGCGCCGGTTCGCCAATCTCCAGCGCGGCACGACGCACCACCGACACTTCCACCGCTTCACGGATAAAGCGACCATCCGCCACCCGTTTGGCAGAGATTTTACGCACAAAGGTGCCGCGCTGCGGCAATACCTGTACCAGCCCGGCCTCGGCCAGTTTGATGAACGCTTCCCGCACCGGCTGGCGAGAGACGTTAAAACGCGCAGAGACCTCTTTTTCCGACAGCAGCGAACCAGGCTGAATCGCACAGGTCACGATATCTTTGCGCAGAAACCGGTAAATCTGCTGATTCACCGGTTCGCTGGTGGTAATGGTATAAGCGATCGACATGCAGCAATATCCATATTACGGCTGGCTGATGCCAGCCCGATGGGAAAGAGTCAGTCTAATCAGCACGCTGCGTCTGCGCCAGTGCTTTGTCACCAGGCGGTTATGCCTGGCTCATGCACTGTTGTACCGTCGCCCGCGCGCCCTGAGTCGTCAGCTGCTGATAATAGGCGGTCAGTCGGGCAACCAGATCGGCGTTTTGCGCCAGATCGTCGCCAAAGATTTCGCGCAGACCCAATAGCGCACGCACACGCGGCGCGCCTTCTTCGCTGCTGGCGACCGTCTCTGCCAGCGTGGCTTTCAGCGGATCACGAATTTCAATTGGCTGGCCCTGCTCGTCAATGCCTCCGACATAGCGCATCCAGGCTGCCACGCCCAGCAGCAGCAGTTCGCAGCGGCTGTTGTTACGCAGATGCCAGCGCAGACTGTCCAGCAGACGCTGCGGTAATTTTTGCGATCCGTCAGTGGCGATTTGGTATGTGCGATGTTTGATGGCGCGGTTTTCATAGCGGGCAATCAGCGAATCAGCATAGGCTTCAAGGTCCACGCCCTGGGTGCGCAGGGTCGGTGCCTGCTCATCGACCATCAGTGAACGGGCTGCGGCACGGAAGTGCGGGTCCGCCATGCAGTCACTGATGTGCTGATAACCGGCAAGGTAACCCAGATAGGCGAGGAAAGAGTGGCTGCCATTCAGCATCCGCAGTTTCATCTCTTCATACGGCAGCACGTCGGAGACCAGTTCGGCACCCGCTTTTTCCCACGCCGGGCGACCGCTGACAAAGTTATCTTCGATGACCCACTGAAAGAAGGGTTCCGCTTCGACCGCCACCGGATCACGGGAGCCGAGCCGTTCGGCCAGCGCATCAAAAGCAG
>Ga0308167_1002357_pt1 | contig 17757 bp, 11 predicted proteins | sample PhyCR1_2_FD_202138 | JGI IMG/M metagenome (GOLD analysis project Ga0308167, IMG submission 202138) | Phyllosphere microbial communities from UC Gill Tract Community Farm, Albany, California, United States - DLSLRC.R1 | ecosystem: Host-associated > Plants > Phyllosphere > Unclassified | place... | reverse complement strand
TGTGGTGGTACAGCACAAAAGTGGGGGTGATCGACCTGAAGAAAAAGTCGATCACCATGGGTAAAGGATGTTAAAAAGTGTTCACTATGTCCCCGAACACCTGTCTGCCATGTCCCCGGACTGTACAGCGGGAGAGGGCCGGGGTGAGGGCAAACCCAAACTCAAACTCAAACCCAAACCCAAACCCAAACCCAAACGACTAAGAATCTCCCCCATTTGTCAGACTGCACTGACCGGCGCGTAGGCCAGGTCTCATTAACCTTAAACCTGCCAGTCCTTAAAATAGCCTGAGGCCAGCCGGTCAGCACAGGGGAAGCGCAGGGATGAAAGACGCATACATGGATTGGTTCATTCACCACTTTATTCAGCCGCCGCGCCAGGCGCGCGTGCGTTTGCTGGCTTATACCGGCGGGCCGGTGGCCGCGCATCAGCTGGCGAACAGCCTGCCGCGCTGGCTCAATAACGATGTGCAGCACCTGCGACGCGGCATGATGCGCGAGTATCGCGCGCAGATTAACGGCATGGCGCATTTTCCGGCGCTGGTGACGGATTTCAATGACGCGCGCACGCTGGCGCTGGGGGAACTGCAGCCGCAAAAGGGAGGACGTATGCTGGTGATCAGTCCCGGCGCCGGGCTGTTCTTTCTGTTTCAGCCGCAGGGCGGTGGACGCGTAGGGCGTGTCGCTTAACGCGCTGCGGCACCCTGTCAGCCAGACAGTGGCGCCGCAGCAAAAGGCACGCTGAACGCGTGCCAGATAAGGATCAGAACTGCCAGCGCAGGCCCGCGCTGCCGCTCCACGGTGATGCCAGCTTATCGCCGTGGCTCCAGCTGGCGTCCGCATACAGCGCAACATCGCGCGTCAGTGAGACGTTAACGCCCGCGCCCAGCTCCAGCCGTTGGCCCGCCAGGTTGCTGTTCATGCGTTGATCGTTAACGCTGACGGCATTATCGCGCACCAGCTCCTGCGCCAGCGCGGCGCGCAGCCACGGCTGCACTTTGCCGCCGTTCTCCAGCGCCATCTCGCGTCCACCGGTCAGGTTTAGCGTTGCCAGGCGCGATCCGCCAGACGCCGCCTTCGCCGCCAGATCGTTACTCAGACGATATGCTTTGCCCTGCACCCACAGCGAGGAGAACTGCAGTGATGGCTCGGCAAACCAGCCGTTCTGATAGTTAAACTTGCGGCCCAGCTCCAGCGAGGCGCCAAGTCCGGCGGTCTGATAGCTGCCGCTGGCCTTGCTGCCATCAGACATACGCGCGTCGGCGCGGTTGCTGAAGTTGTTGGCTTTCACCACCGCATCGGCGAACCAGCCGTCATTCAGCAGCCAGGTGTGATAGCCACCAATATAGAAACTGTTGATGGTGCCCTGGCTGCCGCCGCTGAAGGCCAGCCGGCTTTTGCTGATGCCGCTGAACACGCCGAGCAGGCGCTGGCCATAGCCGGTGGTTTTGGCGCTATCGACGCCCATCGCCACGCCCTGCATCTGCTGGCGCCACGCCACGCCGCTGCGCGCGTTGATACGCCAGTCATTGCCGATGACGCGCGTCCAGGCGCCGCCTTGCGCTGCGCTGTCGCGCACTTCGCCAAGACGGGTACGCAGATTGGTCAGCTCGCTGTACCAGGCGATCGGCGCAGCGTTAAACAGTGCGGTGACGGTGGCGGCGGAAGGCGTTGGCAGCGGCTGCTCGTCTTCATCATGCTTCTGCGCCAGCACCCAGTCCTGGCCGCGCTGCTCCAGCTGATACTGCCACGCGCCGGCATCCACCACGCCGTGCTCCAGCGCAAAGTGGGCATCGCCGCCACCGGTGGTCACCACCGTCAGCGCCGCGTCGCTCTGCTGCGGTTCGCGCCCGCTGTTGCGAATCCCCAGCCGATGATCGCCACTGGCATTGCCCGCGACGCGAATCAGATCGCCCTGCAATGCCGCCAGATCGGTGTTCAGGTGATAGCTGCCGTTGCCGCTCAGCGTCTGCACATTCAGCGTGCTAAAGCCGCTGGCCTGCGGGGCAAAACTCACGTTGCCGTCGCTGTGTAGCGTATTAAGCGTTGAGCTGGCGCTGAGCTGCCACTGGCTGCTGGCGTCGAGCGTCAGGCTCTCGGCGTCCTGAACGCTGCCGCTCAGCTGTGAGGCGTCGCTTAGCGCCAGCGCCACCCGGCTGGCGGCATCGGCGCGCACGTCGCCTTGCAGCCGTACATGGTTATCCGCGTTTAGCGTGACTTCTGACTGCAGCGTGCCGCTCGCCACGTCCAGCAGCGCGTCGCCACCCTGCAGCTGGCTGCCGTTGGTCAGCGTAATGTCAGCGTTGCTGTTGGTCACTTTGATGGCCGCACCCTGCTGGCTGACGATTTGCGTGCTGTCGAGCGTTACCGTGCTGCTGTCACCGTTGCTGTTGGCGTTCACCAGCAAACCCGCCGCCTGCTGGCCTACGGTGCTGAGCGTGCTGTGCTGCAGCTGCATACTGCCAGAGCGCACCCAGGCGCCGTGCGCGCCAGCGCCTTCTGTTTTGACATCCACCTGCTTACCGCTGATCGCCGAGCCCGGATAGGCCAGCAGGCCGGTGGCGGAATCACCGGCGGTACGCACCTGAGTGTTGGCCAGATTGATGTTGCCGCCGCGCGCGGCAAACACGCCGATGGCACCTGAGCCGTGGGTTTCCACCGTCAGATGCTGCGCATCAACCTGCGCTTCGCTGTACAGACCATAGCTGCCGGCTCCCTGCGTGCTGAGCGCAACATTATCCAGCGTGGCGTTGCCAAATTGCGCGTGAAACGCATGTGCGTTGTTGCCCTCGCTGCTGAATCGGCTGTCCTGCGCGTGGGCGGAGGCGCTCTCCGAGGCGATCCACAGCGTGTGCGCGTTATCACCGTGCGTGTTAAAGCTGCCGCCGAGCAGCGTGGCGGTCGAGCGATTGTTGACGTTGACCGCCATGCCGCTTTGCGTGTCGACCGTAACGTTATTGAGCAGCACATCGCCGCCCAGCGTATACACGCCGTCGCCGGCATCGGTGACGATCTGGCTGTCACTCAGCGTCACGCTGCCGCGTCCGCTGCTGCCCTGCGGGTTATAGATTTCGATGCCGCGATGACGGTCACTGACGCTGATCGCCACCTGGCTGCCGTTCAGCGTACCGTTGCCCAGTTCGATTGCCGCTCGTGTGCCGGCACCGCTCAGTTCAATGGTGACATCGCTGAGCGTCGCGCGCGCATTGCCGCGTCCGCCACCGCCCAGCGCTAATCCGCCGCCATTTTCACCGCTGGCGCTGATGCGGCTGTCGCGCAGCGTCAGCTGGCCCTGGCTGAGGGTAACGCCGGTGGCATCGCGCCCGCGGCTGCTGAGCGTGACATCCGTCAGGGTGACCTCGCTGTTGCCGCTGGCCATCACGCCGGCGCTGCTGTCGCCCAGCGTGCTGATACTGCCGCCGCGCATGATGAATTGTCCGTCGCTGAGGTTCGCGCCGTGCGCCATCACGCCGTCAGTGGCGAGATGGGCACCATCCAGTTCGATGCGTCCGCCGTTCAGTGCCTGCGCCGCATACAGCAGGCTACCGGTGGTGACGAAGTTCAGGCCGGGCACGGCGGTGGTGAGCAGGCTGCCGGCGCCGCTGGCCAGCAGCGGATAGTCACGCGCGCTGCGTGATTCGTAGCCGCTGGTCGCCGCGACTTTGGCACCGTCGAGCGCCTGCCACGCCGAGGCCGCCTGCGCACCGCTGGCAACCAGCAGCGCCAGCGCGCAGCTGTAAGAGAGAGGGGAAAGTCGGAAGTGTGCCATGTCTGTTCTCCTTTTTATGGCGTAAAAAAACGGGCGCATCAGTGCGCCCGTTGCGGGAATGGCGGAGCGGTGCAGCGCGGAGTTAGCGCAGCAGCTCCAGGGTCAGTCGTGCTTCGTTGTCGGTTTGCAGCGCCACGCGTGATGCGCTCTCCGGCAGCAGTGGCACAATTTCCAGCTGCGCGGTAAAGGCTTTCCCTTCCACCACATTGCCGTTCTGCACCGCGCTGAACGGCTCGCCGGGACGCAGCAGCAGGCTTTCGCTGCTCTGGCCACTTTGCTCCTGAAGCAGCGCGACCGGCTGGCCGTCGAGCCGCGCGTCGTACAGCCGCAGCCGCACGCTGCCGTGCTCACCCCAGCGCAGTGCGCCATCCAGCGCGCGATCGCCACGCAGTGCCAGTTTCATCGGCTGGCTATACGGACACACCACGCCGAGCAGCAGCTCGCGTTTGCCGGGCGAAAGCTGACCGCCGCCAGCGTCCGTCAGCTGATAGCGCGTCTGGCGACCATAGTTTACTTCCTGCGTGCCGAGCGACAGCGAGCAGGGCGTATCCTGCGCCACCTGGGGCAGTGTAGGCAGGCTGGCCAGTGCGTTCTGGCACAGCAGCAGTGTCAGCCCGAGCGGGTAAAACAGATGCTTCATCTTCTTCTCTCCTGTTAGCTGCACTGCGCGCTGGCGTTTTCAAACAGTCCGGCGTCCTGCGGCTTTGCGGGCAACTTCAGATCGAAGCTGCAAATGGTTTTGCCGCCCAGCTGCACTTCCATGCGGCCACCGTCACCGGCATCGGAAATAAAGATGCTGCCGTCGCTGCCCACTGCCGTCACGAAGTTATCTTTGGCGTCGAACACGCTGGCGCCATACGGCAGGACTTTGCCGACGTTATCCTTCACGTCGACCAGTACGCGGCGGCTGCGTACGATATCGAACGCCAGATAACTCACTGACCCGCGTGCGGCGCTGGTTTCCTGTACGCCGTTGGCGATATCAACGTTCTTCTTCAGGCTGCGTGCATCAATCTGCACCTGAGAACGGCGATAGCTACTGAGTGATGGAATGACCGCGTAGCCGCGTCCGTCCGTCCAGGTTGGGCCGCCTGGCGTATCCAGCCGCACGCCGCGCTCGTCGCCAACTTTGGCAATGCCGAAGGTATCGCCGATGCGATACGGCGACAGCGTGACGCCACCGCCGTGCACCACCGCGCCACCGCTGGCACGCAGCGACCAGCTGGTGCTGTCCTCCGCGTAACGGCTCAGGCTGCCGCTCAGCTGGCTGATTGGCGTCACCATATCCATACCGGCGCTCAGGCTGTCGCGCTGCTGGCGGAAGTCGCGTTCGGCCGACAGGCTCCAGCTGCGATCCTGCGACAGCCGGTCGTTGTAACGCGCACCGGCGCGGGCACCATTTTTATCGCTGTGGTTGAGGTAGCTGCTGACGGTTTTTGAATCACCAAATGGCACATTGAGCGCCATATAAACGCGCTGCTCTGGCGTGTTGTTGCGTCCGCCACCGCTGCGTTCGACGTTGAGGCTGAGGTAAGCGCGGTCAAACGACTTGCTCCAGCCGCCGCGCAGATACGAGATGCTGTCACCGTTGAACGTGCGGCTGCGCGCCCAGCCGAGCGAGAAAGTACCGACATCGCCACCGGCCCAGCTGATGCCAGCGCCGATCTGGTCGCGGCTGCTGTAATCACGCTGACGACGCTCATTCTGCTGCGCATCGCCCATATCGCCGTAACCCTTGCTTTGGGTGGCGGCGTTCAGACTCAGGCTGATGCGTTCGCTGACTTTCTGGCTCACTGCGCTATACACCGACACGCCGCGATCGCCGTGGCGCGCATCCTGGCTGGCGGTGATTTGCAGCTGGGTTTGCGTACGGCTGAACGGCTGGCTGTTGAGGCTGATGGCGGCGGCGCGCCACTGCGCGGTGGTCATCAGGCCGGCGGTAAAGATATTGCGCGCGTTCAGTTCCCAGCCGCGCGACAGCGTGGCCACCCACGGCGAACCGGCGTTGCCCGCCAGCTGTGTCATTTTACCCACGCCAATCGACAGGCCCGGTGTGCTGCCGCTGCTCATTGGCAGCGACGCAGCTGGCACCACGAACTCCTGCTTATTGCCCTGGGTATCCGTGAGCGTTACCTGTAAATCGTTGCGGGTATTGAGCAGGGAGAAACCCTGCAGTTTGAACGGACCGGCCGGCACGCTGGTGCTGTACACCAGCACGCCCGCCTGGCGTACTTCGACCACCGACGCGCTGTTGGCGATGCCTTCCACCAGCCCGGCGCCGCCGCGCTTCTCCAGTCCGAGCTCAGGAAAAAGCTGCACCCCCAGCACCTGGCCGGTGCCGAACAGCGAGTTTTGCAGGTTGATCTGGCCCACCTGCAGCACCTGTTTAGTCTGGGTAAAACTACGCTGGGCATAGGCACCCTGATGGTTGAGTGAGACTTCACCGTTGAAGCGCGATACCGTCTGACGGCTGCGCACAATCCAGTCGCTGACGTTAAATCCGCCTTCCAGCCCAACCTGCATGAAGTTGAGCCCGGCGTTTTTGCCAATCGAATCGAGGTATTGCGCGTCGTAGCTCAGCATGCCGGCGGCACCGCCGTGCTGCCAGCTATCATGCTGATCCGGCGCGGCCAGCGCCTGTTGTGGCACCAGCAGCGACAGCCGCTCTTCGCCAGGATCAGCGCTGATTTCCGCCTGCTGCCAGGCGCTTTTCAGATCAAAACAGCCGTCGTCGCTGACGCCGCGCGGCACCAGCAGGCCGGCGGCTTTCAGGAAGGTGCGATCTATACAAGGCTCGCCCTGCTCATCGAAGATGACTCGCACCCGACCGCGTTCAGCGCCGTTGACGCGCAGTGCCACCGTGGTCGCGCCGGGCAGGAAGCGCGGCGCATTTTTAAACAGCGCCGCAAGTTTCGGGTCGATACCGCGCGCGGCCAGCGCGGCGCTATCAAACTCCAGCTCCTCAGCACCGTAAGCGGAGAAGCAGCAGAGCGCCGGGAACAGTACCGCGCACAGCAGGCGCGGGCGCGGCAGCAGACGTCGTGTCGTGTTAATTCCAGGCACGGCTCACTCCATTAGCGCGCGAGCGGCGCGTCGTAGGTGTCGACGCTGTAACCCCAGGTGGTGGCCGGAGAGATGCGTACCTGTTGTGCATTTCCGGCTTTTTTGCCGTCCTGCGCCGTCAGGGTAAATGTCTGGCCCGGCAGCACGTAGCTGTTCGGCAGCATGTAGACGTTGCGGTTGGGCAGCGTCTGCACCGCCTGGTTCAGGCGCACCACGTACGGTGAGTCATTGCTGACGGTCAGCTGGTCGCCCTGCATTTTCCAGTTCAGGCGTTTCCACGGTGCCATCTCTTTGGCCAGACCGGCCGGACGGATGATCACCGGCAGGTTCTGCCGCACCGTCATGCGCACTTCGCTGGAGTCTTTTTTCTGCGGCGGCACGCCTTCCACCACCACGCGCTTCAGGCGTTCGGTTTTCAGCGGCTCTTTGGTGGTAAGGATAAAACGCACGCGCTGTGATTTGCCCGGCTCGACGCGCGCCGCCGGCGGCGTCACGGTCAGCAGCGGTTCTTTATCGTCTGGCGTGTCCTGCAGCGTGGTCAGCAGTAATACCGGCGTTGGGTCGGTGTTTTGAATATTCAGTGCGCCTTCGCCGTCGGCCTGCTCGACAATCACCACCGAGGTTTCCGGTACCATACCGGTGGCATAAGCCTGAGAGGCAGATAATAACAGGGCGGCCGCGCATGCCGTGCGGCGGGTAAATAAATTCAGCATAATATGTTTCCCGGCTGGTTTGGTTGTTAATTCAATATAAGAATTATAAAGTGGGTGAATAAGGCCGGGATTTATTCCGGCCTGGGTTATTACATCAGTTATTACAGATAAACCATTTCGATATTGGTCAGGCCATCGAGTTTGATTGGCTTGGAAATATCGAGTTCTGAAGCTTTGTTAACGTAGCCCATGATACGTAATGAAAAGGTGGCAGTGGTGAAAGCCGCTGGTGCAGGATCCGAACCGTCGCGCAGAGAAAAATATTGGTCAACACCGGCTTTGGAATATAAAGTGTATGGGTTGTAGGTTGTCCAGTTGCTTTTGTCACCTGAGATTGTACCGCTTGCCCTGGCCCCATCTTTAGTATTGATGTTAAAAGTGATGCCATAAGCACCAATTTTTTTGTCACCGTCCATGCCGAAACCTGCAACACCTGCGTATGAAGGTAAATCGCCCTGTTCAATTGGGGTGCCAGAGCCGGTCTTACCTTCAGTATTTGTAATTAACGCACTGCCTTTACGACCGCTGGTCGCGTAAAGCGCAATTTTAGCGGGGGCATTACAGGTGACATTCAGGTCAACACTTTTTTCATCCAGCCAGGTAATGTCATCTTTATTCAGTGATTCAGTTTTAATAGTGCCATAATCGACTACGCCATTACTCGCAATAACAGGCGTACAAGCGGTTGGTGCGATATTGCCGGTAACGCCCAGCTGGAAGGTTTCAGCGCTAGCCTGATTTATCGAGGCCAGAATGGCCAGTGTGCAAATAGTCTTAATATGCTTTTTCATGATTTATCCTGCTAATGAATTTTGGTTATATATAATTTGAGTCTGCTTTTTGATTAAATGAAAATTAATTCAATCACAGATAAAACATTTCGAAATTGGCTTGCCCATCCAGCTTGACTGGCTTTGTCAGGTCGAGCTCGGAAGCTTTATTGATATAAGGTAACACTCTTATTGTTGAAGAGAGGTTTTTAAATGCCACCGGCTCAACAATATCATCCTTGAACCAGGTCATATAACGATTACTGCCATTCTGTGCGAAAAATGATTCTGCGCCACCGCCATTCCAACTCAATTTATCGGATGAAACGATTCTTTTTACCGGCTCACCATCAACCTGGGTATTAACGGAAATTAATGTGTAAGCGCCAATTTTTTTATCACCATCCATACCTAAACCCGCAACACCAGATCCGATTGGGATTGCCCCCCGAGCAATTGGCCATGCAGTTCCTGCTGGGCCTTCTTCAAGATCAGAAAGAGTGCTTCCAGGACGACCACTGGTTGCCAGCAGCGCAATTTTAGCCGGAGCAGTACAGGAAATCGTTAAGCTGATGTCCTTGCTCGGAAGAAATGTATAATCGTCATTATTTAAAATATTGGTGTTTATATTGCCATAATCAACAATGCCGTTATTAGCGAGCACTGGCTTACAGGCAATTGGCGTAACCGCTCCGGTCACACGCATTTCAACACTTTCAGCCATTACGTTGCAGGAGGCAGCCAGCACGGCCAGCGCGCAGGTGGTTTTGATCATTTTATTCATCATTACTTTTCCATTAATCTTTTATTTCCTTTCGCTGCAAGAGCGACAGGAACGAATGAATTATTACGCCACAGCGAGACGAATGATTATTTTCGTGTCAGCAGTACGTATTAACGTCTGGTTAATTACAGATAGACCAGCTCAATAGTGGTCAGACCGTCCAGCTGTACCGGTTTGGACAGATCCAGATCTGACGTTTTGTTCAGATAGGTTTTCACCGTCAGCTTGGCGTTCATGGTTTCAAAGGCGGCAGGCGCTACCTCACCGGCCTGGCTCCAGCTCAGGTAGCTGGTACTGCCGTCCGCTTTGTACAGCGAGCTGGCGGTGCTATCGTTCCAGCTCTGCTTGTCATCAGACTGGATAGCTTTTGCTGCGGTGCTGTCGAGAGTAACGTCACTGATTGCTACGCCGTAAGCGCCGACTTTCTTCTCATTGGAGATGCCCAGACCAACTACGCCAAACCCGGCTGGCAGGCCCACTGCGCTCACCGGTGCAGCGGCACCGCTGGCACCTTCGGCACCGTCAGAAACGGTTGAGTCTTTACGACCGCTCACTGCCTGAATTGCCACTTTGGCTGGCGCATCACAAACGATGCTCAGGGTGCTCTCTTTGTCGGCCAGTGTGGTGTAGCCGGTTGGGTTCAGCGAGTCGGACAGGATGCTGCCGTAATCAACCGTACCGCTGCCGCTCAGGGTTGGCTTACAGGATGGCGGCGAAATGGTGCCAATCAGTTTCAGTTCCACGCTTTCGGCCATTACGTTGGCCGAGGCCGCCAGCACAGCGAGGGCGCAGGCAGTTTTCATCATTTTGTTCATCATGGTTTATTTCCTTCGTTGTGTTTAATAACCTTCTTCCCTGATAAATAAAACGGAGAAGGCGATGGGCATTATCCCGATACTGCGCTGGGTTAATGTCCTTTAAAAATAATGTGGCTGTCTTCTCTTACAGGCTATTAGTAATAACAGCACAGGTAATCAGATTATTGCTTTATTATCTTTTAGCGGTGTGGCTGCTAAGCGATGAAGTTATAATAGAGCGAAAGTTCCTGTGTCACTATGCGAATGTTCATCGGTGTTCTGTAGTCCCTGTCTTAAGAATTAAATTAAAAAATTTCTGAGACAGTGGTTAATATTTTAATAGTTACGTGTCAATTAAGACCAGTCTGTAATTTTTATTATCTTGCGAATTAATGATTGTGTAATTATTTCGCCGCGCTGTTTGGTACGCGGTGTTATTACTGCGCTGTCCAGGTGCGCATGAATGCGCACCCTACAAAGTTGTAACGCTTTTGCAATGTGCGGCTTATGGCGCGAGTCCGCCAGCCGCACCGTAGTAGGTTGCGCAATGAATTGCGCCGCTACGGTTTGTGCGTGTTGTTATTGCTGTGCCAACCGGATGGTAAATTTTTCATTCGCACCGGTTGCAGCGGTTTATGGCTGCACCATTCAGCTGCCCGGTTTCCAGACCGCAGGTGTCGTAGCGGCGCGATTTATCGCGCGAATCCGCCAGCCGCACCGTAGTAGATTGCGCAATGAATTGCGCCGCGACGGTTGGTGCGTGTTGTTATTGCTGTGCCGTCCGGGTGGCAGATTGTCCAGTCGCACCGGTTGCAGCGATGATATGGCTGCGCCATTCAGCTGCCCGGTTTCCAGACCGCAGATGTCGTAGCGGCGCGATTTATCGCGCGAATCCGCCAGCCGCACCGTGGTTGATTGCGCAATAAATTGCGCCGCTACGGTTGGTGTGCGGATTTATTGCTGCGCTGTCGTGGTGCGCATGAATGCGCGCCCTACGGATTCATATACGCTTTTGGCGACATGCGCTTTCCTGCTGCTTAAATCGGGCGGCGGCCGGTGCAGGCCAGCATCGCGTTCAGCGTGGGAAACCCGCTGCGCGCCAGGCTGTTGACCTTGCTGCGGCTGATCTCACGCGGGTGCAGGCCCATTTCACGCGCAATGCGCGCTGGCTTCATGCCGCGTAGCAGGGCGCACATTACGCGTTTTTCGCGTGCCAGCGCATTGCGGCCCGGTGCGGCGTAATCGTAGCGCGACGGTTTGCGCTGTAGCTGCTGGCCAATACTGCGCTGCAGTACCTCAGCCCGATCGTTTTTATTCACTACCGCAGAGAATCCGGCGGCCACCAGCGTCTGACGCATTGGCTCGGTCTCTTCATCCAGCAGAATCAGCGTATGGCCTTTAAACCACTCGGGAATCAGCAGCAGCTCGGCCAGGCCGGCGGCGTCACGCGGCAGTTCGGTAATCAGTAAATCGGCGTGGTTGAACATCAACTCTTCCGCTACCGTTTCCGGCGCAATCTGCAGCGTTTGTACGCTGCAATCCGTCAGCGGCTGGCACAACTCACGTAAACCGGTCAGCGCAAAATGGCAGCTGAGCGCAATAATGATTCTCTTCGGCTTATTATCACTGCCTGCTTTCACTGGAATCTCCTTTCCCATATTTACGCCCTTACATTTAAATACAACTCATATTGTTCGCAGAGTAATTAATTCGCGATGGTCAGATCTTACGATTAAATTACGCACAGGGATATGGGAATGTTCATCGGTGGTGTGTAGGACGCGACCTACGTTTTGTTATTTGATTGTGGTTGATTCAGGGTTGAATTTATTAGTCTAATAGTCAGCTAATTAACTTTTCTCTTTAAGGTCACGTCAGGAAATAAAACATGGCGAAATTTATTGTCGTCGACGATCATCCTATGGCCCGCATGGCGGTAAGCTTTCTTCTTGAAAAAGAAGGGCATAGCATGATCGCCGAAACCGATGATGGTTATGAAGCGCTGCAGCTAATCGACCAGCATTATCCGGATATCGTGGTGATGGATATTGATATTCACTCGCTGAACGGCATCGAAGTGGTTAAAGCGCTGCGTGCTAAGAGTTTTCCGGGTATTATTATTATCGTCTCAGGTAAGAATCAGAACTTTTATGCGGTACAGAGTGTGCGCTGCGGAGCGAATGGTTTTATCAGTAAAAAGGACAATTTGCCGGAAATCATCACCGCAATTCGTGCAGCGCAAAGTGGCTATGGTTACTTCCCGCTGGCCGGTATTAATGTGCCGGCGGAAGAGAATCACATCCACTCCGATAAGCAGCTGCTGGAATCGCTGTCGCCGCAGGAATTTCAGGTGTTCACTTATCTGTTGAAGGGGCTGGATAACATGCGCATTGCTAACCGCATGAATCTCAGCAATAAAACCGTTTCAACTTACAAAGGCCGTTTGCTGGAGAAATTGCACTGCAAAAGCCTGCGCGATCTCTTTGCCTTCGCCAATCGTAATCATATGGAGTAGCGATGCTGCGCCTGGTCACTCTGCTTCTGCTGCTGTTGAGCCCGCTGCTGGCCGCCCAGCCGCAGCCCGAAATATTTCAGTTGTTCAGCCGTGACAAGCTGGCACCGATGCATATTGAGTTGAGCGGTGACGAGTGGCGCTGGCTGCGCATTAAACATGAGCTGCGCATCGCGGTGTGGACACCGGAGCTGCCGCCTTACCTGATCTATCAGGAGGCAGCGGGCAGCGGCAACAGCGTGGAAGGGATTTACGCCGATTATCTGCAACTGCTGGCGCGTAATCTTGGCGTGCAGGCGGTGATGGTGCGTTATCCCAGCCAGGCGGCGGCGCAGGCGGCGGTGAAAAGCGGCGCGGCGGACGCCTTGTTTAGCTCACCGGGGCGCGAACTGCACGATGCGGCGGCCTTCAGGGCAACAGACAGTTTTCTCATCAATCGTCCGGTGGTGATCGCCGCGGAGAAGCAGGCCTCACAGCCGGTGCCCTACGATGCACCGCTGCGCCTCGCCATGCGCGAAGGCTTTTTGACCGATGCACAAATCAAACAGCATTTCCCTGACGCCACCATCGTGCGTTATCCCTCCAGCCAGGCGGCGCTGGCGGCAGTGGCCAGTGGCGAAGCGGACTATGCGCTCGGTAGCCTGCTGGCGGCAGCATTTCTGATTGAACGCAGCTATGTCAATCAGCTGGCGCTGGCAGCGATTTTGCCGGAAGACGCACTGTACGGCAGCCGTCTGGTAGTGAAAGCCGATAATCAGCCGCTGTTGCAAGCGCTGAATGCCGCCATCGCGGCTATTCCCGGCGAACAGCATCGGCTAATTTCGCGGCAGTGGACGCAGCGGCCGGACGTCTGGCGTTTGCAGGATCCGCTCAGCCTGACGCCGCGCGAGCAGCAGTGGCTGCAGCAGCATATGCAGGTGAAAGTGGCGTTCAATCCGTTCTCTGCACCGCTGGCGCTGCTGGATGAGCAGGGCGAATTTCAGGGTATCAGCGCCGATCTGCTGCATCTGATCCAGCTGCGCACCGGGTTGTTTTTCACCCCGGTGCCGGCGTATTCGTGGCGTGACGGCGTACAGCAGCTGGAGCAGCATCAGGTAGCGATGCTGGCAGCGATGGCGCAGGATGGCGGCCATCAGGAGGCAGTGCGCTTTACCCGGCCTTACCTGAAGGTGCCGCTGGTGCTGCTGGTGCCGGACCAGCCTGATGCGCCGCAGGCGCTCTATCCCGGCATGAAGCTCAGTATCGTCAAAGGCAATCCGGCGCGTCAGGCGCTGCTGGATCGTTTCCCCACGCTGCAGCTGTCTGAAGTGGATAACGCCAGCCTGGCGCTGCAACTGTTGCAGGAGGGCAAGGTCGCCGGGCTGATCGATAACCAGCTGAGCGTGAACACGTTACTGGCGCGCTACGCGCAGCAACCGCTGAAGATCGTGTCGCGTCTGGCGCTGCCGCCGGTGGAGCTGAGCTTTGCCGTCAGCCGCGATCAGCCGGAGCTGCTGAGCATTATTGATAAAGCGCTGGCCGACATTCAGCCGAGCGAAATCTCGCTGATTGCCAGCCGCTGGCAGGGCACACCGCAGACCACGCGCACCACCTGGCAGCTGTACCGCGCGCAGTTTTACGCCATCACTCTGCTGACCGCGCTGCTGCTGATCGCCTGTCTGGCGTGGGTTAACTATCGCGGCAAAGAGGTGAAGCATCGCCGTCGCGCAGAAGCTGACCTGCAGGCTGAACTGCGCTTTCGTGATGCGCTGCTGAATGGCCTGCCAACGCCGGTCTACGTGCTGGATCGCAACTGGAACGTGGTCAGTGCTAACGGTGCGTTTCAGCGCTTTTTTGCCGGCGTCGACGCGCAGCGCCTGAGCTTTTCGCTTTACGATCAGCGCCATCCGCTGTCGCCGCTCATCAGCAAACTCTATCCGCTGATGAGCCCGGAAGCGGTCAACGACCCGGAGCTGGTGGCGCTGGCGCACAACAGTTTGTGGGGCGATACCGCGCAGGATCTGGAAATTGAGATCGAAAATGGCAGCGAAGCGCGCATGGTGCACCACTGGGCGCAGGAGCAGCGCGATGCGCAGGGCAATATCACCGGACTGATTTGCGGCTGGCAGGATGTCACCGCCTACGAGCTGCTGATGCTGGCGCTGCAGGCGGAGAAAAAGGTGGCGGATGAGGCCAACCGCGCCAAGAGTTCGTTCCTCGCCACCATGAGCCATGAGATCCGCACGCCGATCAGCGCCATCATCGGCCTGCTGGAGCTGGAAGGGCGCAAACAGCGCGATAATGAAGCCATTCAGATCGCCTACGAGTCGGCCAACACGCTGCTGGGGCTGATTGGCGATATCCTCGACATGGCCAAGATTGAGAGCGGCCAGCTGGAGCTGATGCCGGAGTGGGTCAGCACCGAGCAGCTGGTGCTGCCGGTGGTGCGGTTGTTTGACGGCATGGCCAGCGGCAAAAATCTGACGCTGCACTACCACAGCGACACGCCGCCGGGGCTGGAAGTGTTTATCGATGCCGCGCGCTTCCGCCAGGTAATCGCCAACTACATCAATAACGCCATCAAATTTACCCACGAAGGCGGCGTGGAAGTGCGGGTGATCGGCCATGAGTGGGAAGACGGTTCGCTGGAGCTGGAAATTGAGATCGAAGACAGCGGCGTGGGCATCAGCGCTGCCGACCAGGCCAAACTGTTTCAGCCGTTTGCCCAGACCGAAGAGGGCCGCAAGCAGACCGGCACCGGTCTTGGCCTGGTGATTAGCGCCCAGCTGCTGGAGAAGATGCAGGGCACCATGAACCTCAACAGCCAGCCGGGACGCGGCACGCTGATTCAGCTTAACGTGATGATGCCGGCACGCCGGGCGCGCAAACTGCTGGAGAAAACCCGCGTGGCGCGCAGCCGTGCGCTGCCGCAGCTGAATATTCTGGTGGTCGACGACCATCCGGCCAACCGCCTGCTGCTGCGAAGCCAGCTCAGCGAGCTGGGCCAGCAGATCAGCGAAGCCAGCAGCGGCGAAGAGGCGCTGGCGCTGCTGGCGCATCAGGCGTTCGATCTGATTATTACCGACTGCAATATGCCGGGCATGAGCGGCATCGAACTGACGCAGACCCTGCGTCGCAGCGGCAACGCGGTGAAAATTTTTGGTCTGACGGCGAATGCGCAATCGGACGTGCGCGTGCGCTGTCTGGAAGCGGGCATGAACGCCTGCCTGTTTAAGCCGCTGAAAATTGACAAGCTGGCCGAGCTGCTGAGCAGCAACGAGCCGGCCGCCGAAGTGCCGGCGCTGGATTCGCTGCTGTCGCTCGAATCGCTGCGCGCCATGGTGTATCACGACGATGCGATGGTGGCGAAGATGCTGGCGAAGGTTGGCGAGGAGAGCCGCAACGATATGCAGCAGTGCTGGCGCCATTTTGATGCGCAGGACTGGCCGGCGCTGGCCTCATCGCTGCACCGGCTGGGCGGATCGGCGCAGATCATTTATGCCGGCGAGATCGATGATCTGTGCGGACAGATCGAGCGCGCCTGCCAAAGCGCTGAAGATCAGGAGGTCATCCGCGAAGGGCTTCTGCTGCTGGAAGAGAAGCTGGATACGCTGAACCAGTCGGTAATGCATTATTTGCAGGCGTCGTGATGGAGTAGTGCGGTAATTGAAATGCGCGATGAATCGCGCCGCTACGGTTTGTGCGGCGAGATAATGCAGATATCGCATCCGCAATAAATCATGATGGCGCGACGTATCGTGCAGATATCCCTTCCATGTGATGCCGCTGATAACCGCACAGGTGGTAGCGGCGCAATTTATTGTGCATTCCGCCACGGTGCGGTAATTGAAATTGCGCGATGAATCGCGCCGCTACGGTTTGTGCGACGGGATAAAGCAGAAATCGCATCCGCAATAAATCATGATGGCGCGATTTCTCGCGCAGATATCCCTTCCATGTGATGCCGCAGATAACTGCACGGGTGGTAGCGGCGCAATTTATTGCGCTTTCCGCCGCGGTGCGGTAATTGAAATGCGCGATGAATCACGCCGCTACGGTTTGTGCGACTGGATAATGCAGAAATCGCATCCGCAATAAATCGTGCCGCTACAACAATCTGCATCCTTTTACTGGTTTAAAACGCCACTTTTACTCCGCTCAGCACATTCCAGTCGCTCACGCCGGGGCGATCCAGCCGCTGCTGCACCTGCAACTGCGTGCCGATCTCCACGTTTTCATGCAGCTGCCAGCTGACGTAACCGCCCAGCTGGGCGCTGTGGCGGGCGCGCTCAATCGGTAATCCGCGCATATCGCCGGCATCCAGCGTATTCTGCCTGCCGCTGTGCCAGACATAACGCGCATCCAGCCCAAGCTTCACTGACGACAGCGGCTGATAATCATACTTAACACCGCCAGCCAGGCTGAACTGCGGCGCCAGCTGATAGTTCACCTGCGCACCCTGTTGCTCGGTAAAATCCGCAATATGCAGCCACTGCACACCGGCTGCGGCCAGCGGCATCAGGCTATGCGCATCCTGCTGCCAGCGCCAGCCCGCTTCTGCGCCGATATTGCCGCTAACGGCGCTGATCCGCGCCACTTCACCCTGGGTTTCATGGCGTAAGGTGCCGCGATAATGCGTCAGCCCCAGCGGTATCTCCAGCTGCCAGCCCTCAGGCGGCTGAATGCCGATCAGCGCATTAATGCCCTGGGTTTGCATACGCAGCTGGCTGCGCCCCGCCAGCGTATCCGACAGCATAGTCACTACGCCTTTATGCACGCCCGCACTGAAGGCCAGCGGGCTCTGTTCCGCTTCCGGCGTCCAGCGCGCACCCAGCATCCAGCCCTGATAGCGGCTGGTGGCATCGCTATCGCCCTGCGCACTGCGATAGCGCTCGCCGCCGCTATAGCCATACACAAACAGGTTGTGATGATCATCCAGGCTCATCTGCCGGGCAGCGAAGTGGAAGCGGGTTTGCATGGTGTCGTTGAGGGCATACAGCATGTTGGGCAGGGCGAGATAGGTCGGGATTTGTGGCGCGGGTGTAAGCTGTGGCGGTTCCGGCTCAGGCGGTGGAGGCGGCGGTATTATGACAGCTTCGCCACGATCGGGATCGGGTATCGGAGCCACGATGCCAGGATTATTGATATTCGGCAATCCTTCATCTTTCTCCCCGGTCAGGACCATGGTCTGTAACCGGTAATACCACAAGTGATGGCTGTTATTGCCGGCCAGCACGCTGCTTCTCACCAGGCCCGAGGTTGCCGGATTGATCTCATCAAACCACGAGCCGCGGGCGATCATTTTCCCAAGCTGTTTAATCCCTTCGCCGGTCTGGCGGCTGGCCTGCGCAAGCAGCGGCAGCTCAGGGAT
>Ga0308167_1002356_pt1 | contig 17764 bp, 17 predicted proteins | sample PhyCR1_2_FD_202138 | JGI IMG/M metagenome (GOLD analysis project Ga0308167, IMG submission 202138) | Phyllosphere microbial communities from UC Gill Tract Community Farm, Albany, California, United States - DLSLRC.R1 | ecosystem: Host-associated > Plants > Phyllosphere > Unclassified | place... | reverse complement strand
TCAGGCTTAAGTTGTTAATTATAAGTAAATATGTGGTGTTCTATGTGGCAAAGAGGTAAGCAATGTTCGGATTAGATGCCTTTCATCTGGCGAGGATTCAGTTCGCATTTACTGTTTCCTTCCATATTATCTTTCCCGCCATCACCATCGGCCTCGCCAGCTTCCTGGCCGTGCTCGAGGGGATGTGGCTGAAAACCCGTGATCATACCTATCGTGATCTCTACCATTTCTGGTCGAAAATCTTTGCCGTCAACTTCGGCATGGGCGTGGTGTCGGGACTGGTAATGGCCTATCAGTTCGGGACCAACTGGAGCGGCTTTTCGGAGTTTGCCGGCAGTATCACCGGTCCGCTACTGACCTATGAAGTCCTGACCGCTTTCTTCCTCGAAGCGGGCTTCCTCGGTGTGATGCTGTTCGGCTGGAATCGCGTCGGGCCCGGTCTGCACTTCTTTGCCACCTGCATGGTTGCGCTGGGAACCCTGATCTCTACCTTCTGGATCCTCGCGTCAAACAGCTGGATGCATACGCCGCAGGGCTACATTATCGAGAACGGTATCGTAGTGCCGCAGGACTGGTTCAAAATCGTCTTTAACCCGTCGTTCCCGTACCGCCTGTTCCATATGTCGGTGGCCGCCTTCCTCGCCAGCGCTTTCTTTGTCGGGTCGTCAGCGGCCTGGCATCTGCTGAAAGGCAAAAATAATCCTGCGATTCGCAAGATGTTTTCGATGGCGCTGTGGATGGCGCTGATTGTCGCACCGATTCAGGCGATGATCGGCGATGCGCATGGTCTCAACACTCTGGAGCATCAGCCCGCCAAAATAGCGGCGATCGAAGGACACTGGGAAAACCCGCCAGGCGAAGCCACGCCGCTGATTCTGTTCGGTATTCCCGACATGGAGCAGGAGCGCACCAAATACGCGCTGGAAGTGCCTTATCTCGGCAGCCTGATCCTGACCCACAGTCTGGATAAGCAGGTACCGGCGCTGAAGTCATTCCCGAAAGAGGATCGGCCAAATTCAACGGTCATCTTCTGGTCGTTCCGCGTGATGGTGGCGATGGGACTGCTGATGATTACCCTGGGCGTGGTCAGCCTGTGGCTGCGTTTCAAAGGGCGTCTGTATGAGTCACGTCCTTTCCTGTGGTTTGCGCTGCTGATGGGGCCGTCTGGTCTGATTGCAATTCTGGCAGGGTGGTTCACCACGGAGATCGGCCGTCAGCCCTGGGTGGTGTATGGCGTACAGCGCACCATCGATGCGGTGTCGGCGCACGGCGATCTCCATATGAGTATCAGCCTGCTGGCCTTCATCCTGGTCTACAGTTCGGTGTTCGGCGTGGGTTATCACTATATGATGCGTCTGATCAAGCAGGGACCTGAAACCGGCGAAGGACATATCACTGAGCAGGGTGGTCCGGGTCAGAAAAAAACCCCGGCGCGTCCACTTTCTGCGGCCACATTTAAGGATGGAGACCACTAAGATGATCGATTTCTCAATTATCTGGTTCGCGATTATCGTCTTCGCCACCCTGATGTATATCGTAATGGATGGTTTCGATCTCGGTATCGGCCTGCTGTTCCCGTTCAACAAGGATGTGGGCGAGCGTGACATGATGGTCAACACCGTCGCGCCGGTCTGGGATGGTAATGAAACCTGGCTGGTGCTGGGCGGGGCGGGGCTGTATGGCGCGTTCCCGCTGGCCTACTCAGTGATTGCGGATGCGCTGTCGATTCCGCTGACGGCGATGCTGATTGGCCTGATTTTCCGTGGCGTGGCGTTTGAGTTCCGCTTTAAAGCGGTTGAAGGGCACCGGGCGTTCTGGGACAAGTCATTCATCGCCGGTTCTATTCTGGCGACCTTCAGTCAGGGTGTCGCGGTTGGCGCAATGCTGGACGGTATTCCGGTTGAGGGCCGCCGTTTCGCTGGTTCCGCAATGGACTGGCTGGCACCATTCCCGCTGTTCTGCGGCGTGGGGCTGGTGGTGGCCTATGCGCTGCTGGGCTGTACCTGGCTGATCATGAAAACTGAAGATGAACTGCACCGCAAAATGTCAGCGCTGGCCACGCCGCTGGTGATCGCGCTGCTGGTGATTGTCGGTATCATCAGCCTGTGGACGCCGTTTGCCCACGACGATATTGCCCAGCGCTGGTTCAGCAAGCCTAACCTGTTCTGGTTCCTGCCGGTTCCGGTGCTGGTGTTGCTCTGCTCGTGGGGCATCGTGCGTGCGATCAAACGTCAGGCGCACTACTCGCCGTTCCTGCTGACGCTGGCGCTGATCTTCCTCGGCTTCTCTGGCCTGGGTATCAGTATCTGGCCCAACATTATTCCGCCGTCAGTGACCATCTGGGCCGCCGCATCACCACCGCAGAGCCAGGCCTTTATGCTGGTAGGGAGCCTGCTGATCATTCCGATGATCCTGGGCTACACCTTCTGGAGCTACTACGTGTTCCGTGGAAAAATCAAAGCAGATGCAGGATATCATTGATATGAAAACCGAAGTCAGCAGCATGAAAAACCACAATGAGACGAAAGCCCCGTGGTGGAAGCGCGTGATGTGGCTGGTGGTTATCTACGCCGCAAGCGTGCTGGCGCTGGGCGTTGTCGCCTCATTATTCCGCATGATGATGACAGCAGCCGGTATGCGCAGCCATTAATGGCCGCATTACCCGCTGCGTAAAGAGCAGGGCTGACTTCGGTCAGCCCTTTTTAATTAGTCACCTAAGCAATTAATGCGAAATCGTCGCCGGGCAGCCCTTTACAGCCGGCCTTTCCTTACCGCCGTTGCGGTTTTTTGTTATTCTTTTGTGACAAATATCACCCTTTAATCCGCGTCGTACATCGCCATCATGCTCAGTCAGGCCCTTAAAAAACAGCATATAAATGCTCTGGTAGAGTGGATCGAAGCCAATCTGACCGACGATCTAAGTATTGATCTGATCACTTTAAAATCGGGTTACTCCAAATGGCACATGCAGCGCATGTTCAAAGAGATGACCGGCCAGACGCTGGCGGCTTACACCCGTAAACGACGACTCACGGTGGCGGCAATGGCGTTGCGGCTGACGCGCATGCCGCTGATCGATATCGCCGTACGCTTTGGTTTTGACAACCAGCAGAATTTTACCCGGGTATTTAAAAGCCATTTCTCCCTGACGCCTGGCGCGTTCCGTCGTATCCCGCATCTACCGGTGAAACATTTCCACGGCCGGATTCCGGTGCGGTCGCCAATTGAACGTGCGGTGCTGGTTGAGCAGGATGAAGACCTGCCTCTCTGCGGTGAGACGATGGAGTGGGAGTGTCAGTTCGGCGAATACATCGCCGATCATGAACATCGGGTAGCTGAGCAGGCGCGACGGCTGGTTGCGCTGGCCGATTGCCATGTCCGGCATGGCTGGCTCGGATTTGAGTATGGCCCGGGCCACTCTTCGGCTGACCAGCAGAATATCAGTCTGTTCCAGGCGCTGGAGCCGCAGCACGCCGCGTTGCTGGACGGAAACATCGAAAGCTGGAGTGAAACGCGTGGACTTTATGCGCGGATTAACTGGAGCGGCGCGCCTGAGCAGCTGACGCGCTTTATTGCTGACATCTACTATCTGCACCTGCCAACGCTGGGCGTGGCGCGCCGTCAGGGAAAAGATCTGCTGCGGCTGGATTTTGCACGCTGCAAACCGGACTGGCTGAGCGGAGTTTTTTCGATTCCGGTGACGCCAGCCTGATACTTATCTCGCCGTTGCAGCCGCGATTTGGCTGGCTGAGCCTGAAAAATGCATATTCCGTGCGGTAAACCGTGACAAACCGCACGATTTTATAAAATAAGTTACCCGTCTGGCGTAAAATCCTTCAACGAAACCCCGTGGTGCACTATTCAACGTACTTTCCTGGCGGGGCTGAAGCATTCATCTGCATTTCCGGTCATTTCTGGCTAAAAACGATTAACGAAGAAAATTATGCGACGCTCAATGTTGTTACTTATCTCAATGCTTTCGGCATTGCCTATGCTGGCTGCAGCCCAACTGGCAGAACCGTTCTCGCCACCGGCTGGTCTGCACCCGCATTCACAGATCTCTCAGCACGAAATTCTGGGCGACGGTCAGCTGCCGCAGCATACCCAAAATAATCCTGCCGCCTCCGGCTTTAACGATACGCTGTAACCGTTCTGCCGGTAATCGGGCGTCCCTCTGTTCAGCGGCGCGACCGTCATCACCGGCCGAATGCGTTTCCTGTTACACCCTGCGTCAGCGATAAAAATCGGCTGATCGGCTGTTTGCCGACCGGCTGGATATCACTTCTGCGTCTTATCCTCTCCTCCCTGGTCTGTGCATTATATTCAGCGATTGTTGTCGCCAGTCAGCAAGCGGCTGACTCCCGTTTTCACTTCACCGATCACCGCCTGGCATCGCAGAAATGCGCACTCCGTAGCTTAAAATATATCTTAATCCGAATCGATCGCATTTTTCGTCATTGTGTTCAAGATATATCATAGCTAACCTGAGCCACTCAGATGAGAATGATTTTGATTCCATGATTATGCTGATGCCCTCGATTGACGGGCATTTAACCCGTTTCAGGAGAGATGTTGTGCCAAATCCTAACTCTGATCGCCTTCCTCAGCGCGTCCGTAATGAACTGCGCTTTCGTCATATTCAGGTGGCAAGAAAAACTAACATTGCCGGTAACTTCTGGCGCATCGTCTTCAGCGGCAGCGATCTGGCGGGCTTCACTTCACCGGGCTTTGACGATCACATTAAAGTCTTCTTTCCTGCCAGCGCGGGTGAGATGCCGGCACTGCCGCAGATCACCGGGGATGGCATTGTCTGGCCGGACGGCTTACGCCCGGCGGCCCGTGATTACACGCCGCTGGCCTTTGATGGCGTCTCGTCGCTGACGCTCGATTTCTATATTCATCAAAGCGGCGTTGCCAGCGACTGGGCGACACAGGCGCAGATTGGCGACAGCCTGATCATCGGCGGCCCCCGCGGCTCACTGATCGTACCGACCGATTACGCTTTCCAGCTCTATGTCTGTGACGAAACCGGTCTGCCTGCTTTTGCGCGCCGTAAACAGGATGCCTGCGCACAACAGTTGCATCTGTTCGCTTATGCTGATGAGGCCACCGGGCGGGATTACTTAACCGATACGGCTGGCGTAACTCTCAACTGGCTCGGCAGCGGTCAGATGCAAACGGCGCAGCTCAGCCAGCTGATCGCAAAGCTGGATCAACTGGCGATACCGTCGGAAGATTACTTTATCTGGCTGACCGGCGAAGGCGAGTTTGTTAAGGCGCTGAGCGATTATTTCACCACCCAGCGCGGCGTAAACAGCGACTACGTCCGCGCCGTGGCGTACTGGCACCAGAAGTAAACCCGGGCGCCGCCCGTGTTGAATTTTGCCAGGCGGCGGTCTACCATCAACCTCCATTTCTTCTCCCTGAGCAGGTTATGAAAGACCATTCAGCAGCGCCATCTGATGATCATCCCGCGCGCACTGGCGGCTGTGGCAGCCGTCGTAAGCGGCGGGAAAAAATGCTGGAGGCGAGTGATATTCGTCTGCTGATGCTCCATTTCCTGGCGCAGAATGCCGCGCACGGCTATGAACTGATCAAGTCGGTGGAGGAGTTATCGAAAGGGGAGTATTCGCCCAGCCCGGGCATTATCTATCCCAATCTGACGCTGCTGGAAGAGATGGAGGCGATTCAGGTGGTGGACGCCCAGGCGACACGAAAAGCGTACCGGCTGACCGCGGCGGGTGAGGCGCTACTGGCGTCCAGTGGCGATCGGGTTGCCAGCCTGATTGCCCGTTTATCGTCGCTGGCGATTTTGGTCAATAACCGCAGCATTCCGGCGGTAGAGCAGGCGATCCATGAACTGAAAATGGCGCTTAATACCCGTCTGGCACAGCAGGATATCTCTGAAGCCGCGTTGCAGACGCTGATTGCGGCGCTGCACGACGCGGCAGAAAAAATCACCCACAGCTGACCTATCCCCTGCAGCAGCAGGGCGCCCGCCAGCGACTCAGCTCACTTCGGGCTTGTGCTTATCAATGTGACCCAGCGTCCGATCCGGGAAACAGATGTCGCGCACTCGTTGTTTTAAGGTCGTGGCGTCTGGAAAACCCCCATCCCGTTTACGCTCCCACAGCAGATGCTCATCGAGCGTAATCTCAAAAATGCCACCGGTACCCGGCCTGAGTGTCACTTCCGCCAGATCCTCAGCAAAGGTGTGCAGGAGTTCCTGTGCCATCCACGCCGATCGCATCAGCCAGTTGCATTGCATGCAGTAGTGGATAACGACCACAGGTTTTTGCGCCATAACTCTTTTCCTTTAACGTGTTGATAAATTACCGGTTAATTGTAGTTAACAAATTGTGCTGCGCAAGGTGCACCTTAATACAAATAAGATTGATAACTATTCGTAATTGCATTAAATTTGCGGCGATAATTCCTATTCAGAAACAACGCCTGTTATTTTGCGGCTTTTGTGCGAAGCCGGTTTGAGAGTGCCAGCAAGTAAGTGAGCGAATACTAACAATTAACCAGGTAATTCGCGCCCATGTCACCACTTTTTCAGGGATTGACGCAACAGCGTCTGTTTAAACGGGCGTTACTCGCCTCTGCCATCCATACCACCTGCAGTTATGCCGCGGGCAGTGAATCTGTTCCGCTGGCGCTTTCCGACAAAACTGAAAGTCAGCCCGATGCGGTGATGACGGTCACCGCACCTGCGCTGAAACAACAGGCTGGCAGCAAAACCAGCCTGTCGGCAGCGGATCTGCAACAGCGTGGTGCCACCGATTTTGGCTCTGTTATGCGTTATGAACCGCTGATCAGCGCCACCGGCAGTCAGGGCGGATCGTCCGCAGGCAAGAGCGGTTTTGATCGGGCTGGCTATACCGGCTACAACATTCGCGGGCTGGAAAGTAACCGCGTCGGGCTGGATGTTGATGGTATCCCGCTGCCGCAGGCAACCGGCCGCAGCTATGTGGGGCGAGCCGGGCTGGACAGTTTTGGCATTGGCCGTGACTACATCGACCCTTATCTGTTTGGCCGCATCGACATTGAAAAGGGCGCGACGGCGGTTGATCAACCGAACACCTCGCTCGGCGGCAATGTCTCCTTTCGTAATAAGTCCCCTGACGATTACCTGCACCCCGGTAAAGCAACCGCATTCAGCTATCAGAGCGACTATGACTCATCCAATCGCAGCTGGCATAACGGCATCACTGCCGCCGCCGGTGACGATGAACTGCGCGGCATCTTTGTTTACAGCCGCCGCGACGGTCAGGAAACCCGTAATAACAGCAGTACGCTGGATGCCTATCCCGCTAACTGGCACTCCGATGCCTTTATGACCTCCGGGATCTGGCAGCCCAACGATTTGCATCGGTTCAGTGCCACCGCCGACTACTACCACAAAACCAATCACAGTCGTTACGACAGCTGGGATACCGCCGGTAACACCGTCTGGGGCAGCGCGCAGCAGCAGAGCGATACCCGCCGCTGGGGCATCAGCCTCGCGGACGAATACACGCCGTACAACGCGATTATCGACAGCCTGATGACCCGGATTTACTGGCAACAGACCGAAGCGCATGACAATACGTTGATGCCGTCGAGCGCCACCGCCTGGCAAAATGTCTATTCCGATTACAACAGCGACAGCTACGGTTTTGATGCACAGGCGACCAGACGTATCGGGCGACATGAGCTGAGCGGCGGACTGAATGCACGTAGGGTAGAGACCGGGCGGCCTTTCCGTCAGACGCCGACACCCACCGCCACCAGTGTCATCATGCAGCCACAGGCCAACAGCCGCAGCTACACCCTTGGCGGGTATCTGCAGGATAAAATCACTTTTGATGCTGACGGACATAACGTGGCAGTGATTCCTGGCGTTCGGGTGGCGTACCAGAACACCAAACCACGTGATGTCGGGACGCTGACCACCAACAGCAGCGTGCTGGATGCCAGTGAAGTCTCCGCACTGTACGGTTCGGCCAACAGCGATACCCAGCTGTTACCGTCGATCGCCTTCCAGTACGATCTCACGCCCAGCCTGATGACCTATCTGCAATATACCCGTGGCGCGCAGTTCCCCAACGACACCCAGCTGTATGGATCATGGAACCTCGGTTCCAGCTATGCGGGGCCGGCACAGTATGCGCTGATCGGTAATGCAGATTTAAAAACCGAGACCAGCAATAACTACGAATGGGGCGTGAAAGGCGAGCTGACAGAAGGTGTCACCCTGAATGCCGCCGCGTTTTATAACGACTATAAAAACTTTATCGCCTTTACCCGCTACAGCCGCGCGGCAAATCCGGGTAAGTTCGTTAATGTCCCCAGCAACATCTACACCACTTACCAGGCGGAAAACCGCGACAAAGCCTATATCTATGGCGCTGAAATCAGCAGCAAAGTGAATTTCGGCAGCTGGTTCCCGCAGGTGGATGGCCTGAGCGCCAGGCTGGCGTTTGGCTATACCCAGGGCGCGGCAAAGTCGAGCTATCTGGGCGACCGCTATATCGACCTGGAAAGCGTGGCCCCGATGAAAGCCATCGTTGGGCTGGGCTGGGATGATGAGGCACGCGGCTATGGCGCGGCAGTCACCGCGACCTTTGTTAAAGGCAAGCGCGCCACCGCCACTAACCGTAACAGTTATGCCAACAGCGGCAGCAGCCTCACCGATTCCAGCACCAATTATATGCGGGTGCCCGGTTACGGCATGGTGGATATGACCGCTTACTGGCGGGTAGCGCCGCAGGTCAGGCTGAGCGGTGGTCTGTATAACATTACCGATCGTAAGTACTGGGATTACCTCAGCAGCCGTGAACTGACCAGCGCCACCCGGCAGGAACGCAACGATCAGGCGCTGGCGGTGATGCCGGGCCGTACTTTCCAGTTAGGCGTTAACGTCGATTTCTGATAACCGCTGCCCTGCACTGATGCAGGGCACTGCAATGGGAGCAACCAGGTATGGATTCTGTTTACCAGCACTACCTCGCCCTGAAAGGCGAACAGCCGAAAAAGTATGCACGTGAGCTCGCGGCACTGATCGGGATCAGCGAAGCGGCACTGTGCCAGGCCCGCATCGGGGCGGATGCCTGGCGGCTGAAGCCAGATTTTCCGGCACTGCTGAAAGCGCTTGAGGCGGTCGGTGAAACCAAAAGCCTTACCCGCAACGCCTATGCGGTTCATGAGCAGATCGGTGAGTACAAAAACCTGCATCTCGGTGACCATGCCGGGATTTTACTGAACCCGCGAGCGCTGGATCTGCGTCTGTTTGTCGCCCAGTGGTGGTGTGCCTTTGCCCTGCAGGAGCAAACCGCACAGGGCGAACGGCACAGCATACAGATCTTCGATCGTCATGGTGATGCCGTGCTGAAGATCTATGCCACAGATCGGACCAACAAGGCCGCGTGGCAGACGCTGATTGAGGCTTTCCGCGAGGATGGCGCGACGCCACTGCGGGTGGAGCCGTTCACCGCCGCCGCGCTGAACGATAAGGTGGATGCGGCTGCAATCGATCGTGAATGGCGTGCCATGACCGATGTGCATCAATTTTTCAGCCTGCTGAAGCGTCACAACCTGTCGCGTCAGCAGGCGTTTCGTGCCGTCGGTGACGATCTTGCCTGTCAGACCCGCAACGACGCGCTGGCGCGGTTGTTGCAGATGACGCAGCAGGACGGCAATGAAATCATGATATTTGTCGGTAATCGCGGCTGTACCCAGATTTTCACCGGCGCGATTGAGAAAGTGGTGCCGATGGATAACTGGCTCAACGTCTTTAATCCGCAATTCACCCTGCATCTGATGGCTGACCAGATCAGCGAAAGCTGGATCACCCGCAAACCAGGTGGCGATGGCTTTGTCACCAGTCTGGAACTGTTTGCCGCCGACGGCACGCAGATCGCTCAGCTTTACGGACAGCGCAGTGAAGGGACGCCGGAGCAGTCGCGCTGGCGCGAGCAGATCGATGCGCTGCGTCGTGCAGGAGCCGTAGCATGAGATGGCTGACGCTGTTGGGACTGCTGCTGGCGCTGCCGTCGCTGGCGGCGGAGCGGGTGATATCGATTGGTGGCGATGTCACGCAGATTATCTATGCGCTGGATGCCCAGCAGCAGCTGGTGGCGCGTGACAGCACCAGTCTGCGTCCGGCATTGGCATCCCGGCTGCCGGATGTCGGTTACATGCGCCAGCTGAATGCTGAAGGGATCCTGGCGCTTAAACCGACGCTGGTGATCGCCAGTGAACTGGCTAAGCCTTCGCTGGTGCTGCAACAGATTGCGCAGGCCGGGGTGCGCGTCGTCACGGTCAGTGGCGAAAACAGCCTGCAGGCGATTCCGCAAAAAATAACCGCCATCGGCAAGGCGCTCGGCCATCAGGCTGACGCGCAGGCGCTGGCACAGCAGATGGCGCAGCAGATCGGCCAGTTGCCCCAGCAAAAACTGCCGGTGAAGGTGCTCTACATTATGGCCAACAGCGGCATGAAATCGATGGCGGCGGGTAAGCAGACCGCTGCTGACAGCGCCATCCGCAGTGCCGGACTGGAGAACGCGATGGGCAGCGTGCCGCACTATCAGGCGCTGTCGCAGGAAGGGGTAATTGCTGCCGCGCCGGATCTGGTGGTGATTGGCGAAGAGGGTCTGAAAACCCTGGGCGGCGAACAGCTGCTGTGGCAGTTGCCCGGACTGGCGCTGACGCCAGCCGGCCAGCAGCATCATCTGCTGGTGATCGATACCATGGCGCTGCTGGGATTTGGCCTGGATACGCCGCGGGCAATCGTCCGGTTACGTCAGGCAGCGGAATCACTGACGCATGATTAACAGTAATGCGCTACGCATACTGGCGCTGATGACCATTATGTTGCTGATATTCATGTTGCTGGCTGCCAATTTCGGTGCGATGTCGCTGTCGCTGCGCGCGCTGTGGCAGGCCGCATTCAGCGAGTTGATCTGGCAGGTCTGGCTCAATATTCGCCTGCCGCGCGTGCTGCTGGCGGTGCTGATCGGCATGGCACTGGCAGTTTCCGGCGCGGTGATGCAGGGAGTGTTTCGCAATCCGCTGGCCGATCCGGGTTTGCTCGGTATCAGCAGCGGGGCCGGTCTGGCAGTGGCGCTGGCGATTGTTGCCCCGCTGGCCCTGCCGCCGTCGCTGGCGCTGTGGCTGCCGATGATTGCCGCCTTTATCGGCAGCCTGCTGGTGACGCTACTGATCTTCAGCTTCAGCCGGCTGGCGAGCGGGAATCTGTCACGTCTGTTGCTGGTGGGGATCGCTATTAACGCGCTGTGCGGTGCGGCGGTCGGCGTGCTGTCGTGGCGGAGTAACGATCAGCAACTGCGTCAGCTGTCGCTGTGGGGAATGGGCAGCCTCAGCCAGGCGCAGTGGCCGGCGCTGCTAATCTGCGCGCTGCTGATTTTACCGGCACTGCTGATGTTACAGTCGCTGTCTCGCCAGCTTAATCTGCTGCAGGCGGGCGAAGAAGATGCGCACTACATAGGCGTCGATGTGAAACGCACTCAGCATCAGTTACTGATCCTCAGCGCACTGCTGGTCGGCACGGCGGTGTCGGTCAGCGGCGTGATCGGCTTTGTCGGCTTAGTGGTACCGCACGTGATGCGCTTTTGTCTCGGCAGCGATCATCGCTGGCTGTTGCCCGGTTCGGCGCTGGCGGGCGCGATTCTGCTGCTGCTGGCCGATACCCTGGCGCGCACAGTGGTGGTACCGGCAGAGATGCCGGTCGGTCTGCTCACCAGCCTGATTGGCGGTCCGTGGTTTCTCTGGTTAATCCTGCGCCAGCAGCGAGGCATCGAATGAGCGAGCAATTACAGGCGGCGGGATTGTGTTTATCCCGCGACGGTAAAATCATTATTGATCGTCTCGACGTCACGCTATCGGCCGGTGAGATGGTGGCGCTGATTGGCCCCAACGGTGCCGGGAAATCGACCCTGCTACGGATGCTGACCGGCTTCCTGCCGCCTGACCAGGGTGAATGTCGACTGGGCGAGCAGCCCATGGCGGAGTGGTCTCGCGAGCGGCTGGCGCGACGCCGGGCAGTGATGCGCCAGCAAACCCTGCTGACCTTTTCACAATCCGCCGAATCGGTGGTGGCGATGGGACGTACGCCCTGGCCGGAGGCGCACAGCCGGGAGATTGTGGCGGAAGTGATGCAGCTGACCGGCTGCCAGTCACTGGCGCAGCGCGACTATCGTCAGCTTTCAGGGGGAGAGCAGCAGCGGGTACAGCTGGCACGGGTGCTGGCACAGCTGTGGCAGGATGGCGCACCACGCGGCTGGCTGTTTCTGGATGAGCCCACCTCGGCGCTGGATCTCTTCTGGCAACAGCAGACGCTGCGATTACTGCGGCGGCTGACGCGCGCCGGGACGCTGTGCGTCTGCGCCGTACTGCACGATCTCAATCAGGCTGCTTTATGGGCGGATCGTATTTTGCTGCTGTATGCTGGCAGGCTGGTGGCCCAGGGCTCGCCGCAGGCGGTGATGACGGAAGCGACGCTGACCCGCTGGTATCAGGCCGAGTTGCAGGTAATGCCGGGCGAGGGCGGAAAGCCGCATATTCAGCTGCGGATTTAGGCCGTTTCGCTTTTAAAACATTGTGTTGCGAGGTTATATCTTGCCAGTTTTGCGCCATAATTGTGTTTCTGGGTGAGTTTTTAAGGAGACAATAATGGCGCAATCATTAGACCAGACCGCTAAACAACTGGGTGAAATGTTACTCTCTTCCGGTCTTCATCTGGCCACTGCCGAATCCTGTACCGCTGGCTTGATCAGCATGACGCTGGCGGCGGTAGAGAACAGTGGCAACTTTTATACCAGCGGCTTTGTGACCTATAGCGAGAATGCCAAGATCCGGCTGCTGGGGGTTCATCCCGCTACGCTGGAGCAGCACACCGCGGTCAGTGAACAGACCGCGCGGGAAATGGCCCAGGGTGCCTGCGCCCGTTCCGGTGAGCCGGTCGGGCTGGCGATCACCGGCTATGCCGGGCCTGATGGTGGCGAAGATGGTACGCCCGCCGGCACCATCTGGTTCGGCTGGGTATTACCGAATGGTCAGGACTATGCCGAGTGCCATCAGTTCAGTGGCGATCCAAAATCGGTGATGGAGCAGGGCACGCAGTTCGCGCTGGAAGGATTAATAAAGCGGCTGCAGCTGCCGGTGGAATAAAGGCGCAACCGTGCGCCCTCTCCGGCAGCCCGGGTGGTCTTAACGACAGTCGACAATCAGCCGCCCGCGGACCTTGCCCTCCAGCAGGTCCTGCGCCCCTTGCCGGGCTTCGCTTAACGGAATCACCTGCGTCAGCTGGCTAAGCAGATCGCTATCGAGTAATTCTCCGAGCCGTTGCCAGGCTTGCTGACGCAGCGGGATAGGACACATCACGCTATCTACGCCAGCCAGCGTAATGCCGCGCAAAATAAACGGTGCCACGCTGGTTGGCAGATCCAGTCCCTGCGCCATTCCGCAGGCGGCGACCGCGCCATCGCGCTGGGTCGCGGCCAGCACATTCGCCAGCGTATGGCTGCCGACGCTGTCCACCGCGGCCGCCCAGCGCTCTTTCATTAACGGCTTGCCGGGTTGGGAGAGTTCGTTACGATCAATCACCGAGGCCGCGCCCAGCGTATCAAGCAGATAAGCGTGATCGCTGGCGCGTCCGCTGGAGGCCACCACCTGATAACCGAGGCGGGCCAGCAGACTGACGCTAAAGCTACCCACCCCGCCGCTGGCACCGGTAACCAGCACCGGACCGCGATCCGGCGTGATGCCCTGTTTTTCCAGCGCCATCACGCATAGCATCGCGGTCAGACCCGCAGTGCCTATCGCCATGGTTTGCAGCGGGCTGAGCGTGGCGGGCACCTCGACCAGCCAGTCGCCGGTTACGCTGGCTTTCTGCGCCAGGCCGCCCCACTGTTTTTCGCCCACGCCCCAGCCGGTGAGCAGGGCGACATCATCCTGCTGCCAGTCGGGATGGCGGCTGGCGGTGACCCGTCCAACAAAATCGATACCCGGCACCATCGGAAAGTGACGCACGATCGGCCCTTTATTGCAGATCGCCAGCGCATCTTTGTAGTTAAGGGAGGAGTAGCTAACGTCGAGGGTGACATCGTGGTCGGGCAGTTGTGATTCGGGAAGATCTTTCAGCAGAGAACGGTAACCCTGTTCGTCATTTTCAATGACCAGTGCCTTGAACATGCAGCCTCCGGCAAAATAGGAAAGAGGGGAATAAGTTTACGCCTGACTGACGGATTGCGGTAGGGATAGGGTCGCTAAGCTGCGCGCCGTCGCCCGGATCGATCGTTAAACGGAATAAAGTCTGATCGGATCGGGAATGAGTAGCGTGCATAAATCTGCATATAATTCAGATAATTAATCGAATAATTTGTGGGTTATTGAATTTTAATTATTAAAAACAATGCGTTACTTATATGTGGGTTTGACTGGTTAATTGGCGCACGCGGCTTGTTCGCGTCAGAAAAAGATGACATCATGACCGCCACTTTTTGAGCCTGCTTATCTCTTTCAGAGGACGTTGCCATGTCCGGTTTACCGCGCACTCGCCCTGGTTACCGTTCGTTTTTTGCGGCTTACGCCCGATTCTGCTCCGTCCCGCTGAACACCTTCCTGATCGCCATGCGGTGAGGCCAGCCAGCGGCTGAAAGCGGCCGCATGATGCTATCTGACACTATTCGCCGGGGAGATCTCCCCATTGCTGTGCCTCTGGCACTCAGACCCTGACGTTAGGGATTTGCCTTATGACTCCACTGAAAATTGCTGCCAGCGCCGCGGTGGCACCCAATCTGACCCTGAACACGATGCGCGACGTGGTCACGCTGGATAACACCGACTTTACCGACGTCGCGGCGGTCGTTGTCTCACTGGCGGATAGCCGCAGTGGCGTGCTGGCCCTGTTGCGCCATACCGGCTTTAACCTGCCGGTATTTGTCGCCAACGCATTTGAAGAAGAGGTGATGCATCTGCCAGGCGTAAGCGGTGAGCTGAATGGCGATCCGCAGGACTGGCTGGCGCTGGAAGCTGCTGCTCAGGCCTATGAAGCGGCGCTGCTGCCGCCATTTTTCGAGACGCTGACCCGCTATGTGGATATGCAAAACAGCACCTTCGCCTGTCCGGGACATCAGGGCGGGGCCTTCTTTAAAAAGCATCCGGCGGGTAAGCAGTTCTTCGATTTTTACGGCGAGAATGTGTTCCGTTCTGATATGTGCAACGCCGACGTTAAACTGGGCGATCTGCTGATCCACGAAGGTTCGGCGAAAGATGCACAGAAGTATGCGGCGAAGGTCTTTAACGCCGATAAAACCTACTTCGTGCTGAACGGCACCTCCAGCGCCAATAAAGTGGTGACCAACGCGTTGTTAACGCGCGGAGACCTGGTGCTGTTCGACCGCAACAACCATAAATCAAACCATCATGGCGCACTGATTCAGGCGGGTGCGACGCCGGTCTATCTGGAAGCGGCGCGCAATCCCTTTGGCTTTATCGGCGGCATTGATGCGCACTGTTTCGATGAGGCCTATCTGCGCGAGCAGATCGGTAAGGTGGCCCCACAGCGCGCCACGGAAGCACGTCCTTTCCGTCTGGCGATTATCCAGCTGGGCACCTATGACGGTACCGTTTATAACGCGCGTCAGGTGGTGGATCGCATTGGTCACCTGTGCGATTACATCCTGTTCGATTCCGCCTGGCTCGGCTATGAGCAGTTCATTCCGCTGATGGAAGGGTGTTCGCCGCTGACCCTGACGCTGAATGAAAACGATCCCGGCATTTTTGTCACCCAGTCGGTGCACAAGCAGCTGGCGGGCTTTTCGCAGACTTCGCAGATCCATAAAAAAGATAACCACATTCGCGGGCAGCGGCGCTTTTGCCCGCATAAACGACTGAATAATGCCTTTATGCTGCACGCCTCAACCAGTCCGTTCTATCCGCTGTTCGCCGCGCTGGATATTAACGCGCGTATGCATCAGGGCGAGGCGGGACGGCGGATGTGGGATGAGTGCGTCACGCTGGGGATCGAGGCTCGCAAAGCGATCTTTGAGCAGTGTGACATGATCCTGCCGTTTGTGCCGGAAACGGTCGAAGGCCAGCCCTGGCAGGCGGCTGCGACGGAGACGATCGCTCGCGATCTGCGCTATTTCAGCTTTGAACCGCAGGCGAAGTGGCACGGGTTTAGCGGATATGCCCGCGATCAGTATCGTGTTGATCCCTGCAAGCTGCTGCTGACCACGCCGGGTATTGATGCGGCGAGCGGTGACTATGCCGACTTTGGTATTCCAGCGACCATCCTGGCGAATTATCTGCGTGAAAACGGCATCGTGCCGGAGAAGTGCGATCTTAATTCGATCCTGTTCCTGCTGACGCCTGCCGAGACGCCGGAAAAAATGGCCAATCTGGTGGCGATGCTGGCGCAGTTTGAACAGCATGTGAAAGAGGATGCGCCGCTGGCGGAAGTGCTCCCGACCATTTATCGCAAGAATGCCCAACGCTATGCCGGATATACCCTGCGTCGGCTGTGTCAGGAGATGCATGATCTCTACGTCAGTCATGATGTGAAGGGCCTGCAACGGATGATGTTCCGCGAGGCGGAGCTGCCGCCGGTGGCGGTGAATCCGCAGGATGCGCATCAGGCGTATATTCGCGGAGAGGTGGAGCTGGTACCGATCGCCGAGGCCGGGGGCCGTGTTGCTGCGGAAGGCGCGCTGCCTTATCCACCGGGCGTACTCTGCGTGGTGCCGGGTGAAGTGTGGGGCGGAGCGGTGCAGCGCTATTTCCTGGCGCTGGAAGAGGGGGTGAATTTACTGCCGGGCTTTTCGCCGGAGTTGCAGGGTGTTTATACCGAAGAGGACGCCGGGGGGCGTAAATATCTGGTGGCCAATATGATGGTGGGGCGCTGATCTGAGCGTGGGCAGAGGCGGCTAGCGGCCCGCCGGGCCTTTTTGTTCGCTGCGCGAACGGGCTATGAGCGGGTTTCGTTCGCTGGCTGGCTGGTGGGGTTCGCTGCGTGAACGGGCCCGGAGAGGGTTTCGTTCGCCGGCTGGCTGGTGGGGTTCGCTGTGTGAACGGGCTATGAGTAGGTTTCGTTCGCCAGCTGGCTGCGGCAGTTTCAGGTTTGCCGCTGCCGGCGACCGACAAGGGGGCGCCAGTCGCCGCGCCCCCTTGACCCCGGGCTCCGGCCTGCTTCACCGCCGCTTCGCGGTCCCTTCGCTTCTTCCGGATTTCTCACGGACCGGCCGGGACGCGCCATCCCTGGCGCGGCCCCGCCTCTTCGCGACATCCCTGTCGCTCGTCCTGAAATCCCTCATCCGCTCAGCGCTTCAGACGGCCTCCCAACCCCCGCTGTTATTTTTGTTTTCTTTGTGGGTTCTTCGCCGCTGTATTGACTGGGCAAAGTGACCGTCAGTGTTGTTGTCGTCAGAAAAAAGAAAGCGTCCCGCCACAACTGGCAGGCGTATCCTCACGTCACCAGACGACACCGGACCATTTAAAAAATTTATGAAACCACAGGCGGGGGGTTGCCAGAGGCGTCCGCAGCGCTGAGGAATGAACGAAGGCCAGGAAGAGCCGACAGGACGTCGGCGAAAGGACGGCCTCGCCAGGGACGGCGAGTCCGGACGGTCCGTCGGCCGCAGGGAATGACGAAGGCACCGCGCGCAGCGTGGCGCGAAGGCAGCCGGACGCCGGGATTGTTAAGGGGCGGGCGTCCGCCCCTTGACGCGTCCGCCCGCCCGGGCAACCTGAAACTCCCCAC
>Ga0308167_1002353_pt1 | contig 17789 bp, 18 predicted proteins | sample PhyCR1_2_FD_202138 | JGI IMG/M metagenome (GOLD analysis project Ga0308167, IMG submission 202138) | Phyllosphere microbial communities from UC Gill Tract Community Farm, Albany, California, United States - DLSLRC.R1 | ecosystem: Host-associated > Plants > Phyllosphere > Unclassified | place... | reverse complement strand
GTCGGCGACAACGACGCCGTGCCCGCAGTGAGCCCCGGAGACGTGATCGACGCCGTCGAGCCCGTCACGGAGGCGCCCGCGGACACGGCCGACGACAGCAGCACCGGAGAGGAACCGACCAATGAGTAGCGTCGCCGAGAAGCTTCAGCGCAAGACCGCGCGCCCGTCCGGCACCAAGCAGGTGCGCCTGAAGCTCGTCTACATCGACTTCTGGTCCGTCGTGAAGCTGTCGTTCCTGATCGCCGTCGCGCTGGGGATCGTCACCGTCGTGGCGACGTTCCTCATCTGGCTGATCCTCAACCAGACGGGCATCTTCAACGACCTCGACCAGGTGCTGCGCGACATCCTGGGCGACCAGAACTTCACCATCCAGGACAGCTTCAACGTCGGACAGGTCATGCTGTTCTCGATCGTCGTGGCCGTGCTGAACGTCGTCGTGGGCACCGTGCTCGGCGCCGTCGTCGCCGTGCTCTACAACCTGAGCGTCCGCGTCACCGGCGGCCTCCTGGTCGGCTTCACGAACAACTGATCCGGGTCGGATCGGCCCCCGCGGCCGATTCGTCATCTCCGTCGTGGTGCTGTAGGCTTTACGACGGTCCGGGGGCTATAGCTCAGGCGGTTAGAGCGCTTCGCTGATAACGAAGAGGTCACAGGTTCAAGTCCTGTTAGCCCCACTCCCGAAGGTCCTCCGACGGGTGCACCCGGTACCTCGGGGCCTTAGCTCAGTTGGTAGAGCGCCTGCTTTGCAAGCAGGATGTCAGGAGTTCGATTCTCCTAGGCTCCACGAAAAATTAGGCCTTTCCCTGCTCGCCCACGTCGTGGGTTCGCGGGGATTTTTCGTTCGTGCTGGTTCGGCTGCGCCGCCGCTCCTGCGGCGCAGCGTGTCGGCTCCGCCGACCCAGATGGCACCGCCGCATGCGGAGCGGGCGACGTCGCTTCGCTCGTCGCGGGGGGGGGCGCAACGTCGCTTCGCTCGTTGGCACAGGGGGGGCGCGGCGGGTGCACGGAGGGCCCGGCTCCGAGGAGGAGGCGGGCCCTGCGGGGTGGTGCGGGGTGCGGGTGACTAGGCCTTGGTGTCGGCGTCGTCGTCGGCGACCCAGAGCTCGTCGTCGGCGCGGAGCGTCTGCACCGCGGCGAACACGAGACCGCCGAGCGCCACGACGCCGAGGCCGATCAGCAGCACGCCACCGACGCCGGGGCCCGACTTCTTCTTGGTCGGCGCGTACTTCGACGCCTGGGAGGCGAACTTGCCGCCCTGCTTCTTGGCCTTCTTGACGGCCTTCTTGACCTTGGGGTCGTTGACCAGGTCGAGACCGCCGAAGTAGGAGGAGAGGGCGGGGTAGACGTCGTGCTTGAGACGGTCTTGGGCGACGGTGGCAGCGTGGCTGCCGGCCGACAGGCCCTGCGAGACGGCAGGGCGGACGTTCTGGTCGACGGCGTGCTTGATGCGCGGCGTCACGTTCTTGTTGGCGTACCGGACTCCGTGGTCACGGGCGTCGCCGATGACCTTGCCTGCGTGGCTGACGACCTCGCGCTGCTCGGACCACACGTCGAACGCGTGCTTCTTGAACTTCTTCAGTTCTTTCTTCTGCTTGCGTGACAGGGCCACAGTGTTCCTCCAACGACTAGTAGGCAACGGCTCGGTTCGATGCTGGCCTCCCAGTCTGGCACGAGGCTTCCTGGCAGGTAACACCGTGCTCGCTGGGCACCCGCTGATGTGCCGAGGGCCCTGTGGGAGAATGGCGGCATGTCTACGCACACCGCTGTCGCCACCATCAAGACCAACCACGGCACCATCACCGTGAACCTCTTCGGCGACCACGCACCCAAGACCGTCGCCAACTTCACCGGGCTCGCCACCGGCACCATCGAGTGGACCCACCCCTCCACGGGCAAGGTCAGCACCGACCGGCTCTACGACGGCGTCGTCTTCCACCGCATCATCAAGGACTTCATGCTCCAGGGCGGCGACCCGCTCGGCCAGGGCATCGGCGGCCCCGGCTACCAGTTCGACGACGAGATCCACCCCGAGCTCACCTTCGGCGAGCCCTACGTCCTCGCCATGGCGAACGCCGGCAAGCAGGGCGGTCGCGGCACCAACGGCTCGCAGTTCTTCATCACCACCGTGGCCACCCCGTGGCTGCAGGGCAAGCACACCATCTTCGGCGTCGTCGCCGACGACGAGTCCAAGAAGGTCGTCGACGCCATCGAGGGCGTCCCCACCGACGCACGCGACAAGCCCCTCGAGGACGTCGTGATCGAGAGCGTCACCATCGACGAGGTCTAGGTGACACAGGTCCCCGCCGACGCAGCGAACTACTGCTACCGGCACCCCGACAGGCAGAGCTTCGTGCTCTGCCAGCGTTGTGGCCGCACCATCTGCGGGCAGTGCCAGACGCCGGCCGCGGTCGGCGTGCACTGCCCGGAGTGCGTCCGCGAGGCCCAGGCCTCAGCGCCGCGCGTGCAGCCGCGTGTCATGGGCAGCATCCGCAGCGCCTCGCGTGGCGGGGCCCCGGTCGTGACCTACGGTCTCATCGGCGTGAGCCTGCTCGTCTACCTCGCGCAGGTCCTCACGGGCGGCGTCGTCAGCTCGGCCTTCTCGTACTTCGCCCCGATCGCCCTGACCGAGCCGTGGCGCATCGTCACCTCGATGTTCACCCACGGCAGCGTGCTGCACATCCTGTTCAACATGTACGCGCTGTACATCTTCGGGGCGCAGCTCGAGCGCACGTTGGGCAGGGCGCGGTACGCGGCGCTGTACTTCATCAGCGGCCTGGGCGGCGCGGCGGCCGTGACGCTCCTCTCGCCGGCCACTCCGGTGGTGGGCGCCTCCGGGGCGATCTTCGGCCTCATGGCGGGCTTCTTCGTGATCGCGCGCAGCCTGGGCGGCTCGAACGGCGTCCAGCTGCTCGTCCTGCTGGGGATCAACCTCGCCATCGGCTTCGTGTCCCCGAACATCTCCTGGCAGGCGCACCTCGGCGGGCTCGTCGTGGGCGCCCTCGTGTCGTTCCTCTACACGAAGACGCGCCACCGGTCGAAGGCCGGGCTGCAGACGGCGGGGCTCGTCGCCATCGGCGCCGTCTGCCTGCTGATCGTCCTCGGGCGCTCGGCGATGTACCTCGGCTATCTCTGACGCAGCGCCCTGTCGCCTCCGATGCGAGGCGAGGAGAACGAAGGAGGCGGCACCCACCTGGGTGCCGCCTCCTTCGTCGTCGGATCGGCCCGATCTCAGCGAGCGGGGTTCTCCACCGACTTATCCACAGGACTGTCCACAGTGGGGATAGTTACAGCCGTGTAAGTGCGAACGCCTGTTCGAGCGGGACGGAGTCGCGGGAGCCTAGCGCCAGCGGGTCGTCATGAGGAACCCGATGAACATGATCCCGAAGCCGATCAGGATGTTCCACGAGCCGAGCGAGCCGATGGGCAGGGCGCTCTGGCTCACGTAGAAGACCACGATCCAGGCGAGGCCGATCAGCATGAAGCCGAACATGACCGGCTTGAACCACACCGGGTTCGGGGCGTCGGCCGCGGGGCGCGCCTCGGCGGAGCGGTCCGCGCGGGCGCGGGCGGGCTTCGAGGTGGGGTTCTTGTCTGCAGCCATGGCGCACATCCTAGCGTGGCGGCCCTGACGGGCCCCTCGGCCGGGCGGGGCCTCGTCCACAGCACCCGGCGGGCAGCCCCGACGCCCCAGGCGCCGCGGTTAGGATCGACCTCATGACCGTCGACGCGCGCATCGCCCCCGCTGACGGCCGACGTCCCCGGCGTCGTCGTCCCCGTGCGACGTTCGTCGGCGTGCTGGGCGAGCTCCTCATCACCGCCGGCGTCCTGGTGCTGCTCTTCATCGCGTGGCAGCAGTGGTTCAACGACCTCGTGGTCGCGGGCGAGCACCGGGACCAGGCCTCGCAGTTGTCGCAGCAGCTCGAGCGCCAGGCCGAGGAGGCGCCTCCCGCCACCGCGGACGAGGCCGGCGACCCCCCGGTCACCGCCGCCCCCGCCGAGGCGGAGACCTTCGCGAACCTGTACGTGCCGCGTTTCGGCGCCGACTACGCCGTCCCGATCGCGGGCGGCACGAGCACGGTCCGCACCCTGAACAAGATCGGCATCGGGCACTACGACGACACGCAGATGCCCGGCGAGGTCGGCAACTTCGGGATCGCCGCGCACCGCACGACCTACGGCGCCCCGTTCAACAAGGTCGCCGACCTGCGACCGGGCGACGAGCTCTATGTGCAGACGGCCGACGGCTGGTACACCTACACCTTCCGCAACCTCCAGTACGTGCAGGCGACCCAGGTCTCGGTGCTCCAGCCCGTGCCCGACTCGCCCGACGTGTCCGCCGCCTCCGGGGAGCGCCTCATCACCCTCACCAGCTGCAACCCCATGTTCACCGCCCAGGAGCGCATCGTCGCCTACGGCGTCTTCGACTCGTGGCAGCCGCTCTCGGACGGCCCGCCGGCCGCCCTGGCCGCGGCCGGGATCGGGGGCTGACCGTGTACGGCGCCCTCTGGCGCGTGCTCCCCGGACCCTGGTGGCTGCGACTCCTGTTGCTGCTCGTGCTCCTGGCCGCCGTGCTGTTCGTCCTGGTCGAGTGGGTCTTCCCGCTCGTGAACGAGATCGTCCCCGCCCCCGACGTCACCGTGGAGGAACAATGACGCGCATCCTGGTCGTCGACAACTACGACAGCTTCGTCTACACGCTGAACGGCTACCTGCAGCAGCTCGGGGCCGAGACCGACGTGGTGCGCAACGACTCCTTCGGCCGCGACGAGATCGCGGGTCGCATCGCCGAGTACGACGCCGTCCTGCTCTCGCCCGGCCCGGGGACGCCGGCGGCGGCGGGCGTCTCGGTCGACGTCGTGCACGCCGCCCTCGCCGTCGACAAGCCGCTGCTCGGCGTCTGCCTCGGCCACCAGGCCATCGCCGAGGCACTCGGCGCCACCGTCACCCACGCGGAAGAACTCATGCACGGCAAGACGTCGCGCGTCGAGCACGACGACAGCGCCTTCTACGCGGACGTGCCCCAGCCCTTCACGGCCACCCGGTACCATTCGCTGGCCGTCGTCGACGAGACGGTGCCGGGCGACCTGGAGGTCACGTCCCGCACCTCCGGCGGGGTGATCATGGGCCTGCAGCACCGTTCCGCGCCGCTCTACGGCGTGCAGTTCCACCCGGAGTCGGTACTGACCCAGGGCGGCTACCAGATGATCGGCAACTGGCTCGGCGTCGCCGGCCTGCCGGAGGCGGCGGTCACCGCGCGCTCCCTCAGCCCGCTGGTCGACCTGAGCTGACAGCGGCCCCGCCGCGTCAGCGAACGGGGCCCGAGAGCGTCAGCAGCGGTGGTTCAGCCTGCGCTGCACACGCCGAGAGTGATCTCTGAGCCCTGCGGCTGGTCGCCCGGCGGCAGGGACTGGTTGGACACGCTGCCGCCGGAGCAGCCGGGGTCGACGTACGACTTGACGGTCAGGCCGAGCTGGTCGCCGAGGACGGAGACGGCCTGCTCGAACGACTGGCGGGTCACGTCGGGCACGTTCACCTTGCCGTTGCTGACGACGAGGTCGACGGTCGTCCCCTCGGGCACCTCGCTGGCGGCCGCCGGCGTCGATTCGAGCACGGCGTTCTCGGGGACGTCGGGAGAGTAGTCGGAGGTCTGCTGCCCCTGGACGAGCCCCGCCGCGGTGATCGCCGCCCAGGCCGCGTCGAGCTGCTGACCGTCGACGGAGGGCATGGCGACCGTGACGGGGCCCGACGACACCGTCACGGCGACGGCGGAGTTCTTGAGCACGGCCGTGCCTGCCTCCGGGTCGGTGGAGATGACGAGGCCCTCGTCGACGGTGTCGCTCGGGGCGTCGGTCCGCGTCACCGTGAGGTCGAGGTCGCCCAGCTGGGCGGCGACGTCGTCGTAGGTGCTGCCCGCGACCACCGGGACGGTCGAGGTCTGGGCGTTGTCGATCTGGGGCGGCTGGAGGTTCACCACCCAGAACACCACGGCCACGATCACGATGCCGACGAGCACGATGCCCGCCCAGATCCAGGCGACCGGGGGTCGTGTCTGGGTCCGCTGGGGTCGGTCGTTGTCGTCGGAGGAGAGCTCTTTGAGCGCCGCCTCGCTGCCGGCCCGGCTGTGCGGGTCGACGCCGAACAGCGTCGAGCCGGCCTCGGGCGCGGCCCGACGACGCTCGGGCGCGCGCCCCTCGCCGGCGGCGTGGACGTCGGCCCGGAAGTCGGCGGCCGTCTGGAAGCGCTCGAAGCGGTCCTTCGCGAGGGCACGGAGCACCACGGCGTCCAGTGCCGGGGAGACCGCGGGCGCCACGGTGCTCGGGGACACGGGTGCTTCGCTGACGTGCTGGTAGGCGACCGCCACGGGGGAGTCCCCGCGGAACGGCGCACGGCCGGTGAGCAGCTCGAAGAGCAGGACGCCGGTCGAGTAGAGGTCGGAGCGGGCGTCGACCGTCTCGCCCCGTGCCTGCTCGGGGCTGAAGTACTGGGCCGTGCCGAGGATGGTCGTCGTCTGCGCGACCGTGGCGGAGGAGTCGGAGATGGCGCGGGCGATGCCGAAGTCCATGACCTTGACCTGGCCGGAGTGCGTGATCATGACGTTGCCGGGCTTGATGTCGCGGTGCACGACGCCCGCCCGGTGCGAGTACTCGAGGGCGGTCAGGATGCCCTCGGTGATGCGCACCGCCTCGGTCGGGTCCATCGGGCCCTCGCGGACGACGTCCTTGAGGAGCCGCCCCTCGACGTACTCCATGACGATGAAGGGGACCTGCACCTCGTGGCCGCTGCGGTCGCGCGTCGACTCCTCGCCGGCGTCGAAGACGCGGACGATGGTGGGGTGCGCCATGCGGGCCGCGGCCTGCGCCTCCTGGCGGAAACGGGTGCGGAACGCGGGGTCGGTGGCGAGCGACGGCTTCATCAGCTTGATCGCCACGCGGCGGCCGAGCCGCGCGTCGGTCCCGACGTGGACGTCGGCCATCCCGCCCCGGCCGATCAGCTCGCCGATCTGGTACCGGTTGGCGAGGAGGTGGATGCCCTCTCTCACGCCTTCAGCCACGGGCCAGTCTCCCCTCTGGGACCCCGCTGCCTGCGCGACCCTTCCGAACCGGACCCAGTGTATCCGGGCGTCGACCCCCGGACGGGGCCGTCGCCTACGCCAGAGGGATGATTGTCAGCGCTTCGTGACGCCCCGGGACGCGACGGAGGCCGCCACCGTGCGAACGATGGCGGCCTCCGGGGGTGCGGGTCAGCGCGGGGCGGTCGTGCTGGGATCCGGAGAGGGCTCGAGCTCGACCGCCGTCACGGTGACCGTGACGCCGGCCGACGGAGCCGAGCTCAGCTGACCGCACACCGCGACGTACTGGACGGTCATGTTGCCCGGCGTCGCCGACTTCACGGACACGCTCGTGACGTTCGTGCCGAGCTGCCCGCTGGTCTGACCGGCGGTGTCCCTGCCACCTGTGATCGAGTACGTGTACCCGGTCAGCGTGTAGCCCACGGGGCAGTTGCCGTACGCCTGCCAGGAGATGGTGACCTGCTCCTGGCCGTTGCCGCTGACCTGGGGCGCGGAGGCCGTCGGAGCCGTCGGCTGCGGGGGAGTCGGTGCCGCCCGGTAGATGGACATCGTCACCGTGGCGCCGATGGGCACGTTGCCGCTGCGGTCGAGGCCCGCCACGGTGCCGACCGCGGCCTCGTCCGGCGCCGGCGTCGTCGCGTCGACCGACAGCACGTCGAGGCCGAGGTCGCCGAGGCGCGCCCGGGCGTCGTCCTCGGCGAGGCCGATGTAGGCGTTCTCGTCGACGGCGACCGTCGTCGGGCTCGGCTCGGGCTCCGGCGTCGTGGTCGACGGGGACGGCGCGGGGGCCGACGAGGACGGCGTGGTCGGGGCCGGCGCCGGGCCGTCCGAGGCGACGGCGAATGCGATGAGGGCACCGACACCGGCGAGGACGATCACGCCCAGCACGATGAGGGGCCAGAACCACGGGCTGCGCGGCTTCTTCTCGTCGCCCGGCTCGTCGCCCTCGCCGCGCTGGGCCTCGGGGTCGGCGGCGCCGGGCGTCCAGGCGGCGGCGCCCGGCTGCTGGCGCGTGCTGCCGGTGGGGTCGTAGAGCTGGGTGGTGGCGTCCTGGGCGCTGAAGGCCTGGGTCGCGGCATCGCCTGCCCCGGCGGCGGCCATGCCGATCATCGGGACCGCGACGGTCGCGGCGGCCACGTCGCCTCGACGCAGGGCCCGAGCGGCCTGGGCGAGCGCCGAGGCGCTGGCGGGGCGGTCGGCCGGCTTCTTGGCGATGCAGGAGAGCACGAGGCGACGCACGGGCTCGGACACCGTCGAGGGCAGGTCCGGCGGCTGCTCGTTGATCTGCGCCATCGCGATGGCGACCTGCGACTCGCCCGTGAACGGACGTCGGCCGGCCAGCGCCTCGTACGCCACGATGCCGAGCGAGTAGATGTCGGTGCTCGGCGACGCCGGGTGCCCGCTCGCCTGCTCGGGCGACAGGTACTGCACGGTGCCCATGACCTGGCCGGTGGCGGTGAGCGGCACCTGGTCGGCGATGCGGGCGATGCCGAAGTCGGTGATCTTGACGCGGCCGTCGGGCGTGACGAGCAGGTTGCCCGGCTTGATGTCGCGGTGCACGAGGCCCGCGGCATGGGCCGCCTGCAGGGCGGACGCGGTCTGCGCGACGATGTCGAGCACCTTGTCGGTGGGCAGCACCCGGTCGCGCTCGAGCACGGTCGACATGGCCTCGCCGGGGACGAGCTCCATCACGAGGTAGGCGCTGCCCTCCTCCTCGCCGTAGTCGAAGACGTTCGCGATCCCCTCGTGGTTGACGAGGGCGGCGTGCCGTGCCTCGGCGCGGAAGCGCTCGAGGAAACCGGGGTCGCCGAGGTACTCGTCCTTGAGGATCTTGATCGCGACCGTTCGGCCGATGACCAGGTCCGTGGCTTCCCAGACCTCGCCCATGCCGCCGATGGCGACGCGGGTCGACAACTGGTATCGCCCACCGAAGGTGATTCCGCCGGAAGGTCTCATTTGTTCAGCACCGCCTCTAGTACTTTCTTCGCGATTGGTGACGCGACACTGTTCCCGAACGCGGACTGTCCGAGTCCGCCGCCGTTCTCGACGACCACCGAGATGGCCACTTCTGGGTCCGCCGCCGGCGCGAAGCCGGTGAACCACAACGTGTAGGGGTCGCCTGGGCCGTTCTCGGCCGTTCCCGTCTTGCCCGCGACGTCGACACCAGCGATTCTCGCACCGCTGGCGGCGCCGTCCGCGACGTCCTGCACCATCATGTCGGTCATCGTCTGAGCCGTCGCCGTGCTGACGGGCTTCCCGTACTCGCTGGGCGAGAAGTCCTCCACAGGGCTGAGGTCGGGGTTGAGGACGCTCTCGATCAGCGTCGGGTCCATGAGCGTGCCGCCGTTGGCGATCGCGGACGAGACCATGGCCATCTGGAGCGGCGTGACCCGGTCCGAGCCCTGGCCGAACGACTGCAGCATGAGAGTGGCGTCGTCGATCGGCTCTCCGTCGCGCTCGACGGGGAATCGGCTCGGCGTCACGGCCTGGGGGATGTCGATCGAGTCGTCGCCGAACCCGAACGCCGCGGCCTGGTCGGCCATGGCGTCGGCGCCGAGCGCCTGTCCGAGCTGGGCCATGGGGATGTTGCACGACAGGCGGAGGGCGGTGGCGATGGTGGCCGTCTCGCCGCCTCCGCAGCTGCCGCCCTCGGCGTTGTTGATGCTGAAGGTGGAGCCGGGCAGCTGCAGGGTCGCGGGGTTCGGGAACTCGCTGTCGGGCGTGTAGTCGCCGCTCTCGAGGGCCGCGGCGACCGTGACGAGCTTGAAGGTGGAGCCGGGGGCGTAGAGGTCGCCCTGGATGGCCCTGTTCTGCAACGGGTCGGACGGGTCGGCGACGAGGGCGTCGTACGAGCTCTTGACCGCGGCGGGGTCGTGCGACGCCAGCGGGTTGGGGTCGTAGCTCTGCTTCGACACCATGGCGAGGATCTTGCCCGTCGCCGGGTCCATGGCGACGACCGAGCCCGAGTTGTCGCCGAGCGCGTCGTACGCGGCCTGCTGCACCGCGGGGTCGAGCGTGAGGTTGACCGTGGCGCCCTCCGGGTCCTGTCCGGTGAGCAGGGAGTTGATCTGGTCGAAGAACTGAGAGTTCGCGTTGCCCGTCAGCTGCTGGTTCATGGCGTCCTCGACGCCGCGCGAGCCCTGGCCGAGCGTGTAGTAGCCCGTCACGGGGGCGTAGAGCTCGGGCTGCGGGTAGGTCCGCTGGAACTCGTAGACGTCGTCGACGGGCACCGACTGCGCCACGGGCTGGCCGCCCACGAGGATCGGGCCGCGCTGGGCCGAGTAGCTCGCCAGCAGGGACCGGTAGTTCCGCCCGTCGGCCCGCAGGGTGTCGGCCTGGATCGTCGTGATGTACGAGCTCGAGATGAACAGCGCCACGAACATGGCGAGCACCACGAAGCTCACGCGCTTGAGTTCTTTGTTCATCAGCCGATCACCAGCCTCGGTTGGTCGCGGACGGAGTCGGACAGCCGCAGCAGGAGCGCCACGATGATCCAGTTCGCCACGAGGGAGGAACCGCCCGCGGCCATGAAGGGAGCCGTCAGCCCGGTCAGGGGGATCACCCGCGTGACGCCGCCCATCACGACGAAGACCTGCAGGGCGATGACGAAGGCGATGCCGACGCCGAGCATCCGCCCGAAGTCGTCCTGGCCGACGAAGCCGATGCGGAAGCCGCGGGAGACGAGCAGCAGGTAGAGCGCCAGGATCGCGAAGATCCCGGCCAGGCCGAGCTCCTCGCCGAGCGAGGCGAAGATGTAGTCGCTCTCGGCGAGGGGCGTCGTCTGCGGACGGCCCTGGCCGAGCCCGGTGCCGACGAGGCCGCCGTTCGCGAAGCCGAACAGGCCCGTCACCAGCTGGAACGAGCCGCCGTCGGCCGTGTACTCGGCAGGGTCGAACGGGTTCAGCCAGGCCCGGAAGCGTCCCTGGACGTACCCGAGGAACGTGCTGGCGACGATGGCGCCCCCGAGGAACATCGTGAGGCCCAGCACGATCCAGCTGCCGCGGCCCGTGCCGATGTAGATCATGACCAGGAACAGGCCGAAGTACAGCAGCGAGGTGCCGAGGTCGCGCTGGAAGATCAGCACGCCCATGGCGACGACCCAGACGATGAGGATCGGCCCGAGGTCGCGCGCGCGCGGGAACCGCATGCCGAGGATCTTGGGCCCCATCAACGAGAGGTTGTCGCGGGCGGTCACCAGGTACCCCGCGAAGAAGATCGCGAGCGTGATCTTCGCGATCTCGCCCGGCTGGAACGAGAACGGGCCGATGTCGATCCAGACGCGCGCGTTCAGCCCCTCACGGCCGAGGCCGGGGATCAGGGGCAGCAGGAGCAGCGCGATGGACACGAACATCGCGATGTAGCGGTACCGCGAGAGCACCCGGTAGTTGCGGACGACGATCAGCGCGACGAGGGCGATCGTCATCGCCATGACCGTCCACGCGATCTGCTTGATGCCGAAGGCGGCCCAGCCCTCGCGCCCGTAGGCGAGGTCGATGCGGTAGATCATCGAGATGCCGATGCCGTTGAGCGTGAGCGCGATCGGCAGGAGGAACGGGTCGGCCTCGCGGGCGACGACCCGGAGCACGAGGTGGAAGATCAGCCCGAGGCCGAGCACGGCGGAGCCGGCCACCAGCACGGAGGCGTCGACGGCCCCGGTCGCGCCGAGCTGCACGAGCACGATGGCGCCGGCGCAGATGCCGGCCGCGACGACGAGCAGGAGCAGCTCGAGGTTCCGCAGCTTCGCGGGCTGGCGCAGCCGCAGCGTGATCGCCTGCGTCAGGTTCTGGGCCTGCCCGGGGTCACGAGGCGAGGCGCCGGAGGAGCGGGCGGGTCCGCGGGACGCCCCCGCGCCTCCTGCGGGACGGCCGATCAGCTCGGTGGAGGCCTCGTCGGACCGCTGGTCATCGAGCGACGGCATCGGACAGCCTCTCGACGATGGCGCGCGCGTCGCTGAGCGAGTCGGCGTTGATCGTGTCTTCGACGGTCTGCTGCGTGTAGTTCGGCAGGTCGTCCACCCGGACGTCGGTGACCTCGTGCACCTCGCTCAGCGTGATCGGGCCGAGCGTCTGCTGCACGCCCTTGTAGATCACGACCGTGCCGTTGCGCTCGCCGACGTAGTAGTGGTCCTGGGTCCACTGGTAGGCGAGGAACAGGCCGGCGACGAGGGCGCCCACGGCGACGACCAGCGCCACCAGCCAGGTGACGCGGCGGCGGCGCCGCCGACGCCTGTCTTCTGCGATGAGCTCGGCGAGGTACTCGTCGGACTCGGGCTCGAAGTGGCTGTCCTCCGGGGTCGAGGCGACCTTGAGGGGGTGCAGCAGGATCGTCGGCAGGCGCAGCGACTTGCGACCGGCCTCGCCCTCGAACGTGAGCGGGGCCGAGGCGGAGCCGACCGTGACCGGGGGCTCGACGGACGAGTCGCCGGTGTCGTCGACGTCGACGACCACCACCGTCACGTTGTCGGGGGCGCCGTGGTCGAGGGTCTCCTTCACGAGGCGGCGCGTGGTCTGGTCGGCGTCGAGGCCGGCGGCGAGGGCCTTCTTGATGCGGTCCTCGGCGAGGTAGCTGCTCAGTCCGTCGGAGCAGATCAGCCAGCGGTCGCCCGGCTGGGTGCCGATGATGGCCGTGTCGATCTCGGGGGCCGCGTCGACGTCGCCGAGGACGCGCATCAGGACGCTCCTGCGGGGGTGGACCGCCGCCTCCTCGGCCGTGATCCGGCCGCTGTCGACGAGCCGCTGGACGAAGGTGTGGTCGGCGGTGATCTGGCTGAGCTCGTCGTCGCGCCACAGGTAGATGCGGGAGTCGCCGATGTGGGCGATCGTCATGCTGTCGCCGACGCGGAGCAGTGCGCTCACGGTCGTGCCCATGCCGGTGAGCTCCTGGTGCTCGAAGACCGTCTCGGCGAGCAGCTGGTTGGCCGCGATCAGCGACGACTGCAGCGCGAACTCGGCGTCACCCGGCGACGTGTACTGCTTGTCGGTCTCGCGGATGCGGCGGATGGCGATGGCCGACGCGACGTCGCCGCCGGCGTGGCCGCCCATGCCGTCCGCGACGACGAACAGCTGCTGACCGGCGTAGCCGCTGTCCTGGTTGTTGGACCGGATCTTGCCCACGTTGGACAGGGCGGCACTCTTGGGCGTCGTCATCGGGCGGCTACCGTCGCAGCTCGAAGCTCGTCTGCCCGATCGTCACCGTGGCGCCCGTCGGCACCGGAGTGGGGACGGTGACGCGCTCGTCCGCGAGGAACGTCCCGTTCGTGCTGTCGAGGTCCTGCACGACCCAGCGCCCGTTCCAGAGCATCAGCCGGGCGTGGTGCGTCGACGTGTAGTCGTCGCGGATGACCAGGTTGCTCTCCTGCGACCGACCGATCGTGAGGGGGCCGTCGCCGAGCGGCATCTCGAGGCCCGCTTTCGCGCCCTTCGTGATGACGAGGCGCGTCGCGGCACCGTCGCCGGAGGCGGGCGAGGCGCCCGCAGGACGCTGCGGCGCCGGCACGGGGGTCGCCACGGGCCGGGGCGCAGGAGGTGCGGCGGCGGCCGACGAGGCTCGTCCTGGCTGCTGATCGGTCGGCAGCTTGCGCGCCCGCTGCCCGAAGAGGTCGGAGCGCAGGGCGAAGACGACGGCGAAGACGAAGAGCCACAGCACGGCCAGGAAGGCGAAGCGCAGGGCGAAGAGGGTCAGTTCACTGGTCACCAGGATCCCCCTCGGACGTCGGGCCCGTCGAAGGGGTCGGGCGTCGCTGACTGGGGGAGCACCCGGAACACGATACGCGTACGACCGATCTCGATGACCGAGTCGGGCTGCAGGGCGGCCTTCGAGAGCGGTGCGCCGTTCAGCTTCGAGCCGTTCGTGGAGCCCAGGTCGCGGGCCTGGGCACGCTGGCCGTCCCAGAGGATCTCGACGTGCTTGCGGCTCGTGCCCGTGTCCTGCACGGTGATGTCCGCGTCGCTGCCGCGGCCGATGACGGTGCGCTGGCCGGTGATGGCGTGGCGCGTGCCGTCGACGTCGACGAACGGGCGCCACTTCACGTCGCCCTGGACGTTGCGCGAGTCGACGGCGAGGATGCCGACGCTCAGCGCCTCGTCCTCCCGGAGCTGGACCCGGAGCGGACCGGCGAACTGGTAGCCCTGCGCCGTCGCGTGACGCTGCGTGAGCTGCGTGAGCTCGTCGATCAGGGCCGGCCCCACGGAGGCCATCGCCTCGTGGTCTGCCGGGGACAGCCGGACCAGGAGCTCGTTCGGCACGAGGATGCGGTCACGGGAGACCACGGCCGCCTTCGTGTCGAGCTCGCGCCGCAGGGCGCTCGTGATCTCCAGGGGCTGCACGCTCGAACGGAACGTCTTGGCGAAGGCGCCGTTCACGGCGCGCTCCAGCCCGCGTTCGAAGTTGTCGAGCAGTCCCATGGGTCTCCAGGTTCGGGGGTCGCTGGTCGCCCGATCTTAGCCGGACGGCGTGGACGGCCCCCGCAGGTGCTCTGACGGGGCGCTCGGACATGATAATGTTCTCGAGTTCGCGCGAGTGGCGGAATTGGCAGACGCGCTGGCTTCAGGTGCCAGTGCTCGAAAGGGCGTGGGGGTTCAAGTCCCCCCTCGCGCACGCGAACGAAAAGGCCCTCCTCTGGAGGGCCTTTTTCATTCGCGGTGTCTTCTGTCGCGCCGCCGCCCCTGCGGCGCGACGTCGCGGGTCAGCGCAGCGGGGCGATCAGGCGGGGGCCGGTGTTGCGCACCGAGCCGACGTCGCGCGTGACCTCGTGGTGCACCAGGTCGTGGGCCACCTCGAAGGAGGCGCGGTCGAGCAGCGAGAGCAGCTCGCCCGTGTCGAGGTGGTCGCCCAGCCAGTCGTCGTAGGCGTCGGGCGTGAGGCAGGACGGCATCCGGTCGTGGACCTCGCCGGGCGCGACGTGGGCGTCGCGGGTGATGATCGACATCGAGAGCACCCACCGCGTCGGGTCGTCCTCGTCCGCGGCGGGGTCGGGCCAGGCGCTCATCACGCCGGCCATCGCGAGGCCGGCGTCCGGCTGGTGCACGAAGTGCGGCTGCTTGCCCGTCTCGGTGACGACCCACTCGTAGTAGCCGAGCGCAGGGACGATGCAGCGCGCCTGGGCGAACGGCCGTCGGAACATCCCGCTCGTCGCGACGGTCTCGACGCGCGCGTTGATCGGCTGCGGCCGCTTCTTGAGATCGGGGTACCACGACGGCGTCAGCCCCCAGCGGGCCTGGGCGAGCTCGCGCTCGCCGTGGCGCCTGCGCACCACGGGCACGGTCGTGGTCGGGGCGACGTTGAAGTCGTCCGGCAGGGTCCCCAGGCCGGCGAGCAGGTCCGGCATCAGGTCGGACGTGGCCTTGGCGATGACGTAGCGGCCGCACATGGCGCCAGTCTGCTCTCGTCGGAACGCCGGGGGAAGAGGCCGGACCACGACCCTCGGCCCGCAGGGCCCTCGGACGGTTTCCCTCAGGGGCACCCTCGTGGTTCACTGTGGCCACGCGCGGCGGCGCCGCCGCTCGGGAGCAGGAGAGGTGGTCGCCGTGGCTCGCTCAGGAGATGTCCCCGACCCGGCGGAGGAGCTGCGCGGCTGGGTTGTGGTGGGCGTCGTCCCCGCCACCGCCGAGGCCGTCGTCGCCCGGGCCGCAGAGTTCGCCCGCCGCTTCGGCACGGGCCTCGCCTGCGTGGCCGTCGAGCCCGACCGGATGGCCTTCGCCGAGAGCATCGACGGGACCGTGCTCTCGTACCCGATCGCGCCGGAGGACTGGGCCGACGAGATCGTCTTCGAGCCCGAGCTGCGCGAGCGCCTGCTCACCGTGCTCGTCGACCACGCCGGGCCCGTCGCCTTCGTGGCCCTCACCGGCGACCCGGCGACCGGCCTCGCGTCGTTCGCCGGGACGATCGACGCGCCGATGATCGTGGTGGGCAGCCGGGAGGCGGGGCTCCGGGGGAGCCTGCGCGAGTTCTTCGCCGGCTCCGTGGCGCTGCACCTCAGCCATCGGCAGACGCGACCGGTGGTCGTCGTGCCGCTCGCACCCGTGGCCCGCACGCAGGCGCTGCCGTGGGAGGACGAGCTGTAGCAGCGCCTCCTCGACTCGCCGTCGGGTCGCCGGACGGTCAGTCGTGCGTGGCGCGCTCGTGCTCGGCGTGGTCGGCCGGCTCGAGCTGGAACGTCGCGTGCTCGACCTCGAAGTGCGAGGCGAGGCACCTGTCGAGGGCGTCGAGCGTCTCGTCGACGCGCATGTCGCAGAACACGTCGCGCTCGACCACGACGTGCGCCGAGAAGACGGTCGCGCCGCTGGTGATCTGCCAGGCGTGCACGTCGTGGGCGGAGACCACCCCGGCCGTGTCGGTGATGTGCGCGCGCACGGCCGCGAGGTCGATGTCGCCCGGCGCCGAGCCGAAGAGCACGCGCACGGCCTCGCGCAGCAGCGACCACGCGCGCGGCACGATCATGGCCGCGATGATCAGCGAGCCCACCGAGTCGGCCTGGGCGAAGCCCGTCGTCAGCACCACGATCGACGCGACGACGACCGCCGCGGACCCGAGCAGGTCGCCGAGCACCTCGAGGTAGGCGCCGCGCATGTTGATCGAGTGCGAGGCGCCGCCGCGCAGCACGAGCAACGCCACGACGTTGGTGGCCCCGCCCACGAGGCCGACGACGAGCATCGGCAGGCCCAGCACCTCGAGGTGGCTCGGGTCGAGGAGCCGCGACACGGCGGCGACGGCCACCGAGAGCGAGACGGCGACGAGCACGAGGCCGTTGATCAGCGCCGCGAAGACCTCGGCGCGCCGGTAGCCGTAGGTCTGACGGCCGCTCGCGGGGCGGGCGGCGACGATCGTCGCCAGCAGGGCGATCACGAGGCCGGCGAGGTCGGAGGCCATGTGCCCGGAGTCGGCCAGCAGGGCGAGCGAGCCGGAGAGGGCCGCGCCGACGAGCTGGGCGACGAGGCCGAGGGCGATGACGCCGATCGCGAGGCGCAGGCGACGGCCGTCGGCGGCCATGTGCCCGTGCGCGTGGTCGTGGCCCATCGCTGGCTCCTCGCTCTCGGGTGGTCGGTGGGGGGTCGGGCTCGCCGGGTGCCGGCCGTCGTCGACCCTACCGGCGGCGACCGACGGTCGACAGGTGCTGCGACCAGTCGATGACGAGGATCGTTCCCGACTGCGCGACCCGGACCGGGAGGGGGAACACGGGAGGCGCCTCCCCCGTTGGGAGCGTCATGACCGAGACCTCTTCCTCCTCCGTCCACCGCACCTCCTCGTCGAGGCCGCTCGTCGGCGTGACCGGTTCGACCGGTGCCGTCGGCGGCCGTGTCGCGGCGGCGCTCGCCGAGGCCGGCGTCCGGCAGCGCCTGGTCGTCCGCGACGCCTCGCGGGCGCCGCAGCTCGCGGGCGCCGAGGTGGTCGAGGCGACGTACGGCGACCACGAGGCCTCGGTCGCGGCGCTCCGCGGGGTCGACGTCCTCTTCATGGTCTCGGCCGCCGAGGCTCCCGACCGGCGGGCCCAGCACCTCGACTTCGTCGCGGCCGCCGCCGAGGCCGGTGTGGGCCACGTCGTCTACACGTCGTTCCAGGGGGCGGCCCCCGACGCCGTCTTCACCCTCGCCCGCGACCACTGGGCCACCGAGGAGGCGCTGCGCGCGTCGGGCATGCAGGTCACCCTGCTGCGCGACTCCTTCTACCTCGACGTGCTGCCCGAGTTCGCGGACGAGCAGGGCGTGCTCCGCGGGCCCGCCGGG
>Ga0308167_1002349_pt1 | contig 17820 bp, 14 predicted proteins | sample PhyCR1_2_FD_202138 | JGI IMG/M metagenome (GOLD analysis project Ga0308167, IMG submission 202138) | Phyllosphere microbial communities from UC Gill Tract Community Farm, Albany, California, United States - DLSLRC.R1 | ecosystem: Host-associated > Plants > Phyllosphere > Unclassified | place... | reverse complement strand
TGGGCCCATGGCTCGATAGCATCACCGGATGGCTCGGCGCCAATCCACAGTGGCTGGCCGCAGCGGTGTTCATCGTTGCCTGCGTGGAATGTCTGGCGATCGCCGGGCTGATCGTGCCGGGCACGGTGCTGTTGTTTGCCGTGGCGGTACTGGCCGGCAGCGGCGCGCTGTCCTTGAGCGAAACGCTGCTGCTGGGCTTTCTCGGTGGCATCCTCGGTGATCTGATTTCGTATTTCCTCGGCCGCCATTTTCACCAGAACATACGCCGCCTGCCCGGGCTACGCCATCACCCGGAATGGATGGCCCGCGCCGAGTCGTACTTCCAGCGCTACGGCATCGCCAGCCTATTGGTCGGGCGCTTCATCGGCCCGCTGCGACCGATGCTGCCGATGGTCGCCGGGATGTGCGACATGCCCTTCCCGCGTTTCTTCGCCGTCAGCTTGCTCGCCGCCGCTGGCTGGAGCCTGGCTTATCTGTTGCCCGGCTGGGCCACGGGCGCAGCGTTCCGCCTGCCATTGCCTGAAGGGTTCTGGCTGGAGGCCGGGATCGTCGCCGCCAGCCTCGCGGTGATGGTCGGCCTGAGCGTCAATAGCAGCGTGCGTCGCCATCGTCGCGCGACGATCTGGATCGGCAGCATGAGTCTGTTGATCCTGATCAGTCTGTTCATCGGCTATCCCTACCTGACCGCGCTCGACAATGGCGTGATGACCCTGGTGCAGGAGCATCGTCAACCGGCGCTGGATGAAATCGCCGTGACGCTGACCCTGATCGGCGAATTCCGCAACATGCTGCTGTTCAGCGCCCTGCTCGTCGTGCTGTTGTTGCTGTGCAAGCAGTGGCGCCAGGCGGTGTTCGCCGGCGCCACTATGCTGATCACCGCCATGGCCAACACCGGAACCAAATACTTTTTCGCCCGAGTGCGCCCGGAAGTGCTCAGTGATCCCTTGACCACTTTCAGCATGCCAAGCGGCCATGCCTCCGGCGCGTTTGCCTTGTTCCTGACGCTGGGCGTGCTCGCCGGCCGTGGGCAGCCGCCGCGCATGCGCCTGACCTGGCTGTTGATTGCCTGCATCCCGGCACTGGCGATTGCCTTGTCGCGGGTCTATCTCGGCGCGCACTGGCCGACCGACATCCTCGCCGGCGCGATGCTCGCCAGTTGCGTCTGCGCCGGGATGCTGTGGTTGAGCCAACGGCAGACGTCCCTCAACCCGATGCCATTCAAGATCTGGTGGCTGATCCTGCCTTCGATGATCGCGCTGTTCGGTTTCTTCGTGCTGCGTCATTTGCCTCATACGCTGTTGCGCTACGCCTACTGAACATCGACATGCAATCACTGTTTGTTTCGCGCCGCTCTTTCGGAAAACTCCGACAAGAGCGGCGTTAGTTGCCTACTTGATCTTTCTCCTGCCCGGTTAAACTTCCACACTAAAACCGGCATGATTCCCTGCCCGCAACAAATATAAAACTGACGTTACACAAACAATTGAAACCGCACCAATATCGACTTTCATATCATTTAAAAAGCGTTAGATTGAACTAGCCAATTAATTTCAATGTTGCTTCAGCCAGTTACAAATTGACATCGAAATTAAATTCATGAAACTTCGCTAGTTCAGAGCATTCAATGAGCCCCAAAATACCTCGCAAGCCCACTGCGACGATTACCCATCCATTTGATTCGAGCAATACTGCACCGCGCCGGAACGAGAACTTACCGCTTGATGGCGTTTCCGACTATTTTCGCCCTCCCACTCTTACCGATCTGGCAGTGCCAAACCGTACTGCGGATATTCACGTGCCCGGACTGTCGTCGGCAATACAGGCCGTGGAAATCTCACGCATGCCGACAACGGGCGCCGCTGTGCTGCAACCTGACAGGGTAAATAACTACTGGCTGTCGGAGGCTTTTCTGCACGGCATGAAGCCGGCCGATGCCGACGGGTTTCGCTGGGTGGTCGGCAGAAAATTTGCCGACGTAGAAGTAGACGGCCGATTGCAAACGACCCACGTCGGCCAGGATGAATCCGGAGCCTGGCGCAGCAAGTTGCTGACCGAGCGATTGCCCTCAGGCCCGCGCTTGTACAAAAACGCCGACAGCCCGACCTGGCGTCTGACAGAACAGGTCGCGCCGAAACGCCCGGCCGTGAGCGCAAGCGAACAACCCGACCAGGCATCTGCAGCCAAACGCCCGCGTCCGGTTGCTGCAGCGGTGCCGCTGGATCAACGCCGTTATCGCCCTTCGTGGCGGTCCCCGGACTCTCAGGGGTATCACGAAATGACACCCCGGCCGGGTACGAAGGACACCGATACCCGTTTCGCGCTACGCGATGAGTTCGGCAATTTGATGCAAGTCGACGCACCGCAGGGCGGGTTCGGCGCGCAGCCTGCGCACTTGCGACAATGGACTGACCAACAGATCTGGCAACTCTACGGCTTGCATGGCCAGGACATCACTCGCTTCCGGGCGGAAGCACAGGCCACCGGCCGCCCACCGCAATGGGCCGAGGCGGCAAATACCGGCAACCCTGTCACCGACTTGCTGCGCAACACCCTGCGCTGGTTGCACCCGGCCATGACCTTGAAGGAGCGCGAAACGTTTCTACAGTCTTATAACCTGCTGCCGAACCAACTGACGCGATTACAGCAGGACCTGCAAAATCAATTGGCTATTCCGCCGTGGGCGCAAGCGCACAAGCGCCTGCTCGACGAACTCGACAACCCGCAACGCCTCGAGCAATTTGCCAGGGACGCCGTCGAGCAACTCAATCTCAAGCGCAACGCACGCCACGATTGGTATCACCCTGAAAACAGCCTGACGTTCGAGGTGCGTGAAGCACTGTTGAAAAAACTCGGCTATCTGCGCAACAAGAACAACTGCCTGTACCGCACCGATATTCCGGCATTGTTTCGCGGTGACGAACGCACACCTTTCGAATTGGCCAACGACGGCACCATGCTGCCGCGCTACCACCATGAACCCGGCGCCACCACGCACAAACCCATCAGCGCGACGTTCAGCCTCAATGAAGGCCAGACGTATGCCAGCGCGCCTGATCCCGAATACCTGCGATTCAACAGCCAGACCCACAAATATCCCGGCCGCGACGCCAGTGACAGCAGCTCGGAGAGTGGTGCGAGCGACGCCAGCGATTCCAGCAGCAGCGCCTCCTCCGACTGGTCGGATGGCGACCGGCCGATTGCCTGGGATCACGAGCGCGGCTATCGATCCGAGCGCACTCGGCAGACGGTCATGTTCCTGTACGCCCTGGACACCCGCCATCTGGAGGTCGTACCCCATGAAGAAAACATGATGTTCAATTCGACCGCCCGCGACACGCCGCCTACCTGGTTTCCCTCCGACGATTTTGAAGGGCTGATTTCAGTTACCCGCAGCGGACTGGACGCCGAGCGCATCTGGTTGCTCAACGCCGACCAGACCAAAGGCGCCAAAGTAACGGACATCAAGGACATGGCAGGTGCCCGTGCCGAACGCATCGAAGCTGCCACCCACGCCGGGCATGCCAACCACTTCGAGTACGACACGTTGATCGACCATGTCGAGGCAGCAGGTCTGCCCATTCTCAGACTGTCCGGCAATAGAAACGAATTTGGTCATGACATTGTCTGGCCGTGAAACCCCGGGATTGCCCGCACCACCGGTAAGGAAACCGGTGTTCATACACAACGTTAAGGGATTAAGACGTGTCGAAACTCATCTTACCTTCCGCGCATGTTTCCAATGTGCGCCTGCTTCAGGTCACGCCGCTTGATGCCTCGGCCAATGACCATGCGCCCTCTACAGCCAATCTCTCTCATATGCCTGCACCCTCGGCCGGCAAGGGCGCTGAAGCCAGGCATCGACAAACGCTGGCATCGCTCGACAAGCATTTCGGGCCCTTGTCCATCGGGGAAGTCAAAGTCAGTCGGGTCGAGCTGCAAAGACTGGGTGCTGCGGTCAACGGTCAACCGATCGGTCCGGCGAATGCCGATCTGAAAGTCCCGGATCAGATATTTCTCGATGGTCTGCATTTCGAATCAGCGGCCGTTGAAAACCACTTGAGATCCGCTGAGGTTGCCGACAACGGCAGGGCCACGATGCTGTTTTATGAAATTGCCTGCCAGCGCTCGGTCGACGCCGGCCCCATGTTTGTCAGCCCTGCACCAATCGACCCTGGCAGTGCGGTAGACCGGCTCAACCAGTTGGGCAAAGCCGCGCAGAAGCTGGACATTCATCAGGTAGACGCTTTTGAAAACGCACCCGGCTGGGTCAACAAAAGCAAAAGCTACCTGATGAGCGGCGCTGGCGTCGGTCTGCAAGCCTTCGGCATCTACAGTGGTTACATGGCCATGATCGATGCGATCAGCAAAGGGGAAAAACTCGAAGCGGTCTTCCAGGGTGGCTCCATTGCCGCCGAGTTCGGCTCTCTGATCATCGAACGCGGCTTGACCAGGACAGGCGAGGCGATGCTCGCCAACGGCGGCAATCTTTTCAAATATTTCCCGCTGACCTCGGTGGGCAAATACATGAGCCGGGGCGCCGGTATGTTCGCCAGCGCGATCACCCTGCCGTTCGACATCATCGATGCGGTCAAAGCGTTCAACGCTGCCGCCGCTTCGTCGGGAAAAATCGCGCAGGATCATTACGTCAGCGGCGCCCTGAGCGTAGCGGGAGCGGGCATCAGCCTGGTGCTCGGCGTCGCGGCACTGGCCGGTTTCGGCAGCGTCGCCGGGCCGGTCGGACTCGCGGCGGCGGCTGTGCTGATCGCCGGCTCGATGATTTATCAGGCCGCTCGGGTCGTGGACGATATTGATGACTACATCGAACTGACCGCACTCGAACGCTTGCGCTCAGGCTGGTTCGCCTTCACCGGCCAGGAACTGGATAACCAAGTGATGGATCGCTTCAAGCTGACCAAAGGCTATAGCGATCACGAAAAACACCTCGAACTGTCGGCCAGAGACATGCTTGAAGGCGCCTATAAGAACTCCATTGAACACGTAGTCAACGGCGCCTTCCGCACCGAACTGCAATCGGTCGAACTGTGGCGCTATCAGTGGGATGAAAGCGCCGGCCAGGAACCGTTCAAACGCGACAGCCAGGCTGTGATCGTCGGCGCAGACGATGTGATCGATGCCGCCGATGGTTTGCCGGCAGATCTCAAAGGCAAGGTCAGCGGCAGCGCCGGAGAAGGCAAAGGGGTGTTCTGGCGCCTGGGGGATGGCAACGACCGGGTCGCTGGCGTCAAGGCGCAGTCCAATCTGTTCACCTACCGAGAAGGGCACAAAGCCCTGACCGGTGGCGACCAGACCGATGCGTTCTATCAAGAAGTGTCGGACCAGGAGCTCGACCGCTCCGCCAAACCCGCGCACATCAACATTCTGGACGGCGGCACTGGCGCCGACACCGTGGCGTTCGAAGGCAGCCGCCCGACCGGAGACACTCGCTACGTCGGCCATGACATCAATCTGCAGACCGGCAAGGTCTCGTTGCGCGGTCTGGATCCGGCGGCCGAAGGACCGGAAATCGCCCATCTGACTTCGATCGAGAACGCTTCGACGCTGCGCAAGGGCACCAGCCACGTTACCGGTACCGACGCGGCCAACCAGATATCTGCCAATGGCTATGATCGCATCAGCGTCGGTGGCGGCAACGACACCATTGCCATTTTCGGCACCGAATGCGAGGTGGATGGTGGCAGCGGTGAAGACCGTTATTACATCGCCAATACCAACGCCCGCACAACGATCATCGAAAATGACGAGCACTCGAGCCGGGTCGAGTTCGGCTGGCCGCGGGCCCTCATTCAACGCTGGCAAATCATCGACACTTCACTGGTGATCACCTCGTTGCGCGGCAAGGATGGCAGTGATCCCGAACACGTGCTGACTCTGAGAAACGTCTACCAGACGATCGACGGCCAGCGCCACCTGAAGAATGCACAGTGGCTGTTTCGCACGCAGGATGGTTATGAACTGCTGGCTCTGCTGCCCAATCAGCCAGGCCAGGCGCTGATTCAGGATATCGAGGTCGCCATCACCGTTAACGGTCAGCCCGCTCAGGCCCCTGCCATCGTCAATAGCGGCACGGTGGCCTTGCAGGCGCAAGCAGCGTCGCGACACTTTGTGTCACGCACGCCGCACAGGGTCGAGTTTGCCGCCGAGCGTAGCGAAACTGCCACGCAAGGGAGTGTCTACCTCGATTACCTGGCCAGCGAGATTGTCGATGTCGTGATCACCTATGACGTCGAAGTTCGCCAGGGTGTATCGGGCAATACGCACCTGACCTACAAGGATATCTGCCTGTCGTTGCTACTGCCCTCCAAAGTGGTTGCGTTCAAAGACGTGATCAAGACGAGCGCCGCCGCCACCGGTTACGGCGGCCGCAACAGTCTGAAAGTGACCACACCGCTGCTGACGCAAGATCTGGTGCTGATCATGCGGGACGAAGTCTCCTACCGCCTGCAACTGCCGCAGCTGGATTACGCAGCCGACGCCAAGGCCCCCGGCACACGACTGGTCAGCAACCGAAGCTGGCTGAAGCAGCGCAACGGAACGTATCCGTTCACGCGCCCCGTGGTCAGCCAAAAGCCGGAGCTGACCGACCGGCCCTGCAAAGTGGTGATCGAGTCCAGATCCCACACAGGGATTTATCTGCTGGAAGGCAAAAGCTCGACTTACGATATCCATCTGGTCAGTAACTGCATCGTGCGCCTGTCGACACCCGCTGCGGCTGCAAAAGCCGCTAACGCCTCGACGTGGAATCTGTTCACTCGCGCCTTGAGCGAAACGGTGAAGCGCGAAGATATCCACCTTGATGGCAATCGCCTGCGCATCGCTAGCGTCACCGTCGAACTGCCGGACATTGACGAGGACACGCCGGTGGAATCGGTGAGTGTGGTGACTTCGGCCGGCCATATCTATGAGGTTTCGCTGCTGTTCGAAGTGTTGCAGTTGTACGTCATCGACGCTCGCCGCTACGCCAGCGTCGCGGCGCTGCACAGCGACATCGAACAACACAGACAGCGCAATGAACTGGCGGCACGGATTTACGTGACCCACATTGGATACAAGGACACCGTCAGTACCGTGGTTTATCACTCGATACGCCAGCATTGGGGACTGACTGACGACCCGCAGGTGCGAATCAATCCAGAGGATTTGCATATCCCGGCAGATAGCTGAGTGCGCTCAGCGCGCCTGCAACCCGGTGCCAGCGCGGACAAACACCGCGCTGGCACTCGATCACCTCAGCCGATGGACAGGCTGATTCATAAAGAAGGAGTTTATTCATGCGCCAAAAACCCGGGCCTTTGCGCCCTTCACCAACCACCGAAACGCCCGGCAGCTCGACAACGCGGCCGGCCTCCCCTGATCGTCCGATCGATCTGGATCTGCACCTGCCCGGTCGGATTCGAGAGGATGGCTCGAATGCCTTGGCGGGCATCGAAACCATCGCTCCTGCCGCCAGCCACGCGACATTACGGCCCGGCATCACGGTCACCCGCATGCCTGATATGCAGAAGTCGCCGCGAGGTCCAGCAAAATCGCCCCTTGAACCTTATGTACAAAGCGTCAGTGCCGACTTGAGGCACGATGCGCAAGGTCTCAGGACTTACAAGGGGCGACAGTTCGCCGATATGGCCAACGATGACGGTTCTGCCGCCGGGCTGACGGTGATGGTTGCCTACCACGACCTGACCAAGGCCTACCGGGCCAGACTGTCGAGCGAGCGAGTGCCATCGGGCCCACCGCTTTATCGAGTCGCCGACACTGATTTGTGGAGCTTGAACAAGCCCATCGAGATGTACCCACCGGATCGCTACACCCTGCACGACTTGGGGTGGGCCAAGGCGCGTTCCGCCCCCGTACCAGATGAGCAAGGCTATTACGCGGTACATGAATGGAAGGAAACGACAAATCGGGAACCAATGATTGCCCGGCCAAATGTCGGTTTCGCATTTCAGGGCAAATACGGTCGCATGATCAAAGTCGACCCGAGCGAAGCTCGCGGGGACACTTCAGTGCCGCTGAAGCTGGCGCACTGGACCGATGCCGAAATCTGGGATGTTTACCACCTGCGCGATGCAGAGATCCTCACCTTTCGTGCCGAGGCCGAGGTCCGAGGTGGTCCGCCGGCCTGGGCAAGGCGCAGAAATACCGAGGACGACCACAAGTTTCTTCTGGACTCCATGAAGTGGTCTCACCCGCAGAAATCCCGCAGCGAATGCGCCGAACTGTTACGTACTTACAACCTGAGCATCGCTCAGCAGAAACGCTTGCGCCCGGAGATGGAAAACGGCTTCCCGGAATGGGCTGAAACGCACAAAGAACTCTCCCGAAATGCACTGGACACCAAACGGTTCGAGCATATCGCCGAGGAGCTCGGCCCTTTCACGCTGAAACTGCGCAATCACGGCGAGGGCCATGAGGGCGACTTACCGCCAGTCAATCAGCGTTATGAAGACGATTTTCTGCAAGGTTATCTGGCGCATGCCGGTTATAAACGCAACAGGCATGACTATCTTTACCGCACGGACATCCCCGCCATGTTTCGCGCCGACCTACGCACACCTTTTGAACTGGCCCGCGACAAACGGCTCGTCAAACTTCGCGGCAACCCTTCGGAGTCCACCAGCAAACGCGCGTTCAGCGCGACGTTTGCTCTGTCCGACGCCTTGAACTACATGGGGTTCGATTACTATTCCAACCCGCGGCATTACAACAGTCAGGCCAATCGATATCCCGGGCACTTTTCCGACAGTGACTCCTCCAGCGGGCATCGGCACAGTACCGACGGAGAATCGGATACATCGTTTGAAATGGATAACTCGCGCGACTATCCGTTGCTGCGGCGCAAACAGATAAATGGCTTCCTCTACATCATCGATACTCGCAATATCGAAGTAGTCCCTCGCGTGGAAAATCTTTACCTCATCAACAGAGATTTTGACGGAGACAGCCTGGAAGGCCGGATCTCCATGCCGACCCGTGGGATCAGTGCAGAACGGATCTGGCTGGTGAATTCGGATCACAGTCTCGCGGCGCGTGTCGAGGATGTGTTCCGACAAGCCGGTGAGGATGCTGTGGCTATCGAGACGTCGACCTGGGAAGGCACCGACCTCGATGTGTGGTCTCGATCGACCCCCTACGATGGTCTCATCGCTGGCGTCGCTCACTCGGGCGGGGTGGTATTGACACTGCCCAAAGGCACGGACACCGATGCCAACGACATCGTCTGGCCAGTCCCCGAACATTACAGGCCCTGACACAAGGCGCGGCGCCATTCACTCCAGAGTGAATGGCGCCTCTGGTCACGCAGCCGAAGGACTGGCTTTGATCACCTTGATCACCAATTGAGCGGGTTTGTTATTGAACGCGTTGTGCGTCGTGAGATTAGGGTCGGCGTCCAGAAACGTGCTCATGCCGTCACTGATATTTCGATACATGGGTTTGCTTTTCGGCTCACTGCACAACTCAATATAGGCCGGCCCGGCCTCGATGTGACTGAGAGAGGTCTTGGTCGCGCCCAGCGTGCTCATTGAGAAATGCTGGAGCGGCGCACTGGTACTCACCAACAGATTATGGGTTTTGTCTTCAATGAATAACCGTGCGCCTCCAAACTTTCCAGAATGGACCACGCTGATCGCATAGCCATCCTTCTGAGAAACGAACCTGAATAGCAGCGGCTTGTGATCTTCGTGGTCGGCCAGCGTGATGAAGCTGGCGAGGCGCAGACTCGCAAGTCCGACCTCTGCATCCAGCTTTTCGCGTTGAGTGATACGCGGGTCGCGCACAATTTTTTGCAATCGGTACTGATTGATTACTAACGGCCGGCCATCCAGATAAAGATTTGCCGTGAATTCTTCATTGTTGATTATTGCTGTAGACATGGGCTCGCCCACCTGTAAACGCTCCGCCGCTCAACCGCAACGGCAGGCAAAGTAAAAAAGGGAATGAATTAAACTGCGCTCGCGGTTACTGTCTTGCTGGCAGTAGCCGACATCTGCGGAATATCGCTGACCGGAACTTTTTCTATCTTTCGTTTACGTCGCGCGATGACCATACGGTCGGCATAAGTTGTGGCAGCATCGATATGCTTACTGACGTTCTGGTCGGCGCCGGCGTGTTTCAAAATATACTTGCCGGCAATATCGTCCCAGAACGCCCGTTCATCTTCATATAACGTCATCACTTCATCCTTGTTATCGAATTACCCGCGTCCTGCGGGCAACTCGAAATTAAGACAAAGACAAAAGCAACACAATGCTGGCAGGTGGCAGTAGTTGATTCAAAGTAAAACTAGGCGAACAACTCCCCCTGCAACTCATCAAGCAACGCCTGAATCGCATCCAGCCGCTGCTGCGGATCATCGAGTTGCAACAGGTCGATCTTGTCTTCTTCAGCGAAAGGCAACAGGTAGGCAAGCTGATTGGCCAGCGATTGCTGCCCGCCGGCTTCGGTGCCCATGTCCAGCGCTTCGACCATCGGGTGCTCGGCCAGTGCCTTGAGCAGCGCTACCAGATCGGCATCCTCCTCCTGCAACGGTTGCTCGGGCTCGTCGTCGAGCCATTCGACATCGGCCAGAATCAACTGGTCGCGCTGCACTTCGGTGCGCAACACCGTGAAACGCCGTCCGCCTTGCACGCGAATGCCGAGCAGGCCGTTGTCCTGTTGCTGGAAATCGGTGATCCGCGCCTCGCAGCCGACCATTGCGAAACCTTCTGGTGCCACACCGACTTCGCTGCCCTCAAGGATGCACACCACACCGAAACCGACGCCCTGCTTCATGCAACGGCCGATCATGTCGAGATAGCGCGCCTCGAAGATCTGCAAGTCGAGGTTGCAGCCGGGGAACAGCACCGTGTTCAGCGGGAAAAGCGGCAGACTCATAGACATTTTCCTTACACCACCATCGACACCGCCAACGGCAGGAACACCGCCGTGGCCACGCCCATCAGACTCATTGCCAGCGCGGCGAACGCGCCGCACTCGTCGTTTTCCTGCATCGCCACCGCCGTGCCGACCGCATGCGCGGTCATGCCCAGCGCCATGCCGCGCGCTTCGGGGCTGTGCACGCCGAGGCGGGTCAGCAGCGCCGGGCCGAAGATCGCGCCAATCACCCCGGTGATCAGCACGAACACCGCGGCCAGCGCCGCCACGCCACCGATCTGCTCGGCGACCAGCATGGCGATCGGCGAGGTCACCGATTTCGGCGCCATGGTCATCAGGATCATGTGATCGGCACCGAACCACCAGCCCAGCGCCACACCCATGCCCGTTGCGACCACCCCGCCTATCACCAGCGTAGTAAAAATCGGCCAGAACAATTGGCGGATGCGCCGCAGGTTCAAGTAGAGCGGCACCGCCAGCGCCACCGTGGCCGGCCCCAGCAGAATGCTGAGGATCTCGGTGCTCTTGCGGTACTCCGCGTAAGTCAGGCCGCAGCCGACCAGCACACCGATCACCAACAGCATGGAGACCAGCACCGGTTGCAGAAAGATCCAGCGGGTTTTCTCGAACGCCGCCAGCACCAGTTGATAGGCGCCGAGGGTGATGCCAATGCCGAACAGCGGATGATGAATCACCGACGCCCACGCGCCTTGCCAGTCGAACAGCATCAGGACTCCTCCGCCGGCGGCGCGTGACGTTTGACCAGCCGTTGCATGAGCACGCCGGCAAAGGCCATCGACACGATCAGCGAGACCACCAGCGCGCCGACGATCGCCCAGAAATCGGCGGCAATCGCCGTGGCATACACCATCACGCCTACCGCAGGCGGCACCAGCAGCAACGGCAGATACCGCAGCAGGCTGCCCGCCGCCTGGTTCAGCGGCTCGCCCACTTCACCGCGAATGATCAGGAACACCAGCAACAGCAGCAGTCCGATGATCGGCCCCGGCAATATCGGCAACAGCAAATGATTGAGCGCGGTGCCGAGCAATTGGAACAGCACCAGCAGGGTCAGGCCACGTAACAACATCCGACATCTCCGTCTTACATTTTCAGCCAGCAGAGCTCGGCATTATAAGCATGCCGGCGCTATGGACCGGCATTCGCCAAAAGCATGGTCGGTTGACCTGAGCAAATCGCCATGATGATCTACAGTGGTTCGCAGGCCGGTCAAATCCGCCCTGAAAAACTATAAAACCGATGAACCCAAGGAGAGTCTCAATGCCCTATGTTTCCGTTGCAGAGCTCAAAGATTATGTCGGCAAGGAACTTGGACGTTCCGAATGGCTCACCATCGATCAGGAGCGCATCAACCTGTTCGCCGAAGCCACCGGTGATTTTCAGTTCATTCACGTCGATCCGGTCAAGGCTGCGCAAACGCCGTTTGGCAGCACGATTGCCCATGGTTTCCTGTCGCTGTCGCTGATGCCGAAACTGATGGAAGACATCCTCGTGCTGCCCGAAGGCGTGAAGATGGTCGTCAACTATGGCCTGGACAGCGTGCGCTTCATCCAGCCGGTCAAGGTCAACTCGAAAGTCCGACTGAAGGTCGACATGGTCGAAGTCACCGAGAAAAAACCCGGCCAGTGGTTGCTCAAGGCTACCGCGACACTGGAGATAGAAGGCTCGGACAAACCGGCTTACATCGCCGAGCCACTGTCGCTCTGCTTCGTCTGATCATCCCGGATGCGAAGCAGCGCACGCTGTTTCGCGTCACGTCTGTATATATGCGACGCATAGCTGCGGCATACTCGGTCGCCTAATTGCCCGGATCCCGCTATGCGCTCAATCGCTCGACTTGCACCCCTTGCCCTGACCCTGATGCTCACCGCTTGCGGCGACGGCGAATCGCTGTTGCCGCCGGATGCGCGCCTGCCCGATGGCGGTCGCTATCGCGGGGAACTGGTCGACGGCTTGCTGCAAGGTCAGGGCCGCGTCGACTACCCCAACGGCAGCTGGTACGCCGGGGAATTCGATAAGGGTCAGTGGCACGGCCAAGGCGAATGGCACGGCAGCAATGGCGAGGTCTATCGCGGCCAGTTCCAGCAAGGTCTGTTTGATGGTCAGGGCAGCCTGAGCACCAATGCCAGCAGCTACACCGGTGGTTTCAAGCAGGGCCGGCGCGAGGGCGAAGGCACGCTGAAAGAAAACGGCATGACCTATCGCGGCGAGTTCAAGGCTGACCAGTATTCCGGCCTCGGCCGTCTGGAAATGGACGACGGCAGCTCCTATCAAGGCCAGTTCGCCCACGGCAAACCCAACGGCGAAGGCCAGCGCGGCGATGCCAGCGGCAATTCGTTCACGGGCCATTTCGTCAACGGCCAACTGGAAGGCAACGGCACTTACACCAGCGCCGACGGTGATATCTACGTCGGTGGCTTCAAGAACAATCAACTGCACGGCAAGGGCCGCTACGAGAACGCCGACGGCGACGTCTGGCTCGGCCAGTTCAAGGAAGGCGCGCTGACTGGCAAGGGCGAATTGATCGGTGCCGATGGCAGCCATTACATCGGTGTATTCAATGACTGGCGCTTCACCGGTCAGGGCCGCTTGAACCTCGCCGATGGCAGCTTCTACATCGGCGGCTTCGACAACGACAGCTATTCAGGACGCGGCACGCTGGTGCTGACCGATGGCAGCGTGCTCAGTGGCACCTGGATCAACGGCCAACGCGTGCGCGACGCCGACGGCAAATTGCTGCCCGACACCCTCGAACTCGGCTTGCTCGCCCAAGGTCGTTTGCTCGACGAGGCGCTGGCGGCGATCCCTGCTTCGACTCCGGCCGTCGAGTTGTACACCCTGACCCTTGGCGGCGACGGCAAGCAAAGCGTATTCCTGCGCGAATCCGATTACGTCGCCAACATGCTCAATACGCGCTTCGGCGCCTTCGGCCAGATCCGCTTGGTCAATCACCGCGATCATCTCGGCGACCGGCCGATGGCCACCCGGGAAAACCTGCGCCGCGCCGCGCAAGCCCTTGCCGAACGCAGCGGGCCGGAAGATCTGCTGTTCATCTATCTGACCAGCCACGGCACCGCCGAGCATGAACTGGTGCTCGATCAGCCGCGCATGGAACTGGCAGACCTGCCCGCCGATGAACTCGCCGCCGTGCTCGCGCCGCTGAAGCATCGCGACAAGGTCATCGTGATTTCCTCGTGCTATTCCGGCGGTTTCATCCCGGCGCTGAAAGACGAACGCACGCTGATCATGACCGCCTCACGCGCGGATCGGGTGTCGTTCGGTTGCTCGGAAGAAGCCAACTTCACCTACTTCGGCGATGCGCTGTTCGCCCAGGCGCTGAACCAGACTGATGATCTGGAGCAGGCATTCAAACTGGCCAAGGCCACCGTCGCCGAGCGCGAACTGGCCGACGGTTTTGAAGCCTCGGAGCCGCAGATCTGGGCGCCGAAAACCGTGCTGTCGCACTGGCAGATGCTGAGAAAACAGCAGGCGCGCAAAGCTTTGCAAAGCAGCGCATTGAACGACGCGGCGAAAAAAGGCAACTAAGCTGAACAGTATCAAGGGAGAGACACTATGTACTTGACGCCTCAGCACGTATTGCTTGCCGGAGCCACCGGACTGACCGGTGAACATCTGCTCGACCGTTTGCTCAACGAGCCAACGATTACCCGTGTCCTCGCCCCTTCACGCCGGCCGCTGGCCGAGCATCCGCACCTGGAAAACCCGGTCGGCGACCCGCAGGCGTTTCTGCCGCAGCTCAGCGGCCGGGTCGATATCGCCTACTGCTGCCTCGGCACGACGATCAAGCAGGCCGGTTCCGAAGAAGCCTTTCGCGCAGTCGATCTGGACATGGTCGTGGCGTTTGCCAAACGCGCGCGGGAGATGGGCGCGCGGCATCTGATCGTGATCAGTGCGATTGGTGCCGATCCGAATTCCTCGGTGTTCTACAACCGCGTCAAAGGCGAAATGGAACAGGCCCTGCGCGCGCAGAACTGGCCGCAGCTGACCATTTGCCGACCTTCGCTGTTGCTCGGCGAACGCACCGAACCGCGTCTGGTCGAGCAACTGGCCGGTCCGTTGTCGAAGCTGATTCCGGGGAAATATCACGGCATCGAAGCGTGCCAGCTGGCGCGAGCGATGTGGCGCCTGGCGCTGGAAGAACAGGATGGCGTGCGGGTGATTGAATCGGATGAGCTGCGCAAGTTAGGCAAATAACTCCGGGACTTTGTGGTGAGGGGATTTATCCCCGTTCGGCTGCGCAGCAGTCGTCGCTTTTACAATTTTTTTTTGGGGGGGGCGCTTCGCACCCCAGCGGGGATAAATCCCCTCGCCACAGAGGTTGTGCGCCCGCCCTACAATCCTCCAGTCGCCTGAAAGCCCACGCCAATCACCGTCAGCAACGACAACGGCAACAACAGCGTATCGAGCAACGCGCTGGCCGGCAGGTCCACGCCCGGGTAACTCGGCGCGTCGGCACCGAACCTGTCCTTTGCACAACATCCGCCGTTCAACGCATACAAATCCAGCCGCGTCCCGGCGTACACCACCGGTGCGCCGGGTTTCGCCGCATCCAGCGTGCGCGCCGTCGCGCAGCCGCCGAGTTGCAGCGCCAGCACCATCACCAGCAGCTTATTCATCGCTGCTCAGGTGATGCTCGCCCCAGCGCGGCAGCATGTCCTGCGGGATGCCGAGCAGATTGAGAATCCGCGCCACAACGAAGTCGATCAGATCATCGATGGTTTGCGGCTGGTGATAGAAGCCCGGCGAGGCCGGCAGAATGGTCACGCCCAGATTCGACAGCTTGAGCATGTGCTCCAGGTGAATGCTCGAGTACGGCGCCTCGCGCGGCACCAGTATCAACTGACGGCGCTCTTTCAGCGTAACGTCCGCCGCGCGTTCGATCAGGTTATTGCAGGCGCCGGTGGCAATCGCCGACAGCGTGCCGGTCGAACACGGCACTACCACCATCGCTGCCGGCGCGCCGGAGCCGGAGGCTACCGGCGACATCCAGTCTTCCTTGCCATACACGCGAATCTGCCCGGCTGCGGCGCCGGTGTATTCAGTGAGAAACGCCTGCATCATCTGCGGTTTGTTCGGCAGCGACACGTCAGTCTCGGTGGCCATGACCAATTGCGCAGCCTTGGAGATCAGGAAGTGCACTTCGCGATCTTCGCGCACCAGGCAATCAAGCAGGCGCAAACCGTACTGCGCGCCAGAGGCGCCGGTCATCGCCAGGGTGATGCGTTCCGGGCCGCCGGCCTGAGAAAAAGTGTTCATTGCAGTGCCTCGGCGAGCTTGCCGTGCAGGCCACCGAAGCCGCCGTTGCTCATGATCACCACGTGAGTACCGGGCTGCGCCTGGCTCTTCACGCGTTCGATGATGCCTTCCAGAGAATCGCTGACGATGGAGGGCACGGTGCATAACGCTGCGGTGGCGCCCAGGTCCCAACCGAGGTTGGCCGGGGCATACCAGATCACCTGATCGGCATCGACCACGCTGTCCGGCAGACCGTCACGGTGGGCGCCGAGCTTCATCGAATTGGAGCGCGGCTCGATGATCGCAATCAGTGGTGCGTCGCCGATGCGTTTGCGCAGGCCGTCGAGGGTGGTAGCGATGGCGGTCGGGTGATGGGCAAAGTCGTCGTAAATGGTGATGCCGCGCACCTCGGCGACTTTCTCCATACGCCGTTTGACGTTCTTGAACGCGCTCAACCCAGCGATGCCCATCGACGGCACGACGCCAACGTGACGCGCGGCGGCCAGCGCAGCCAGCGCGTTAGCAACGTTGTGCTGACCGGTCAATTCCCACTCGACAGTGCCTTGCGACACGCCTTCGAACATCACTTCGAACGCCGAGCCGTCCTCGCTGAGCAGCTTGACCTGCCACTGACCGCCGGCGCCGGTGGTTTGCACCGGGGTCCAGCAGCCCATTTCAATCACGCGTTGCAAGGCCGGCTCGGTGGTCGGGTGGATGACCAGCCCTTCGCTCGGGATGGTCCGCACCAAGTGGTGGAACTGACGTTCGATGGCCGGCAGATCGGAGAAGATGTCCGCATGATCGAACTCAAGGTTGTTGAGGATGGCGGTGCGCGGACGGTAATGGACAAACTTCGAGCGTTTGTCGAAAAAGGCGCTGTCGTATTCGTCAGCCTCGATCACAAAAAACGGCGTACCGCCCAGGCGCGCCGATACCGAGAAATTTTGCGGCACGCCACCAATCAGGAAACCCGGGCTCATGCCGGCATGTTCCAGCACCCAGGCGAGCATGCTGCTGGTGGTGGTCTTGCCGTGGGTACCGGCCACGGCCAGCACCCAGCGCCCTTGCAGCACATGGTCGGCCAGCCACTGCGGGCCGGAGACGTACGGCAGGCCTTTGTTCAGCACATATTCCACCGCCGGGTTGCCACGGGACATGGCATTGCCGATCACCACCAGATCCGGCGCCGGATCGAGCTGTGCCGGGTCATAGCCCTGCGTCAGCTGAATGCCCTGGGCCTCGAGCTGCGTGCTCATCGGCGGATAGACGTTGGCGTCGGAGCCGGTGACGTGATGGCCCAGCTCTTTGGCCAACACCGCCATCGAGCCCATGAAAGTCCCGCAGATACCCAGAATATGAATGTGCATAGTCGACCTCGTAAAACATGGCCGCAGGTTAGCGTAGGGAGGGGGAAATGGCACTCTTTAGCTGAGGGGTGGGCCTGTTCGACCTGATCGTTCCCACGCTCTGCGTGGGAACGCAGCACGGGACGCTCTGCGTCCCAAAGCGGACGCGGAGCGTCCGGGGAGGCGTTACCACGCGGAGCGTGGGAACGATCAGGTCGGTCAGGCAGAGCGGGCAATACCGTGCTTGCGAAGCTTTCTGTACAGCGTATTGCGACTGACCCCCAGTTGCTCTGCCGTACGACTCATA
>Ga0308167_1002348_pt1 | contig 17823 bp, 13 predicted proteins | sample PhyCR1_2_FD_202138 | JGI IMG/M metagenome (GOLD analysis project Ga0308167, IMG submission 202138) | Phyllosphere microbial communities from UC Gill Tract Community Farm, Albany, California, United States - DLSLRC.R1 | ecosystem: Host-associated > Plants > Phyllosphere > Unclassified | place... | reverse complement strand
CCTCATCCCGCTGCACATGCCCAAGTCGACGCAGTCGGCCGTCTGACGCTCCCGGGAGGCACGGTGCCGGAACACGACGACACCACCCGTCCGCCGTCGGGCCCGTCCGGCGACGCACACGACGCGCCCGTCGGTCGCGAGCAGGCCGCGCCCGTCGGTCGCGAGCAGGCCGCGCCCGTCGGTCGCGAGGAAGTCGCGCCCGTCGGTCGCGAGGAAGTCGCGTCCGCGTCGGGGGAGTCCGCCGACGAGCCGCTCTCGCTGAACGCGCAGCTGCGTGAGGCCGTGCGGAACGCCGGTATCGCCCAGGTGGCACCGGGGGAGGCGCCCTCCGGACGCGCGCTGCTCACGGCCGTCGGCGGTGTCCGTGGGCTCGCGGAGAGCGTGCTGCCGGGCCTGGCGTTCCTCGTCGTGTACGCGGTCACGAAGGAACTCGTGCCGAGTGTCGTGATCCCGGTCGTGGTCGGCCTGGTGTTCGTGGTGCTCCGGCTGGTCCAGCGCCAGTCGCTCGCGATGTCCTTCGCGGGGATCCTCGGCGTGGCGGTCTCCGCCGGGCTCGCGCTCATCACCGGCCGGGCCGAGAGCAACTTCATCCCCGGCATCGTCATCAACTCCGTCTGGCTCGTCGGACTGCTCGTCACGCTGGCCGTCCGGTGGCCGCTCATCGGCGTGGTCGTGGGGTTCCTGCTCCCGCCGGACGAGGACGGTTCGCACCAGGACTGGCGCGCGGACCCCGCGAAGCGGCGGACGCTGACCGTCGCGACCTGGCTCTGGGTCGGGCTCTTCGCCCTGCGCCTGGCGGTCGAGGTCCCGCTCTGGCTGGCCGGCCAGGTCGAGGTCCTCGCCGCCGTGAAGCTCGTGCTCGGGGTCCCGCTCTACGCGGCTCTCCTCTGGGTGACGTGGCTGCTGGTGCGCACGGTCTTCCGGAACGGGAGCGACACCGCCACGGTGTAGAGTTGTCTCGACATCGAGACACTTTCCCCCGGTCGTCCGCGGCCAGCGGGGATTAGGTTTGCCTTGCTGGTGGGACGTTCCGCGGCCCGCTTGGATGGGGGCACACCGATCAACCATGGGAGGCGGCACAGTGGCTGCAGTCAACAGCTTCGGCTCGAAGGACACGCTGTCGGTTGGGGGTGTCGACTACGCGATCCACCGGATCGACACGGTGCCCGGGCACGAGAAGCTCCCGTACAGCCTGAAGGTGCTGCTCGAGAACCTCCTCCGCACCGAGGACGGCAAGAACGTCACCGAGGACCAGATCCGCGCCCTCGGGTCGTGGCAGCCCGACGCCGAGCCGGACACCGAGATCCAGTTCTCGCCGGCCCGCGTGGTCATGCAGGACTTCACCGGCGTGCCGTGCATCGTCGACCTCGCCACCATGCGCGAGGCGATGGCCGAGATCGGCGGCGACCCGAACAAGATCAACCCGCTGTCCCCGGCCGAGATGGTCATCGACCACTCCGTCATCGCCGACCTGTTCGGCCGCGAGGACGCACTGCAGCGCAACACCGACCTCGAGTACGAGCGCAACGGTGAGCGCTACCAGTTCCTCCGCTGGGGCCAGACCGCGTTCGAGGACTTCAAGGTCGTCCCGCCGGGCACCGGCATCGTCCACCAGGTGAACATCGAGTACCTGGCGAAGGTGACCTACACGCGTGAGTTCGACGGCGAGCTGTACGCGTACCCGGACACCCTGGTCGGGACCGACTCGCACACGACCATGGTCAACGGCCTGGGCGTCCTGGGCTGGGGCGTGGGCGGCATCGAGGCCGAGGCCGCGATGCTCGGTCAGCCCGTGTCGATGCTCATCCCGAAGGTCGTCGGCTTCAAGCTGACGGGTGAGATCCCCGCCGGCGTCACCGCGACGGACGTCGTCCTCACGATCACGCAGGAGCTCCGCAAGCACGGCGTCGTCGGCAAGTTCGTCGAGTTCTACGGCGAGGGCGTCGCGGCGGTCCCGCTCGCCAACCGCGCGACGATCGGCAACATGTCGCCGGAGTTCGGCTCGACGGCGGCGATCTTCCCCGTCGACGACGTCACGCTGGACTACCTGCGTCTGACCGGCCGCTCCGAGGAGCAGATCGCCCTGGTCGAGGCCTACTCCAAGGCGCAGGGTCTCTGGCACGACCCCTCGGTCGAGCCGAACTACTCGGAGTACATGGAGCTCGACCTGTCGACGGTCGTCCCGTCGATCTCCGGCCCGAAGCGCCCGCAGGACCGCATCGAGCTGTCGAAGGCCAAGGACCAGTTCGAGGTCGACCTCGCCAACTACACCGAGCCGGCCGGGCAGACCGACCTGGACGACGCGGTGGAGGAGACCTTCCCGGCATCGGACCCGATCGCCGCGGGCTCGACGACAGGTGACCTCACCACGCACCACCACGACTTCGTGTCGAGCGCGCCCTCGCACGCCTCGCAGCCGACCAAGGTGGCGATGGACGGGGCCGACCCGTTCACGATCGACCACGGTGCCGTCGCGATCGCGGCGATCACCTCGTGCACGAACACGTCGAACCCGTCCGTGATGATGGCGGCCGGCATCCTCGCCCGGAACGCGGCGAAGAAGGGCCTCAAGGCGAAGCCCTGGGTCAAGACCACGCTCGCGCCGGGGTCGAAGGTCGTCACGGACTACTACGAGAAGGCCGGTCTGACGAGCTACCTCGAGGACCTCGGTTTCTACACGGTCGGCTACGGCTGCACCACCTGCATCGGCAACTCGGGTCCGCTGCCCGAGGAGATCTCGCAGGCCGTGCAGGACAACGACCTCGCTGTCACCGCGGTGCTCTCCGGCAACCGCAACTTCGAGGGCCGCATCAACCCCGACGTGAAGATGAACTACCTGGCGTCGCCGCCGCTGGTCATCGCGTACGCCCTGGCCGGCTCGATGCACTTCGACTTCGACACCGACGCCCTGGGCAAGGACCAGGACGGCAACGACGTGTTCCTGCAGGACATCTGGCCCGACGCGGCCGAGGTCCAGCAGGTCATCGACGAGTCCATCGACACGGAGATGTTCAACCACGAGTACGGCTCCGTCTTCGAGGGCGACGAGCGCTGGAAGAACCTGCCCACGCCGACGGGTGACACCTTCGAGTGGGACCAGGAGTCGACCTACGTCCGGAAGCCCCCGTACTTCGAGGGCATGACGATGCAGCCCGACGCGGTCGCGGACATCTCCGGTGCCCGCGTGCTCGCGAAGCTCGGCGACTCGGTCACGACGGACCACATCTCGCCGGCCGGCTCGATCAAGGCCGACAGCCCGGCGGGCAAGTACCTCGCCGAGCACGGCGTCGACCGCAAGGACTTCAACTCCTACGGTTCGCGCCGCGGCAACCACGAGGTCATGATCCGCGGTACGTTCGCGAACATCCGCCTGCGCAACCAGCTGCTCGACGGGGTGGAGGGCGGCTACACCCGCGACTTCACCACGCCGGACGGCGAGCAGTCGTTCATCTACGACGCGTCGCAGCACTACCAGGAGCAGGGCATCCCGCTCGTCATCTTCGGCGGCAAGGAGTACGGCTCCGGCTCGTCGCGCGACTGGGCGGCGAAGGGCACGAACCTGCTCGGCGTCAAGGCCGTCATCACCGAGAGCTTCGAGCGCATCCACCGCTCGAACCTCATCGGCATGGGCGTCGTCCCGCTGCAGTTCCCCGCGGGTGAGACGGTCGAGTCGCTCGGCCTCGACGGCACCGAGGTCGTCTCGATCTCCGGGCTGACCGAGCTGAACGAGGGCCGCACGCCGAAGACCGTGCACGTCACGGCCGAGCCGAGCGAGCACTCGCCGGCGGGCAAGCAGACGGTCGAGTTCGACGCGGTCGTCCGCATCGACACCCCGGGTGAGGCCGACTACTACCGCAACGGCGGCATCCTGCAGTACGTGCTCCGTTCGCTCGTCTGAGCGACGTGAGCAGGGGTCGCTGACGCGACCACGACACGGACGGGAGGCGCGGTGCCAGCTGGCACCGCGCCTCCCGTCCGTGTCCGGCTTGCGCGGCTAGGGTGGGGTCCTGCCCCACGAAAGGAGCGCTCGTGAGCCTGCTCAGCAGCATCTCGTCGCCGCGCGACCTCAAGCGTCTGTCGGACGCGCAGATGACGGACCTCGCCGCCGAGATCCGACGGTTCCTGGTCGCCGAGGTCGCGAAGACCGGGGGGCACCTGGGGCCGAACCTCGGCGTCGTCGAGCTGACCCTCGCGATGCACCGGGTCTTCGACTCCCCGCACGACCCGTTCGTCTTCGACACCGGGCACCAGTCGTACGTGCACAAGCTCGTGACAGGCCGGCAGGACTTCTCGCGGCTCCGCGAGCGCGGTGGGATCGCCGGGTACCCCCAGCGGGCCGAGTCGGAGCACGACATCGTCGAGTCGTCCCACGCGTCGTCGTCGCTGTCGTGGGCGGACGGGATCTCGCGCGCCTTCCAACGCACGGGGCAGGGCGACCGCACCGTCGTCGCCGTCGTGGGTGACGGTGCGCTCACCGGCGGGATGACGTGGGAGGCGCTCAACAACATCTCCGACAGCAACGACCGACGGCTCGTGATCGTGGTCAACGACAACGGTCGGTCCTACGCGCCGACGATCGGCGGCATGGCACGCTTCCTCAGCTCCGTCCGCACCCGTCGCGAGTACCGGGCGCTCTTCGAGAAGTCGCAGGCGGTGGCCTCGCGGTTCGGTGGCCCGGGCCGGGCGCTGTACCGGGGGCTCCGCGGTGGCCTGCACGGCTTCCTGTCGCGGTTCACGAACAACGAGGCGCTGTACTCGAACCTCGACATCAAGTACATCGGCCCGGTCAACGGCCACGACCAGCGCGCGATGGAGTCGGCCCTGCGGCAGGCGAAGGCGTACGGCGCGCCGACGATCGTGCACGCCATCACGGAGAAGGGGCACGGGTTCGAACCCGCCCTGCGCGACCAGGCCGACCAGTTCCACGCCGTGGGGCACATCGACCCGGAGACGGGCGAGTCGCTCGACGTCTCGTCGGGGCCGTCGTGGACGTCGGTGTTCGCCTCGACGCTGGCTTCGGTCGGGTCCGAGGACGAGCGGATCGTCGCCATCACCGCCGCCATGCTCCGTCCCACCGGGCTCCACCTGTTCCAGGAGCAGCACCCCGACCGCGTCATCGACGTCGGCATCGCGGAGCAGCACGCCGTGACGACCGCCGCCGGGCTCGCCTACGGAGGGTTGCACCCCGTGGTCGCGCTGTACGCGACGTTCCTCAACCGTGCGTTCGACCAGGTGCTCATGGACGTCGCGCTCCACCGCGCCGGCGTCACGTTCGTCCTCGACCGTGCCGGGATCACCGGACCCGACGGTCCGTCGCACCACGGCATGTGGGACCTCGCGCTGCTGCAGGTCGTCCCCGGCATCCGCATCGCGGCGCCCCGGGACGCGGCGACCCTGCGTGAGGAGTTCCGCGAGGCCGTCGCCGTCGACGACGCCCCGACGGTCCTGCGCTGGTCGAAGGGGGCGGTCGGGCCGGACATCCCGGCGGAGCGACGGCTCTCCGACGGGGTGGACGTGCTCCGTTCCCCGTCCGCTGACCAGGAACCCGACGTCCTGTTCGTGGCGGTCGGGTCGATGGTCCCGGTGGCACTCGATGCCGCCGAACTCCTCCAGGCCCAGGGCATCGGCGTCACCGTGGTCGACCCGCGATGGGTGGTGCCGATCCCGTCATCGCTCATCGACCTCTCCCGCGAGCACCGGCTCGTGATCACGCTCGAGGACGGTGTGCGGGTCGGCGGCGTCGGGACACGGCTCCGCCAGGACCTGCGTGCGGCGGGTGTCGACACCGGCGTGAACGAGCTCGGGCTGCCGGACGAGTTCATCGACCACGCGTCGCGGTCGGAGATCCTGGAGGACGTCGGGCTCACCGCGCAGGCGGTCGCCCGCGACGTCATCGACCAGGTCGTCGGCACGAAGCTGCCCCAGGCGAAGCCCGCGCGGACCCGGGAGTCGGCCGACCGCTGACGGTTGACCTCGTGTGACACGACGCGTGCGTCGGGCGTTGCGCCACGAAACCGACGTCGAACCGGCCCGGGGGACTGGATCGACGTCGGTTTCGTGGTTCGGTGCTCGCGGCGTCAGCGGCTGGCGGGGCCGACGATCTTCGGGTCGTGGAAGGTGCCGCCGAACACCCGCTCGGACGCGCCGGAGCGGTCGAGGTAGGGGCTGATGCCGCCCGCCTGGAACGGGTAGCCCGCGCCGAGGATGAGCCCGAGGTCGATCTCCTCGACGTGCTGGACCACCCCGTCCGCGAGCATGCGGTGCAGCTCGTCGGCGAGCGCGTCCTCGAAGCGCTGCTGCATCGTCGCCGCGTCGACCGGTGCGGCGTCCTTCTTCGACGGTGCCACGAGCTTCACGGCGGCGGGGTCGTAGCCGGTTGCGTTGCCCTTCTTGTCACGGGTGAGGATGTGCCCGTGGTCGCTGAGCTTCTGCAGGCCGTCACCCGGGTAGAACCGCTCCGGCCAGGCCGCGTGGTGCGAGTCGAGCACGTGTGCACCGACGGGCAGGCCGACGAGCTCGAGCAGCTCGAACGGGGACATCGGGAGACCGAGCGGGGCAGCACCCTGGGCGACGGTCTCGAAGGACGTGCCCTGCTCCACGCCGCGCATCGCCTCGCCGAGGACCCGTGCCAGGACCCGGTTCACGACGAAGCCCGGCTGGTCGGCGGTGATGATCGCCGTCTTCTTCAGGGTCTTCGCCACCGCGAGAGCGGTCGCGACGGCCTCGTCGGACGTCTTCGTGGCACGAACGACCTCGAGCAGCGGCATGACCGCGACCGGATTGAAGAAGTGGAACCCGACCAGGCGCTCCGGGTGCTCGAGCACCGAGGCCATCTCGTCCACGGACAGCGACGAGGTGTTCGTCGCGAGGATCGCGTCCGGAGCGATGACCTGCTCGATCCGGCGGAACACGTCCTGCTTGACGCTCATCTCCTCGAACACGGCCTCGATCACCCAGTCGGCGTCCGCGAACGCGTCGTAGGAGACCGACCCGGTGACCAGCGCGGTGATGCGGTTGGCGTCGTCGGGGGAGATGCGGCCCTTCTCGCGGAGCTTCTCGACCTCTCCGGCGATCCGGGCGACGCCGGCGTCGACACGCTCCTGGGACACGTCCGTGATGACCACCGGCACGCCGAGGCGCCGGGCGAACAGCAGGGCGAACTGGGACGCCATGAGTCCGGCCCCGAGCACGCCCACCTTCGTGATCTTCTTCGCATCGACGCCCTCCGGGGCACCGACGGGTCGCTTCGCCCGCTTCTGCACGAGGTCGAACGCGTACATGGACGCGGCGAACTGGTCGCCGGAGAGCAGGTCCGCGAGCGCGTCGTCCTCGTCGGCGAACCGCTCGTCGAGCGACCCCGACTTCGCGGCGGCCACCAGGTCGAGCGCACGGAACGGCGACTTCGGCACCGTCCCGATCTTCGACGCCACCTGGCCTCGGGCGACCTTGACGACGGTGCCCCACGCGGCCTTCTCGAGCATGCCCGGCTCGTTCTTGCGGACGACCTTGGTCCGACCGCTCACCACGCCGTCGGCCCACGCCAACGCGGAGGGCAGGAACGTGACCGAGGGGATGAGCGCGTCGCCGATGCCGAGCTCGACCGCGGCCGGGCCGTCCATCAGGCGGTTGTTCTTGAGCGGGTTCTCGACGATGACCCGCAGCGCCTTCTCCGGGCCGATCAGGCGGGGGAGCAGCGTCGCACCGCCCCAGCCCGGGATGATGCCGAGGAACACCTCGGGCAGACCGATGCCCTGCGCTGCGGACGAGAACACCCGGTAGGTGCAGTGCAGGCCGATCTCGAGCCCGCCACCGAGCGCGATGCCGTTGATGAACGCGAACGACGGGACGCCCAGGTCGGACAGCTTCCGGAGCGTGGCGTGCCCGAGCGCGGCGAGGTCGTGCGCGACCTCGCGCGACGGCACGGACGCTGCCTGGGACAGGTCGGCGCCGGCGGCGAAGCAGTACTCCTTGCCCGTGACGGCGACGGCCCGGATGGTGCCCGCGGCCGCCTCCGAGCGGAGCGTGTCCAGGACGTCGGACAGCTCGTGCAGGGTCCGCGGCCCGAGGGTGGACGGACGCTTGTAGTCCTTGCCGTTGTCGAGCGTGACGAGTGCGAGCTGTCCGCCCGACGGCAGCGGGACGTGCTTGACGTACGAGTGGGTGACGACCTCGTCCTCGCTGAGCGCGAGCAGCCGGTCGTTGTCGACGATGGTCATGGTCAGGCGTCCTTCCGTGCTGCGCGGGCTGCGGACTTCGAGTAAGTGGGGTTCTCCCAGATGACCGTGCCGCCCTGGCCGAGGCCGATGCACATCGTCGTGATGCCGTACTGCACGTCGGGGCGCTCGGCGAACTGGGCGGCGAGCTGGTTCATCAGCCGGACGCCGCTCGACGCGAGCGGGTGGCCGACGGCGATCGCTCCGCCCCAGGCGTTCACGTTCGGCGAGTCCTGCGCGATGCCGTAGTTGTCGAGGAAGGCCAGCACCTGCACGGCGAACGCCTCGTTGATCTCGAAGAGGCCGATGTCGTCGATCGACAGGCCGGCCTTGGCGAGTGCCTTGTCGGTGGCCGGCACCGGACCGATGCCCATCACCTCGGGGTCCACGCCGGCGAACGCGAACGAGACCATCCGCATCTTCGTCGGCAGGCCGTGCTGCTTCGCCGCGTCGGCCGACGCGACCAGGCTCATCGTGGCGCCGTCGTTGAGGCCCGCCGCGTTGCCGGCGGTGATCCGCCCGTGGGGCCGGAACGGCGTCTTCAGGGCGGCCAGTGCCTCCAGGGTGGTGCCGGGACGCGGCGGCTCGTCGGTCGTGACGATGTCCCAGCCCTGCCCCGTGTTGACCTCGACCGGGACGACGTCGGGCTGGAGCTTGCCGGCGGCCCACGCGGCGGCGTAGCGCTGCTGCGACTGGACGGCGTAGGCGTCGGTGCGGTCCTTCGTGATCGCGGGGAAGCGGTCGTGCAGGCGCTCGGCGGTCTTGCCCATGACGAGCGCGTCGCCGTTCACCATGCGTTCGGCGACGAAGCGGGGGTTCGGGTCGGCGTTGAAGCCCATCGGGTGCCGACCCATGTGCTCGACACCGCCGGCGATGGCGACGTCGGCAGCACCGAACGCGATCGACCCGGCGAGCGTCGTGACGCTCGTCATCGCGCCCGCGCACATCCGGTCGATGGCGTACCCGGGAACGGACTTCGGCAGCCCGGCGAGCATCCCGACGGTCCGGCCGAGCGTGAGGCCCTGGTCGCCCTGCTGGGTGGTGGCCGCCACGGCGACGTCGTCCACCGCGGCACCGTCGAGCGACGGGTTCCGGTCGAGGAGCCCGCGCATCGCGTGGACCGCCAGGTCGTCGGCCCGGGTACGCCAGAACACCCCCTTCTCACCGGCTCGTCCGAACGGTGTCCGCACGCCGTCCACGAAGACGACGTCTGCTGCCTTTGGCAATCTGGGCCTCCAGATCCTCATCGATCGCGCCGGGGCACGTTCCGCCCCGATCGGCCGGGCACTGCACCCCGGCGACGGGACCGACGCTATGCCCCCAGCCTGGGGACTCGCATGCCACTTGGGCGGTTCCTACGACCCGTTGTTGTCTTCCGCATCGTGGCGCTGTGCAGCCTCGACAAAGGCCGCCGCGATGATGGACGCGGTCTCCTCCACCTGCCACGGACGGGCCTCGTGCGCCGCGAGGGCAGCCCCGACGGTCTCCGTCGCGATCGGGCGCGGGGGCTCCCACGAGACCGTGCGGAGCGTGTCGGGCGTCAAGAGGTTCTCGACGGGCAGGTCGAGCTCCTCGGCCCGCGCCACGACCGCCGCACGGGCCGCCTTGTACCGGCGGTCGGCATCGGGGTTCCGGTCGGCCCACGCGCGGGGCGGGGGGAGGGACGGCTCGCCGCCGCCCCGGAGCTTCGGCAGGTCCTGGGTCGAGCGCCCCTCCTCGACGGCCGCCCACCAGCGGTCCATCTCCGTTCGGCTCGCCCGGCCGGTGAAGGCCTTCAGGCCCGCCAGCTCGGCCTTGGTCGACGGGTTCGCCGCAGCGGCGGCGACGATGGCGGCGTCCGGGATCGTGCGACCCGGGGCGACGTCGACCTCGCGGGCGTACGCGTCGCGCGCGTTCCAGAGCGACCGTGCGATCGCGAGCGCCCGAGCACCCCGTAGCGCGTGCATGCCGGACAGACGACGCCACGGCTCGGCCTTGGGCGGCTTCGGCGCGCGCGTCAGGACCGCGGCGAACTCCTCCTCGGCGATGCGCGTCTTGCCCGCCTGCTCCAGCACCGCCGCGAGCGCGTCCCGCAGGTCGGGCAGGAGCTCGACGTCGAGTGCGGCGTAGACGAGCCAGGACTGGGGGAGCGGACGCGTGGACCAGTCGGCCGCCGAGTGCGCCTTCGCGAGCGTGATGCCGAGCAGTTGCTCGACGACGGCCCCGAGCCCGACGCGCGGGAACCCGGCGATGCGGGCACCGAGCTCCGTGTCGAAGATCCGCGTCGGCACGAGACCGACCTCCTGCAGACACGGCAGGTCCTGCGACGCAGCGTGGAACAGCCACTCCTCGTCGACGATCGCGGCCTGCAGGTCGGCGAAGTCGCCGATCGCGATGGGGTCGAACAGGAAGGAGCCGGCGCCGCGGCGGAACACCTGGATGAGGTAGGCGCGCTGCGAGTACCGGTAGCCGCTCGCCCGTTCGGCGTCGACGGCGACCGGGCCGTTCCCGGCGGCGATCGCGGCGACCGCCTCGAGGTACTCCTCCCGCGAGTCGATGACCCGGACCGTGTCGTGGGCGTCCTCGAACGCGGGGGCTGGGTCGGTCACTTCGCGGTCCTCCTCGGGGCCATCAGGGTCACGCCGTCCGAGGTCGGCGGCAGTCCGGCGAGCATCGCGACGATCTCCTCCCAGGCGGCGACGTGCGGGGTGAGGTCGTCACCGCGCGGGGTCCACGACGCCCGCAGCTCCAGCTGCGCGCCGTCGCCCTGCGCGGCCAGGTCGCCGTACCCGCGGGAGATGATCTTGGTCGCGGTCCCCGACGCGTGGTCGTACTCGGCCCCGTGCGCCGCGAGTGCGTCGACGAGCCAGCTCCACGTCACGTCCGCGACGAACTCGTCGACGCCGATCTCCGGCTCGAGCGGCGCCTGGGCGAAGGTCACGATGCGGAACGCGCCCTGCCACGACTCGGGCTCCTCGGGGTCGTACAGCGCGATGAACCGTCCCGTCCCGAGGTCGGAGTCGACCCCGTGGGCGGCTCCGGACACGTCCGCCGCCAGGGCGATCGAGTGGGGCGCGATCCGCGTCGGCGACGGGATCTCGGTGATCGTCGTCTCGCTGCGGGTCCGCTCCGTCGAGACGTGTGCACGCAGACGCTCGAAGGCCTCGGGCTCTCGGGATTCGGACACGAATGCAGACTAGGCTCCGGACCATGTCCCGATCCGCGCGACCCGCCGAGGACGTCGCTGAGGAGACCGCACGTTTGGCGGGGCTCGTGGCGCTGGGCGCCGGCGTCGCCGTGGCCGCGGTCGGAGCGGCCGTCATCGGCGGGTTCGTCGCCGCGGTCGCTCGGGCCGTCGTCACCCCCGACCGGAAGCGCACCGAGCGGGTCCCGATCCACGCGGTCGACCCGGTCCGTCGCACCGTCACGCTCGAACGGACCGCGGACACCGAGCTCGACGGACGCTACAGCCTCTGGTTCGGCGGTGGGACCGGGCACATGCGCGTCGGCGAGGTCCTCGGGACGACCGACACGAGCGTCACCCGCCGGATCCTCGCGATCGACGCCGGCGACCCGACCGCCGCCCGACGGGGCCGGTGGGGCGGCTGGTTCTACCTCACCCCCGGCGAACTCGACGTCCCGGTCGAGGACGTCGACGTCCCGACCCCGAACGGCCCCGCGCCGGCCTGGGTCGTCCGCGCCGACGACCCGGACGCACCATGGGCGGTACTCGTCCACGGCCGGGGCGTGACGCGCGCGGAGACGATCCGCGCCCTGCCGGTGTTCCGCGCCGCCGGGTACTCCGTGCTCCTCGCGTCGTGGCGGAACGACGGTGTCGCCCCGCCGAGTCCCGACGGCCGCTACGGGCTGGGCAGCACCGAGTGGCAGGACATCGACGCAGCCCTGGGCTGGGTCGCCGGCGAGGGTGCCTCCAGCGTCGTCCTGATGGGGTGGTCGATGGGCGGCGCGGTCGTCCTGCAGACACTCGTCCGCTCGCGGTACGCCGACCTCGTCGACGGCGTGGTCCTCGAGTCGCCGGTCGTCGACTGGCACGCGGTCCTCAAGTCGCAGAGCCGGGTCCTCGGGCTGCCGCGCTCCGTCCGGAAGGTCGCGCAGCGACTCCTGCGCACCCCGGTCCTGCACCGGCTCACGGGGCTGCGTGCACCGGTCGACCTGCGGGAGCTCGACATGGTCGCGCGCGCGGACGAGCTGGCGGTCCCGATCCTCATCCTGCACAGCGACGACGACGGGTTCGTGCCCTCGTCCGCGTCGCACGACCTGGCCCGCGCGCGGCCGGACCTGGTCCGGTTCGAGGTGCAGCACACGGCCCGGCACACCAAGCTCTGGAACCACGACGCGGACTGGTTCGACGACCGCATCCTCGCGTGGCTCACGGAGGTCGTGCAGCGCCACGACGCGACCAGCGCGCGGTAGACGCAACCGGAGGGCGGTCTGGAGCGCGCGCCGCTCAGGGGTGACGCGCCAGCGTCACGCGGGGCGCGCCGACCGAGCCTGCGAGCGAGGTGTGCCAGCCGGCACCGCGCCTCCAGACCGTTCGGAGCGGCTCTACGCGACGGCTGCGCGCACCTGACGCTGCACCCGGCCGAGCATGCCCACCATGCCGCGGATGCGCAGCGGGCTGACGGCCTCGGACAGGCCGAGGGTCAGCGGGTAGTCCGCGGGGACGGCGAGCACCTGCTCGGCCGTCAGCCCCGACAGACCCTGCGCCAGGATCGACGCGAAGCCGCGCGTGGTCGGCGCTTCGCGCGGGGCGGTGGCGTGCATGCGGACGACGCCCGGTGCGTCACCGTCCTCGCCGACCGTCACGGTGATGAAGACCGGCGACTGGCACTCCTCGACGCGTTCGAGCTCGTCCTCGTGCCCCCGGAGCCGCTCGGGCAGCGCGGGCAGCTCGTCCGAGAACTCGAGCAACAGCTGCAGCCGGTCCTGCTGGGACAGCTCGAGGAAGTCGTCGCGGATCTCGGCGAGTGCGGTGGGGAGGGGTGCGTCCGTCATCGGTTGGGGATCGTACCCGGCTCGGAGCCCTGCACGATCGGCACGCGCACCGCGCTGCCCCACTCAGTCCACGAACCGTCGTAGTTGCGGACGTTCTCGTAGCCCAGCAGGTGCTGCAGCACGAACCAGGTGTGGCTCGACCGCTCGCCGATCCGGCAGTAGGCGATCACCTCGTCGGCGTCCCCGATGCCGGCGCCGTCGCGGTACACCGCGTCGAGCTCCTCGCGGCTCTTGAAGGTGCCGTCCGGGGCCGCCGCCGTCGCCCAAGGGATGTTCACGGCCGTGGGGATGTGGCCACCGCGCAGGGCGCCCTCTTCCGGGTAGTCGGGCGCGGTCGTGCGGGAGCCATCGTACTCGGGCGCGCTCCGCACGTCGATGAGGGGCTTGCCGAGGTGCGCGAGGACGTCGTCCTTGAAGGCGCGGACCCCTTCGTCGCTGCGCTCCACCACCGGGTACTCCACGGGGGTCACCGTCGGCTGCTCGCGGGTCAGTGCGCGATCCTCGGCGATCCACTTCGCCCGGCCGCCGTCCAGCAGCCGGACGTCCTCGTGCCCGAACAGCGTGAAGACCCAGAGGGCGTACGCGGCCCACCAGTTGTTCTTGTCGCCGTAGATGACGACGGTGGTGTCCCGCGCGATCCCCTTGCCGCCGACGAGCCGTGCGAATGCCTCGCCGTCGATGTAGTCGCGCTGCACCGGGTCGTTGAGGTCGGTGTGCCAGTCGATCTTCACCGCGCCGGGGATGTGCCCGGTCTCGTAGAGCAGGACGTCCTCGTCCGACTCGACCACGACGAGGTCCGGCGCGCCCGTGCCCGCATCGAGCTGTGCCTGCAGCCACTCGGTGGACACGAGTCGCTCCGGGTGGGCGTAGGCGGCGAACTTCTCGGACGGGTCGACCGGTGCGGTCATCGTGCACTCCTTCTGGGCGGTTGCTCGTGGGGCGTCGGACTAGAGTCGGTCCTCGGCGCTCGCACGCAACGGTACGCGGACGTACCGACGCCGAGCTGCAACGTGACGCCGTACGAAACGCTTCCCGGAAGGGCCCCGATTGTCCCGGAACACCGCGACCGAACACCTCGTCGACCGCGACCCGCAGGTGACCCCGCAGCAGATGGCGGCCGCGCTGGTCCCGCCGCCGCAGTTCGCGGCAGCGTCGTTCGACTCCTACCGCCCCGACCCCGAGTACCCGTCGCAGGCCGAGGTCCGTGACGCGGTCGCCGCCTTCGTCTCCGCGGCGGGCGGCGCTGCGGCGCCCCGGCGCGGGCTGTTCGGTCGTCGTCGTGCGCCCGAGGTGCCGGCCACGTCGGGCGTGTACCTGGACGGTGGGTTCGGTGTCGGCAAGACGCACCTCCTCGCCGCGGCCTACCACGCTGCCGAGGGGCGGAAGACGTTCGGCACGTTCATCGAGTACACCGCGCTCGTCGGGGCGCTCGGGTTCCAGGGCACGATCGACCTGCTCCGGGGCACGGCGCTCGTCTGCATCGACGAGTTCGAGCTCGACGACCCGGGCGACACGATGATGATGACCCGGCTCATCAAGGAGCTGTCCGAGACCGGCACCCGGTTCGCGGCGACGTCGAACACCCCGCCCGGTGCCCTGGGCGAGGGGCGGTTCGCCGCACAGGACTTCCTGCGCGAGATCCAGGCGATGTCGGACCGGTTCGACACGCTCCGGATCGACGGGCTGGACTACCGCCGTCGTGCTGTCGACGAGTCCGCCGTCGTGGTGGACGACGTCCCGGCCGCCCTGCCCGCCGGCACCGTCACCCTGGACGGCTTCGACGCGGTCGTCGCCCACCTGGGCACCGTGCACCCGTCGAAGTACGTCGCGATGGTCGAGGGGCTCGACGCGGTCGGGCTGACCGACGTCCGGCCGTTCACCGACCAGACCGACGCCCTGCGCTGGGTGGCGCTCGTCGACCGCCTCTACGACGCGCAGGTGCGGATCGTCGCGTCCGGGACGCCGCTCGACCAGGTGTACCCGCAGTCGATGCTCGACGGGGGCTACCGGAAGAAGTACCTCCGGGCGGCCTCGCGCGTCGTCGCCCTGACGCGCGCCTCCTGACGGATCGGAGCCGGTCCGACCGCCGGACGGGAGGCGCGGCGCGGGCCCGCACCGCGCCTCCCGTCCGACGGTGTGGCCGTCGCGACACGACCGTCCGGACGGTCACCGGCACCTCCTGGCCCCCGCACAGGGGGTCCGCCGCTGCCCGAAACACAGCGTTTACACATCGCCGCATCGCGTTACACCCGTGAAACACGCCGTGCTCCCTCGCGAAACAGCACCTCGCCAGACTCGTCAGCACCCGAGGCGGTCCGAGAGCCGCACTGCAATCGAGAGGTGAAGAGATGCTTGATCAGGGCAACACGACGTTCGTGTTGGTCATGGCGGCGCTGGTGTTGTTCATGACACCGGGCCTGGCCTTCTTCTACGGCGGTCTGGTGAAGGCCAAGTCCGTCATCAGCATGATGATGATGTCGTTCGGCGCGATCGCGCTGGTCAGTGTCCTCTGGGTGCTGTACGGCTACGCCATCGCCTTCGCGAACCACGGCGACAACACGGCCGTCTCCGGCATCGTCGGGTTCTTCAGCATCGACTGGAACCTGCTCGGGCTCGGCCAGGCGTTCGAGGAGGCACAGTCCTCGAACATCCAGGCGGCGTACCCGTCGATGGCGTTCGTCGGCTTCCAGGCCACCTTCGCGATCATCACCGTCGCACTCATCTCCGGCGCCATCGCCGACCGTGCGAAGTTCGGCGCCTGGATGCTGTTCGCCGGCATCTGGGTCACCGTCGTGTACTTCCCGGTCGCGTCGTGGGTCTTCAACCTCACCTCGGGTTGGGCCGCCACGTGGGGCGTCATCGACTTCGCCGGTGGCACCGCGGTGCACATCAACGCCGGTGCCGCAGGGCTCGCCCTGGCGCTCGTGCTCGGCAAGCGCGTCGGCTTCGCCAAGGGCGCGCACAAGCCGCACAACCCGCCGTTCGTCCTGCTCGGTGCCGCGATCCTCTGGTTCGGCTGGTTCGGGTTCAACGCGGGCTCCGAGGGTGCTGCCGACGGCATCGCCGCGATCGCCTGGGTGAACACGCTCGCCGCCCCCGCCGCCGCGATCCTCGGCTGGCTGCTCATCGAGAAGCTCAAGGACGGCAAGGCCACCTCCGTCGGTGCTGCCTCGGGCGCCGTCACCGGTCTCGTCGCCATCACGCCGGCCTGTGCTGCGCTCACCCCGGGCTGGGGCATCCTGCTCGGCTTCCTCGCGGGCGTCATCTGCTGCTTCGCGATCGACTGGAAGTACAAGCTCGGCTTCGACGACTCGCTCGACGTCGTGGGCGTGCACCTGGTCGGCGGCATCGTCGGCACGCTCTACCTGGGCTTCTTCGCCAACGACACCGGTCTGCTCTACTCGGGCAGCTTCGAGCAGCTCGGCAAGCAGGCCGCCGCAGCGCTCATCGTCGGGCTCTACTCGTTCGTCCTCGCCTTCGTGATCGGCTTCATCATCGAGAAGACGGTCGGCTTCCGGGTCAAGACCGAGGACGAGGTCGCCGGCATCGACACGGCGGTCCACGGCGAGGAGGGCTACGTGCTCTACGACCAGGTGGACGAGTCGCCGGTCTCGGCCCGATAGGGCGACGGCCGGAACGGCAGACGACCTGAGGGTCACCCGCTACGACGGGCCCCGCGCACACAGCAGGCGCGGGGCCCGTCGGCATGTGCGGGCGTGTTGGGGTGCGGGCGCGTGCTGACTCGAAACGACTTCTCCGCTGTCGTACGACAACGGTCTTGTCGCTCCCGCCGGGTCGCAACAGTCCGCGCGTCGTCGGACTCCGAGTGGGAGCAGAGTCGGCGCGGGAGTGGGCTTCGGCGGAAGCAGGGACCCTGACGCCGCGGGCGAGCGTTCGGCAGAGTGGGCCCATGACGAGCGTGCTGACCAACCTCCGGCCCGTCGGGGGGCCGACCCTGCAGGCGGGCCGCTCCCGCACCGTCTTCCGCGCCAACACCGAGCCGGTGGGACCGCACGCGTACCCGGCCGGGCTCGCGGCAGTCGTCGACCTCCGCCGCGTCGACGAGACCGAGGCCGTTCCGCACCCCCTCGCCGACACGCAGGCGTACCGCGCTGTCCCGCTGTTCGATCCGGCCGCGCTGGTCGAGTCAGCAGCGGATGCCGTCGAACTCGAGGACCAGTACATCGACTGGCTCGACCGCCACCGCTCGGGCATCGCCGAGGCGCTGCGCACGATCGCGGCCTCGAACGGTGACGTCCTGGTGTGCTGCTCCGCGGGGAAGGACCGGACCGGGCTCGTCAGCGCGCTGCTCGCTCGCCACTGGGGAGCGGACGTCGAATCGATCGGAGCCGACTACGCCGCGAGCGCCGCGGGCCTGGTCGACCGCTTCGCCGCCGAGCGCGCGGCGAGCGACGACCTCGAGGCCACGGCGACCGCGCAGCGCTGCGTCCCCGAGATCATGACCACGGTCATCGAGCACGTCGAGCGACGGTGGGGCTCCGTCGACGAGTACCTCCGGGCCGTCGGTCTGCGGGACGACGAGATCGCAGCACTCTGATCACGTCGGGTGCGGTGCGCACCCGCCACCACGGACAGGAGGCGCGGTGCGGGTCCG
>Ga0308167_1002347_pt1 | contig 17839 bp, 16 predicted proteins | sample PhyCR1_2_FD_202138 | JGI IMG/M metagenome (GOLD analysis project Ga0308167, IMG submission 202138) | Phyllosphere microbial communities from UC Gill Tract Community Farm, Albany, California, United States - DLSLRC.R1 | ecosystem: Host-associated > Plants > Phyllosphere > Unclassified | place... | reverse complement strand
TACCATCAGGTGAAGCGGATGTTCGGGCACTTCCAGAACAAGGTGGTCAAACTGCACCGCGAACGCATGGGCGAACTGGTGCTGGACGAAAGCCTGCAACCCGGCCAATACCGCAGCCTGAGCGCGGAGGAAATCGGTCTGGTTTAAGGGGGATCGAGCAGAGAAACGAAAATTAGCGCTTCAAATTGCAGGGCGCTTCTGGTACAAAGTCAGCCGCCCGGAGCAGGTGTCGAAAGACGCATCGCACCGAGGTGGCCAAGCTGGCAATCAGGTTCGCAATGAACGGCCGGCGGCACGGAAACAATGCTTCATGCGGGTATAGTTTAGTGGCAAAACGAAAGCTTCCCAAGCTTTAGTTGAGGGTTCTTACTGGACAACCGCTTTTGTGAGCGAGCTTCACTAGCAAGACATGCGGGTATAGTTGAATGGTACAACTATTGCTTCCCAAGCAATCGGTGAGGGTTCGATTCCCTCTACCCGCTCCACATTCCGTGATCTAGGGCACGTTCAGGCTTTCTGCCTCGTACTCTGAATCCCCCGAAAGCCCCCCCCTTACCCCCAACCACAAATCCCGAAACGACCTCACTCACAAACGTGATGACTAGTTACCCATGCCCATTCGATACCGCACAACGCTACGAGCCGCCGCCTGAACTTCTGAGTTAGCTCAACCCGCACGCAGCGATAAGCCCAGCCTCTCCACGAGAAGTCGACTTTCCAGACAATTGGATGGTGTTGAATCGAAAAGGGCCCGCCATACATTGCTTAAGGCCAGTTGAACTCTGCGCTGATGACCCGAAAGCTAAGTGACATTCCGCTGCCCCTCCCCTGATACCCCTGCCCTGCGACACGCACTTGGCCAGATCGCTACGCCCGATGATCTGCAAGCCAAAATTCCTGCCTCTGCAAGAGAGGCGCTGGCACTACGAGCAAGACGTCACCCACAAAGTCGTCAATCCACGACAGAAGTTCGCCAGTGACGATGACATAGCCCTTGTTGCTGCTGCATAGAGAGGCTTGAGCGCTATCCAGGGGCCGAGCTGCTACGGTCAGTAGGCGCTGGAAAGCGGAGTAATGGTTACAATCCTTGAGGACTGCCCCACCGAAAGCTTCGAGTTCTTCGTGGTCTTCCCTTCAACGAAGTACCTGCCAGGGCGTGTCATGGCCTTGGCCGACTACCTGAAACATCAGCTGAGCCAGCAGTCGGAGCTACAGCTAATCAACGCTTGAATGAAAGTCAGCCGGTCATCTGAGTGATCGTTGAGAACCTATGAAAAACGCTACCAAGCGCCGATTTTTGACGGTTTCATTGTGATAGTGCCGTAGCCAGAAGTATTTTCTGAGGATTCCCCTATTGACCCTCTTGAGGTCGTTATCTTCATAATGCTCACGGTAAGCAGCCCAATATTCCCGAATCGACTCGACAACGAAGATTTGCTGAGCCTTGAGGTATTGTGCGCACTGCATACGCGTCGCTAGGACAGATGGGCGGGTCGCAGGGTGGAACATCGCCCTGCTAACAGCGGGTGACCTTAGATCTTGACCCGCCAGCATCAAGTCGAGCGAATTCACCCAGGTGATACCGTTTTCCGCCACCAAGAACTCTGAATCACCATACATTCGGCTGAAGAGCTGCCGAACTCTACCCATTAGCGCCTCGTTTTGGACTACATCGTCTGCCAAGGCAATGCGAGCAAACTTAGCCTTGCCTTCAGTCTCACTCGCGGCGCTAAGGCCTGCGCCCACAGCAAAGCTGTCGCGAATGTCGCAAAATTGAGTAGAGATGCCGCCTCGGAAGGTGATTTTTTGTTCCAGCAGACATTTGTGCATCAGCATGCACAACCGAAAAATGAGTAGCATCAGGGCGTTGGCAGAGTGCGTTAGCACCTGATCAGCATCCGTCTCTTCCTCCATTTCTTTCGGCTTGAACGTCACGACCACCGAGTCAGAGATGCAGGTACTTTTGACGTCATACCAATCGTAGGGGTTGTGTCCGCCAGTCTTCCTGTACCCCTCAGCGAGCGCCTGCTCATGACCGGTCAAAACATCCCGATTGCTGATCATAAACTCCAATAGGTCTTGCGCCTGCTGGTCGGTGGTGACCACCGTGTTCAGCTTCTTGAAGCCCAGCATGTCGATAAACACTGTCCACTGCACTGCTTTCATTGCGTCGAAATCGCTTCTCAGAGAGGGTCGGTCAGGGTGGCTGGTCAGGATGGTACGTGAAACACGGGTACGGTGATGATTAGCTCGCGATTCGAGTCGTCCGGCTGGTGGAAGACTAGCGGAAGCCACTTTCGTGCCGGTACGCCTCTTTGCGCTTGAAGCTCGCACGCGCCTGGACAGTAGCATCGATGCCAGCCAGCACCTTGCTGGTATCAACGCCCTTGTTGAAGACCAAAATCGCCGTCTTGCTATCTCGCCAGGTCGTGAAGCCGAGCAACTGATCGATGGCCTCTCCGAAGGCCTTGGGCCCCTTCCAGAACTTGCACTCGGCGATGAAAACGTTGCTATCACCCCTCGCGCAGCAGGATGACGGTCTTACCGCTCATGTTGAAAGTCTCGCCTGAGGCTTTGCCCTCAAACTGGGCGTTGAGCTGTACCAGGAAATGTTGCCGTAACGCCTCCTCGTCCATGGACTTGAAAGCGGCAGGACTGCGCTCCACGACCAATGCCATGTCCTGCATGATTTTCAGCACGCGCTCGTACTGATCCATCGCCCAGGTAGGTTCCGACTCGAAAGGCTGGGATGTAGCCGGTGGCAGGGTGGGTACGGACTCGCGGCGAGCGGTGGGTACAGCGTAGGTTTTCGGTGCATCTGAACACTGTCGAACAGGGATACCCAGGTCTGCCGTGCGCTGAGACTTGGCCAGCAAACGCTTCTTGCGATCGTTCACCACCTGCGCGGCCAGATGATGAGCGACGCATTGTGCGCGTTGATCTGGTATTCCTGCCATCCGGGGTATTGCTCAATATCCATCAGCAACCGGTCAATCTCCGGACGTGTCTCACGCGGAGAATCTGAAGGATACTGGAACTCAAGGATCAGCTCACTGCCAGCCACTTTGGCGCGCGGAAGGTGGGTCGACCACTGCTTCGATTGGCAAAAGAAGAAAAGCTCACGGCCATCGAACGGCACATGAACCGTCACACACTCTCTAGGCACGAGCGCAGGCCGCCTCATGTCACGTATAAACCAACGGGAGTCGCCCCGGACGCTGAAGTTAAACGAAGAGGAAAACACATTCAGCCGAGTGCGGTCATTGAAAGCCCACAATGACGTCATCAATGCAAATAAACTATTATAATAATGGTACCAATAGTTTATTTCAATTGATAAACGCAAAAAAGATTAGACCTATGAGCTATACCAATTGTATATCACATGAATTATAGCGAGTCAATATATGATTAAGCCGACTTTAACCGAACGTGACCAAGCGGCGATTGGATCAGGTCGAAAGGTTGAACGGGTTGATCAGCAATGCACTCGCAAAGGCAACTTGAAAAATGTCCTTCTGGTGCATACCGAGCCGCCGCGCCTCTACGAAACGGCAACCGGGCAACCGGTGCCCTCATTTAACGCCTACTCCCGAGGCATCCACAGACAGCTGGGAACGAAAAGCTCACGGGCGAGAAATGAGCAATACACCTACCGCAATGCGGGCTTCATTGACTACCTGTATGAGTCCAGAGCGATCGGCGCCGGCCAGATTGATCCGGAAGCGCTCGGCGAAACGATCAATTCCTACTTCATCTTTTTGACCCAAGGAGTCAACAGCACCGACTTCGTGGTCAGGACGGTGGCTAAACGGCTGGGTCGGACGCCAATCAGCGTTGTCTCGGCCCTTGCCTATAAAGCTGCCGCCAACCATTTTCTGCGGCTTCACGCAGCTCTCCTGAGGGACTCATTGGCCATGGCCAACTTCCTCAACCCGGGAATCGTGATCGAGGCCCCAAACGAACTCGATGCTTTGGCAGATCGACGTCGGAGCAAAATCGAGATCGAACAGATGCGTTCGAAGCTCATGGAGTTCAAGGAAAAACCTGCTGACGTCTATCAGACCGCGCAGGGAGGCCTAGAGGGCGGAAAGGCTCCCAAAAGCAAGCCCCCAAAGGAGTTTCCATCACGTCGAATTTTGAGCCTGATCGAGAATCTGCCGCCCTTAGAGAAGGTAGTTGCCTTGCTCCAAGCTGGCGGTGGTCTCCGACAGTCCGAAGCCTGGGCCATGAGAAACGATGAAATCAACTTGAAGGAACGCTCCCTTCGCATAGAAGACCCTAACCACTGGCGCGACCCTTCCGCTAAAGATTTGCCCTTCAAAGGAAGGACGACAGCAAGAATCTACATGTTCGAACCCTTTGAAACCCTCTTCTATGATGCTTTGGCTGAATACAAGGCAATACGCCCCACCTCAGATAGCGAGTTCCTTTTTATATCAGACAACCGCAATAACTATGGTGAGCCATTGGTCGATGCTGTCAAACCGAACTCGCTTAACCGCAGGATTAATCGCGCACTCGCAAAAGCTCAACAAAAAGCAGGAATAACTGATAGCACACCTACGAAGTTATATACTTCCCATAGTCTTCGTCACTTCTACGGCTATTGGGCCAGGAATTTTGTCTACATCCCTGGGCGTCGTGGAGTTGGATTAACCCTAGGTGAGATTCAGGTGCTAATGGGGCACGCAAATATCGCATCCACTATTATTTACGCCAAGCTCGACCAAGAGGTGCTCATGGCCGAAATTCACGCTTCGCAGCAAATGGCGGCTATCTGGAATGAAACCAGCAGTATCGACAGCCTGCGTGCGGATGCGTATGAAGCCTTGGCACAAGATCTGCGCGGACGCTTGGCAGCATGATTAACGTATCGAAAGAAATTCGGTTAATCGCGCCCGAGAAGTTGCACGCTGCTTCAAAAGTGATTTTCAGTAAAATGACCGAGCCATTAACGTCCAAGCGGGTGAACCTAAACGAATACTCAAGCGACAGGCAGTACCACAAACGTCACGCCATCGTAAAGTTCTGCCGATTAAGATCCGCTCGACAGACGTCCGAGAGTGATCTGAACAATATTTTCAAAATTACCCTGCTGGAAGGTGATGGTGGCCCTCCGGCGTCAACGCTGTATCACCAACTGACAGGTATACGTCCCGACCGACCAGAGGACGTGACGGGCTTAGTAGTTCCATTTAAGGCGCTGCTCTGCCTGCTCTGGGCAGAGAAGATAGTAACCTTGCCATTCATATTCGAGTTGAGCTCTGCATGGAAAAAGAATCCAGAGTTGGAAAAACAAACCTGTGGGTTTATTTTCGAGGTAGCAAAGGGCTCAAACAACATTGAAAGAGCCTCCAGAAGGTGGCAGTACCGCACGTCATGGCAATCTAAAGATGATGTGGATTTTGACGAAATCTGGGCCGCCATACCTGAGATAGTGAGTCTTAAACTTGATAAAGGAAATAAACACTTCTCTTTCATACCTTGGCTCAAGAAGTTCTCGGCCATGTTCAGCGAAATCGTGTCTCCTGAACAGTGCTTCTACCTTGAGCGATATCAAATGTACCTTATATCAAAACGCGCCCACAACGAAAGTATTGCTCAAAATATTAAGGATTATGATGAGTATGTAAAATATTATGTTATGACACCTGAGGAAGCGCAAAACATACCCACGCACGACCGAAAACTTCGTCGCTACAAGATCAGAAACATTAACAGAGAGTATGCTCGCTCTTCTCCGACAGCTAAGCTTAAAAGAAAAGAGCGAACAATCATAGAAAGACAGATGGCTCGAATAGAAAAGGCGCAGCGCGTCGCAGACGAAAGCGAAGCCTTGTATAACGAGCTTCACTCTTCGATATCCGCCGAGGACTACCTGCTTTTACTATCTCTACCTCCGCGAAAGCCTGACTTCAATTGGGTGACAAACGATTTCTATCCCGGTCGCTCACACATCGAAATCGAGAAGACCTACCGTCAGTGGGTAACGATGGCGGAGATATTTGTTGCCAAACTTATCAATCCTAACAACCCTAAAAACTCCAGAAGCTATATAGACAACCAGATCCAGCATATCAAATTCTTATTTGACTACATCTTTTTTTACCTACCTATGTGGAAAGAGCTGCATCCTACTTCCACACTTCGGCTGCCAGAAACCATCATTGACTTCGAGCGAGTGGTATTTTGGTGCGACGATCTAATTGACCATGAAACCGTACAATCGATTTATCGAGATCATGACATTTCTGGCAACCTTGAGATGCCACTGACCGGATTGAAACTTCGCACGTTGATGTTCACGGAGAAATCTACTAAACCCTTTGTTAATTCAGTGCATCTCTTCTTTGAGCTAGTAAGAACCTATGGCGCACCTCATGGGTTTGTAGATGGTGGGTATGCCAATCCCGTCAACCGCTCCATGGATTCGACTGGAAGTGGCGGACGATCGAAGTCTGACAAGAAGCCATTCCCTCGGGACATTTCAATTATCGCAAAAGCCTACATGAGCGCGCTTGACGCCATTGGCATCAACATCAGAAACTCCATATTAGATGGTCGCATTGCTCCTGAAACAATTGCAGAAATCAAATCAAGCGATTGGATTGATCTCACGAAAATCCACCTCGGCACCACGGTAACTTTACGCAGTTCCAAGCGTCCACTGGAGACCTATCAGATACCCATTACAATCATACCCAACATCTACAACTGGTGGTATGGCGATTACCACTCAACCAACGCAGCCACCATTGTTACGGCATACTTGCCCTGGCTTTCAACACTCAGGATGCTGGCTATCGGACTATTTGGAGGCCAAAGAATACAAAATGGCCAATGGTTGGATCTCAGAACGTTCGACAATTTTTATCACGAAAAATACGTTGACGCTTTCAATCTCTGCACGCTGCATGTCAACACAGACAAATCTGGGAAATCGAGGGATGTTGTGATCGATGGCGATGTCATGAAGAGTCTCATCGATGAGCGATATTTTCAAACGGAGGTTTACACCAGAGCTCCTGGCCTTGTTTATTACGAGAATGACCCGAGGGATCCTAACAAATACGGCATGATTTGCCCATTGTTTAGAAGTCCTTGGGGAGACCACGACCTCCCTTTTTCGGACGGGACATACTCTGACGAATGGATACATTTTTGCAGGGGCTTGGAGCAGGTATATAACTCCATTGTAAGTCCCGACTCGCATCACAGCTTCATAACCATAAGCGCTTCTGGCAACGAACTGGCGGTGCATGTCCCACACTCTCTTCGGGTGGCGTGGATTTCTCACATGCGATTGTACGGGCACCTCGATGTCACCTATACCGCTCAGCAAGCTGGTCACAAAATAAATGATCAGATTGCTGTGACAACCGACTACTATACAGTGGTTACTCCCGAAGATATGTTAGAGAACATAGGCCGTGCTAATAGCATCGTCACAGACAGTGCCTATGAAGCGCTGATGGGCAAGATTAATCAGCCGAGCTCGCCGGGCAGCGCCATTGTTAAAGGGTGGCACGAAAACAAGGCGCAGCTCGTCAAAGATCAAAAATTCAGAAGCCAGCAATTTTATCTCATCGATAGCCAAGAATCAGGCACAGATTTGATAGCCACAACCAAAGCCCTGCCGGGATTTTACACTCATTGTATCTGCATGCGTGATGGCGACTGCCCCAAGAAACTTGTGGAGTTCACAGGACGTTCGAGAGTTTGTAGCCTTTGCGATGCAGCAGTATGGGGCATCGATCATTTGCCAGGCATGAATGTAAAGATGCGACAGGCTCAAATCAACAGTCTTCAACTCGTGGATAAAATCAGTCAGCTGGCTGACGCAGCCATTTCACAAGCTGAGATGGAGCCATACCATCACGAACTGACAATCGCTCGCTACGAGATCGCATCATATAAACATTTGGCCGATCACCTTAATGAAGTATTGGATTCGGACAATAAAAATCCAGGGTATATTTCCCGCTACCGTGACCTCGTTGGTGCTAAGCGACATGCTGTAGACATGTCAAACCCTCTCCACCGGGTTATTGCGGGAATTATTGATTCTGAAGCCTATCCGCACTTAACTTCGGCCAATTACCCCTACATGGTTGAGCGGCTAGCCAAGAACCCAGACCTTCTAAAATTAGAACTAAGCGATCCTACGTCGAAGCAGCTTATCGCCTGCCAGATAGCCACCATCCTCAGAAGCTCAGACTTCACTTTTGAAGAGGTGATTACGCTTGTTTCAAATCCTTACCTGGCCCTGGAGCGTGAAAAAATTGAATAATCATCGTTCTGACCAGCTGACGCTTCAGGATAAAAATAAGCATGATTGGAAGCAGGAGCAACTCAATAGAACTTTGGCAAAGACCAAAGCTACTTTAGAGTCATTGATCAAAAAAAATGTGCCGCCCTACAAAAATTTTTCAAACTTGGCCAGGGATGTGGCTCTCATTGTTGGCGTGGATCCTTCACTTTATAGAAAATCAAATACACCTCAAAAGAGACTTTTTGATAGCTATGCTGTGAAACTCTGCACAAAGATCCCCCGAGTACTTGCAGAATCCTTGATTCCAGAAGAAACGCTTCAAATCAAACTTAGCGAAGCGAAACATAGGATTCTGGTTCTGGAAAATATATTGAGCGATCTATCAAAAAAATCGAAACCAAAAATACCCATGATTAAAACTGACAGTTTCCTGCACGCTTTCGAAACGACCTGCAAGCTAATCGAAATCATATTGAAAGAAGATCAGTTCCTATATTTTGAAAAAGGTCGCTTGATGACCCGCGCAACGATGACAGCAGTTCCCGCATCACTCTCTGATGCAAAAACTTGCAAACCCTTCTTGGACTGGCGCCATGCAAAAAACACTAATCTTGGATCGCTTAGCACAGCTGAACTTGAAGAATCGCTTCGCTCTTCGACTGAAAGAGGAAATGGCAAAACTGATTGAGGTAGACGCCTTTATGCCCATGAGGAAAGGCAGCATTGATCTTACATGGTTGGCAGCCAGGATTGGCGCCACTCGACAAATATTTTATGCCCGCCGAGGCAACCCCGAAGTGCATATACTCCTAGCGATGCTGAATGAATTCCTGGAAAGCTCGATCGCCACTCTTCCCGGAGGCGCGCCTCTAAATATTGAAAATTCCAGATTGCAAACCGAATTGACCCTGATCAAGCAGGAAAATTCGACGCTGAAGCAACAACTTCGATCGGCGCGTCATGTGCTAAACATGATCCACGCAGGCGGCATCGTACTGAGCGATCGCCCATGAAGAAGTACCTCATCAAGCGGCTAATCCATCGGCTAGATGGCATCAGCCAAATCACCTGCGTCCACTCAGGGAACGGTAGAATCGCCTCATTGCGCTTTCGCACTGATGCATTCGATTTTCCGCTGCTTGCCGGGCGCATGTACATGCTGCGAACCGCTGCACGTAGCCATGGAGTCAACCTGATAGCTGCTCTGGAATGTGGCCTAGACATCTCGGCCTGGGTCACGCTCATTGAACACAACTTTTTCCTCGCCGATATTCAGCTCAAACCTGCTGCAAAACGACTGCTCAACTCCCTGGACGCAGCTCAACGCGAGAGGCTTCTAGCCAGTCTCGTCCAGAATGACCTGAAACCCTGGCAAGGAGTACTCCCAGCGCCGCAATGCACTCTGCTAGGGGTAGCGTTCCAAGAGTCTCAGCAACGGTTCCAGCACGTTAAAGGACTCATGGCCTGGGGGCTTCCTCAAACGCGCGCAGAAGCCTGCTATGACACGTTTGGTTCCGATGCATGCGCCGTTCCGCTTGCCAGGCTCAAGGCCCTCTTGTCGTTCGGCACATCGCAGTTGATTCAATCAGTCCTGTCCTCACAAACGAGTTTGGACGCCAGCCAACGTGCGGCGCTTGAGCTACTGACCTGGTTCAGAGATCAAGGCTCGAAGGGACGCACGATCTTTCACAAGACGGAGCTGCCCAAGTCCTCCGGAAAGGCCCTCGAACTCTGCACCGACCGGGGCTGGACAATTGTTGATGGGGAGTACTGCCAACTCAAATCCCACGCTATGCTTCAGGTCGCCGTGCGCAGACAGCTCGAACGCCTATCGAGCAGTTTTTTCCCCATCTATACGCCTCAGGAAGTCCAGTATAGTTATTCCAGATACAGCCAAGTCATCGCATCCTATGACCATCATAATTACCAAGACGAAATCATCGTAGCCATCAACTCAAGGCTGTCGGTGATCAGTGCCCGTGCTCTACCAAGCGTTTGTGAGTTCACGAGCCAGCTGTCCGGCACCCTGCAGATCTTGTACGCGCCGGCTCCTCAGCTCGTCGTGTATTCGAGCTCCATGCTGCCTATCTATGATGCCTGTACTGAGAACGTTGCAGTTCCTTTCCACCAACTCCCACCTGACCTCGCTGAGTACGGCACCGTCATCATCACCGACTGCCATCTACTGACGCTCAGTGACTTCTTGGTGGCCCTCCAGGGAGTCCCTGCCTCCACGCGGGTGGTGCTATTCGATGCCCGGCCAGCTATGGCTGAGCAACCAGCACATTTCCTGGACGTTCTCAAAGCCTACTACCCCACCATCGCCCTGCACGCGGCGAGTCACCCCGTATCAGCGATCCCAGCGCCGAACCTTGAGCTCAACGGCGAAGACCAGGTGTTCAATGTCCACTGGGCCGAGCAATGGCACCAAGCGTCAAAGGGTGAAATTTTTGTCAGTGACTCTCCCTCGCTGATCGCAACGATCAATCAGCGTCTGGGTCGAGTGCGAGCACCGGTAGTCCTTCAAACCCAGGAGACAAGTTTCAGAAAGCATGATCTGATCAGAGTGCGGCCAGCCCATGCCAACAAGTGGGATCCTTTCATCTGCCGGATTCATTCCGTCAGAGGAAAGGGGCTGTTTGTGGAAGCGGAAGGCAGGTACTCCACCTTGTCACCTGAGTTCGTTGACGAGGCGAATGTGTCACTTGGCTTCGCCATGTCTCCAGAGGCAGCCGTACAGGCAGGTGCACGATCGGTCGTCCTGATCGCAGCGAAGGCATCGAGGCATGCTTGGATTGATTATCTCAAAGCCTATCGAATTGAGGTCAAGCAGGTGTATGTGCATGATCAACCTATGACGGCGAAGACAATACCGATCTTTCACCAACGGCTGACCCCACTGGTTGAGTAGGGCCTTGAGCCCCCTCGCGGGCTTGTCCTGTGGGTCATCCAAAAATCCAGTACTAGCCCTGCCGAAATCTTTACTACATTCAACGCCAGGACACAGCGTTGATATGATAGTCACCCTCGAATAGTCTTCCGCGAAGGTCTGAACTCTAACGGCTTTGCTCAAGGAAGCGCGTCATGCCCATTGATCTATTCACACATCAGGTCGATGCCGAGACCCAGCATGCGATTTTTCAAATGATGAACGAGGCGCCCTACGGGCCCGAGCGCGCAGTTTTGGCTAAATGGGCCGAGGGCTTCGAAGATCGTGACGGTAAGTTTGTCAGAGAGCTGCAAACGACTTTCGAGTCCTCATTCTGGGAGCTCTACCTGTTTGCTGCGCTCAAGGAATTGGGTCTACCAATCAACCTTCGTCATCATGCCCCTGACTTCGTGGTGGAGGGGGGCGTGCCATTCTGCCTGGAAGCGACGATTGCAAGACCGCCGGTTGGCGGAGAACCTGCATTTGGCTTTCCCATGGCCGCACCTCCTAAGGACTTCACCGATTTCAACATCGAATCAACCCTGCGGATTTGCAACAGTTTCGATGCCAAGATTAAGAAGTACCGCAAAAGCTACCTCAACCATGCGCACGTTGAAGGCAAACCCTTCGTAATTGGCATCGCATCGTTCGACAGGCCGCACTCACATTTCGCATCTGGGCGCCCAATCCTTGCAGCATTGTATGGGCTTTACCACGACGAGGCGGCGACCAAACCGGGGGACACCCACGTCGTATCGTACAACGTCACTGCAGCGCCTAAAAATGCCAATACCAACATTGAGGTCGGACTGTTTTGTGACGACTCACATGCGGAAGTATCAGCGGTTGTTTATAGCTGCCTCGCCACTTGGGGGAAGCTGAGGGCTCTGGCTGATAGTCCTGAGGCACCGTCCGTGTACACCACCTTGCACCCTAATCAAGGGAGCCTGATTCCAGTGGTGCGGAATACCTGGAAACGAGACTACACAGAGCACCTCATGGACGGACTCTATGTGCTTCACAATCCGTTTGCTCGGCATCCCCTGCCTCCTGGACTGCTCAGCCATCCCCGGCTATGCGAGGTAAGGGTCGCTGATGATGGGGAGCTCATCTTGGATGCCCCGGATGATTTTCTGCTCTTAAGGATGCTGCAAAGCATCAAGATCACTTGAGGGCCGACCAGCCACATACGGCTGGTCGCTTCGAATGTGTGCCCTTCTGACCCACTGTATCCTGCCAAACCAGATGAAGCGGGCCTCAACCGCAGTTGTTAAAGGCAATCCAGATGTCCGTCAGATTCATACTTTTCGACGCGTTCGGCACCTTACTTCGAATCCCGCAGGGCAGACACCCCTATCGCATGATTTTGAAAGATGGCATCCGACAAGGGCGTCTCCCGCAGCCGAACAATCTGCACCAGGTCATGACCCGCAGCCTGAGCCTGGCGGAAGCGGCTGAGCTTTTCGAAATCAGCGTACGACCCGATCTCATGGTCGAAATTCAAGGCGCACTGGACGCTGATCTAGATAGCATCGAACCGTTTGATGATGGAATGCGAGCAGTGGAAATGCTGCAGGCCGAAGGCATCAAGATTGCCGTTGCCTCCAATCTCGCTGCACCATATGGAGAACCCGTACGCCGACTGTACAGCGCAGTCGTGAGATTGCGAGCAACTCCCTTCCATGAACACTCCTGTGCCACATGAAAAACTGGATCTTGGACATCACGAAAATGCCATCAGCAATGGCAATACTCCCCTATACAACACGATGAGAGCTCTCCGGCGGCCTGAACACCCGCATGAATTCAGCGCCTTGAGATTGCCGGCCATCCCGTGAGAGGCCCGGAAACTCTGCTCACCTCACCTTTGGAAGCGAACAGCCATTTTTTCCAATTGCCCCGATGGCCACTTTAGCGACGACGCAGTCACCGACAGCTAAATTAACTAAATATTGGTAATCCCACAATCTTAGTTACGAAAACTCAGTTATCAATTTAAGGCAAAATCAATGTTATACCCGCAACCAATACACCAGCTCTAAATAATAGCTTGACACTACCGCCGCCATCATCTTTAGTTAGCAAGTCGCTCAGAACTCAACGTGATCACCATGACCTATATCCACTGCAAATTGTATGCCCGTGAGGAAATAACAAGAAATGTCGGCAGTTTGCAATCCAACGTAAAAACGCCATTCGTGGACTTAAACATTGCACAAGCATGAGCATGCTTATCAAAATTTACCAAATGATTGAGTACCACTTACACGTTAAACCCGGTCACTTAATTTAATGCGAAGCACAATAGGAGAATATTAGCATGCCCGAATCACCGTATATTACTCACCGCGACATCTTTCTAACAGGAATGTATGGTACTGCTTACCTCCTGCAGGACTTTATCCTATACCAGTACAATCCAAGCAAGTTCTTCTCCGACACAGACCAACGTTGTGGCGGATTCGACCGCCGTCATCAACAAATCTATGAAGACCTTAAAGCTTGGTTCTCTGACCACGGTGCTGCTTCGCCAGGGTTTAGGCAGATCGCTGAACACCTTCAATCACAAAGAATAGCCCGGGCCCAGTCCGTTTTTGAAGAGCTTTGTCGGCTGCGAGAGATGTTTCCCGCTGACTATCCCAGCGAGCCCGGAGCGAACCCGTCGGAGGAGCATGGAAATGCGCTGCGGAACCATGAGTGGTACCACGAACAAAACGTGTCCAAAGGCTACATCTCAAGATGAACTCTGCAGCCAGGCCGACCCGGTTCTTACCTGCTGCCGAAGTCGATTCATGGCTGCCAAACCGAGAGAACTTCTTAAACAAGCCATTCTGAATTCGACCAGGGACTTTGATACGTATGCTGAAACAAGACCAGATCCTCGCCTGCGGTATGACAATGCTGAATCCAACCCAGTGCGAATTATCGCTGAGGGAGGCCTTCCCTGATCAAATCGAACGGCAGCAGCGTGTGATGCTTGCATTGAATTTTTACGACGCGTACCTCGCCATTATCGACGCGCCCATTGATAATGCACTCAATCCCATGACAATGGTGGGATTCAAAGGGTTCCTAGCAACTGAGCTCGAAATGTCTAAGGCGGAGTTAACTGCCACGGTTTGGGCCGTTAGTGACCTGCTGGCGCTGTATGGTCTGATCAGAGAGGGCGATGTTCAATTTGCCCTGAGCCAAGATGAGGCTTTCGATCGATGCACCTACCAAGGGCTGAACCGCTTACAGGATAGAATTTCCTACTACGCCAGTTGGTTTGCTATCCAGAGTGGACAAGGCGTCTACGTCGATTTCACGATTCTGGATCCCCATCTGAGCCGCTCATCGCAGCAGTTCCTTCGTAATCACCTTGGTATGTACATGATCGATAAGGATGCCGATCGGGCAGAGATGGACGCCAGGTTCATTACCAGCATTATTCAAGGGTACGTTACGAGATGGCCACATCGTGATCTGAGCCGGGCGCTCTCCGTGAAGGAGACCCGTTCATTCATTGCTGAGATCAATGCTGAGTCGGACAATCAGATGGCCCGCGCAGGCTTTACGGCCCGAGACGCCCGCATAAATCGTGGGTATCTGGCAAATGTCATTCAGGGTTTTTTCATACCTGCGGACATTTTTACTACAGCAGTGTTGTGACGACGCCCTACCCTACATCCATTCATCCCTTACATCTTGTCAGCCCGGGTCGCTCAGGAGTAAAGACCGTGAGTACGGAACGTCGTCACATGCCGCTCGACGGAGGATCCCGGCCTCTCCACTGGCGGCATATGATAAAAACTGCTCGCCAAAGGTGCGAACCAGGTACTCACCGCAGTCCAAACCCATCTACTTCAGCTCCGCAACCAGCTCCTCCCGCCCATGCAAGCTAGAAACGCCCAGGAGTATATTCATGACCTGCTCCGACCACCCAGAAGCTTTCATGCCTTTGCGCTGATAAAACGCCCCCCAGCCGCTCATCATTAGATCACAAGCCGTCGCGCGACCGTCGAGAGTGGGAGCGACGCAGTACCTTCTTCAGCGCGCTGGATCTGAAGCTTGAGACCATCCAGGAGTCCCGCCAGTCCAATCCATCAGGCATTGAACTGACTATTACCATGGCTAAGCGATTCATGGCCCGACCAAAACATCGCATTCAGCTTGACGATCTGGTTACGACCCAAGACAGGCTCGACGCCATAGAGTTTGAGCGTGAATATTGCTCAGGTTTGCGGTGCAGTCCGAGCACCTCGTGACGCCGGGCAACCAGTTGCTGGCAGAGCCGAATTCCCGTTTCACCCGTGGCGCCGATCACAAAAACTTTCGCCATCATGCCCTCTGGAATTTATTTCCCCCTCCCGCATTATCCTAAACAGCAGACCCGCACACTGGCGTCCGGTAGTGGAAAAAGATGGAGCATCGCAGCCGCAGAGGCCGGCAGGTGAACGTTTGAGGAATGGTTTGATCCCAACGCACCTGTGAAATCTGCAGGCTGAAAATTCCGGAATCTGGTAAGCCCAATTCCGGTTTTTTCGTTTCACGACTTTCGAAACGCTGCAGCGCTACTCGGATAACCAAGCCGAAAGAACGCTTCTCGGGTAAAAGCCCACTATTGATGCTTACCAGCACCGTTGGAACTCGCCAGGTTGAAGAGATGCTGTTCCAGCTAGCTGAGGGGTTTTCTTTTTGAGGGGGCAAGCGCACTTGATCTGCTGGTCGTGGCTGATTCAGAAGAGACTGATCTCACTGAAAAGCACGGGCAGTTTTGGCGGATTCGTTGAATCCAGCGCGATACGCCAATATCCAACATCACGCCAAGCGCCATGCTTGAATCCTACTTCTGGATACGTACCAATGTGAGCGAAGCCAAGTGCTTCGTGTAGTCCCACGCTGCCATCATTGGGCAGAGCGATCCCGGCATAGGCTGCGTGAAAACCTTGCTTCTTCAATGTTGGCAGCAACACGTCATACAGTGCCCGACCGACGCCACTACGGTGCGCTTCTGGCGATATATAAACGGTGACGTCGACCGACCAGCGATAGGCCTCACGAGCCCGGTGCTGACTGGCATATGCATAGCCGATGACCTGGCCGTCTCGCACCGCAACCAGGTACGGGTAAGTTAGCAGAGTCGACTCAATCCGCATGGCCATCTCTTCGACTGAAGGCGGCTCAAGCTCGAACGAAATCGTAGTGCTCTCAACCATTGGTGCGTAGATTGCCTGGATGGCTTGAGCGTCCGAAACCTGCGCAATCCTTACTGTCGTCTTGCTCATCCTCTATCCCCTTGGTGGCTCAAATCGATCTTTGATTGACTCGTTTCGAGAGCGACTCGGCGCTTTCCTTTCGCTCCGAGTAGCGATCTACCAGATACGTTTCCCGGCCCCGAACCATCAGCGTGAACTTCATTAGTTCCTCCATCACGTCGACCACACGGTCGTAGTAGGCAGATGGCTTCATACGGCCTGCGTCGTCGAACTCCAGGAAGGCCTTGGGTACTGACGACTGGTTTGGGATGGTGATCATCCGCATCCAGCGCCCGAGAATTCGCAGCTGATTTACCGTGTTGAACGACTGTGATCCACCGCAGACCTGCATGACGGCCAGGGTCTTGCCCTGGCTGGGCCGGACAGCCCCCATCGTGAGCGGAATCCAATCGATTTGGGCTTTGAATACAGCAGACATCGCGCCGTGACGCTCCGGCGAACACCAAACCTGTCCCTCTGACCACAGAACCAGATCCCGCAGCTCTTTAACCTTTGGATGGTCTTCCGGAGCGTCATCAGGGAGAGGCAAGCCCGAGGGATCAAAAATAACTGCCTCGGCTCCCATTAGGGTCAGGATGCGCGCGGCCTCTTGGGTCAGTAGCCTGCTGAAAGAGCGCTCACGGGTTGAGCCATACAGCAACAAGATGCGCGGCTTGTGAGTCGGTTGCTCGTTGCCTTGCAGACGATCCAGTGTGGCGACGTCAATCAGCGCCTGATCCAGATTAGGTAGATCCGGACTGCTCTCCGACGAAAATTCGTCCATCACAGCTCACCTATACGATCTAGCTCGCGCTTCAGTTCCTGCGGTGTAAGCGTCGAATGATCCAAGCTGAAGAATGCCTCGAAACGCTTTTTAATCTGGACGACGGTTGCGTCAAATGCGGCCTGGATTTCGCTGTCTGTTCCTTCCACATCGGAAGGATCGGCAAGCCCCCAGTGGCTTTTGACAGCAGGCCCAAAATAGACCGGGCATGTTTCGCCTCCAGCCTTGTCACACACGGTTATCACAACATTCGGTGGTGAGTCCGAAAAGACCTCTGAGCCTTTGCTGTAAAGCCCCGAGGTATCGATACCCAGCGCTTGCAGCGTACTCACGGCGCGTAAATTCAGTTTCCCGCTAGGGAAGCTGCCAGAACTGACGGCAGTAAAGCCGCTCGGGGCCAGATGGTTGAACAACCCCTCCGAGAGAACGCTCCGGCAGCTGTTTGCCGTACACATAAATAACACTTTCATGGGTTTCTCCTAGACAGGGATGCTCAGCCGCAACGCCAGTGCCACTAGCGTTACCAGCAAGATAGGAAGAGTGAGGATGCTGCCGACTTTGAAGTAGTAGCCCCAGGTGATGCGGATGTTTTTCTGTGCCAGAACATGCAGCCA
>Ga0308167_1002342_pt1 | contig 17861 bp, 11 predicted proteins | sample PhyCR1_2_FD_202138 | JGI IMG/M metagenome (GOLD analysis project Ga0308167, IMG submission 202138) | Phyllosphere microbial communities from UC Gill Tract Community Farm, Albany, California, United States - DLSLRC.R1 | ecosystem: Host-associated > Plants > Phyllosphere > Unclassified | place... | reverse complement strand
GAAGAAGGTGCGGCGGATGGCTTCAATATTCTGGTCCCGCACCTGCCGGGCGGGCTGGAGGATTTTGCCCGCCTGGTCATTCCCGAGTTACAGCGGCGTGGCTTGTTTCGGCGCGAATACACCGGCACCACACTGCGCGAAAACCTAGGCCTGACGCGCCCGGCCAACCGTTACAAGGCGGCTCGATCATGAAGAACACGGCCCGCGCGCCGAGCAAAGGTGGCCTGAGCGGTTACTGTTTTGTCGCCAACACGAACCGGTGCACGAGCCCACCAAACACGCCACCGAGCAAAGGCACCACCCAGAACACCCACAACTGAGCCATCGCCCAATCGCCTTGAAACAGTGCTACGCCCGTACTGCGCGCCGGGTTAACCGACGTGTTGCTCACCGGAATACTGATCAGGTGAATCAAGACCAGCGCAAAACCGATGGCCAGCGGCGCAAAACCGGCCGGCGCCTTTTTGTCGGTAACGCCCAGGATGATCAACAGGAAAAACGCCGTGAGTACAAACTCGGTGACCACCACTGACACAAACGAGAAGCCACCTGGAGAGTGCTCACCATAACCATTAGTGGCAAACCCGGCCGACACATCAAACCCGGCCTTGCCGCTGGCGATCAGGTACAAGACCCCTGCAGCCGCAATCGCGCCCAAAACCTGCGTGAGGATATAGGGCACCACGTCCTTGCCATCAATACGCCCAGCGGCGAGCAAACCCAAGGTGACCGCCGGATTGAAATGCCCGCCGGAAATATGGCCGACGGCGTAGGCCATGGTTAATACGGTTAAGCCAAATGCCAAGGCCACGCCTACAAAGCCGATGCCCAGCTCAGGGAAGGCGGCAGCCAGAACGGCACTGCCGCAACCACCCAGGACCAGCCAGAATGTGCCGAAGAACTCGGCGGCTAGACGTTTTGTCATCAGGGAACTCCTTGAAGTCAGGTCAAAGAGTTGGAGCGTAACAACCGGGCATGGGTGTTGGATGTGGGAAATTTCCTTGGCGCATTTTACTCAGGAAATGTGTGATTCAGCTCGTTGGCGAGTCGGACCTGGTTCTGCGTGAGGGCATAGCTTCCTGCTGGAGAAGGCTAACGCTAAAAGCCTAGCGCCAGATGCACAAAGCCCGGCGTTCGGCCGGGCTTTTAAGGGTTACTCAAAACTTGGCGTCACACGTTTGATTCCTGACAGAGTCACCACCGGAGAGTGAGCCTTTGATTTTTGCCGCGCGCGCAACCACCTCACGCTGGGAAGCGCTTGCCTTGTGAAGCACCTCCCGGAAAACCTCACGCTTGGTGTCATATGAGGCCTTATTGAAGAAATCCGCCAGTAGGCTGGAGTCTTCGATGTTGGTTTTACGCATGACGATCTGCCTCAGCCAGTAGCTCAATGAGCTGCTGGCAATCATATGCCAGTTTGCACCGGCCTCGATAGTTCAGCGATCAAGCTCTGTAAATGCGAGCATGCTCTGAACTTTAGGGGAACACTTGCCACCCCATAACAAAAAAGACCAGAATTAAGACCTATATAGGAGTCCTATCTATGCAAAATATTCTGGCTGACGTGGCGGTGAGCGTTTCCGAACTCAAGAAAAACCCATCATCCGTCTTGAGCGGCGCCAATGGCCAGCCCGTGGCGGTACTGAACCACAACCGCGTTATGGGCTACATGGTTCCGGCAAATGTCTACGAAGCGATGGTAGAGCGCTTGGACGAGCTGGAACTGATTCACTTGGTCAAGGCTCGGCTCGACGCCAACGAAACACCCGTTCGAGTATCTCTCGACGATCTGATTGGCGAGGCGGAGGCAGATATAGCCAATGGGCGCTGATTACGAGGTTGAATGGGATCCGAAGGCGCTCAAAGAACTGCGAAAACTCGACGGCACGCTACGTCTCCAGTTTCTGAAAAAGCTTCAGGAGCGGCAGGCCGGACCGCGAGTGCCAAGTGATGCGCTTCACGGTATGAAAGATTGTTACAAGATCAAATTGCGTGGCGCCGGCTATCGGCTTGTATACCGCGTTGAGGATGAGCGGATTGTCATCTTGGTTCTGGCCGTCGGAAAACGCGAACGCAGCTCAGTCTACGAGCAGGCAGCGAAACGGTAGATACATGCGAGGAGGACGGCTCGCTAGCGGGCTTTGTCTTCAAGCCAGGTTGCGCTGGAAACTTATTGGTAACCGATCTATCGCCTTTCGGTGCTCAAGGATCTTAATGACGGTGTACTCGGCCTTGAACTGCTCACCGGCCAAGGATTGAACCCTGCGCAGTTTCACCTTCAAAATTTTGCCTTTTTTGAGCTAGTAAAGAAGGTGTGAATGAGAGCGGCGGACAACCGAGGAGAACCGCAAGGCTTTTTTGGGCCACAAGAACGGCAGCATCACCAGCCACTATTCTACGCCGGAGCTGCAGCATCTGATTGAGGCTGCGAACAAAGTGTCAGCATCTGACTCTCGCGGGCCACCGCTGACCCTCTTGAGGAGGAAGTCGGGATGATTCCCCGCAAAAGTCCCTACGCATGAAAAAGCCGAACGGGTTAGAGTTCGGCTAAGTCATTGAAAAATATGGTCAGGACGGAGTGATTCGAACACTCGCCCCCTAGCACCCCATGCTTGGGGTTTAAAACCAATAAGTTATTGATATTGAAAGACAAATACCTAATGTGAGGATGACAAATAACGGCATTCATTGTGGTTATGCAAACGGTAAACCGTAGCCTTTAGCGTAGGTTTTGCGCAAGCAAGGTCGGGGCCATCCCGCCTCGCCCCGGCGCGCTGACGACCTAACACAAACAGTCGACCTGCAGAGATAGACCTTCGAAGCTATCGCCGTAGTGCAGACTGAGGTTGTTATTATCGGGATGACGGAGTGGGTAGCAGTTGGTGGTATCGGTTTTGTTGAACATGGTTATGACCTCTCAGTAGTTAAGTTTCATAACCTGTACCTGCTGTGTATTTTTTAACCATTACCTCTTACAGGCCTAGTCACTCTGGGATGGGTACCTGGTGCTTTAATCCATGCGTGTTGAACGAGTAACTTATCTCAGTGGCGGGTTGGAGATAGTGACTGTGGTGGCAGATACCGATAGGTTGAGTTGGGAGTGATGATGCTGCTGACCAGTTGGATAGGAACCCTTCGGAGGGAATATGTAAGGGCTTCTAAAAGCATACTACCCGCACCGCAAATGACTGACCCGGCTAACTCGTTAAAATCCGTCCCGACACCAAGCCAGAACAGCAATTTTTGCGGGATCCGGATTCCGGAATTAAATCAGACGAGGTCTAGCAACCCCTAGCCCAGCACAAGATCATAGGAAGCACAAACCGTAGCTGTATGCACTGCTAAATCTGAAGTGCTCCGTTAGAAACTAGCTGAAGTAAATGAATCACCTCTACGGAAAAAACGTGTCATCCCAACTGCACTACATAATATCAAGCGCCGTCGATAGGTGTCGGATCGAACGCGTAGACCACGCTGCCCCTTCCAACCGCTCGAAATGTCCTCTCCCCTTTGGCCGAGAAAGGGTTTGCAAGCAGCATCCCAGTCATTCGCATCGGATCGTCGACATTGGCTAAATACAGGATTCGGTAGCGATGCTCTCGATCAGCTCGACAGCGTTGTGCTGTGAATATCTCAGTGGGGCCCATTTCGAATCGCTGTGGGTTACCGGTACTAGCTTTTACCTCGTAGTAGTAGGTTCGACTCTTCGTTGCGACGATGAAGTCGTAGCCCAGTATGTCTGAGCCCCCGCTTGTGTTCAGTACTGCATCACGATAACAGGACACCCAATTACTTTCGTCGACTGACTCGAGATTGTGTAGGCGGCGTAACCATTCGCGAGCCCAAAGCTCGCCCATCAGACCGACTGCCAACTTCTGTTCGTCCGACATACTGGTCTCAGGCAACTTCGGTGTTCCGCGAGAACTACCTCCACCAGGGCCTCCACTCCACGAGTTGGGCCCCATTGACTGTAGCGCCGTCTCTTTCAACGAGATGGAGTTCAGAGCGGGCGCTTTAGCAAAAGCCTCACCGACGGCAGCCGCAATGTCCGCGTACCTATCCGAAAGCGCGGACATGATGATCCCGGCAAACTTCACCTGCACTCGGCTACGATGGCGCTCGGCTTGTTCCGTTCTCGCACGTTCCTCACTACGGGCAAGGCTCTCTCCAGACAACCCCCATGACGCGAAATCGGTGCTTGGCGTGTGGCCGACGGGCCAAATCCCGTCAACCGTTAAACGGTCAGAAATCTGATCGTCATCAAGTACACGAAAATCCAACCAGCCACCGCTTCGTGCACGCGCCATAAAGGCATCGTGCGATGCTTCTGGGTTACCCCATACCTTACGAAATTCAACATTAATAGCTTCGCCGGGAGCACGGCTCCACGCGGAAAGGATTGGCAAGAATTTTCCCCAAAAATCGCGAAGCTTGGCACCGTTGATTGACCTGCATTCAGTAAGGGTGTGTTCCAGCGGCATCTCCGGGGCTTCAGCTGAAAAGCTTTCTTCGATCCACTTATCGATGTGGGCATCCATCACAAGCTCAGGCAGCTCGTCATATGTAGTGAACCAGCTTGGATCAGGTGATGCGGTTAGTGTGCTATCCCTAGCGGATACATACGGGTTGAGCGGCTCTCGCCTATCGAACATCCCGGAGGCACGTAAACGCAGCCGGTCTGCTACCTCGGGCTGACGCTGACGCAAATGACGCGTCCAAGCATCCTGGTGCATTCGCTCATTGCTCACGGGTTTGTAGCGATCACCTAAACCTGAGATGGCGGCATTGAGCCGGGCGATAGGTAGAGAAAATTCCGCCTTTAAATCAGATAGATCAACGAGATGTATCATGCGTTCTTCGAGATCAACCAGTGAAGTCTCGAGAGCGAGAGCCAAGCTCTCGAATGCAGCACGTAGCTCCTCGTCACGAGGCTGGTCCTGTATGGAGAGTTCCTGCAAGCGCGCAGTGGTCTCGAATGCACCAATGCAGATGGATAGGGGGATAGCGAGATCAAGTATCCCGATCAGGTCTCCACTCGCGAGGCAGCGTGTTTGACGAATGGCCTCAGGCTCGACGCCCAGAGCGGCGGCCATGATCTGGTCACTAGGTATTTCTTCGAACTGGACGCGAGCAGCTGTGAGCCGCAACAAGGCTGCCTCGAGCCCGTGAGCCAGCTCACGCGCGCCAAGAGCCACCGCGAGTTGCCCCGAAGCTCCTGCAAGATCCTCAAGAGTCAAAAATCCGTGCTCGACCTGAATGATCAATACCGGGCCAGCGGTTCGATGGAGTGCGAGTGAGCCACGCTGCGTTCGAGGCAGGGCAACTCTCATATCGCCATGCGCGATCTGAACCTTTCTCCCACTGACCACGGCCAACGCCCTCGCAGAGTGCCGAACCCTTCCGAGCATATTTTGCGTTGCTTGCACGAATGCGCTGCTCTTGTGCGCTGCCACGTTGACAAGGAACTCGATGATCCATGGCCCAACAATGCCGCTCAGCAGGCGGCTTGGCATTCCGTCATCGAACTTTATGTCGTCAACATAAACCTCGGCCGGCTCATCAGAAATGCGACGGAATTTACCCGGCGCGCAGGCGTTGACCCACTCCCACGCAACCGCCGTATCTCCGTGCACAAAATCGAAGACAGGTTCGCCGACGTCGAAAAGCAGCTGTTTCTTTAGTCCATCTCTCTCATCATCGAAGTAAGCTTGAACGATGCCTTCCGTTGCGTCGGAAACAACCTTAATTTCTCTCCCCACGAGAACTGGTACGCACGGGCTGGGCTTAGGCACCCCTTTCCTACATGCGATGGCCCACAGACGCTTAAACAACTCCTGGAATCGCCGGACATCGCGAATATCGGAGATACCTGCAGAAGCGGCTTCAGATAGAGCAAATAGAGCGCGTTCGGCATGCCGCTCATCATTGAACAGCCCTAACTGTGCGCGGCTCTGTAGCCACTCGAGCGTTGTAACGTTGATAGCGCCAGCCACTTGGTGCTGCACGAAGTCTACGAAACGTGGCGGCCGCTCCTCATCAGTATTGAAATACCAAGCTTCCGAAGGTTTGACAAACCGCAACTGACCACCCGGCCGCGTGACAGGTAGCCACTCGGCGCCAGTTAGGAAGGCCTGCAACGGTGTCGACAAGTTGTGTCGCTCAGCGGCTGCGCCAGAGTCTGCACGGACAGCGGGAAACCATAGGTGCTCGTCGTTAAGCGCTCGCATGGCCAGTGTGATCTGAACCGAATAGTCGCGACGCACCTCAATCGGAAATGACTCATAGTCTCCCTGTCCAGGGATGCGCCAAGACCGAAGCTCGGCACGATACTGGCGTGAAATAAACATGCGGGTGCAGTCCTTCGTAAGCTGCATTCGCCAGTACGAGCGCAACGCGTCGGTGAGTCCAGTCACTTCACGCGAGATAGCAATCGGCAGATAGGCGGAATTACCGGAGGGTTTTGATGTGACCTCTTCACCGCCGACGGGGCGCAGACAATCCATTACTCCAGCTGCAGTGAGAAATCGCACCCAATCAGCCTGGTCTCCATGGCGGACTGGCCATGTCGCATGCGCGGGGAGCAGACGTGCAAGTGATTGCGTCAAATCCTCAGAAACACTGGACGTGATTCGCAGCAGCGCTTGCAACTTCTTGCCATTCGACACCGCCCAGCCATCACCAAACATTGCTGCCTCGGCGTCGATCCAGCCGTCGACCGTCGGAACGAAGAATGCGGCTGAGCGTGTCTCCTTGTCAGACAGCGACCGGCCGCTACTCCACAAGCGAAAGGCCCATTCGAGCGCCTGTGCGCGGGTGCTGTCGGTACCTGACGTGCGAGTCACGCCAGCAAGAGTGCGTAGCACGTCACGAGTGTCGTATTCACGGGCCAGCTTGCCGGCAATAAGGAAGGTGCGGCCAGGGCGATAGCCACCATCGTCCTCCAGCCACGGCACGTCGCGGCTTAAGAGGGCGAACCCCTTACGCAGGGTCGCAGGCAGACTCTCCAATGGCAGTGACTGTTTGCTAACGTCATCGTCAACATCTGCGTCGACAGACAATACCGGAGCAAAATAGACGTCCGCTGCGCGCCGCCTGCGGCCAGAGGCGCCGCTAGATGGAGGCTCGCTACTGATAAGGTCGCCGCTCACGCTGAGCAAAAAGTACCTGCCGAAGAGTGTGGATGCATGACCAGCCAATGCGACAGATATCTCGTCGTAGAACGCTGCCCACTGCTCAGGCGCAACACTTTTCTCATGCATTTTTCCAGCAACTCTCTCCACCCAGCTCGCGACAACATCAGGAGGCGGTTTGAAGTCGGTAAAGCGAAGCTGCACGTACAGCCGGTCCAGCGCCGCTCGTTGTTTAAAGGTGAGAGAGTCGACCAGAATACGGCCACCACCAACCTCGCAGATGCTCTTAGGTGATAGGCACGCGTCGTGCGGAGCGGACCATGCATACGTTTCCTTAGGCGAAGCCCAAGTAATCGTGTCGTCTTGTCCGCGAACGGGGAGGAACTCGCGACTCAAGATACCTTGACCTTTGTCGCCCATTGCGAGCTTAAGTTGCTCCAGATACGGCTCTTCCCAACAGAGGAGACTGACGACTGCACTTGGGGCCTGTGGCCACTCGCTTTCAACCAAGAAACCTATCAACTGACAACTTAACCACGCGGCCGTTTGCATGAAGGTTTTATTGAGTTGAATAGAGGCGTCGACGGCCCGTCGATCCATCTTCGTGTAGAAGTTTGCGTTGATGTAACCGGCGAATGGAGCCTTACCCTCCACCCCAAGCGGAAGAAAGCAGTACAGTCTTCCTTCGTCCAAAGGTGCACCAAGCGGGACGGCAACGCTAATCCGGGCAGTCCCATCCCAAGCTTTCCAGCTTTCCGGGACCTCACCTTTTTCTAGACTCGATTCAAGTGCTTGCCTGAAAAGGCCGTCATCAATGTCCCAGTGGGCCGCCACGAACTTGTCGGTACCGAGCCGGAGTTGAGTCACCGAGATGGGCCTGTCGACCTTACAGCCCAGCGGCTCAAAACTCCAAGTCTTCACTACCGAACGATCCAATACGAAGGGTTCACCCTCTCCGAGATCAAGCGAAATACGCCCAACACGCTCGAGAAACAGGTGAAGCGGCGTAGTGAGACTTTTCAACGCTTCGAACTGCGCCCTCACAGCCTGAAGGGCGTCGGATGATTTCAGCGGCAAGCGAACGACAGTCGCGAAACCTGCCTCGGCAAATCGAGCCACGCTGGCACCAGGTTCGGTGGGAACAGGCAAGTGCCAACACGGAAGATTACGCGCCATCTCCTCAACGATGTCGCCCGACTCGTCACCAAGTAGGCTGCGCAAGTCGTCGGTGGTTGCGAAACGAAAACAGTAGCCATCAAACGTGCCGCTTCCACCTTCTCCCTGAACCGAGTAGATCTCGGGCCAATTACAAACCTGCAGGACACTTCTAAAGCCGAGCCCTTTGTTGCCAATGCCTGCGTTGACTGGCTTGCTGCTTAGGGCGATATTGGTGATAGCCTTTAGATTATTGTCGGCGAAACCGACACCACGGTTTGCAACGTAGAGACATCCGTTGCCTTCGGTAGCATCCAACACTACGACAATCTCGCCGTCGTTGCGTAACGGATCGTGGGCATCATGAGCATTCTGGATAAGCTCTACGAGGAAACGGTTGCCGTGATCGTCAGAGACGAACTGCGACATGTTTCGAACACTTTGATAGAGGCTCGGATCGCTACGCGCAGCCATGTAGTGCGAGATACGCTCACGCATAAGCCGCTCAACCGCACTTGTAGGTGACAGCTCCAGGTCTCTGGCTGGTGCTTCTGAAGTTGAAGTCATGTCACCTTTGCCCCCTTACGGACTTCCAGCTTCGCCACGTACCATCCACATTCGATTCATGTCATCTCCGTTGCGCCCAAAAGTCCTCGGGCTCAACCGGCCACTTCTGATTGCGGTAAATTCAAAGCGACCTCGCGAAAAGCAATCAGAGCTGCTTCTAAATGATCGATGATCTCCAGTTGAAGCACATCGGGGGGCGGCAGGTCATCCAAGTTGTCCAGGCTGTCATCTTTCAACCAAAAGATGTCGAGAGTGGCCTTGTCGCGCGCTATCAACTCTTCATAGCTGAAAAACTTGAAGCGTTCCGTAGCCTTGCGCTCGTTGCGGTTTTCCGGGTTATAGCAGGTGACAAAATCTTGCAGATCATCAGGCTTGAGCGTGCGCGTCTTTAGCGTGAAATGTTTGTTGGTACGCAGGTCGTAGAACCACACGCCCTTAGTGTGCACACGCCCGTCTTTGGGCGCGCTGTCAAAGAACACTACATTCGCTTTGACGCCCTGGGCATAAAAGATGCCCGTAGGTAGGCGTAGCACAGTGTGCACATCGCAGTTATCCAGCAACTTCTTACGAATCTTTTCGCCCGCGCCGCCTTCAAACAGCACATTGTCTGGCAACACCACGGCCGCTTTACCGTCCACCTTCAACATGCTGACGATGTGCTGCAGGAAGTTGAGTTGCTTATTCGATGTGGTTTCCCAGAAATCCTGCCTCTCGTAGGTCAGCGCCTCTTTGTCTTCCTCACCCTCTTCATTGCTGATGGTCATGCTGCTCTTCTTGCCGAAGGGCGGGTTGGCCAGCACGTAATCCACTTTAAGTTTAGGCTCAGTGATCAACGCATCAGAACGCGCCACCAAGGGCTCACCATCAAGTTCGCCAACGTTGTGCAGAAAAAGATTCATCAAACACATACGGCGAGTGTTTGACACGATCTCGTTGCCGTGAAAGGTCTTATCTCGCAGGAACTCTTTTTGTGCCTTGTTGAGCGTGGCACCAGGCCGCGTCAACCAGTTGTATGCGCCCAAGAAGAAGCCGCCTGTACCGCAGGCCGGATCCGCGATCGTTTTCATCGGTTCGGGGCGCACACAGGCCACAATCGCCTCGATCAGTGCGCGTGGCGTGAAGTATTGGCCCGCGCCACTCTTGGTGTCTTCGGCGTTCTTCTGCAGAAGGCCTTCATACAGATCGCCCTTCGTGTCGGCGCCCAAGCTGATCCAGCTTTCAGCATCAATCAGTTGTACTAGGCGCGAAAGCTTGGCCGGGTCTTGTATCTTATTCTGCGCTTTGAAGAATATAGCGCCCAGCATGCCGGATCCCTGTCCCAACCGATGCAGCGTGGCCAGATAATGCGCTTCCAGCGGTTCGCCCACTTTGGATGTCAGGCTGGCCCAGTCGTAGCCCTTAGGAATGTGGGTATCGCGGTTGTAAGGCTCTTGCGCGTATTCGTGCGCTAGTTTCAAGAACAGCAGATAAGTGAGCTGTTCCAGATAATCTCCATAGCCCACGCCATCGTCGCGCAGGGTGTGACAGAAATTCCAGACTTTCTGGACAAGGGTACTTGTATTCATTCAGGCCTCTAATAGTTCTTGTATCCAAGGGTGCGCGTCGCTACGCTGCCCCCTCAGAAGAAAATGCATGTCACCGCTATATGGGGAATCTCTCTCAATCGCGCGGTGCAGTCTTGCAGCAGCAGCTTTGAAATCAGGCACACGGCTCGGATCGTGGGTGACCAGCTCAAATAAGCGCTTGCCCTCATCCACATCCGACATCAGCTGTACGGCAATAGCGTGGCGCTTTTTGCAAGTCGGTTCGTAGTGGAGATGCAGAATTTCGATCGAGGCCTCTGCACGCTGCCTCGCGATAGCGTCAGTACCCGCGACGCAAGGCTGGCCATTCTCTTGATGACAGCCCAACAAACGCCAGTCCGACATCTCCGAGGGGTCTAGAAGCAACGGTTGCTCTAGCGCGACTGAGCCTGATGTGTAAACGCGACGAGCCTCATCAAGCAATGGAAATCGATCTGCCTTACCGCCTGCAGTTCCACCCTCAATGTCTTTGCGCCTGCTATTGCAGTAGGTGCATGCATAGCGAAAATTGCTGTCGTCAAAAGCCAGCCAACGGTAGCCCATGTGCAGGTTTGCCGCATCGCTGACACGGTTTTTTGGCCGGAAGTGATCTACGGCGTTGTCAGATCGATCAACAGGCGACTCGCAGTACCAGCATTTGTCATGCAGTAGCCCCGCTAGTCCGTCCTTGAGATCACGCCAAACTTGGCCGTAGTCGTTCGGGTCCTCACCATTTGCAACCGCCTGTGTAGCCGCTTGGGCGCGTTGATTCCAGCCCGTTGGTTTCACCAACTTGAATCGATCAACGTATCTCATGATGCCGCCACCTCTGGCGGACTTGGCTTTTCCGCAAGCAACTCTGCAATCAAGCGTTTGGCTAAAGTTTCACGATCTGCTCGAGGCATTTGCACTACTTGCTTTGCGAGCTCAGTCGGTTGGGCTGTTTCAAATTGCTGGACAAGTAAGTCGTTGCGTAAACGCAGGTACCGCGAATACTCATCGTCTGGATGAAAGAATCGGAATCCGAGCCGATCCAGTTGCTCGTTGATGTCATCTAACTCACTCTGCTCATCCGAACTAAGCCGCTCCTTGGCAGCGAATGCGCGCTGGGCCTCTAAGAGCTCCTGTGTTGGCTGATCCAGCGATGAAGCGATGCCGAACATGTCGCTGGTGACAATCGCCGCATAGCCCATGCCGCGCGGAGCCATTTCCGGATAGCCGGCCACGATCTGCCGCTCTCCATCCTGCTTGGCCAGGCGCAGAATCTGCACTTGCTCGCGATCAAGTTCAGCAATGGCCAGCGGGTTGTGAGTCGTTAGCAGGATGTGGCTGGTTTCTTCCTGCCTTGTTTCGCTGGCAATAAATTGCTTCAGGTAGGCGATGTAATCCACGCTCCAGCGCGGATTCAAATGCGTGTCTGGCTCATCCAGCAGGAACAGGCTTTCATCCTCGGCGGTAAAACGCAGCAGACCCAAAACGGTCAGCAACTGCTGCTCACCTTCACTCAATTCGCGGAACGTCACGCTACCGTCGTTCTTCTTGAGGCGTATACGAATGCGCACCTCTTCGATCAGCTCGGAGACATAGGTGCTCTCCAGATCACGGAAAAACTCATTTGCTGGCTGACTACCTACAAGATCTCTCAGCGAATTCACATCTTTTATATACAGGTACTTGAACTGTAACTTTGTCTTGTTCCAGATTGATGTGGAAACCTGCCGGCTGATTTCGATTGGCGCCAGGGCAATATCGTGCAAGCGCGACAGAAAGTCTCTCACCACGCCCCGCGCATTCCAAAACCGTGGATCACCATCCAGCGCTTTAGACTTCCAAGGCGGTTGTCGCAGCACGAACAGCACCGACTCAATACCGTCGTCCGGATCAATCCCAAGATGGTCATCGAGAAACGCCCGCACCACCTCAGACTGTTGAATCATAAAAGCCAGCAACACGAACTGACTGTGCACCGGCATGGCATAGAAAAGCCGCTTCAGGCCAGGGTCTTCACCGCTGCGTAGCTTGCTGTCGTAGCTTTCCAGGTAGGGACGAAATACCTCATGCATACGCGGACTCTCGCCCGAGTAGTAGCTGAAGACGTAGCGCGGTAAGTACTCGGCGTCTGCGTTCAAGAAAGTCGTGAGTTTGATCGCTTTTCCACGTAAAGCCGATGCCTTTTCATCGCCCTCGATCAATGAAATCAAGGTACCTTCACCGCTAGCTTCTGCATTCAGCGCAACGTGAATAGTGAACGGCTCGTTCTCGCGATCAGGATCGGCATCGATGTGAATGTGCCGAACGCTCTCACCCGCCCCCATGCGATAGGCCAGCTTAAAAGCGAAGGCTGGCGTTCGCTTTTTGCCGATCAAGTCACGAAAGATGATGGCCAAGGCTTCCAGCACGTTGGACTTGCCGGTGCCGTTCCAGCCGATCACCACCGTGACCCAATGTTCCTGATCGAAGTCGATGGTGACGTTCTTCAGGTTCTTAAATCGATGCGTGTCTACCCCATTGATTGGGGTCTTATCACTACCGATAGTGAGCTTATCCAGACGCATGGTCAGCTCCCTACTAGCTTAAGTAAGTCACCAGTCTTGCGCCCTTGCTCATCGGTTTCAGGCTTTACTTGCAAACGCTTTTCGTCAACATCAAGCCTTCGCAATTCGGCATAAAGCGCTTCGACTTGATCTGTGTGTGCACCATCGGCCACACCACAGCGGCGGAAGGCTTCTTGCGCTGACACCCAGTCTCCGGCTTCGGTGAGCACGTCAATAAGTTTGCTCACCACGGCGGCGGCCTCCTTCTGTTGTTTAGTTTTGCGCACCTTAGGCACCTTGGCTTGCTTATCGCGCTCAGCGCGGATGCGCTCCAGCAGCATACTGGCCGGTTCATCATTCGGGTCTTGCGACACAAGCTGGCCGGCGAAGGCGGCGCGCAGGATGTTCTGGCGTTGGGCGGCGGATTGTTTGAGGCCGCGCTCCACCGCAGTCTGCTGCTGACTGATCTGTTCAAACTGACCGTCAAGTAGTTGCGTGATTTCAGCTTGCTCGGAATGCGGCGGTAGTGGCAAAACAATTGACTTAACAATTTGAAGATTCAGATTTGGCTGAACTCCACCAGAAGCCTTCTGGCGCATCCTTTCGTAACTATCAAGCAAGAAGGCCTTGAGATAAGCCTTAGACGGTTGGGCTGACGGCTCCAAAACAATTGCAGCGATAGCTTGATTGATCGTTGCTGAAATCAGTAGTTCCGAGCTCTTGCCGCGTGTTTTCCCTTCGCCATACATTGCGACCAAAAGTGAGCCAATAGGATATAGCTCAAGCCGACACTCCTTCACAGCCAGATCCGTGACAAGTTGCGTTGCGAACGTTACGGTTTCGCTGTTGAGTGCACCGCTGGTCACCCACGGAATAGTGCCTTCGTCGAAATATGCGCTTTTCGAACGAAGGGGGGTCACTCCTGTGCCCACTTGAGCGATTTGATCAATCGTCGCCCACACCCACCCCTCCGGTAACTCCGACAAATCGGTAGTATTCGGCTGCACCGGCTCGGGGTACTTCTTCTGCCAGTCTTTGGGCGGGGCTTTGCCTTGTTCCTTGAACTTGGCGAGCTGTTTGGCTTCCCAGCGGGCGCGGCGCTCGCTAAGGATTCGTTGCAACAGCTGCGCGCCGGTTTCGGTAGGAATGTGCTGGGTGCGCCATTCAGCTGTGAGCGAACCTTCCACGGCAGATTTCAGCAGCGATTGACGGTATTGCTTGAGCTTCTTCTGCGCGGCCTTGAGCTCATTCACTCCGGCATCGAGATCGGAGAGCAGTTCTTCGAGCTTGGCGACGATGCGGGTTTGTTCGGCACGGGGAGGCAGCGGAAGACCAATCTCACCAATCGTCTTTGACGACAGGTGCTTCACCGTCACGGAGGATGTATTAGCATTAATCGCTGCCAAGTAGCCAGGCAGCGCTAGCGAGAGCAGTTGCTTGTCGTACAGTGACTCGACTGGTGAAATTTTGCAGACCCGCTGATTCAATAGTGCTGTTTTACGGCCCCAGAATCCCGAATTGAAGTCGCCATCCATACCAACCAGTAGATCACCTTGCTGCACAAGGTAATCATCTTCGTAAGCCCCGGAGTAATAGGTGCTTGTTTGACCAGTGATTACATCCCGGATGCGAATGAGCGGCATACCTGCTGTCGTACTAAAGAGTGCCGAGTCAAAGGGCGCTCCATTGAGTATGGTGGCGACTTCTGCAAGATGTACACGCTCCCAGGTTGCATGCTTCCCGAGCATTCCCGACGTGTCAGTAGCTATCAACTCGGCGACGGTCATTGTGAAAGCCATTACGCAACCAACTCCATATTCATTTCATTCATCAAGGTATCCAAGTCTTTGCCGAACAGTCCCCAGGCTTTTTGCAAGCCACCCTTGTCGGCTAATTCCGCATAGTCAAAATCGTCCCGGCTGATGCTGCAGCTGCTAGCGATGTGCTCTTTCATCAGGCGCAGCCAATCAATTTGTTCAGCCGTGAAGGCGGCGCCGCGCTGGGCGTTGTGACGGAATATCCATGTTTGAAAACGTTTATCCACTTCATCGGCGAAGGGCTTCAACTCATCGTCCAACCCGAGGGCAAAACGCACTAGCGAGACCAAATCGGTGAGCTGGCGTTTACGGCCTGCGCCCTTCACTGCATTGGCCTGCACGCGAGCATAGGCGCTCCACAGACGCTCGGTAGTCAGCATCAGCGGCGGTTTGCTCAGACGTTCGTGTAGGTCTTCGATCATGTCGAAAGTGAGTGTGCGGCGCTGGTACGGTTGCTGGTAGAACAAGTCCAACGCTGCAATTTCATCCTTGTGCTGCTTCAGATAGTCAGCAAAGGTTTGGATCACCGTTGTTGCCTGTGCTTCGGCCTGCTCACTGAAGCCCGAGAACGTCACCTGATCCAGGTTGATATGATCAATGATCTGCTCGCGCTCACGGCGGGCGTTTTCGATCTCGTCACGCAGAGCCGGCTGATCGAACGGGGCGCAGGCAGCGGCAACCCGCGCAGAGCGTTCGACTTCAATCTCTTCGGGCAGCAAGGTGTCTTCAGAGCGAGTGATACCCTTAGCCTTAGCGGTGGCTAACGCGCCTTGGACTATGGCATCAGGGTCCAGAGCGGCGATCAACCCCTTGCCCAACTGGGCCACCGGAATGCCGCCGCTGGCTTTCTCGATCCGGGCTTGGGCCTTGTCGTCCAATTGCTTCGCTAGCCGCACTAGGCGGTTGGCGAGCGAAAGTACAGTGTCATCGTCGCGACTGCCCATCGCCACGCCTCGCAGCAGGTCTTTCAGCGCTATACCGGTTTTTTTCTCCAGCGGGCGGCTTTCTGTTTTAAGCGATTTTTCCACGCCCACGGCGTCGATCAGTACAAAGCGAGTTTTCGCGCCATCCGCACTGTTACTGACACGTTTGAGGCTGTCGCCATCGAGGCTGCGCACGCCGCGCCCCTTCATTTGTTCGTAGTAGCCCTTGCTGCGCACATCACGCATAAAGAGCAGCACTTCCAACGCCTTAACGTCAGTGCCGGTGGCGATCATGTCCACCGTCACGGCGATGCGCGGATTGTAGTCGTTGCGAAAGCTACTAAGGATGCTGTCGGCGTCTTCCTCAGCTTTGTAAGTAATCTTTTTGCAGAAGGCATTACCTTGCCCGTAGACCTCGCGCAGGATGTTGATGATGTCGTCGGCGTGGCTATCCGTCTTGGCAAAGATCAGCGTTTTGGGTGTTTCTTTGCGCGCCGGAAAAATCTGCTTTTCAACAGCGGTTTTCATGGCCTGAATCACCTGGCGGATTTGGCTTACATTCACTACAGAGCGATCGAGCTCCTTGCCGGCATAAGCTGTGTCTTCTTCGGTCTGATCCCAACGTTTTTTACGTGTTTGCCGGTCACGGTGGTCAACATATTCCTTGGCTTTGAGCTCCGCACCTTTTTGAGTAACTTCGGTTTCAATCTCGTATACGTCGTAACCGACGTTGACGCCATCGGCAACTGATTGCTCATAAGTGTATTCGGCGACGATGTTTTCGTTGAAAAAACCGAAAGTGCGCTTGTCGGGCGTGGCGGTGAGACCGATCAGGCTGGCATCGTAATAGTCGAGCACCTGCTTCCAGAGGTTGTAGATGCTGCGGTGGCATTCATCGATGATGATGAAATCGAACGTTTCCACCGGCACGGCGGGGTTGTAGCGGACGAGTTTTACTTGTCTAGACGTCTGTTGTACTTCGTTGAGAGAGACATCTTCGACCGAGTCATCAATCGGCTCGCCGCTCAGAATGGAGTACATGCGCTGAATGGTGCTGATGCACACCTGCGAGTGCGGGTCGATGTTGGGCGAGCCCAACCGCTGCACGTTGTAAAGCTCGGTGAATTTGCGGCCATCATCAGGTGGTGTGTAAGCCATAAACTCTTGATGGGCCTGCTTGCCGAGGTTGCGAGTATCTACAAGAAAAAGGATGCGCTTGGCACCGCCGAACTTGAGTAGGCGGTATACGGCGGTGATAGCAGTGAAGGTTTTACCCGCTCCGGTTGCCATGTGTACCAAGGCGCGAGGCTTGTTCAGGGCCAGCGACTGTTCCAATCCTGTAACAGCGCTGACCTGGCAGTCGCGCAGGTTGAGCATGGGCAATGCGGGCATTTGCTCGGTCAGACGGCGGCGCAGTGTTTCCGGTTGAGCCAACCAGGTCGCAAGCGTTTCAGGCTTGAAGAAATTGAATATTTCACGAGAGCGAGGCGCGGGGTCGGCGTTGTCAGTAAAACGGACAATCTGGCCGGTGGCCTCAAACAAAAAGCGCAGAGGTGTATTGTCTTTACGCCATTTGAGGCTAGAAGTTGCGTAACGCTCGGTCTGGCTTTCAGTCACGGTGAGGTTTTCGCCAGCGCTATCTTTTTTGGCCTCAATGACCCCCACTGCTATGCGGTTAACGAACAACATGTAATCAGCCGGCCCCGTATCGGTCGGGAATTCACGCACGGCTATGCCAACACCTGCTGACAGGTTGAGCTCGTTCATGTCCTGGATAACCCAACCGGACTTTTCAAGCTTAGGGTCGATTTGCTGACGGGCTTTTAACTCTGGCGTCATGATGCTGGTCCCTGCAAATGTCCGCGCAATTGGATTAGAACGATAACTACTCCACCTTAAGCCTCATCCTAATCCCACGCGACTAGCAAGCCAATCTCAATTGGCAACCAGAACAGTCAAAATCACATTGATAATGAAATACGCCAAACAGAAAAAATCCAATCACCGATAAGTGATTGGATTTTCAGGAGATTTATGGTCGGGACGGAGTGATTCGAACACTCGACCCCTAGCACCCCATGCTAGTGCGCTACCGGACTGCGCTACGCCCCGACTAGGCGTGTTACTGGGTTCGCTTCTTAACGAAGCGAACCGGAATATACCGCAAGCTTTT
>Ga0308167_1002341_pt1 | contig 17865 bp, 18 predicted proteins | sample PhyCR1_2_FD_202138 | JGI IMG/M metagenome (GOLD analysis project Ga0308167, IMG submission 202138) | Phyllosphere microbial communities from UC Gill Tract Community Farm, Albany, California, United States - DLSLRC.R1 | ecosystem: Host-associated > Plants > Phyllosphere > Unclassified | place... | reverse complement strand
TCTATCCAATACTTCTGCACGTATACACCTTTTTATTTTAAATGAGAGAGAAAACAGACAAGTAAACGCCTCTTCGCGGAAAGTCCTAAAGAGGGTAACGCGATACTCAGCAATCCGATCGCCGATGCGGCGTCAAACGTGAAGAGTATAAACAGTGAGTGAACGATTCTACCTGCAGATACAGCACAAGAGAATGAAAAGTGTAGTAGATGAGTCATGCATATGCTGTTTTTTAGTGGCTGGATTTGGTTTTATCTAGGGTTTGCGGCAAACTGCTAGATAATTGTTTTCGAAAAGACATTATTGCAGAGGCATCATTTATGTTTACCGGCATTGTTCAGGGCACCGCTCCCGTCGTGTCCATTGATGAAAAATCAAATTTTCGTACTCATGTAGTCAAATTTCCACAGGAGTTATTGCCCGACCTTGAGCTCGGTGCGTCCGTTGCTCACAACGGTTGTTGTCTGACCGTGACAAACGTGGAAGGCGATCTGGTTAGCTTTGATTTGATGAAAGAAACGCTGCGCATTACCAATCTGGGCGATGTGGCGGTGGGTAGCGTGGTGAATCTTGAGCGAGCAGCGAAGTTTAATGATGAAATCGGTGGGCATTTAATGTCTGGCCATATCATCTGTACAGCTGAAATCGTTAAAATTCTGACCTCAGAGAACAATCGTCAGATTTGGTTCAAAATGCCGAATCCTGAGCTGATGAAGTACGTATTACACAAAGGTTTTATCGGTATCGACGGTATTAGTTTGACTATCGGCGAGGTAACGAAGAGCCGTTTTTGCGTGCATTTGATCCCAGAAACACTGCAACGCACTACGCTTGGCGTGAAACGTCTGGGCGACAAAGTGAATATTGAGATCGATCCGCAAACTCAAGCCGTGGTTGATACGGTGGAGCGTGTATTAGCCAGCCGAGACGCCGCATTGCAAGTAGCTATGAAAGCTGATTCTGTGGCTTGATCATGTAAAAATACGTAGCCGGATGCCGTTTTTACCTCATCCGGCTTTTAACCTTACTTCAAATAGCCTTTAAACTGACGATTCTCCATCAGCGCCACTTTTCCCTTGGTATAAAAAATCACCTGATAGTTTCCCTGTGAATACACCGACGCATCGGCATTTTTTTCATCTAATGCCGCAGGTTTACCATCGACGGTGACAATACCATCAGTGCCACGCTTGACCGTTACGCCATAGCCGGTTTTAACCACCGACTTATGCGTTGCTTGAGCATATTGTTTCTGTGCGTTTTCTAGCGCCTGCTTTTCTGCCGCCGAGTTGATCGCGTTTTCTCTGCTTTGCTCTGCGATATAGCAGGCGTCTTTGCTGATCCCCTGAGACTCACATTTTGCCATGCGCTCGGCAGGAGATGAGCAGGCTGCAAGTGAGCTAATAATCAGCCCTGCAATGAATATTTTTTGCATTTTCATACTATTTACCTTTACCTGATAGGGTGTGCTTTTGCATATAGAGGGAAACCCCACGACTAAACGTTAGCCGTGGGGTTTGTGTCGATTAGTATGAAAAACCAACGCCCACGCCAGCGCCAAAATCTGATTGGGTGTCTGCTGAAACGCCCGCTTTAATGACAGTATGATCGCCTGCATTGAATGAAGCACCAACTGCAACTGCACTCTCGCTATTAAATGTACCTGCACCCGCAGAGACCATAAATGAATCGCCAGATTTGACCTGTGGCATTGATGCAATGGCAGTTGCGCCTGCAATACCCGCGTTAGCTTCTTTGCGGTTATCATCAACAGTACTTTTTAAGCTGCTGAAGTTGCTGTTCAGTTTATTGATGGATGCCGTATTGTCATTCACGCGTGCTTGGGTGGAGCGAATTTGTGAACGGTTATTATTGGCCGCATTTTGGCTATTGTCAGCTAAAGCCTGAATCTGTTGATTATAGTAAACAGATTCAATTTTTTGCTGATTGGTCAGAGTTTTCACCTTGCTGTTGGTTGACGCAATAGCTTTTGTGTTGCCATTAACGTTTTTAGACGTGCTTTTAATCGTTGCGGTATTGTTTGCGATATTTTTACTGTTTTCATCAACAACTTTGGATGTTGCGACAATAGCTTGATGGTTATTGTAAATACCTTTTGTGTGCCCGTTGGTGGTGTTTTTCAAATCGCTGATATCGGCGTCTTGCTCTGTGTCTTTTTGTTGTTGAACTGATGGGGTGACTTTCGCGCCAAGTGCTGGCTTCTGATTATGCTCACCATCTAAATGCCGGGTTTCGGCGGCGAAGTTTACACTGGCATATTTGCGCTCGGTGGTGGCACGCTGTTTCATCTGCGCTCTTTCGTTGGACAACGCGGTCGGCTGCGAAGGCGTTAGGGTAGTGGCGGCAACGGTCACATTGTGCTCACCATCTAAATGCGGGGTTTCGGCCTCTGCAAAGGTCAGTTGTGCATGTGCCGCACCCATCGTAAAGCCTGCGATCAGTGTCGCAATTAAAGTTAATTTGCCATTCATAATTAAATCATCCCAAATAAGAGGTGGTAGGCGATTTTTAATTAATTCGCCTTACTTTTGTTCCTAATGGAGCGAAATTTATGAGCATATTTAATTTCTATCAATACTTATTTTGCATTCAACAAAAAGATAACAATGATTTTTGTTCCTATTGAGTGCTAATAATTGCCTTCAATGAGTGGTTTAGGTGTTCTTAATATTAGCAAGTTGTTGTATCGATAAGATTCGTTAAGATGAAAAACTTTCAGGATCATCAAGGGTTTGATAAAATAATAAAACCAGATTTTTAACCTATTAGGAACAAATTTAGTGAATGAATTCACTCGAATTTTTAACGATTTAGACATAGATAAGACCGAACTGACTATGTTGCTTAATACGCCCCGGAATACAATTTTCAATTATCTGAAGGGAGCGGTAACCAACATGCCGGCCAGCGCGGTGACGCTGATTACGCTTTTGGCATTTATTAAGCAGCATCACCCAAGAGCATTTGAGGAGTGGGGAGAGATAACTCGCTATAACAAAAATCAGGAAAAAAGAGACGGTAATACGTTGTCACTGTTCGATATCATCAATGACGATGTGCTTTTGCAGGGTATCGTTCGCCACGGCGAGCTGAGAGGTTTTATCAAGTAGAAGTAATAACCGAGCTGATAAGCATCAAAGCACCCCATTGCGTTGTTTGGCGATGATTCTTATCATTTTGGTAGGGAACCCATATGAGTTCCCTTTTTTTGTCTATTTTACTGCGCAGTTGGCTTAGGTTGACGAATGCGTAAGCTGCTGACAATTGCGGCACAAAGGGCAAATAGGGCGCCCAGCAGTAGCGATGAATGCGTACCGAGATCGCCAAACAGGTTAAACATGAGCGCTACCAGCGCGGCTCCGCTGGTTTGCCCCAGTAGACGCGCTGTGCCTAGCATTCCACTGGCTCCGCCGCTGCGATGGCGCGGCGCAGAAGAGATCATGGTGTGGTTGTTAGGTGATTGGAAAATACCAAAACCCGCACCGCAAAGCGCCATCCGCCAGATAATATCGATGTCCGTTGGGTTGGACGGAAGCAATGCCAGCGACAGTAATCCGATGGCAAATAGCATCAGCCCAATACTTCCCAGCAGTCCAGCGTTGAAGCGCTCAAGCAAACGCCCAGCAATCGGTGCCATTATCATGGTGGCGATAGGCCAAGGCGTAAGCAGCAGACCGGTCATCACTTCCGTTTTGCCAAGTACAGTTTGCAGGAAAAATGGCAACGAAACGAATGCCAGCATTTGTGCGCTGAAGGAACATATCGATGTTCCTACTGACAGAGAAAAGATCGGAATACGTAATAGGTCCACGGGCAACAGCGGAAATTCCTGATTGAGCTGACGGCGCACGAAAAGGGTTCCCACAATTAACATAACCACCAGTTCACCCAATAGTAAAAGGTTGTTTTGGCGCTGAGCAAAGCCGCTAATGGCAGAAATCAGTAGGCCGAAGGTGAGGGCGTTAAGCAACGCGCTGTAGCCATCGAACTTCGGTTTACCCACTTTGGGTGGATTCTCTGGCAGAAATTTCATGCCGCAAATAAAGGCGGCAATGCCAATGGGCACGTTAACGGCAAATAACCACGGCCAGCTACTGACGGACAGGATCGCCGCCGCTACCGATGGCCCCGCCGCCGCAGAAACGGCAACGATTAATGCGTTAATTCCCATTCCTCGTCCGAGAAAACGCTGAGGATAGATTAAACGCACTAGCGCAACGTTCACGCTCATCACCGCCGCCGCGCCAAAGCCTTGCAACACTCTGGCGAGCGTGAGCGTCCAGAGTGAGTCGGACATAGCGCAACCCAATGACGTCACGCTAAACACCAACAATCCGGTGAGGTAAATTTTGCGATAGCCGATGATATCGCCTAAGGACGCCAGCGAGAGCAACGAAATGGTAATGGCGAGCTGGTAGGCGTTAACAATCCACACCGACGTTGCGGCAGAGGCGTTAAGATCGCGGGCAATAGTAGGAAGGGCGACGTTAGCAATAGCACCATCAAGTACCGCGACGGTGATACCCAGTGCAATGGCTAAAATTGCGCCGTATCGTTGAGGCAGTGGAACGCCATCATTTATGGTTGATTTCATTCGGCAACAATCGTTAATAGTTTATTAGTCAGTTGCGAAACTATAACTTTTATTACCACTTGAGACTACCGTCACATTTAGCTTTGTTTGTAACAAAGGATCTAGCGTGCGGAAACGGTTAACCACCTGATTACCCTGTTTAACAGGCTGTATTTCGGTAGCTGTTCCTTTTATAATGAAACACAGGTTCGATTTAACCATCTGATAGGGTAAAGAAATACAATGTCAACAGATATAGATAAACAACCCGATTCGGTCTCTTCTGTACTTAAAGTGTTTGGGATTTTACAAGCGCTCACCGAAGAGCGCGAAATAGGCATCACGGAACTGTCCCAGCGCGTCATGATGTCGAAAAGCACCGTCTATCGTTTTCTGCAAACCATGAAGTCTCTTGGTTATGTTTCGCAGGAGAGTGAGTCAGAGAAATATTCACTCACGCTCAAACTGTTCGAACTGGGCGCGCACGCGTTACAGAACGTCGATTTAATCCGTAGTGCCGACATTGAAATGCGTGAGCTTTCACGTTTAACTCGTGAAACTATTCACCTTGGCGCTTTGGATGAAGATGGGATCGTCTACATTCATAAAATTGACTCAATGTATAATCTGCGTATGTATTCGCGCATTGGTCGTCGTAATCCACTGCATACCACCGCCATTGGTAAAGTGCTGCTGGCTTGGCGCGATCGTAGCGAAGCAGAAGAAATTATCAGCCAGATTGAGTTCAAGCGTAGTACCGATAAAACGATCCTTACTCCTGAAGCGTTGCTAGCGGCGCTCGATGTGGTGAAAGAGCAAGGTTTTGGCGAAGATATCGAAGAACAGGAAGAAGGGCTGCGTTGCATCGCGGTGCCTGTTTTCGACCGTTTTGGCGTGGTGATTGCGGGGCTGAGTATTTCGTTCCCAACAATCCGCTTCTCCGAAGATGCCAAACACGAATACGTTAAAATGCTGCATACCGCGGCACGCAATATTTCTGAACAGTTGGGTTATCACGACTATCCGTTCTAATGAATAGCGTTCTAATGCATTGCTATAGATAAATATCAAAAGGGAGCCGATGGCTCCCTTTTTCGTATATTAAGCGAGCTTAATTACTGATGTGCCAGCTCGGCTTCTTCTTCAGAATCAAATACGCTCTTATCGGTTTGACGTAGGATTTGGCTGGTGATGGTGCCTGCCGCCATTGAACCATTCACGTTCAATGCGGTACGTCCCATATCAATCAGCGGTTCTACGGAGATAAGCAGCGCCACTAACGTAACTGGTAATCCCATCGCCGGTAAGACCATCAGCGCAGCGAAGGTTGCGCCACCGCCGACGCCCGCAACGCCTGCGGAGCTCACGGTGACAATACCCACCAGCGTTGCAATCCACAGCGGATCGAACGGATTAATCCCGACGGTTGGCGCAACCATCACCGCCAACATTGCAGGGTAAAGCCCCGCGCAACCGTTCTGACCAATCGTAGCACCGAACGACGCTGAGAAGCTGGCGATAGATTCAGGCACGCCAATACGGAGGGTTTGTGCTTCCACATTCAATGGAATGCTGGCCGCGCTAGAACGGCTGGTGAAGGCGAATGTCAGAACTGGCCAGACTTTGCGGAAGAATTTCAGTGGGTTAATGCCGGTGAACGACAGCAGTAAACCGTGTACCACAAACATGATCGCCAAGCCAAGATAGGACGCAACCACGAAGCTACCTAGCTTGATGATGTCGTGCATATTAGAACCCGCAACGACTTTGGTCATCAGCGCCAGTACGCCGTATGGCGTTAGCTTCATGATTTGGCGAACCAGCTTCATCACCAACGATTGCAGGGTGTCGATAGCGGTAAGAACACGTTTACCTTTAACTTCATCATCTTTCAGAAGTTGCAGCGCCGCAGTTCCCAAAATTGCCGCAAAGATAACCACGCTGATAATAGACGTTGGGCTTGCACCGGTCAGGTCGGCAAACGGGTTTTTAGGGATGAATGACAGCACCAACTGCGGAACGCTCAGGTCTGAAACTTTACCTGCGTAGTTGGTATTGATGGCAGCCAGACGTGCGGTTTCTTGTACGCCCTGAACCAAACCTTCCGCCGTTAAGCCAAATAGGTTAGTCACAAACACCCCGACCAAAGCCGCGATCATTGTGGTGAACAGTAGCGTGCCGATAGAAAGGAAGCTGATTTTGCCCAGCGATGACGCATTGTGTAGTTTAGCCACGGCGCTCAAGATAGAGACTAATACCAGCGGCATCACGATCATTTGCAGTAGCTGTACGTAGCCGTTACCGACAATGTTAAACCAGCTAATCGAATCTTTGAGTACTGGATTGTCTGAACCGTAAACCAGCTGTAGCCCTAAACCAAACAGGACCCCCATAAATAAGCCGACTAAAACTTTTTTAGCCAGGCTCCATTTTGTACGACGCGTCTGTGCCAGCAGCAATAATAGCGCTACAAACACCAGCACGTTAATCACGAGCGGTAGGTTCATCCCAATCTCCATCCCATTTCTAATATATGTTTTTATACGTTTCTGCGTGCCCTAAGGACGCCGAAGCCTCGTTGGGCGACGTGCTACCTACGCAAAAGCGTGATTGTCTTAATCAATGCTATATATGCTAACAGCACCATACACGTGATGCTTATATCCAAAATGAATTTATTATAATTTTTGCATCGAGTTTGTGTGCTAAACAGTCAAAACGAATGGTTTATAACCAGTGCAGTGTGATTTGCGTCATAATTTATGACTTACGTATCTGAGCAAATCGTAAAAAGGCATTAAATCGCCGCCCCAATAGAGGGCATAGCCAACGAGAGACATGCACAAGATCCGCTCTAGCTGATTGCCTTTCTGAGAATTGAGTATCGGCAACCGGAAGCGCCAGCGAATGGGCCACAGTAGAGGAACACCGGCAGGGGTGAGCATATCGGCAAGCAGATGGCTTAGGTATCCAATCACCATAGCGTGCATGGCATCAACGGGTATTCCCAGATAGCTCGGCATTTCGCAGTTCAGCAGAAAAACGCCGCCGATAACCGCCAGCAGACTATGTGTAAAACCGCGATGGCCAAACATGCGGGCGATGGGTGACGACAGCCATTTAAGGCGCTGTCCAAGCACTGATTTTGGGTGGTCGATATCTGGCCACAGACAGGTGAGTAACGCACCGGGTATGATATGCCACCAGTCGCCATGGGCGAGCGCAGGCGTCAATTCCGCTTTTTTAGCGAAAATGGCACAAGCGACAGAAAAAATAAGATGGCCTTCCGCCGTCATGATAAAACTCGCCGAGGGTACTGGTAATTTATCCAGCATATCGGAGTTTTCGTAGGAAGCAAGAGGTGACAGCGTAACAGATGACTGTTTGCTGTATAAATATACATAAAACGGAGCCTGAGGTAGGCTCCGCTTGGTTTTAACGTTGATTAAGGCTGGATATTCGCCGCAGTGAGTTCGTTAAGATTGTTTAATTTCACATCGGCCAGAGCCCAACGAGGATCGTTAATATTCTCCGGCGCTGGCACAACAATAGAGCGCATGCGGGCCGCTTTGGTAGCGATCATGCCGTTAAACGAATCTTCGAGCGTCACACAGTTAAGGGGATCTACGCCAAGCTGTTGAGCTGCGTTCAGATAAACTTCAGGATGCGGCTTGCTATACGGTAAGGCTTCAGCCGAAACCACGGCGTCGAAATAGTGGCTGATGCTAAACATCTCTAGCACTTCGTTAAGCATATAAAGTGGAGACGCAGAGGCTAAACCGACTTTCATTCCCTGCTGGCGGCACAGTTTTAGCGCATGTTCAACGCCGGGCAGCAGAGGTTTAGTTTCACGTACCAGTTCAATGACGCGGCGAATGATGCGCTCAGTCACTTCTTCCTGGCTTGCGCCTTGCCACGGTGTGCGCTGATACCAAAGTTTAACCACTAAATCGATGCGCAGGCCTAAGGTTTCAGGAACATCTGCCGCCTCAACGTCGATGCCTAAAGAGGAAAACACATCGTGTTCTCCTTGAGTCCACAATGGTTCAGAATCTATCAGTAACCCATCCATATCGAAAATTACGGCTTCAATGCGACTCACAGGCATTCCCTCATCTATGTGGTTTAAGACCGCCTGAACTGATGTTCAGCGTCATAACTTTATTTGCTGCGGGTACTCTAACATTCACGCTGCTTTTGGTTAAGCCAGTTATACTAAACTAGCCTAAAGTATCAGCAAACCTGACCAATCAATTCAATCAGTTGAGATTGCGGTAAGGGAAACAGCCACGTAAACTGCCGTTATTCAAGGCGATGATTACGCATATATATCCGTCATATTTCAAGCTGCTTGATCTATGCCGGGTATTTCAAATTAAGGGGATGGCATGACCTACCAACAAGCCGGTTGGGTTGCGGTGGCAAAACGGATACTCGGTTGGATAGTTTTTATTCCAGCGCTGCTTTCAACCACGGTGTCGATACTTAACTTTCTCTATCAGCATAGCCAAAAGCAAGAAGGGCTTAATGCCGTTATGCTAGATTTTGTGCATGTAATGATCGATATGGTGAAGTTTAATACCCATTTTCTGGATGTGTTTTGGTTCAATTCGCCGCAGCCAGTATTGGGACAGGGATTCACTGGCGGTAATATCATGTTTTGGCTCATCTACTGGCTGATTTTTGTCGGGATGGCGCTGCAAGCTTCGGGCGCCCGCATGTCACGGCAGGTACGCCATATTCGCGAAGGTATCGAAGACCAGCTGATTCTAGAACAGATGAAAGGGGCAGAAGGGCATTCACGTGAAGTGCTAGAAAAACGTATTGTGTTGCCGCGTCATACAATTTTCCTACAGTTTTTCCCCCTGTACATTCTGCCAATTATCGTTGCGGTGATCGGGTACTTTATTCTCAGACTGCTGGGGATGGCGTAAATGAAGCAAAAAGCCACCTTTGTACTAGGTGGCTTTTACACTGCTGTAAATGTTGAGCAGTTGGAGTGATGTTTAAAGATAGGTGATTTCCAGCGTGGCTGAACCGGCAAAATCAATTTCACTACTGGTATCTAAATTTTTAATTGGGGCGATAGCGACGGCGGCATCCGCCTGAATAGCAAAAATTTCCCCAACGGCAAAAGCGTTGTTTTTCACCCAACTGATGACTTTGTTGTTATTACGCATAGTGGGGGCGGTATCACTGGTATCGAGGATACCATTATTGGCAATACCGATATCTACGGGCGTGCCATCCACCTTCGCAGAGTGAAACACCACGTTCCACACGCCAATGGGTTTTCCTCCTGAGGTCATTCCCAGACCAAAACGTTGATCTGTCTGCGAGGGGCTAATCGTAGTGGCAGGCGTTGTCCACGTGAGGTTACCCACAGTGATGGCGCTGCCGCCGCTATTATCCACTGCGCTTAACCCGATACTGGTTGGCCCTTCGCAGTTTATTGTTATCCCCCCAGCGAATGCTGTGACAGGCAACTGGGTCGCCGTATCGGACGACAATTGGTTGCGATGAATATTGCCAAAATTGATAGCGGGCGGCGAGCTTTGAATATGGCAAGGAGGTGGCTCCGCTGTGGCAGTAAAAGAGAGCTGAACCTCTGACGAGGCTAGGGCAATGTTGCTGGCCATCAAAGTCACTATCGTGCAGCCGAGTGTTAATTTATTCACTTACAATCTCCAGTGTGCCACTACTGTTCAACGTTTTCCGCTCTTTAACGTGCTGGTTAATATCATTGATTGCAGCTACTGACGTTAGTTGCAGTGTTAAACGAGTAACAGGTTCATCACTGACGGGCGCGACGCCGATATTAGATAGTATTGCCAGCGTGTTGGAGTTTCCAGCAGGAGCACTTCCTCCCTGTTGGTGATAAGCAAGAGAGACAGATTTACCGTCGGCCTGTGCATCGCTGGCTACTAGCGTGACATGGGCAATATCGCCAAGCTGATATCCTTCACCTACACCGCTAGAGGCTGCACGGTAATAGAGCGCGATGCGCTCAGGATGGGGGCAGACGACAGTCACCATAGTGCTTTTCTTGCCGATAATATTACTCTGCGAGCCATTTGCTATCTGGGATAAAGTTCCGCGATTAAATGTACCGAAATTGGTTTGCATCTGGCTGACCGTGAGGTCGCAATCGCTGGCATTGACTACGCCTGCGAATAGCGCCAGAAGGCAACCCAGCAAATTAGTTTTTACATTGCGCGTCGTAGTTTTCATACAGTTTGTCTGCTTCCGGTTGTTTATTCAGATTAAAGACAACATGACAGCGCTGGCTGCCCATTGGTTTAAGCCACAGATCCTGCTCAAGTTGCCCATCAAGCAGGAACACGGTGCCATCTCCAGCAACAGTGGTGATGTAATTGTCTTTGGCGTCAGAAATAATGTCGCCTTTGTTCGCAAGCTTTCCATTCGGCATGTGAATTGTTATGAGCGCACGGCGAGTCAGCACGGTACCAAAGGTATAGTCAGTAACAGAGCCGCGAGCGACGTGAGCAACCTGAATACCGTTATTAATATCCACGTTTTTTGGCAAGCTTTTGGTCACAAGCGTCAGACGCGATTCGCCATACGCACTCATGCCTGAAGACACTGCGTAACCTTTACTATTGGTCCAAACTGGGCCTTGCGGAGTGTCAATTTCCCCGCCGCTGATGTCTGGGATTTGTACTACTGCGAAGGTGTCCTGTACCGGATACGGACTGAACAAGACGCCCTGTTTTGTGGCCACCACGCCACCGGTAGCGGCAACAGAGTATGTGTTACTGTCAGAGCCATAGCGTGAGTAGCCAAGATTTACCTGAGAGTATTTTGGTAATGCATGAACGTTTGCACTGAAAGAGCCAACATCGTCTTGGCTGTCTTTACTTGCCGACAATGAGTATCCCAGACGTTCGCTGATGGTTTGATCGAGCGTTACGCCCTGGTTTGTATGGTCACCGTTATGCGCCATGTTGTACCCCACACGCGTAGAGCCAAAAGGAATACTGATGCTGGCATACACAAGTGAATCACCATCCTTACCCGCATCCTGTTCCGCATTCACAGAAATCGACGTTCCGCCGACAAACGTTTTTGACCAACTGGCAGTCCAGCGCGTAGTGGTTTCTGCGGGGTCGAACATTGTGGCGCGTGACCAGGCGAGGTTAACTGACCCCATTTCCCCAAGCAGGTAGCCTAATCCTAGGTTGTACTGAGATTTATAACGCGCACCAATATATTTGCCTGAGTCTGGGTCAGTGGTAGTTTCACCATCGGTCAAACTGCGGAAACCATCATTCTGCAGGGTCACCGAACTGTTGATATTCGCCAGTTGGCTTACCTGCATGCTAACGTTAACATTACCCTGCACGCCGTTTGTTTGGCTGCGAGTGTCGTTTGAGATAGTCGTTGTGCCGCTGATACTCAGACCATTAGCAAATCCGGTGCTAAGTTGTCCAGCCATGCTCTGGTAATTTTGTGCGAGCAGTGCGCCGCCGTTCATCATCGCTCGTTTTCCCACCGGGGTGGACATACTCAGCGTCATCAGCTCTGATGAATCAATGTCGTTGTTATCACTCTTATCAATGGCACCAATGGCACCGGAAAAACTGGTTTCCTGCTGTGTGTAGCTATGGGCAAACGAAGATGCGGGAACAACAAAGCTGCGGTTGGTGCCATCCTGCCCAATGATATTGACGTTCAGGTCAGCTGTGTTATTCAGCGTAGTGATGCGGTCAAGTGTAAACGCGCCTGCTGGAACCTGTGTGGAATAAACAAGAGCACCAGCTTGACGGACTTCCACGCGTGACTGACTCTGGGCTATGCCTGTCACCGTTGCACCGCTGTTTTTATTGTTCATCAGCGCGCTTTCAGGAGAAAATTGTACGCCGTAGATTTGTGGGGCGGAAAACAGAGAGTTAGCAATGCTAATTTTCCCTGCCTGCATTACAGTTCTATAATCAGTTAAGGTCCGCTGTGCGTAGGTATAAAGTTGATCGAAGTTGTGCGAATTATCACTGGAACTGAAAGACTGGCGACTGCGAACAATCCAGTCATTATAGTTAAAGCCTTCTTCAGTATTTGACTGAAAGGTATTTAAATTATTGTTGCTGTCACTGTCACCTACTGATTTATTATTGCTTTTCATCATCAGTAGATCGTAGTTAACCATTGCTCCTGTACCGCCTGCGGTATATTGAGTAATGTCCAGATTGTTATTATCGGCAATAGCTTCAGCTGGCAATACAAACAGCAGTTTATTATTGCTAGGGTCAGCGGTGATTGTTGCCTGTGGGTAAATAGAAATTAAATTTATACACTGACCATCTTGTTTAGCAGCTTTAATTCCTAATGTCGAAAGTTCGTTAAAGTGTATGCATGGTTTCCCGTTTTCATCAAAAGTTAAAGCAAGAGGTGTTTTTTCCACACCATTGAGCACTGGCGTAATTTTAGTAACGCCTGGTGTAAATTTTTTTCCGTCACGGAAATATTTATTCAGGGACGTTGGTAATCCACGAGCTTGCAAGGTGGCGGTATCAAAATCAATGGCATCATCAGCCAAAGCAATTGTTGGTATGCAGCTCAGAAACAATAAAGTGGTTATTTTGTTTAAGTTAAATAAAAAACGGACGGTCATTTAAGCTCTCATTATAATTAAATCAAACGGAGATTAAATCCGTCCGCAAAAGTATCTAATTATTATTAGGTTGAGTAATAATAATTATAAATAGTTAATTTGCACTGTAACAGAACCATCTAAATGCCAGCCGCTAGAATCAAGGCTAGCCAATGGTTGTGTATAGGAGTCAATAATGTAATCCCAGACAAAAATATTACCTGTCAGGCTGGCATTTTTAGTATCCAGAATCTGATGTGACTGCCCAGCTGGGCATGCACCTACTACTAACGCACCGCCCTGTTCGATTGTGGCTCCCGTGAATGTTGATTCACTCATACAAGTGGAAAATCTTGCCGGTGTACCATCAACCTTAAGATTGATAAAAGTACCTGCATAAGCGCCAATTGACGTATTTTTGCTATCCAAACCAAGGCCCAGCAGGCGAGTGGTAGTGCCTGCCTGAGTGCCATTGGCATTATACGTTTTAGCTTCAGGGATTACTGAGCTGATGGTAGCACTGCGATTGTCAGTAGTTGCGACTCCAATTAATGTAGCACCTTCACAATTTAGGGTAACGGCATTAGGCAGTGTTTTCTGCCCAATCCCTACGTATGGGAACCCTGAGGGGGCAGCCGCTTCCGAGTTTCCTAGATCTTCGTAATTCAGCGCTCCAGCAATGCTGGCGCCGGTACCGAGTGTTAGCGTACAACTTGATGGTGTGATTTTACCTGTCACTTTTAATTCAGCTGTATCATTTACGTCCAGCGCAAAGCATGACTGCATAACAGGGAATAAAAGTGGAATTAACAAGCATGATTTATTAAGTTTTGAAAATACATTCATCATTTCAGTGTCCATTGAAAATGAATTATAAATAATAGAAACTGATGGTCACAGAGCCATCAAGTACAACATCTCTACTTAAATTAAGGTTAGCAATCGGCGCTATCTGAGCACTTACGCTATAATCCATGGTGTATAGTTTGGCATTAAGAACGGCACCCGCACTATCATAGAGATTATTTATTTGCCCCCCAGTAGATGGAGTCCCTACAGCTAGCGTAGGCTTTAACCCCGCAACTTGTGTTGGCACGAATGGAGTCGTTGCAAAGCTACCAAAATATCCGTCTGAACCATCATGTTTTAAATTCTGAAGCTGGCTAATATAGTTACCGATTTTGTTTGAAGCGCTATCCACGCCCAAGCCTAAAGGCATCCCGAAACTATTAGATATAGGCAGTGCTCTTGCTGGGTCATATACATTATCCCCATAAATTGCCGTAGCTGCTCTGTTATCCTGCGTCGTTATCCCTACTGATGTCATGTTTGGACAATTAATTGTAATCGCATTAGTCAGTGTTTTAATCGGCAACGCCGTGTAATCCGTTGAGCTTAATGTAGCAGCAGGCACACGCCCGTAGTCAATGGTGCCGAGATTTGCCAACGTTACAAAGCATGCTTCCGGTTTATACACTCCCGTGACAATTAGCTCACCACTTGGCCCAGCCAGTGAGTCGGCCATGGCACTGGATATTGAACTAGCCAACAATGGCAAGGCCAATAGCGTCCATTTTAGTTTATTGCGTGAAATCATATTCTTTTTTCCTTATTAGAATATTGATATATAGACTCGTTATTAATGAGCCAGACTTGATTGATAGGGTTTTACAAAGTACCCGTATAAATTAGCAGGGGTAATTTGTACTTTATTCCCGTTGGTGATGGCACTATTCAGTTTTACACTCACTACGTCGCCCGGTAGTAAGTATGCGCGTGGCATTGAGCCATTGACGTTTTGCGGTAGCAAAGTAATGCTTGTATTCATACGCACGACATATGCGCCGGTGTTGGTAATTTGCACGGTATCAGTGCCAGTTTGTTTGAACTGCAATAAGGTCCATGGTTCTGGGTTATCTTTAAGGTTGGAAGGATGAATGATTAAAGGTACATTCTGACGTACTGTAATTTGCAGTTTGTCTGATGTCTTATCCGCAGCAGGAATGCCTTCGAAAATAGCACGTTTAAACTGCTCAACGGCTTTCGGCGGAGTTTTCAGCATAAAGCGTACAGTCTGGTTATCGCCTGGGTTCACACGGACAACGGGCGGAGTGACCACCAGGGATTCCTCTTTATCTCCCGGTAAGTTTTCGACTGAGGAGTAAAGCAAAACTGGTTTAGCATCGGTATTTTTCAGCGTCATTACGCCTTCGCCGTCATCGGTATTTACGACAACAACAGACGTTTCTAATTTCATTCCAGATGCATTAGCCGCGGAAGTGGATAAGACCGGTGAAATAATTGCAATTGATAATAAAATGCAATTTTTTAGATATTTCTGCTTTATAACACTCATTATAATACTCATTTAAAATTGACTCATAAGATAGAGCGGGGGTGTTTCTCTTTGTCGCAGTGTACAATTCTTCCTATCAGTTTGGTAGTGAGATTTCAGGTTAGTAATAGAATGCGTTACGCCTGTTGCTCTCAGTTTTTAAATGTATTATGAAATCAAAAACTATATAAAAATCAAAGTGATTGGCATGTTTGTTTTATTGGTAATCTTAATTTATAAAATCATTCTTTCTATAAATTTAGAAATCCTAATGTCATTATTTAAAATTACTTAATACTTAATTGCTCAAGTGATAAACATATTTTCAGGATTAAATTTATAAAATTAAATAAATCATATTTTAAATAAATGGTAACCAGTTGATGCGTTGCTAGTTTTTTAGCAAACGGTGAGAGATATTGCGAGGTGTGTAAAATGTATTGATGGTTTGAATTTTTTAATAAAACCCATCCGCTTTATTGATAATAGCTGCAGGCGGTGCCTGCAGCTATATTTCTCCTCGTTACGCCACATCTTTCTCCATCAATCGATCGATCGCCTGAATAGCGGTTTCCAAATGTGGCCCAGCGAACAGGTTACACATGTTTAGCTGATGATAGAGCTGATAAACGGGCTGACGCTCAATAAATGATGTCGGCAGGGGCCATACGCTTTGGTATCCGTCATAAATCTGGGCGGGCAGCAACGAGAATAGTGGCAGCATGGCTAAATCACATTCGCGGTCGCCCCAGTAGCAAGCAGGATCGAAAATCACCGGTCCTTGCGCACTGAGCCCCATATTTGCCGGCCAGAGATCCCCGTGCAGTAGTGAAGGCTGTGGCTGGTGGTTGTGTAAACGCTGCTCAACGGCGCTCACGATGCTGTCGATATCGCCGAAATGAATGCCTTTTTCCGTCGCGAGCTGCAACTGCCAGCCGATACGTTGCTCAGAAAAGAATTTAGCCCAGCGACGTTGCCAAGTATTCGGCTGTGGGGAAGTGGAAAGATGGTTATCGTAATCAAAACCAAACTGGGGCTGTTCGCTCCACTGATGCAAGCGTGCGAGCTGCTGGCCAAATAGATAGGCATTGTGCGCATCAAGAGGGCGAACCGGCAAATACTCCAGTAGCAAAAAGCTGGCCTCACGCGTAGCTCCAACGCCATAAACCTGCGGGGTTTTTACCGTATGACTGCGCGCCAAGCACGCCAACTGATCGGCCTCAGCTTTAAAGTCTTGTAGGAAATCGGGGGTGTCACATTTGATAAAGACCTGACGTTCACCGTCGCTAACACACCACGCCTGATGCACTTCGCCGCCAGGAAGTTCACGTTTTTCGCGGATGGTAAAGGTTTGGTCAAAGTGTCCGCTTAATAACTGACTTACAGCTTGCCACATGGTGTACCCCCTATATACCCGCCGTATTTCAAGTTGCTGAGCCAGCTTATCGAGGGACGCTCAAGTTTGCTGCCTAACCGTAACTCAAACTATTTTGGGTAGCGTTCGTGAATAGTCTATTTCCCTGTGAATCATTCATGCACTCGAATGTTCTAGGGCATATATATAGGTGAACATGGTTATGTGATGCTATTTTGACCGTAACCGTTGCGCTGATGAACGTAAAGAACAAAAAAGAGCAATCAGCCAATTTCTGTTAATTAGTTGATCTAAAATAAAATGGGCAGCTAATGCTGCCCTTTAGATGGATTCCTTGTTGCCCAAAGCTGGGTGAAATATTCGTCGCGTAAAACGGCTTCCACTTCGGGTTCTTGGCCTAGCGCCACTTTTCCTAACGCCTGAGCAAGACGCTCAACGTCACTTTTATCTTGCAGGCTGGTAATCGCGTAGCTATTAGGCCCCAATTCATGGGGAATACCGTCAGAATCAGCGACGGTAGTCGCAAATCCCTCCAGCATGAGTTGGTTGTTCAGCTTGGCGGTTTCCGCAAGATCGGCCTGCGGATAACTAAAGGTCACTACATAGCAAGCAATAGCCGATTGACTCATGGAGTACCTCGATTGGTGCATTTAACTGAATAATCATAGCCTATAAATAGACGAAAAATGTGTGTAAAAGGGTGAATTGAGCAACAAATCGTAAAAATCAACTAGCCAAAGACCTTTTTTTTCTGGCAACATCCACAACGGACCAACATACGCAGAGGATCTCGCAACGGTGAAGAAACGAATCAGTTGCATGTTGGCGGTATTGCTTTTGGCTGGGTGTGCGAAAGAGCAAACACCGCCTCAAACAGTAAAGTTAAACGTCAACAACAATGCTCGCGGTAGTTTTTTAGATGCACGAACGCCACCTGATGGAGAGTTCGGAAC
>Ga0308167_1002336_pt1 | contig 17875 bp, 14 predicted proteins | sample PhyCR1_2_FD_202138 | JGI IMG/M metagenome (GOLD analysis project Ga0308167, IMG submission 202138) | Phyllosphere microbial communities from UC Gill Tract Community Farm, Albany, California, United States - DLSLRC.R1 | ecosystem: Host-associated > Plants > Phyllosphere > Unclassified | place... | reverse complement strand
GCCGGCTACTACGACGGCATCGGTGCCGCCCGCGACGTCATCCAGAACCACCTCCTCCAGCTCCTGGCCCTCACGGCCATGGAGGAGCCGGTCACGTTCGCCGCGTCGCACCTGCGGGCCGAGAAGGAGAAGGTCCTCTCCGCGGTCCGCATCCCCGAGGACATCGCCGCCGGCACCGCCCGTGGCCAGTACTCGGGAGGCTGGCAGGGCGGCGAGAAGGTGCTCGGGTTCCTCGACGAGGAGGGCATGAACCCGGAGAGCGTCACCGAGACCTTCGCCGCGGTGAAGCTCGAGATCGCGACGCGCCGCTGGGCCGGGGTGCCCTTCTACCTCCGCGCCGGCAAGCGCCTGGGGCGTCGCGTCACCGAGATCGCCGTGGTCTTCAAGCAGGTGCCGGAGAACATCTTCGGCACGCAGACCTCGCTGGGCCAGAACGCCCTGGTGATCCGCGTGCAGCCCGACGAGGGCGTCACCCTGCGCTTCGGCTCGAAGGTCCCCGGGATCGGCACCCAGGTGCGCGACGTCACGATGGACTTCGGCTACGGCCACGCCTTCACCGAGGCGAGCCCCGAGGCCTACGAGCGCCTCATCCTCGACGTCCTGCTGGGCGACCCGCCCCTGTTCCCCCGACACGAGGAGGTCGAGCTCTCCTGGAAGATCCTCGACCCGATCGAGGAGTTCTGGGCGACCCAGGGCCAGCCCGAGCAGTACCGCCCCGGAACGTGGGGCCCCCAGTCCGCCGATGAACTCATGGCCCGTGACGGCCGCACCTGGAGACGCCCGTGATCGTCGATCTGCCCGCCAGCACCATCAGCCGAGTGCAGAAGACGCTCGTCACCATCCGCGAGGAGGGCGGCGTCGTCGCGCTCGGGCGCGTGCTCACCCTCATCATCTCGACGAGTCACGGCGAGGAGGAGGAGGCCATCGAGGCCGCCAACGACGCCTCGCGCGAGCACCCCATGCGCGTCATCGTCGTGTCGACCGCCCCGGGCGGCGACGCCGAGGAGCCCCGGCTCGACGCCCAGATCCGGGTCGGCGGCGACGCAGGGGCCAGCGAGGTCATCCTGCTCCGTGCCTACGGCGACACCGCGAGCGACGAGGAGGGGCTCGTCACCGGTCTCCTGCTGCCCGACGCCCCCGTCGTCGTCTGGTGGCCCGGCCGAGCTCCGGAGATCGTCGCCGAGTCCCCCCTCGGACGCATCGCGCAGCGCCGCATCACCGACGCCGCGAGCCAGCCGAACCCGCGTCAGAGCATCGTCGACCTCGCTGAGACCTACCAACCGGGCGACACCGACTTCGCGTGGACCCGCCTGACTCTCTGGCGCACCCAGCTCGCCGCCGTCCTCGACCAGCCGCCGTACGAGCCCGTCACCGAGGTGCGCGTCGACGGTGCTCCCGACTCGCCGTCGACCCTCCTGCTCGCCGCGTGGCTGCGCCTGCAGCTGCAGGTGCCCGTGGTGAACGAGCTGACCCGCGGCAACGGCTCGAGCGGCATCCACGGGGTCCGGCTCGTGCGCGCCTCCGGCGCCATCGTCCTCGAGCGCGCCGTCGTCGACGTGGCGACGCTGACGCAGCCCGACCAGCCCACGCACGACCTGTCGTTGCCACGCCGGTCGCTGCGCGACTGCCTCGCGGAGGAACTCCGTAGACTCGACCCCGACGACCTCTTCGGGGACGTCGTGAAGCAGGGGGTCCGCCAGCTGGCGGAGCCCGTCGAGAGCAACTAGGGCAGACTGACACAGTGAGCAACGAACGCCGGGTGCTGGTTCACCCCGACAAGGAATCGCTGGGCGCCTCGGTCGCCGCGCGCTTCATCACCAAGATCATCGACGTCCTGGAGGAGCAGAACTACGCCTCCGTCGTCGTCAGCGGCGGGTCGGTGAGCACGGTCGTGCTCGCGGCCATCAACGCCTCCCCCGCGCGGGACAGCGTCGACTGGTCGAAGGTCTCGTTCTGGTGGGCGGACGAGCGCTGGGTCGAGAGCGGTCACGACGACCGCAACGACCGGCAGGCCGAGATCGACCTGCTCGGCCACATCGGGGTCGAGCCGCAGAACGTGCACCGCTTCGGCGCCGTGGGCGAGTTCGCCGACGTCGAGGCCGCCGCGTTCGCCTACCGGGCCGAGCTCCTCGAGCACGCCCAGGGCGACGACGAGGCACCTCGCTTCGACATCACGCTCCTCGGCGTGGGTCCCGACGGCCACGTCGCCTCGCTCTTCCCCGACGCGCCCCAGGTGCGGATGAGCGGACCGACCGTGCTGACGGTGGACGACTCCCCCAAGCCGCCGCCCGTCCGCCTCACGTTGAGCCTGCCGGTGATCAACAACTCGCAGCGGGTGTGGATGATCCTCGCCGGTGCGGAGAAGGCGTCGTCGCTGGGCCTCGCCCTCGCCGGGGCGGGTGCCGACCAGGTCCCCGTGGCCGGCGTCAAGGGCCGCAAGCGCACGGTGTTCTTCGTGGACAGCGACGCGGCGTCCGAGGTCCCTGAGAACCTGATCGCCTCGACGTACTGATTCACGGGCCCGGTCCGTCACTGGACCGGGCTCCGACACGAGAGAAGCCCCGCAGCCGAGCTGCGGGGCTTCTCTCGTGGGCGACCGGTGGCGACCGGACGCGGGGGTCGGGCTAGGCCTTGCCCCGGCGGACGCGCAGCTGCTGCAGCGCCTCCTCCAGGAGCTGGGCCGCCTCCTCCTCGGAGCGTCGCTCCTTCACGTACGCGAGGTGCGTCTTGTACGGCTCGAGCTTGGCGACGGTCGGCGGGTTGGCCTTGTCGCGACCCGCAGGGAGGCCGCTGGACGGAGAGTCGACCGTCTCGGGGATCTCCTCGTCAGGGACGTTCGCGGCGAAGTGGCGGACGACCTCGTTGCCGAGGGCGTCCCAGTACGAGATGGTCACGCGCTCGGCGTGGTAACCGCGGTCCTGCTCGCCCATGGGGCCGGCACCGACGCGCGAGCCACGGATGGCGCTGCCTCCGGAGGCCATCAGCTGACCGCCGAGAACTTCGTGATGAGGCCGAGGACCACGATGCACGTGATCCAGACGAGCCCGAGGAACACGGTGATGCGGTTCAGGTTGCGCTCGGCGACCCCGGATGCGCCGAGGTTGCTCGTGACACCGCCGCCGAACATGTCGGACAGACCGCCGCCGCGACCGCGGTGCAGCAAGATGAGGAGGGTCAGCAGGAGGCTCGTGATGCCGAGCAGCACCTGCAGGATGACCTGCAGAATTTCCAAGGGGGACCTTTCGATGCGGTGAGACCGTTGACGAGTATAACTGCCGCACGCGGCGACGGGTCCCTCACCCGCGGGCGGGAGAGGGACCCGTCTGTCGGTCGGCGTCAGACGCCGACGTGGGACTCGAAGCGCACGATGCGGGCGAACTCGTCCACGTCGAGGCTCGCACCGCCGACGAGCGCGCCGTCGACGTTCGGCTCGCGCAGGAACGAGGCGATGTTCGTCGACTTGACCGACCCGCCGTAGAGGATCCGGGTCGCCGCGGCGCGGTCGGCCCCGACGAGCTCGACGAGTGCCTGACGGAGTGCGGCACAGACCTGCTCGGCCTGGTCGGCGGTCGCCGCCTTGCCCGAGCCGATCGCCCAGACGGGCTCGTAGGCGACCACGATCTCGGCCGTGTCAGGGACCTCGGCCAGGGAGGCGCGGAGCTGGGCGACCGGGACGGCGCTCGGCCCGTGCGTCTCGAGGTCGTCCGCGGTCTCGCCGACGCAGATCACGGGGACGAGCCCGTTGCGGTGCGCGGCCGCGACCTTCGTCGCGACGACCGTGTCGTCCTCGGCGTGCAGGGTGCGGCGCTCGGAGTGGCCCACGAGGACGTAGTGCACGTCGAGCTTCGCCAGGGAGGCGCCGGACACCTCGCCGGTGTAGGCACCGCTGTCGTGGGCCGAGAGGTCCTGTGCGCCGAGGACGAGCGAGAGGCCGTCCGCGTCGAGCAGGGTCTGCACGCTGCGCAGGTCGGTGAAGGGCGGGAAGACGGCTGCCTCGACGGAGGCGTGGTCGTGCTTCGCGTCCTTCAGGCTCCAGGCCAGCTTCTGTACGAAGGCGATGGCCTGCAGGTGGTCGAGGTTCATCTTCCAGTTGCCGGCGATGAGGGGCGTGCGCGTGGTCACCATCCGAGGACCTCCAGTCCGGGGAGTCGTTTGCCCTCGAGGAACTCGAGGCTGGCTCCACCACCGGTGGAGATGTGGCCGAACTGGTCGTCGTCGAAGCCGAGGGCACGGACGGCCGCTGCCGAGTCCCCTCCCCCGACGACGCCCAGGCCGTCGACGCGCGTGAGCGCCTCGGCGACCGTCTTCGTGCCGTGGGCGAAGGCGTCGAACTCGAACACGCCCATGGGCCCGTTCCAGAACACGGTCTTCGAGGCCGCGACGATCTCGGCGAAGCGGGTCGCCGTGTCCGGTCCGATGTCGAGGCCGATCGCCCCGTCCCCGAGCTCGGAGGTCTCGATGCCGTCCGCGGGGACGACCGCGTGGTCGGCGTCTGCCGAGAAGGCCGAGGCGACGACGACGTCGGTGGGCAGGACGATCTGCACGCCGCGCTCGTCGGCGTCGGCGAGATAGCCCCTCACCCGGTCGAGCTGGTCCTTCTCGAGCAGGCTGCCGCCGACGGCGTAGCCCTGCGCGGCGAGGAACGTGAAGAGCATGCCTCCTCCGACCAGGAGCGAGTCGACCCGGGGCAGCAGGTGCTCGATGACGCCGAGCTTGTCCGACACCTTCGAGCCGCCGAGCACGACCGTGTAGGGGCGCTCGGGCGTCTCGGTGAGCTTCTCCAGGATCGAGAGCTCGGTCTCGATGAGCGAGCCGGCCGCGCTCGGGAGGAGCTGGGGCAGCTCGTAGACGCTGGCCTGCTCGCGGTGGACGACGCCGAAGCCGTCCGAGACGAACAGGTCGCCGTACGCCGCGAGCTGCTCGGCGAAGGCGCGACGCTCGTCGGCGTCCTTGCTCGTCTCCGCGGGGCTGAAGCGGAGGTTCTCGAGGACGACCACCTGGCCGTCGGCCAGGCCGGCCACCGCCTCCTCGGCCTCGCTGCCGACGGTGGAGGGCACGAACGTGACGCCGGCGTCGAGCAGCTCGCCGAGGCGGGCCGCCACGGGGCGCAGGCTGAACTCGTCGACGGGCTGGCCGTCGGGACGGCCGAGGTGCGAGATCACGACGACGCGGGCGCCGTCGGCGACGAGCGCCTGCAGGGTGCCGACGGAGGCGCGGACGCGGCCGTCGTCGGTGATGGCGCCGTCCTTCAGCGGGACGTTCAGGTCGCAGCGGACGATCACGCGCTTTCCCGACGTCGAGCCGAGCGACTCGAGGGTTCGGAGGGTCATGGAACTCGATTCTGTGGAGGGGGTCGGTGGGGAGACGAGGAGGCGGCCAGGCCGAGGGCCTGACCGCCTCCCGGGTCGATCGTGGTGCGGACGCCTACAGGCGGTCGGCGACGTACTTCGTCAGGTCGACGAGACGGTTGGAGTAGCCCCACTCGTTGTCGTACCAGGACGTGATCTTGACCATGTTGCCGATGACCTTCGTGAGGCCCGAGTCGTAGATCGAGGAGTGCGGGTCGGTCGTGATGTCGGACGAGACCAGCGGGTCCTCCGAATAGAGGAGGATGCCCTTGAGGTCGCCCTCGGCCGCGGCCTTGTAGGCCGCGTTGATCTGCTCGACCGTGACGGGGGTGCTGGTCTGCAGCGTGACGTCGGTGATCGAGCCGGTCGGCACCGGGACGCGCAGCGCGTAGCCGTCGAGCTTGCCCGACAGCTCGGGGATGACGAGGCCGATGGCCTTGGCCGCACCGGTCGAGGTGGGGACGATGTTGATCGCGGCGGCGCGGGCACGACGCGGGTCCTTGTGGGGGCCGTCCTGCAGGTTCTGGTCGGCCGTGTAGGCGTGCACCGTCGTCATGAGGCCGCGCTCGACGCCGAAGTTGTCGAGGAAGACCTTCATCAGGGGCGCGAGGCTGTTCGTGGTGCACGACGCGTTCGAGATGATGTGGTGGTTGGCGGGGTCGTAGATGCCCTCGTTGACGCCGAGGACGATCGTGGCGTCGTCGCCGGTTGCGGGCGCCGAGATCAGGACCTTCTTCGCGCCCGCGTCGATGTGCTTCTGCGCGTCCTCTGCCTTCGTGAAGAAGCCGGTGGACTCGACGACGATGTCGACGCCCAGCTCGCCCCAGGGCAGGTTGGCGGGGTCGCGCTCCGCGAGGACCTTGATCGGCTTGCCGTCGACGACGATCGAGTCGCCGTCGAGCTCGACCGTGGCGTCGAGGCGACCCGTGATCGAGTCGAACTTGAGCAGGTGCGCGAGGGCCGCGTTGTCGGTGAGGTCGTTGACGGCGACGATCTCGATGTCGGTGCCCTTGGCGAGCGCCGCGCGGAAGTAGTTGCGGCCGATGCGACCGAAGCCGTTGATGCCGATCTTGACGGTCAAGGGAACTCCTGTTGATCAGGCGTCGCGGGGACGCGTGGAGGGGGCGGGCGACCAGGCCCGTGGCTCACGATCCGGCCGGGGCGACCGGGCTTCGCGTCCGTCTACGACAGTACCAGTCGACCGCCTCCGTGACTCCGGGAGCGCCGCCCGCGTCGGAGGCGTCAGTCGAGGTCGAGGTCGGACGGCAGGCTGGCCTCGGTGCCGGGCAGGCCGAGGTCGGACGCCTTCTTGTCGGCCATGGCCAGGAGGCGGCGGATCCGCCCGGCGACCGCGTCCTTCGTCATGGGCGGGTCGGCGTGGTGGCCGAGCTCGTCGAGGCTCGCGTCGCGGTGCGCCAGGCGGAGGTCGCCGGCGTACTTGAGGTGGTCGGGGATGTCCTCGCCGAGCAGCTCCATGGCGCGCTCGACCCGGGCGCAGGCGGCGACCGCGGCCTGCGCGCTGCGTCGCAGGTTCGCGTCGTCGAAGTTCACGAGCCGGTTGGCCGTCGCCCGGACCTCGCGGCGCTGGCGCATCTCCTCCCACTCGCTCACGCTCTTGAGGGCGCCCATGACCGTGAGCATCGCGCTGATCGCCTCTCCCTCACGGACCAGCACTCGGTGGACGCCGCGGACCTCACGGGCTTTGGCGGCGATGCCGAGCCGTCCGGCCGCGCCGACCAGCGCCATGGCCGACTCGTTGCCGGGGCAGACGACCTCGAGCGAGGCGGACCGGCCGGGGTCGGTCAACGAGCCCTGGGCCAGGAAGGCACCCCGCCAGATCGCCGCCAGGTCGTCGCGCGACCCGGTCGTGAGCCGGTTCGGCAAGCCGCGGACCGGACGGCGGCGGGCGTCCATCAGACCCGTCTGGCGAGCCAGGGTCTCGCCGGCCTCGTGGACGCGCACGAGGTACTGGGTGGTGCGTCGCGTCCCCGACGCGGACACGACGGACACGTCGCTGCGTGCACCGTAGAGCTCGGCCAGGTCCTTGCGGACACGGCGGGCGATCACCGGGCTGTCGAGCTCGGCCTCGACGGCGATGCGGCCCGAGATGACGTGCAGCCCGCCGGCGAACCGCAGGATGGTCGCGACCTCGGCGGCCCTGACCGTCGTCCTGCTCACCTCGACGCGGGCGAGTTCTTCTTTGACGTCGGCGGTCTGTGCCACTGGTCGTTCCTCTTTCATCAGTCGTTGTCGGGCGTGCGGGGCACGGCCCCGCGCAGCCGGAGGGCGCGCCCGCGCGACCGCCGGGTCACTCCCGGCCCAGGTCGCGGTGCTTCACGGCGACGGCCACCCCGGGGAGCCCGCGCAGATGCGCCGCCAGCTCGCCGACCAGGGTGACTGATCGGTGCTTCCCGCCCGTGCAGCCGATGGCGATCGTAGCGTGTCTCTTGTTTTCGCGCTGGTAGCCGGCGAGCACGGGCTCGCAGGCGGCGCCGAAGGCCCGGACGAAGTCGTGGGCCCCGCTCTGGGCCATCACGTAGCTCGTCACGGGCTCGTCCAGCCCGGTCTGCGAGCGGAGTTCGGGGACCCAGAACGGGTTCGGCAGGAACCGGGCGTCGCCCACCATGTCGGCGTCCGCGGGCAGCCCGTACTTGAAGCCGAAGCTCAGCACCGTGACCTGCACCCCGGCGCGCTCGGACTCGGCGAACTTCTCGGTGATGGTGGTCGCGAGCTGGTGGATGTTGAGCTCGGAGGTGTCGATGATGACGTCGCTCGTCTCGCGCAGCTCCTCCATGCGGGAGCGCTCGGCGACGATGCCGTCGAGCAGCGTGCCGTCCCCCTGGAGCGGGTGCGGCCGGCGCACCTGCTCGAACCGGCGCACGAGGGCGGCGTCGGTGGCGTCGAGGAACAGGACGCGGACCTTGCTCGGCATGCTCTCGCGGAGCGTGCGCACCGCCTCCTGCGCCTCGGAGAAGAGGCGACCGCCTCGGACGTCGACCACCGCGGCGATCTTCGGCAACGAGTCGCCGGCGCGCTCGGCGAGGTCGAGGAGGGGCCGCAGCATCTGGGCGGGCAGGTTGTCGACCACGTACCAGCCCAGGTCCTCGAGGGCGTTGCCGACCGTCGACCGACCGGCACCGGACATCCCGGTGACGATCATGACCTCTTGCTGCTCGTGTGCGTCGCTCATGGTGGCGGGGCCTTCGCTGGTGGCGGGTCGGGGCGGGACGGGCGGATCGAGTCTAGGCGGGAGCGCGGGCGTCGTCGGTCTCGCTCGTGGTCTCGACCGCCGCCTCGGCGTCGGCCGACGCGTCAGTGTCGGCTGAGGTGTCGGTGTCGGGCTCGACGTCTCCGAGCTCCGCGGACCCGAGCTGACCGACGACGGCCGCGGCGAGCGTCGGGCCGATGCCCCGGATCGACGAGATCTCGTCCGGCGTGGCCTGCTTGAGCCGCTTCACCGAGCCGAAGTGCTTGAGCAGCCGGGCCACCCGCGACGGGCCGAGGCCCGGGATCTCGGCCAGCTGGGTCGTGATGTCCCGCTTGCGTCGTTGTCGCTGGTGCGTGATCGCGAACCTGTGGGCCTCGTCGCGGATGCGCTGGATCAGGAAGAGCGCGTCGGAGTTGCGCGGCAGGATGACGGGGAAGTCGTCGTCGGGCAGCCAGATCTCCTCGAGCCGTTTCGCGATGCCGCAGAGCGCGATGTCGGTCACGCCCGCGTCGTCGAGGGCCCGCCGGGCGGCGGCCACCTGGGGCTGGCCCCCGTCGACGATCAACAGGTTCGGCCGGTAGGCGAAGCGCTTGCGCTCCTCGCCGACCTCGGCGACCGGGGCGAGCTCGTCGTCGAGGCGGGAGAGGCGCCGGCTGAGCGTCTGGTAGATCGACTCGGTGTCGTCGGTCGACTGCGGGATGTTGAAGCGCCGGTACTGGTCCTTGCGGGGCAGACCGTCCTCGAAGACGACCATCGAGGCGACGATGTTGGTGCCGGACAGGTGCGAGACGTCGTAGCACTCCATCCGGAGGGGCGCCTCCGTCATGCCCAGCGCCTCCTGGATGTCGGCCAGGGCGGTCGACCGGGTCGCGAAGTCGGCGCTGCGACGGGTCTTGTAGAGCATCAGCGACTGCTGGGCGTTGAGCGTGGCCGTCTGCATGAGCGCGGCCTTCTCGCCGCGCTGCGCGGTGCGGACCTGCACCTTGCCCCTCCCCCGGACCTCGCTGAGGACGGCCTCGAGGGCGTCGTTGTCGTCGGGGACCGTCGTCACGACGATCTCGCGCGGCACCTCGGAGCCGGCGGTGTACCGGCCCTGCAGGATCTGTTCGACGAGCTCGCCCGAGGTGATGTCGATCTCCTTGTCCACGACCCAGCCGCGGGAGCCGCGGATGCGGCCGCCGCGGACCGTGAAGAGCTGCACGGCGGCCGCCAGCTCGTCCTCGACGAGGGCGTAGAGGTCGAGGTCGACCGAGTCGCGGAGCACGACGGCCGACTTGTCGAGGACCGCCTCGAGGGCCTGCACCTGGTCGCGGTAGCGCGCCGCGTCCTCGTAGCGCTGCTCGAGGGCGGCCGTCTTCATGGCCTTCTGCTTGTCGGCGATGACCTTCTTGTCGTAGCTGCCCATGAACTTGACGAACTCGTCGACGATCGCACGGTGCTCGTCGATCGACACCTTGTGCGAGCAGGGCCCTCCGCAGCGACCGATCTGGCCCGGGAAGCACGGCTTGCCGGTCTCCATCGCCTTCTTGTAGCTGCTGTCGGAGCAGGTGCGGATCGGGAAGACCTTGATCATCTGGTCGATGGTGTCGTGCACGGCCCAGATCTTCGGGTACGGCCCGAAGTACTTCGCGCCCTTGATGCGCGGGTTGCGCGTGACCATGACCCGGGGGGCCTCGTCGCCGAGGGTCACCGCCATGAAGGGGTAGGTCTTGTCGTCGCGGAACTTGACGTTGAAGGGCGGGTCGAACTCCTTGATCCAGGTGTACTCGAGCTGCAGCGCCTCGATGTCGCTGCCGACGACGGTCCACTCGACGCTGCGAGCGGTGAGGACCATCCGCCGTGTGCGCTCGTGCAGGGTCGGCAGCGGGGCGAAGTAGTTGCTCAGCCGGGCACGAAGGTTCTTCGCCTTGCCGACGTAGAGGACGCGACCGCGCTCGTCACGCCAGCGGTAGACCCCGGGGTCGGTCGGGATCTCACGCGCTGGCGGACGCCACGAGACGGTGTTGCTCATCGAGCCTCGACTGCCTCCCGACGTCGGCTGCCCGTCGTCATCGCGGCCTTCTTCTTCTTGGCCGCGGCCGGGCCGGGCGCCGCATGGCCCGACTCGAGGATCTCCGCGAGGAAGACCCCGGTGTGGCTCTCGGGCACAGTGGCGAGGTGCTCGGGCGTGCCCGTCGCGAGGACCGTGCCTCCCCCGGCGCCGCCCTCGGGGCCCATGTCGATCAGCCAGTCGGCCGACTTGATCACGTCGAGGTTGTGCTCGATGGTGATGACGGTGTTGCCCTTGTCGACGAGGCCGTCGAGCACGAGCAGCAGCTTGCGGACGTCCTCGAAGTGCAGGCCCGTCGTGGGCTCGTCGAGCACGTAGATGCTGCGCCCGTTGGAGCGCTTCTGCAGCTCGGTCGCGAGCTTGACCCGCTGGGCCTCGCCACCGCTCAGCGTCGTGGCGCTCTGGCCGAGCCGGACGTAGCCGAGGCCGACGTCCACCAGCGTCTTCATGAAGCGCGAGATCGCCGAGATGGGCTCGAAGAAGTCGGCCGCCTCGCTGATCGGCATGTCGAGCACCTCGGAGATGTTCTTGCCCTTGTACTGGACCGCGAGGGTGTCGCGGTTGTACCGCGCGCCCCCGCAGACCTCGCAGGCGACGTAGACGTCAGGCAGGAAGTTCATCTCGATCTTGATCGTGCCGTCGCCCGCGCAGTTCTCGCAGCGACCGCCCTTGACGTTGAAGCTGAACCGGCCCGGCAGGTAGCCGCGGGCCTTCGCGTCGACGGTCTCGGCGAACAGGTTGCGGATCCGGTCGAAGACGCCGGTGTACGTCGCGGGGTTCGAGCGGGGCGTCCGACCGATCGGCGCCTGGTCGACGTGCACGACCTTGTCGAGGTGCTCGAGACCGGTGACGCGCAGGTGCCGGCCGGGGATCTGGCGAGCACCGTTCAGCTTGTTGGCCATCACCTTGTAGAGGATGTCGTTGACGAGGGACGACTTGCCCGAGCCGCTGACCCCGGTCACCGCCACGAAGACGCCGAGGGGGAAGTCGACGGTGACGTCGCGCAGGTTGTTCGCCTTCGCCCCGACGACGGAGACCACACGGTCGCGGTCGACCGGGCGACGCGTCGTCGGCGTGGCGATCGAGCGACGGCCGGCGAGGTAGTCGCCGGTGTAGGACTCGGTGTTCGTCAGCAGGTCCTCGTAGCTGCCCGAGTGGACCACCTTGCCGCCGTTGACGCCGGCGCCCGGTCCGATGTCGACCACCCAGTCGGCGGTCTTGATGGTGTCCTCGTCGTGCTCGACGACGATGAGCGTGTTGCCGAGGTCACGGAGCTTGACCAGGGTGTCGATCAGGCGGCGGTTGTCGCGCTGGTGCAGGCCGATGCTCGGCTCGTCGAGCACGTACAGCACGCCCGTGAGACCGGAGCCGATCTGGGTCGCGAGCCGGATGCGCTGGGCCTCGCCGCCGGAGAGCGAGCCCGCGGCCCGGCTGAGGGACAGGTAGGTGAGCCCCACCTCGAGCAGGAACTCGAGACGGACGCGGATCTCGCGGAGCACCTGCGCGGCGATCCGCGCCTCACGCGACGTCAGCGTGAGCCCGTCCATGAACGCGAACGCGTCCGTGAGGCTGAGCTCGGCGACGTCGGCGATGCTCTGCTCGGCCACCGTGACCGCGAGCACCTCGGGCTTCAGCCGCTTGCCGCCGCAGACGGAGCACGGGATCTCGCGGAGGTACTCCGAGTAGCGCTGACGCTGCGTGTCGGTCTCGGCCTCGGCGTACTTGCGCTCGATGTAGGGCATCACGCCCTCGAAGCCCGTCGAGTACTTCATCTCGCGGCCGAAGCGGTTCTTCCACTTCACCGTGACCTCGAAGTCGTTGCCCTGCAGGACGGCCTGCTGGATGCGGGCCGGCAGCTCGCGCCAGGGGGTCTTCAGGCTGAAGTCGAGGTCGGCGGCCAGGCCCTCGAGCAGCTTCTGGAAGTAGTTGTAGAGGCCCTTGCCGGAGTTCGTCCACGGCAGGATGACGCCCTCGGCCAAGCTGAGGTCGGGGTCGCCGAGCACCAGGTCGGTGTCGACCGACATGCGCGTCCCGAGGCCGGAGCACTCGGGGCAGGCGCCGAACGGGGCGTTGAACGAGAAGGTGCGGGGCTCGACCTCGGTGAGCTGCACGGGGTGACCGTTCGGGCACGAGAGCTTCTCGGAGAACGTGCGGTACTTGCCCGCTGCGCCGGCGTCCGTGTCGACGAAGTCGACGGTGACGAGGCCGTCGGTGAGGCGCAGGGCGGTCTCGAGCGAGTCGGTCAGGCGCGTGAGGCCCTCGTCGGAGGCGACGAGACGGTCGACGACGACCGAGATGTCGTGCTTGACCTGCTTCTTCAGCTTCGGAGGCGAGCTGAGCTGGACCTGCTCGCCGTCGACGATCGCCCGGGAGTAGCCGCTCGACGCGAGCTCGGCGAAGAGGTCGACGAACTCGCCCTTCTTCTGGGACACGACGGGGCTGAGCACCTGGAAGCGCGTGCCGGTCTCGAGCGTCATCAGCTGGTCGGCGATCTGCTGCACGGTCTGACGGCTGATCACCTCGCCGCACACGGCGCAGTGCGCGATCCCGATGCGGGCCCAGAGCAGGCGCATGTAGTCGTAGATCTCGGTGATCGTGCCGACCGTCGAGCGCGGGTTGCGGTTCGTCGACTTCTGGTCGATCGACACGGCAGGGCTCAGGCCCTCGATGAAGTCGACGTCGGGGCGGTCGACCTGCCCGAGGAACTGGCGCGCGTAGGCGGAGAGCGACTCGACGTAGCGCCGTTGGCCCTCGGCGAAGATCGTGTCGAACGCGAGGGACGACTTGCCCGACCCGGAGAGGCCGGTGAAGACGACCATCGAGTCGCGCGGGATCTCGAGGTCGACGTTGTCGAGGTTGTGGACTCGGGCACCCCGCACGCTGAGCACGGAGGAACCTTCTACGGGTGAGATTGACACTCTTACCATTCTACGGAAGCCCCTGACATCGAGGTCGGCCGACGGGGAGATCGGCCGGCTGACGGCACCAGGAGGAGCGTCCGCGCGCTAGAGGACGGGGTCTGTGTGGGTGAGGTCGGCAGAGACGGCCCAGAGCCGTTCCGCGGAGGCGCGGTCTCGCGCGTGCTTCTTCGTCGGGACGACGGCAGGCGGGCCGGTCAGCTGGAACCACCCGGAGGGGCCCCAGTATTCCCCGCCCTGCACCCCGGGGTCGACCGTCGCGTGGACGAGCGGCTCGGCCCCTGCCTCCTTGCCTTGCGAGAACGCGTGCATGGCCGAGGTCACGACGGCAGGCGGCCGACGAGGCTCGACGACGGGCGGCCGTGGGTCGCTCAGCGACTCCCACGACAGCCCCGGGTGGGCGATGACGCTCGACACCGACGAGCCGGCGGCCCGGAGGCGTCGGTCGAGCTCGAGGCCGAACGTCATGACCGCGAGCTTCGACCGTGCGTAGGCGACGGCCCCCGAGTAGCTCGACACCATCATGGGGTCGTCGAGGTCGAGGCGGACGAAGCGGTGGCTGATGCTGCCGAGGTGCACGACGCGGCCCCAAGGAGACTCGGAGAGCGCCGGCAGCAGGTGCGAGACGAGCGCGAAGTGACCGAGGTGGTTCGTGCCGAACTGGAGCTCGAACCCGTCGGCCGTCGTCTGACGCCGGCGCGACCCGACGACCCCCGCGTTCGCGAGCAGGGCGTCCACTCCCCCGGCGGCCGTGAGCGCGTCCGCGCCGGACCGCACCGAGGACAGGTCGGCCAGGTCGAGGTCGACGGTCGAGACGTCGGCGCCGGGGACGCGGTCGCGCACGGTGTCGGCCGCACGGACGGCCCGCTCCGGGCTCCGGGCCGCCAGCACGACCTGGTGACCGAGGGCCGCGAGGCGCTCGGCCGCGAAGTAGCCCAACCCCGCAGTCGCCCCGGTGACGACGACGCGGAGACGACGATCAGCGGGCATGGCCGGCCGCCTCCATCTGCCGCAGGTCGCGCTTGAGGTCGGCGACCTCGTCGCGGAGGCGCCCGGCGAGCTCGAACTTCAGCTCGGCGGCGGCCTGGAGCATCTGGTCGTTGAGGTCGGCGATGATCGACTCGAGGCCGTTTGCCGCATTCGCCGCCTTGCCCTCTCGGCGCAGGTTGGGGGTCGGGGCGCGCTTGCCGCCCTGTCGGCCGGCCAGCAGCTCGGCCGTGTCCGCGCCCTCACGGGCGAGGACCTCCGTGATGTCGGCGATCTTCTTGCGCAGCGGCTGCGGGTCGATGCCGCGCTCGAGGTTGTACGCGACCTGCTTCTCGCGTCGTCGGTCCGTCTCTTCGAGGGCGTTGCGCATCGAGTCGGTCATGACGTCGGCGTACATGTGCACCTCGCCGGAGACGTTGCGCGCCGCGCGTCCGATGGTCTGGATGAGCGACGTCGACGACCTCAGGAAGCCCTCCTTGTCGGCGTCGAGGATGGCCACCAGCGACACCTCGGGCAGGTCGAGGCCCTCGCGGAGCAGGTTGATGCCGACGAGGACGTCGTAGACGCCCTGGCGCAGCTCGGTCAGCAGCTCGACCCGTCGCAGGGTGTCGACGTCGGAGTGCAGGTACCGGACCCGGACGCCGGCCTCGGTGAGGAAGTCGGTCAGCTCCTCGGCCATCTTCTTCGTGAGCGTCGTGACGAGCACGCGCTCGTCCTTCTCGACGCGGACCCGGATCTCGTCGAGCAGGTCGTCGATCTGGCCCTCGGACGGCTTGACGACGATCTGGGGGTCGACGAGGCCCGTGGGGCGGATGATCTGCTCGACCACGCTGTCGGTGATGCCGAGCTCGTACTTGCCCGGGGTCGCCGACAGGTAGACCTTCTGCCCCACCCTGCCGAGGAACTCCTCGAACTTGAGCGGGCGGTTGTCGAGCGCGCTCGGCAGCCGGAAGCCGTGGTCGACCAGCGTGCGCTTGCGCGAGGCGTCGCCCTCGTACATCGCGCCGATCTGCGGCACCGTCACGTGGGACTCGTCGATGACGACGAGGAAGTCGTCCGCGAAGTAGTCCAGGAGGCAGTGCGGGGCCTCGCCCGGGCCGCGGCCGTCGATGTGCGCCGAGTAGTTCTCGATGCCGTTGCAGAAGCCGATCTGCTCCATCATCTCGAGGTCGAAGGTCGTGCGCATGCGGAGGCGCTGCGACTCGAGCAGCTTGCCCTGCCTGTCGAGCTCGTCGAGGCGGGTGGCGAGTTCTTCTTTGATGGTGCCGATGGCGCGGTGCATCACGTCGGTGCCGGCGACGTAGTGCGAGCCGGGGAACACCGACACCGCGTCCATGGTCCGGACGACGTCGCCCGTGAGCGGGTGCAGGGCGTAGAGAGCCTCGATCTCGTCGCCGAACATCTCGATGCGGATGGCGAGCTCTTCGTACATCGGGATGATCTCGATGGTGTCGCCGCGGACCCGGAAGTTGCCACGGGAGAAGTCGATGTCGTTGCGCTGGTACTGCATCGAGACGAAGCGCCGGATCAGCGTCTCGCGGTCGATCTTCATGCCGACCTGGAGGGCGATCATCGCCTGCATGTAGCCCTCGGGCGTGCCGAGGCCGTAGATGCAGGACACCGTCGAGACGACGATGACGTCGCGACGGCTGAGCAGCGAGTTGGTCGTGGAGTGCCGCAGCCGCTCGACCTCGGCGTTGATCGAGCTGTCCTTCTCGATGAAGGTGTCGGTCTGCGGGACGTACGCCTCGGGCTGGTAGTAGTCGTAGTACGAGACGAAGTACTCGACGGCGTTGTGCGGGAACATCTCGCGGAACTCGTTGGCCAGCTGGGCCGCGAGGGTCTTGTTGTGGGCCAGGACGAGGGTGGGGCGCTGGACCTGCTCGACGAGCCAGGCGGTCGTCGCGGACTTTCCCGTGCCGGTGGCGCCGAGCAGCACGACGTCGGTCTCGCCCGCGTTGATGCGCCCCGCGAGCTCGGCGATGGCGGCCGGCTGGTCGCCGCTCGGCTCGTACTCGCTGACTACTTCGAAGGGGCGGACACTGCGGGTCGGTTCCATGTCTCCGAGTCTAGGAGCGACCACTGACACTCGGCCCCGAGGGGCCCGCCGCCTTCGCCGCTGACAGCGAACGGAGCACCTCGGCGACCTCGTCCGCCCGCGCGAGGGTCGCCTCCAACGAGATCGAGGAGTCGACCACGAGATCGGCGACCGCGAGGCGGGCCTCGTCGGCGGCCTGGGCGTCGACGCGGCGGACCGCCTCCTCGGGGCTCATCCCCCGGAGCTCGACCAGGCGCCTCAAGCGCATCTCACGAGGCGCGTGGACGACGACGACCACGTCGAACTCCTCTCCTCCGCGCGTCTCGACCAGGAGGGGCACGTCGTACACCACGACCCTCGCGGGGTCGTCGGCCACAGCCTCCTCCATGCGCCGTCGTGAGAGCTCGCGGACGGCCGGGTGCGTGATGGCCTCGAGGTCCCGACGGGCTGCCGGGTCGGCGAAGACCAGGGCGCCGAGCGCGGGCCGGTCGAGCTCGCCCGACGGCGTGAGCACGTGGTCGCCGAAACGCTGCCGGATCGCTTCGAGGCCCGGCGTGCCCGGAGCGACCACCTCCCGGGCGAGCTGGTCGGCGTCGACGTGGGCCGCACCCCCCTCGGCGAGTCGACGGGACACGACGCTCTTGCCGGCGGCGATGCCACCGGTCAGGCCACAGACGAACATGCGTCGAGGCTACCTGCGACCTCACGACCCGGGAACGCCGAACGGCGGCCCCCTCGAGGAGGGGACCGCCGTCAGACGTGGTCAGGTGCCGAGGCACCGACCGAGGCGTGCTAGTTGCTGCTGGACAGCTTCTCGCGCAGAGCGGCGAGCGACTCGTCGTCGGCGAGCGTGCCGGCACCGGCGGTCTCGCTCGAGAAGGTCGAGCCCGAGGGAGCCTCGAAGGAGGCCTCTTCGGTGAGCGACGCAGCGACCTGCTTCTTGTGCGCCTCCCAGCGAGCCTGGGCGGCAGCGTAGTCCTGCTCCCACTTCTCGCGCTGCGAGTCGAAGCCCTCGCGCCACTCGTTCGTCTCCGGGTCGAAGCCCTCGGGGTACTTGTAGTTGCCCTGGTCGTCGTACTCGGTGAGCATGCCGTAGAGCGCCGGGTCGAACTCGGTGCCCTCGGGGTCCACGCCCTCGTTGGCCTGCTTGAGGCTCAGCGAGATGCGGCGACGGTCGAGGTCGATGTCGATGACCTTGACGAACACCTCGTCGCCGACGGCGACGACCTGCTCGGCCAGCTCGACGTGCTTCGCCGACAGCTCGGAGATGTGCACGAGACCCTCGATGCCGTCCGCGACGCGGACGAACGCTCCGAAGGGGACGAG
>Ga0308167_1002327_pt1 | contig 17919 bp, 25 predicted proteins | sample PhyCR1_2_FD_202138 | JGI IMG/M metagenome (GOLD analysis project Ga0308167, IMG submission 202138) | Phyllosphere microbial communities from UC Gill Tract Community Farm, Albany, California, United States - DLSLRC.R1 | ecosystem: Host-associated > Plants > Phyllosphere > Unclassified | place... | reverse complement strand
CATCCGCCAACTGGTTGCACAGTTGCGTTGGGTGGCTGGCCTGCTCCCCCAAGGCGTGGCCAAGAGCATGGTGTGCCTTCTGAGGGGGAGGGCACCAGTCTGAAGATGGTCTAGGTTGATCCCCGAAAAGACGTAGCCTACGTCCTGACCAATCTTTTTTTTCTTTAGGCAAAACGTAGTGAGGCGCTATGTTTACCAAAGAGTATCTGGATTCTCTACCAAAGAGAATTCCCATTGAAGAGCGGTTAGCTTCGAAAACCAAGGTTACAGAATCTGGTTGTCATGAGTATGACGGCGTGAAGGACCGATGTGGGTACGGCCGATTTAAAATTGGCAAGCACTCTCTCGGTGCGCACAAGGTCAGTTATTTGACTCGCGTCGGTGATTACGACCAGAATCTCGAGTTGATGCATAGTTGCGATAATCCCGCCTGCATCAACGTCGACCATCTCACACCTGCTACTCACCAAGAGAACATGCAGGATTGTGTCGATAAGGGACGCCATACCTCCCAGCATCTTGACTCGCCGAGACAAGCAGCAATCGAATCAGGGATGGAGTTGTATTACGGCAGTGTCTGTGAGATTCACGGCTATGACCTTCGCTCCGTTAAGAACGGGGCCTGTGTCTTTTGTCGCGATGATTACAATGCCAAGAAACGAGAGCAGCGTAGAGTGGCTCGTGAGAGTGCCGCCTAGGGGCGGTAGGCTTGAAAAGGGGTGATCCTTTTATCTTGGCGGCTCGGAAAGACGAGAGGGGTGGGTGTCCACGCTGAGAAGCGTCGGCACCTAGCTGATATTTTTACGGGTTAGTTCCTCCCTGTGTATAAAACTCAAGGAGCTAACCATGATTAACCCAAACCTGCTTAATGTTCCGTTATCGCTGGCACAAGTGTTTGGACTGCTCGGCGTCCCGGCACAGCTGAAAAGCAAAGATTCATCAGTCCTCAAACAGCTCGATGAGGCGGTGTCCAAAGTCTATCTGGGCCATCACCATAGCCCATCGCTGACTGAACCTTCTCGCTGGCTGACCATTGCGGCGGGTGGTGCCGGAAAAGACGTGTGTATCGCCCAAGGTAAGGGCGACAAACGCAGCGATGTCGAAATCTACAATGCGCTGTTTGCTAGCGCGTTGACCAGCGTGATGCTTCGCATAGCGCGCGACAGTCCGATACATGAACCGCGTGCAGCACGTCCGTTGTGGGACTTTGTGCCAAAGCGTAATCCAGCTGAATGCGATATTGTGGTTGATGGTGAAGTTATGCCCATCGCCCCCTTCGTCGAATGGATTTGTTCGGTCGACGACGAATACCACAACCAGTACGCAGCTCTCCTCGAGCGGGATTTTGAATCGCTGCAGTTCATGCGCTTCCCGAACAACGCGGCGGTTGCAGTTGTCGGTAAACTCAATCCCAAAGCCGGCGGGTACTGTGTTCCAGTTTGCGTGACGTATTACGAAGGCGTCAACGGTACACTCAAGGCGATTTACGAAGTCATCCGCGTTTACCACAAATCCACGACACGGACGAACACCTTCGACTACCTCACGTCGATTAATCCGAGTGTGGATGAGTCTGCCCGCTAATCTTTTTACAGACAGTCGCTGAGATATGCGAAAGGAGCATCACTGTGGCAAAGACTGACATGGTTTTCATCCATGACGAGAAAACCAACCGTCGGTACATCAAACGCGGTGGTGCTCGTCTGTGCTTAGACACTGAACCTGACCAAGGTGCAGCGCTCTACGCAACGTTTGCAAATGTCACGCCGAAGTCAACCGGCACGATACCGATTATCCTCAAGCCGAAGAAACGCGGTAAGAGCAAGTAAGTCAACCCCTGCATGAGACGACCCGGATTAACCCATCTGGCCCTCGATGCTAACGCCGCATGTCGAAAGACGTGAGTGATGGGTTGGAGTACAAGCATGAAAAAGAAAATTAACTCTCCAGTGTTGACCGATGACAAAGGTCGGCGATACGTAGAGCGGCACGGCGCAGTGGCTTATCTTGATGAGCGACAGTTTGCGCCTATTCGCTCTAACCGTAAACCTGAAGAGAAATAAAATTTAGCCTGCAAGTTCACTGTAATCCAAAAGCACATTGTCCACTCGGACGTAAAATCGCTTAGGAGAACACCATGAACTTGTATTTGCTGAAAAGACTTGATTCCGTCGACTACGATGAGTTTGATTCCATAGTCGTGGCCGCCTCTAACCGGGGTGCCGCGCGGGTAACTCGTCCGGCGTTCGGACATTGGACTAGCTCTGGCTGTCATGAAGACGACTGTGACGGTAGCTGCGAAGAGGGCGTACGCCTGAGCGTTACCTGTATCGGTCGTACTGACTTGCCAGCGGGCGTTATCCATGAGTCGTTTTGTGCAGGCTGAATAACGGTGGGCTTCGGCCCACCAATCTCTTGACTCTCTTTTCGAGACTCGAATGAAACTGAAGACCAAGTTGTATATCGCGGCGGCATTGTTCTTCATGCTGCTCGGTCACTTCGTTGGCCGAATCATGACACTGTTCGGTATCGTCATCGCTATCGGCTTTGTTGTCGTTCTGGCTTGGCCTGTCATCAAACGCTTCTTACCTAACCGTAAGCGCGTCTGATACGTACTGGGGTCGTTCCCTCCGTACGCACTCTCTCAATCATCTAAGGTATAAATCAATCATGAGAAAGTTACTCATTGGGGTATTGGCATTTTTAAGCTTCTCGGTTATGGCGGGTGAGAACGTCGTCATCACCACAGGCCAGCAAGGTCTGACCTATAACTCCGTTTACGGGGTAAACTTAGCCGGTGCACTGGCGGAGTTCGGTAACAAGTCGCAGGTCGTCCCGTCCAAAGGATCGCTGGATAACCTCGACAAAGTCGCATCGAATGAAGCACAGGTCGGCTTCACGCAGGCAGATGCATTCCAGTTCTGGCGCGCTAAGCACCCGAACGAAGCGCAGAACGTAGACATCGTTGGCCAGTTAGCCCGCGAATGTGTCTGGGTGGCTGTGAAGCAGGATGGCAAAATCGGCAAAGCCGAAGAGCTGACCAACGGTGCGAAGATTGCGGTCGGTGAACCCGATAGTGGCTCGTACGCCAGCTGGCAGTATCTGCAGCAACTGGTGAAAGAATACGGCAAAGCTGAAACCTACGCAAAGGGCGGCATCCGCTCACTGGCCAAAGTGGCAACCGGTGAATACGATGCATTCCTGTGGGTATCAGCTCCGGGCAAACCCAATAAGTTTCTGGATGCGGTCAACCAAGACGGCTCTGGCTTAAAACTGATTGATATGTCCACGTGGAACGTGAACGACAAACTGCCGAATGGCCAGTCTGTCTACACCAAAGAGTCTGCCAAGGTGAATAACAACATCTGGAACAGCTCGGTGGATGTTCCGTGCACCACAACGCTCGTTGTTGCTAACAACAACAGTAGCGAAGACCTGCTTGAAGCGGTGTCGACGATTCTGCTGAAGAATCAGTCTCGTATCCTCGGCACAGCGAAATAGTTATCTGACAATACGGCCGATGTGGGCTGATATCCCCATCGCGACGGAACGCGAGATTGCTGTTATCGCGAAGCGTAGACCGCAAGCAGACCCGTAAGCCTTGCGCAGCCGGGACACACAAAGCACTATTGCTCCGGCGGTAGGTGTCCCGTCCGTTCACAACTTATTCGATGAGCGAAACATGATTAGAGCCTTTGTGCATCACGCTCTTGGCCTTCTTCGGAATGTCATCAGCAACATGCGCTTCTGGAGGCTCGATACTTATTGGTTATCAGGCTGTGGGACTGTACGCCATAAACCTGTTTCAGGACGCAAGTCCTCAACTCCGGCGCACGTCGTGAAGGACGAAGGTCAAGCACCAGCCCATTAAGCTGACTCGCTGACAAAAGCAACCTTCACCCACAATTTGAAAATAACTGATGGGATTGAGTTCCCAGATGCGAAAGAGTAGCTGTGTGCTACTGAGCACCTCCCCGGGATTGCTGAGCAGCGGGGGAATAGGGCCAACAAGAAAGTAATCGGAGGGGATGGCTCGAGAGACATTAGCCCGCGGGCACTGTTACTCACGACCTGCATCCCCTCCTGTTTAAAGATGAGTTAGTATATATGTTGCAGGCATAGCTCAGTTGGTAGAGCATCTGATTTCCAATCAGAGGGTCGTCAGTTCGAACCTGACTGTCTGCTCCAGAAATGTAATTACAGGTTTACACTGTATTATGTACAAGACATGTGCGCTTAGCTAAACTGTTGCAAAAATAACAGGTTATCTCAGTACATATGTGCAATGGTTGTGTCACGTTGGCGTGAGTTGGGTTTACGGCAGGCAAACGGACGTAAGCTCTTCGTGGTTCAATTCCACAGCACAGCCCTCTTGTTATGTAAAAGAATTCTGGCGGGTTACTCAAGCGGCAACGAGAGCAGACTGTAAATCTGTTGACTTCGGTCTTCGGTGGTTCGAGTCCACCACACGCCACCAGTTATACACCCATCGTCTAGCGGTTAGGACCGCTGCCTTTCGAGCAGTTAACCGGGGTTCAAATCCCCGTGGGTGTACCAAACATTCCCGTCATCTAGTTGGTAAGGATACGACACTTTCACTGTCGGTACACGAGTTCGAGTCTCGTCGGGAATACCAAACACAAGACCGTAACCCTGCGGTGTGGTTAGTCGCCACTACTAGCGGTTACGCGATGCCCACTGCTGCGGGGTGTGTGATAGTGAGGTGGTTGACCCCACCAAGCGAGCAGCGAGCAATTTTAGGGAAGTAGTTCAATTGGTAGAGCGTCGGTCTCCAAAACCGGTTGTTGGAGGTTCGAGTCCTCTCTTCCCTGCCAAACAGTAGGACTGTAGCTCAGACGGTTAGAGTGCCGCCCTGTCACGGCGGAGGTCGCGGGTTCGAAACCCGTCAGTCCTGCCATATCTGGAGAATTGGATGAGTGGCTTAAGTCGCTCCCCTGCTAAGGGAGTGTATCCGAAAGGGTACCGTTGGTTCGAATCCAACATTCTCCGCCATTACAATGACACCCACACCTCAAAACCCTGGGTATTGCACCCAGAAAAAGAGTGCTGGCAGCCAATAAAGGCATCCGTTAGTAACCGTAGCCTTCGGGCGTAGATGGTGAAGACCGCCAAGTGCAGCCTTTAGAACTCCGTGGGATTCGGAGGGGTGTCACCTACACACGTTTAGAGAATCATCCTCTCTGGACGACCCCAATGGGCGCGCGGGGTGTTGATGTCTTAGGCCAGCAGCTTAAGACTAAGTCGTCTGACGTTAATTCGTCAGGGGGCGAGCGGCCACGCAATTTCTCAACGGTAAGCAAAACTGTGATGCACTGTGCTCGCGAACAGAATAGGTGGGTTAGAATCCCATAACCGTTGACCCTTTTATTGGTGATTAGTTCAGTCGGTAGAACAGTGGACTGTTAATCCATATGTCGCAGGTTCGATTCCTGCATCACCAGCCACCTTTGCTCTGAGATAACTGTGAATGGCATTCCGGAAAAATTTCATTCAACCTAACACGTGCGGTCGTCTCAGCGCAAAACCCTTTCGGGATAGTGAACCCTGCAAACCGATGTGCTTGCATATCGGGTGTCCGCTATCCCGGACCTAATACAGACGGAAGCCGAATAGGTTTTTCTAACGCACTTACGCCCAGAGCCATTACGGGCTTCTGTCTGTACCAAATAGGGCATGGAGAGAGGTTGGCGATAATAGGCCGCCCTGTCTGTGTCCGTCCTTGTTTGTCGGGTAGGTAGTTCGCTTCCCCCCATGGATGCTGGCTGTGTCAGCCTGCCCGACAATCCACATTAGCGCGCTTGCTAATAGGTGTCTGAACCTGACCCGTCGGATACTGCCCAGGTAGTTAGAAAGACTTCGACCACACCAGGGTACCCCCTCTCCGTTTTGGAGAGGGGAATACTCTATTTTATTTCGGATAGATATTATCTCTGTGAACGAAGATGTATTCACTTTAATCGACTGATCACAGAGGCCAGTAAATATGAAAAATCGTCACTTCAGTAATACCCGCAACGGTGCACCTAAGATTGATGCACTGAGCAGCTTGCAAGGCTTAGGCTACACAGCACTCCAGGCAAAGAATATTCGCATGTGGCTTCCTCGCCAGTTCGGCATGGGCGGTCTGGCATTACCTCGGGCTAACTACGAGTTCTGGAAAGCCTACGAGATTGTCAAGGACATGCAGCAGTACCGCAAGACCAATGCCCTCTCTTTACAATTCGCGGGCTACGCAAAGGGCCGTACCGTATTCCAGTTCACGGATAACGAGTTCTTGGAGTACCGCAGTCCGACACTGCACTCAACGGTGTGGTCACTCGAGTTTGTGCGTCACTTTGGTAACGGCCTGTGGCGTAGTAGCACGGATGCCTTTGAAGGCGGTCCACGCCAGCTTGAGTACATCGGGGATAACCTGCGTTTGAAGCGTGGTGAGTTGGCAACCCGTATCGTGGAGATGGAAGCCACGCAGACGGTATACGACCTTAACGCCGACGGTGGCTACTTACCCCGTAACCTCGAACGCTACACCGAGAACGCGCGTGAGTCCATCGCTACGCTGTTCACCATGGCCGCGGTGTGCCACAGTAACCTGACGCTGAAAAGCGGCTGGAACCTCAACCCAGAGCGTCTGTGCTTCACCAAGTACCAGCACTGCGATTCACATCGCTTAGCGTTTGCCATCGGTAAACTCTGTGAGCTTTACCCACAGAAGGAACAGTCGATTCGCAGTCACGTGATTCGGATTATGCAGACCCCGAACCACATTCAACTGATGAACGATGACTTTATCCCCGGGGTGTATCACGAAGGTGGAAACGTACTCGCGGTTGAGCAACCGAGCTTCATTCTCAGTCCCGCCGGGAGTTTTATTCCGAGTGCCTTACAAGGAAGTCTGCCTGCCTTCTTCGTGAACCTGCCTTTCGCGTATGGGCCAAGCACCACCATCAACAAGCCGATGTTGTTTGTACCGAAAGAGTTGCGAGACGCCCACACCGAAGAAGAGTGGATTCTCGGTGCTCGCTTGTTCTTTAAACTGTAATACGAGAAAGAGCCTGCGGGCTCTTTTTTTTTTCTTTTTTTACTTCATGCATGATTTCTTATAGAAGGCGATAGGAGACCTCAATGCAAACCACATCTAGCTTTTTCGAATTACTTGAAAAGGGCATCAAGCCAAACGACTTTATCGAACGTTCACGTATCGACGAGATTCACTCTGACGTCATGGAAGTCATGGGCCGACTGCCTGTGTTCCATAGTTGGATTGCAAGCCTAAAGCTCAGCGATGAGATGGCGATGCGTGACGGGGCCGATGTTCCTGTTTATACCACACAGTACAATATTTCCACCGCTGAAGCTGGCGCAATGCGCAATAACTCGAAAGTGGGTGTGCGTTTCTTTGCGTCCATGGCACAGGCGTTGGCTGATCGTGCGATTCCTTGTGATGAAGTTTTTGCAATCGTAACAGACTGCATCCATTCCTTGGCCTACGCTGCGGGTAACCGTATCGAGAACGTCCACTAAGTTTTTTACGGCACCCGGTCTCATTATAGGGAAGTGTGTGCTGTAGCTTCTCTCAAGGAGACCTTATCATGAGCATCAAAGTTCGACCGATGGACGTTATACGCGCCCATCCGGATTCTTTGGCTAATATTGAGCCAACGTCAGAACTGGACAAAGAACTCCTGAATTCTATTCAGTGGGGTTTTGCTTTGCACCCAGATGAAGCTGACAATACCCATCCAATGGAAATCCCGAAAGGGTCAACCATTGACTGGTCTGAAACAGACAATTGTGAAGACGTTACCCAATTCGTACGTCAAGCAACTGTGCCCCCGCGGTATCCTATCGCCGGTGCGGCAGAGCACGTTATCTCACTGCGTCGCGTTATCAACGCGCAGGAGCCAATCGTGCGTGAGGGTGTGGCGTGGCAGCATGGCACCACTGCACACCTTAAAGATATCTTTCAGCCCGGTTAAGTGATACCCTGCTCACTGGGCAGGGTTTTCTTATTTCTACTGACCGAGGAGTGTTTGTGCGTATCTTCAAAGTGATGTTCGTTTGGGGTCTGTTTAGTTTCTTTCTGACCGCGATAATCACTGTTCCGATTGGCTTTCGGTTATTGAATCCAGAGCGACCATTTGCCGCCACCTGTATTGGGGCGCTGGTAAGTTTGTTGCTGGCCGATATCTTTCACCGCGTTTATAACTACTACACATTTGCAATGTTAAAATACACCCGCATGTAAGACCTGTCTTCGGGCAGGTCAACGTGTTTTTATTTTTTGCATTAAAAAAGAAAAGACCGCCCACCTTTCGGCGGGCAGCGCTTATGCGGTGAAACGACCACCGGACATGTAGTTGAAACGGTCACCGATGTCATCGTTGTGAACCATACAGCGACGCACTTTCGGTATCAGGTCATCGAACATTTGACCGGCATCGGAATACGTCTGAATCACATCCGCAAAGGCACCGAACTGCATACCGTTCTGTAACTGCCCGGCATCCATATCGAAGATGAGCTTGCTATGGATATAACCCTTACAAGCATACTCCGCCAGTTCCTCAACAATCGGGAAGAAGGCCGGTTTGATTTCGTTCAGCTCTTCGGTCATGGCGAACTGCGCCATAATCTTCGTGGCGTAAACAAACATCCCCGGGTCTTTTATCACGATGGCGTTTGGGCCTGCGATGCGCACCTCAGCAGAAGAGATGCGGGGCATTGCAGAGTTACTGTCAACGACTTTGTTAACCGAGGCCAGCACACCAGACGACACCCCATCCAAATACGACCCTGCCGGGGGGAGCGTGTACGCCTGTCCGGCTACGGGGGTTACTGCAACGTGTGCCGCAACCAGTTCACGACCACCGGTGATCTGCTCATCGATGAAGTACACACGACTGTACTGGTCAATCGGGTCGGGTTCGTACGTTGCCGAGGTCAGGTCGATTTCCATGTACTGACCAATTCGGGCTACTTCGGGAATAACAAACTCACGCAGCACGCGGTTCATTATCTCATTGTCGACACTACTCGCAATCCCCAGAAGTTTTAAATTGTCGGGGACAAAAGCCGCCCGCAAGATAGGTTCGGGTATCTTGCGACGGATACGACGTAGGCAAGCATCTAACACATTCATTGTACGCTCCTCAGAAACGTTTTGCGGGCACCATAGCAAAAGGCGAAGGGTCAGTACCTACCCATACTAAAATTACATTACAGTGCTATTCTGTGCGGCATGACGCAAGGTAAAAAAGATTTAGATAGATATTATTACCATGATTAATCGTAAGGAGTATCTAATGTGACCCATGTCGTGTTTGAGCTGTGCCAACAACAGAATCTCTGCACGCCGCTGATGTTAATCAATGCGATGCAGGAGCTGCTTTATCCGGGAATGCATCCCGATATTCCAAGTTGTGTCCTTGACCATGCCGAGCGCTATTTCGGCAGTTCTGCATGGTTTATGTTGTACTCACTTGGCCGAAATCATTATCAGCCGTTTTACTTTAGCAATGGGGTTGTACTAACGTGGTCAAACTACACATCGAACCAATTGATGTCCATAATCAGATCTGGGAACCCATCAGCCTGTCACCGTACGGCCGATGTTTAAACCTGACTGAGAGTGAGCGCCAAAAGTTAACACTCCAATTCTTACACACAGCATTGGAGGATATCTTCCTCTCCATCCCACTGATGCAGCACACGAACTTTGAAGACCTCCTCGCCCCGTTTGTGAATCAGGAACAGCTTAATGCGTATCTGATGACCTACGGTGTGGTCGGGGAACCTGACATTGTTACCACCAAGTCGACACTGACCCAAGAGAGTATTCTGGGTGTCACGCCGACGGGTCAGGTGGAAAAGCAACGGCATGTGTTGATGTCAACCGAGTGTTTAGTACAGCTTGCCTTTGATGATATGTTCTTGGCATTTCGCGACGGTGTTGAGCAGCTCATCCGCACAGCGTGCCGACGTCTGGAACTTCGATTCAATCCGTACTCAACGGTCACGCTCAATCCACTGATCAGTCGGAACGGGCGCTTATTAACTCTGGAGTTAATACTCGGTGAAGACATTCGACACATTTACTTCCGTCAGACGTTCCCCGGTGGACGATACCGTGAGGGTCACCAGTCTGAAGTTCGTGACCTTTCGGGCTTACGAGAATCTGCTGAAGACGGACATCTTGACAACGGGTTATGATTGCCAGTTCGCTATCAAACAAACCATCCTCGATGTCCTCGACTACTTGATTGATACCTTTAGCCCCCACGGGATGTGGGACGCGAAACACGTGCTGCTGTTGTGCCGGGTCTCGCGTCCTCAGACAACCATTGCCCAAGCCTTTCTCATTACCCGCACGGTGCGTGAGGTGTTATGTGAAGAGCTGGCGGTGCCACCCAAAGGCTTTCGGTTATTACTCAAGCGTCAAGGGGAATTCATTTACTACATTCCTGTAGAGGAAAACGGTTATGATTACTATTCTCCTGCACACGCCGGAGCTGTATAAGGAAATCATGGCCGTCATTCGTCGGTTCACTCGCGTCGAGTATCAAGACGAGGCTGAGTTAATCGACTATTATGCCCAGCAGTTTATCCTAACGGAGATTCGTCGTCGCCAGTTTCCAATCAGCGACAACCAAGCCCGGACAATGGTTTACTGTCAGATATGGGAGCATCCGCTGGTCACGGATTATCTCATTAACCACTCGGTCATTCATCACATGGTGGACGAGCCGAAGGTGTGGCAAGCGGTCGAAGAAGAAGTCACTTTCTCTGTCGCCGGTGAACCGTGGATGTGGAGTCTCGGTGCCGGCGTCTGGAAAATATTAACCCTGGGGTACGTGCCATGTCAGAACAATACTTCCTTATCCACAACTACCAATTCAACGCTGGCCCACTGACAGAATTCGATCCTAACTCGATTCTGCGGGAGATTAATACCGATGTGAACAACATCATTAATCAGGCCATCTCGTTTGTTCAAAACGGGACCGTCGGTCAGGTTGACTACACCCTGCCGAACGCGATGCAGTTTGTTTCAACTGAACTCAACGCACAGGGCATCACCATTGAAGGTGAAACGCTGATAACGTATGGGCGCGCAATACAAGATATTGCCAAACTCTACGTCGTGTCCCTGTCGGAGTCACCGTTCTGGATTACGCGCTTCCCGCAGTTCTGTGGTGCGCGCTACAGTAACCAAGTGCCGGATGCCGTTGAGATGATGTTGGACTTTAACCAAATCAAATTCCCGGAACTCGAGAACCAACAAACGCTGGATCAGATTGCCCCAATCATGATGAACGTTGTGATGGAGCTTATCGGGTCACTGGGCGGAGGGTTGAGACTATAATGCGCGGTCTTTACGATATGCTCGACATCGTCAAAGGCTACGGGGTAGATAAACTCTACGAACATGTTCGTGAGCACATCTATAAAATCGTGGATCGGTCACAGCTTAACTTCGTGGAAACGGATGAAGCGGTTGTTAACCTGTATCAGAAGTACGCGTTTGCTTATGCGATTGCCACGAAAGCCCGTTGCGTTGACACGCTGGTCGACTTGTTGTTTGAGGACACCCACGACCCGATTGGGAACTGGCAAGTCCAAGAAGACAAAGGCCTGAATGAAATCATCGACAACCTCTCCAAGCCCATGCTCTTCGTTACCCAAGATGAGTTTGCGCTGGAGACGGATTCTTTACAGACGTTCCCTAACAGTTATGGTTCCGATGAGCAGCATCTTCAAGCGATGCAAGAGGTTCTGGAACTGTTCACGACGGAGATGGAAAGTCAGACTGGGCTGTTCGCCTTGTTTGACAGTTTACTCCCCGGTGAAATGGAACGCTACTTCGGTGACGATTACTTTAATTTAGTGGTGGTGTGTAATGCGAATGTATCTCAGCTTGGCGGACATTTATAACCCAGAGCCGATGCGGAACGCACTCGAACGAATGAGTCGCCTGTCGGCGGGTACCGCAGAACTCTTCTACATCTTTGTGAGTGAATACGCTCGCGAGTGTTTAGAGTCGGTGGTGAGAAATAAATGCCACGGGATAGGTTTCCTAACCTATACCCGACCCAGTATCGGTAAGATACTCAGGTTACTGCGTCAATCAGGTGTTCCAACCGATACGTGGATTGAGTTGAAAGACAACATCGATGAGTGGTGGCAGTCGGAGGGCTTGGACGAAGATAGTTTGGTTCGTGCCCAGCACCTGTTACAGCTTACTGAAGCCGCTCGGGCCAATGCAGGCTTAACCTATGAAGCGTTTGCCGAGTCGGTAAAGGTCAAATTAGAAATGAACGAGATAAGGACAGCCTATATCCTTGTTGAAGTTTAAGGAGTAAGCATGGTGTACAGAGTGCTCGCCCCGCAAGCCTACTCAATCGATTTGGGCGTTGTGGGATATATCGATCACGGTCAGGAATTCTTACAGGCTGTGAACGACGTGATTAAAGGTCTTGCACCTTTCTCGCTTGAAGTGAATCCAATTAACTTCACGCCAGAGGCTTTGTTCGACTCCGCTTACGACGGCTTGGTGCTGTCTGCCCAGTCCAAAACTCCTGTGCATTGGCCGACCAGTCGTCGGTCACAGCTCAAGGATTTTCTGGCGAAGGTGTTTCGTGAGCATCGCCAGTGGAAGTTCCGCTCCAAATACGATGAGGGTTCGGTCAACGACCAAGTCTTCTACGAATTGGAACCGGTAGCGGAAATCTGTCAGGAGATGAACAAAGGCAGCTTCGACGTGGTGGACGGTATCGTGTCATTCACTATCAGCCGCTTTGCGCACGACCTGTCCATGATTATCTTCAACGAGTTCGGTGACACCTTGGAGATGTTTACCAAGGCCCACCGTGCACGCATTAAAGCGGTTCGTGTGAAGGTGGATGCGGGCAGGTTGGACAGTGCAATGCTGGACATGAAAATGCTCATTGAAGTTGAAGAGGGCGAAAATGACCGTTGATGTTAAGCAGTTCGAACCGGGACAAATCGTTAACCTCATCTACGACACGGAGGCTCTTGCACAGGAGTCCCGTGTGGTGGTGCAGGGGTACATCGGTTTTGCTCAGGCACAGAAAACAGAAGATGTTCGTGTTAAGCACAGCAACATCTACTCGACGCTGGTCAGTAAGCCTGAGAATAAAATCGAGAAGAGTTTGTTCCTGCTCTACACCGACAGCAATAACAAGTTGCACGTAGCCGCCGATGTGTGGCTGCGTGAGGTGAAGATTATCAAGAACCTCCAAGTGAACTTTACCGTGACCTTGGATAATCGCGATGAGCTTGACCTGATGACGAAAGCGCTGGCAGCTCGTGGGTTCAGTGATGTCAAATACGACATCGTTGATAACACGGCCGGGTGAGAAAGGCCTACCGCTTCGGCGGTAGGTTCTTCTTTTTTTTTTCACAGCAGCGTTATCTATTATAGATGAAGACTTGGACAGGAGTTAGCCGTGAGCTACCAAGAACCCTTCCGGCTAACGGAAGATGAGTACGACCGCGATATTGATGTTCAAGACGCGTACCTGCAACAAGTTACCCATTATATCTTTACCATGCTCTGCGGTGAGTACACCGAGGAGTACATCCGTGCACAGCTCGAAAGCATGTTCGGACCCGAGGGTGAACTGCAACACAGTTACCCGACCTGTAAGATGTGGGTACGTAATCCACAGACTGGCGATCGTGAAGAGAAACACACCACGGTCGATAAGCTATTTCGTAAGGTTATCGAAAAGGACATTATCTTTGCCCCGTCGTTAACCTTCTACATGCCGGAGTCTGCCAAGCGTTCCAAGCTTTCGGAGTTTACTGCCGATAACGTGCGTAAACGTGGCGTGATCAAAGGCGAGATGCAAGACGCATACGCTGCCGGTAATCCGGTTCTGGGGACCAATAAAAAGAACGAGCAGAACGCCGTTAAGACCCTGAACAACGGCATGTCCGGTGCGTTCTCATCGCCGTACACCATTCTCTTTAACCAGTCAGCACACTCCACGTTGACCTCGACGTGTCGTACGGCCACCTCGTTTGGTAATGCCGGTAACGAACGTCTGCTGGGTGGTCGTCGTCATTACGACAATGCATCGCGTGTTATCGATCACTTCCTCAGCATCTCGACACTCACCGACTTCGTTGAGTTCAAAGCGTGCATGGACAAATACGGTCTGCATGTACCGACCGTTGATGAAACCATGGAAGTCATCGAATACTCAGCGAATGACTACTGGCGTTCAACAGATAACATGGCGAAGGTACGCCACTATGTTGAACGGACGCATGACATGGCGCGGGCGGCCTTCGTCTACATGGGAGACTTCTTCCATCTGGCGAAGTACAACGACGAATTCATGCGTGGCTTTATCGGTGCCTTGATTGCCAAGGACATGGCCTGTGAAGAAGAAATCACAGACTGGAAAGCCGCTGAGAAATCGGTTGACGGGGACATGAAAATCATCATCTCCCAGTTCCGTACCGATATCGTGCCAAAAGGTAAGTCGTTCAAAGACGTGAAGTTGATTAACGATGAAACCAAGGTGCCGTTGCCGTGGGACGAGCAGGGAAAATACAAAGAGCTGATTCGCTCTGCGTTGTTCCTGCAAAAAACCATCGGGCAATACAGCTGCCTTATCAAAAACATCCTGACCACCAAAAACCTGCCAATCAACATTGCGCGTCTGCCGGATGTGATTCGTAATGTGGGGGTGGTGTCAGATACTGACTCAACCATGATGACCGCACAGTGGTGGGCACAGTGGTACACAGGCAAGCATTACGGTGAAGAGGCTACCCGTGTATCGGATGCCATGATCTACATCGCTACGCAGCACCTGCGTCACCTGATGGCGAGTATGTCAGTGAACTTGGGCGTGGCGAAGAAACGTCTGTTCCTGTACGCCATGAAGAACGAGTATAAGTTTGACTCGTTTGCCTTGACCACGAAAGCGAAGCACTACTTCTCCATTATCACGGGGCAGGAAGGTCAGCTGAAGAAAGAGCCGGAACTCGAAGTTAAGGGCGTATCCCTGCGTACCTCGAACATCCCGCCTGTCATCATGCGTGAGTTTAAGAAAACCATTAAGCAGTTGTGCATTCAGGTCGCTGCCGGTGAGAAGATTGAAATTGTGAAGCTGCTGGAGAAGGTCGCCAGTATCGAGCACAACGTCATGGACTCCATCAAAGCCGGCAACGGTAACTTCTTGAAGACCACGAACATCAAAGACCGTTCTGCGTATACGGGCGACGAGAAGCAATACCATTACCACCGCATGTACAACACTATCTTCGGGCCGAAATACGGCATGCTGCCAGAACCGCCGTACGACTGCGTAAAACTTCCGGTTAACCTCCAGAACAAAACCGCAATCAACGACTGGCTGGAAAGCATCAAAGACCCGATTATCAAAAACGGCGCGAAGGCTTGGTTTGAAGAAACCAACTATCGCAAATATACCACCTTGGTTATCCCGGGCCACCTGATTGAGAACTTCGGTCTGCCAGAAGATCTTAGCATCGTTGCCGACGTTCGTCGTTCTGCGTTTGCAACCGTAGAACCTTATTACCACGCACTGGAGTGTTTGGGTGTGTTCATGATTGATAAGAACCGTACGCGTCTGTTGTCAGACTACTACGGTGCCTCTATCGAAGATGTCATGGCGCAACTGGAAGCTGCAGACGACGGTGAAGAGCTGTGGGATGACGAGGAAGAAGAGGACGACGACGATGCTGTCGAAGAAGATTGAAACGCACATTCGTAACTCGGTTGAGCAGTATCTGAATAAGCTGCGCAGTTGCCCGGGGATTACCCGGGTGGATTGTGAGTTCGACGGTAAAGACGGTCTGGTGATGCGGGCGGTGCACGAAGTCAATACGCAGGTGGTTAAACTTACTCCTGCGGAGATGGAGCATCTGACCCGCACTGCGTACGAATACGTCGCAGCGAAAGGTTTCCCTCAGTTAGGCGCTGTCTACGAGGAGAAGGTGCGTGTGGCCGCGTTAGAGTACGCAAGCCAAGGTGTGCAAATCAAGGAAGTCGTCCTGCGGGGCGATGCCCATCCGTTTCGTGTCACGTATTTGGCGAAGCAATGAACTACAACGATCAGAAGGCCATTGCCAAAGCCCAAGCGGTGGCGTCGGAGATGCGGCGTGAATTAGAGGAGCGTGGGCTCGAACAGGTTATCTGTCACCACGTTTCGCCGACTAACATTCGATTTACAGCGTACAACCCCAAAAAGAAAAGAACGATTGAATCTCATGGGGTTGTGCGGGAGGACACAGAATGAAGATGTATGCCTTCAGATTTAAAGACGGTGGTCAGCACCAACACTTTGCCTACAAGACCGAAGAGGGTGCATTCCTCGAGCTTCTCAAGGGGCATTTGAAACACGGCGACATGCCAACCTTTGAATACGACGAGGGGGTGCCGCACTTCCGCCACTCATCTGATATCCAGTTGCCGGATTTCTTCTACTGGGAAATCGAAGATGGGCACGCCAAAGATCAAGTCGGGTACACAGGCTACACCCTGCGCAAGTGGCTTGAAAAACGATTCATGAAGTTCACCGAAAACAAAACGTAAGGAGTTGCCATGGGTTCTGTTCGTAAATTGCATTACTGTGCCATCCCGGGAGAGGATACTGTGCCTGTTGGTACGACGCTCTATCGTACCTCGTATGCCGCTGCCCGCGAGTTCCTAAGAGAGCATCCGGACTTCAGCGAAGACCAAGGTAGCTACTTTGGCAAGCAGGTCTTTATCGGTAACGACACTGACAAAAAGTACAGTGTGGTGATTGGAACGGTAACCGTTTCTTCCGATGAAGCCGATCCGAAGGTATTGCTGGAGCAGCACTGTGTGAACCAGATGGTGTATCGCGATATGGCGTACGACGATTTCGTTTCCGGCTTACCGGTACTGACTGTCCGCAAGGATAATCACGAAAAGCTGATCACGAAAGCAGCGGGCTAATAAAAAAGAAAGCCCTGCACCGTGAGGTGCAGGTTTTATTACCCTATTATATGAAGCATCCTAACGGGTGTTTCGTGCAGGGGAAAGAATTGCTAATTTTGTTCGAGGATACGATACAGCGGATACAGGAGACTGTGCTTGTAGTGGTTCTGTACGGGACGCTTGAGTTTATCAAGCACGCGCAGGTCCTCAAAGCGCTCAAGGTCAACCTTTAGGTTAGACTTGTCTTTCTGCATCGCGGGGTTGTCGTACTGATAACAGAACAGTGCCCATTCCCAATTCACAATCTCCCGTGGCCAGTTTGATTGCAGCGTAGACCCGCTTTCTCTAAAGAGGATACGGTCCAATGCGGTTGACGGTTCAAAGGTAGAGAAGAACTGGGGGACGTGTCGCAGTACCACCCCGGGAAGTGGCGTGCCTTTCTTAAGGGCTTCGTCAATCTTGGTGGCGTGACGCACTGCAAGGTCGCGTAACGGGGGTACGGGTACAACACGGCTAGGGGCATCTTTCTCAACCTCCAGTCCTGTGGCAACCCGACGGTGGATATTCAGAAATGCAATATCCATGTACGAGGGAAGCATACGGTACACGACGTGTTGCTGTGCGTAGACCGGAGACGTTATAGGTGTTTTGGTTCGCTGGTAGTATTCCACCCCTTTGGCGTATTGCCAGAGCAGGGCCACTAGGTTAATCTCAATGATACTTACACCCTGCGGTTTGTCCGTACCCAGTTGCCAGTTCAGATTGGTATACTCGTGGTAAAGGTAGACAGCCGGGGTGTAATCCTGAAAAGGCAGATTGGGATCAACCGGGCGTGCAACCAGCGAAATGATCTCATCTTGGCCGGTGATGAATTTGCCATTGTGTACTTGGCCGAATTCTCCCACCGAGGAAAGTTTTAGCGCGTTACCGATTCCGGC
>Ga0308167_1002323_pt1 | contig 17956 bp, 18 predicted proteins | sample PhyCR1_2_FD_202138 | JGI IMG/M metagenome (GOLD analysis project Ga0308167, IMG submission 202138) | Phyllosphere microbial communities from UC Gill Tract Community Farm, Albany, California, United States - DLSLRC.R1 | ecosystem: Host-associated > Plants > Phyllosphere > Unclassified | place... | reverse complement strand
TGTGCTGATTCTTTACTATCAGTCTGCGAACCCTTGCTCGTTCTGCCACCATAATACTAATGTCTTGGCAGAACTCCATATATAAGGAGTTGGCTTTGCACATCCATTATTTCTTGGCAGCCATTGCCAAAAGCTATAACGACACAACTTAAAATTTTAAAGCAGTTTGATCGCCGTTCGGCCTTCAGATTTTAAATCATTACGATTAAAAACTTTAGCAACAATAAAACTTGAGTTGTGCTGTGCACAGTCTTTACGGCTTTGCTATGCCTTTTTATATCTCATTTATATACAACAATAATTTTTTATAACGGTAAAACTATGCCACATTTAGATCTTCCATTTCGTGCTTTAAGCGTGCTTCATTCTGCAAGATATCTTTTTAATCAATACGGCTTTCATAATGTTGGGGTAGACCGAATTATTGAGTCGGCAAATACTACCAAAGCCACGTTTTATAACTATTTCCACTCAAAAGAACGCCTCATTGAAATGAGCCTAACTTTTCAAAAAGATGGACTTAAACATGAGGTGATTTCGATTATCCATGTTCAAAAAGAATTAACGCTAGTTGAAAAACTCCGCAAAATTTATTACTTACACGCCGACTTAGATGGGCTTTACCATTTGCCGTTTAAAGCGATGTTTGAAATTGCTAAAACACATCCCAAGGCTTATGGGACCGTAGTTGATTATCGAAATTGGCTGATTAATGAAATCTATCATTTGCTTTTAAAAAGCAATGAAAATGCTTCAAAACAAGATGCACACATGTTTTTGTTTGTGATTGATGGGGCAATGGTTCAACTTTTAGACCCGAACAAACCAAATGAGCGAGAGAGATTACTTGAGTATTTTTTGTTGGAGTTTGGGTGAGGTGTAAATAATTTTGAGTAGATGAGCTAAACCATCTATAAGCATTATACCTTTTGTTTCTGTGCATTCTGCTAACAGGATGCCCAGCTCATTTCACTCTTAATATTCCTTACAATTTTATGAAAAATTAAATTAATACTTATTCATTTAAAAAATTTCTTTTCTCTTTAAATAGTTCAATAAATTTCTTTTTAAGCTTTATTTCTAACTCATAGATTTTGTCGACTTCAGGAAGTGTTTTGAGAGTAGAATAATCTATTAGTTGAAAGTCTCTCTTTTCTGTGAAATTATCCAAAGCCGATGAATTTAGAGTTTTTATATGATTAATAATTTCTGTTAAAAGTTTTTTAATTTCATCGTCAATTGGATTGTTGCCCTCTAAACTTAATTCAATAGAAATTGCAGCTACTTCTAGATTTCTAACAATTGTTTTTATTTCATCGAAGTTTTTACTAACTTCTTCATAAGTGCTTTGTTTTTTTTTATATGTATTATAAGCATTAACTGTGGAAAAAGCCTGCATAACCACTCTATTTGTATTGTAAAGAAATTGTGCTGCTAACTCTCTCAGTTTATCAATCCATACTTGTTTTGAGTGAGTATTTAATTCCTTATTTTTTTGATTTTCTTGACTTTCAATTTGTCGAACTAAAAATTCTTCTTGTTTAATTAATTGTTTTTCATTTTGGTCTTTTTGACTCTTTATTAATTGATTGTTAGATTTCGTAACTAGATAAATAGTTACAAATGCTGTAATTGCTGAGACAATTGCAGAAATTATAAGGGTAAAAGTCAAAGCACCGTAATCAGTAATTTGATCTACTCTTAATTCAATTGGAGACTTTACCTTACTCACATCTAAAATCAGTGTTTGACTTAAATTGGATTCATTAGGTTTTAAAGGTTCTTTCATTGGTGTTGTATGTAAAATTAAAATAATTATATATTAATCACTTATTATTAATAAATCATCTCATCTAAATAGATTTCCACTAAATTTATTCCCAATCATGAATCAGTCCTAACTAACAATGCATAAGATGTTATCTTAAATCATGTTATAAAAAGTTGTTGATTGACAAGCCATTGAAATATTCGAATATTTTTGATTGACAAATCATTATATTAACCCTAAAAAGAATAATTAATTTAGTAAGTTTACTTTCATTCGTTTATTACTTTTAACATACTATAAGCAAGGTTTTTTAGTTAGCCGAAAATGACAAAATTGGATAAAAAGGGTAGAAAGCCTACTCAAGAAAGACTTGATCTCGAGGATTCATCAGTTCATCACGAATTAGATGATAATCTTGACTTCGTCTTAAAAATCCATGACGGGCATCTTCATGATCTAGAAATATCGAGTGTTGCTAATCTATTGTCTGCACTTGGTCAAATCGTGGGTGTCAGACAAGCCAGCTTCAAAATCATTAAAGAAGGTTCCACAACTATAGCAATAACAGTTCCTCGTGATTGTAAGCCTATCGCTATGGCTAATGTTCTTAAGGACACAGCATTAAAGCGTAAACAGGTTACTCGAATACAGAAAGAATTAAGTAAGTATGGTTTCCACAATGCTGAAATTTCAAATGGACATTTGAAAGAAAATCAGCCATATCAACCATCTCAAATTTTGTATTCTGTTCCTGAACTTGATTATGAAGAAAACTTCACTCAAGACGAATCAATAGATGGGTACTTAACTCGATTGCAAAAGGGTAAAGACAAATCAGATCACATCACTATTATTTTAAATAACGGTGATGAAGTCCCAGCAGAATGTTCTCATAAATTATTAGAAGAATTACATCCATACTTTAATATTAACAAATGTCTAAGATTTGAAGGCATAGCATCATATTCATCGAAAACTAACACTTATCAATTAAAACTCAAGAAATACTCGATCACTAAATTTACTGTAATTGAAGATATTAGCCTTGATGAATGGATTGATGGTTTTAGAGCACAGGGGGCATCCAATTGGTCTAAATTTGATGATCCTATTGCCGTGTGGCTGAAGGAGCGTCAGGATTGATCATCTTGGATACTAATGCGTTAATAACATTATTGACTGCTGACAAGGCTAGTGCTGAATATGTAAATTTGGTTGCTTATCTTAAGCAATTTGAACGTTTAACACTGGCTTTACCCATGCCAGCAATAGCTGAGTTCATTGCTGGTGATGAAAATGAATCTAGAAGTAGTATGCTTCTAAGCCCAAATTCTAAATTTAAGAATCTGGATTTTGATGCTAAAGCAGCTTTAATATCGGCACGTATCTATAAAGATTATAAAAAACTTCCTAAGAATCAAAGAACTCAAAATCCTCATCAGAAAGTAAAGGTAGATATTCAGATTTTAGGCATTGCACTTGCGAATAATGCAAAAATGATTGTGACATGTGATAAAGGGATTAAAACTATTATTGATGCATTAGATTTATCAATTTCTGTTTTTGATTATGCTGATAATAATTATTTAGAGCAAATGGTTGGTGCAGAAGTAGCGCAAAGTAATCGAGTGCAATAGGTTATGAAAAGACAAAATAGAAAATTTGAAAAATTTGATGCATTTGAGCTTTTTTCTGCTTACACAAGTAAATATTCAATTAATATTCAAGACGAAGTTTCTTTAAATACTTTTTTGAAAGAAATAAGAAAAAGTATAGAAGGATCACAAAAAACACCTATAACAATACATGGTAAACGTATTGAAATGCTTTTTGCTTATGTCGCAGGCGCTCTAGGTTCAGTAAAGCTTGTGAAACAAGAAGATGCTGGAAATTTGTTTACAGCAAATCTAGATATAGAAATGCCTGATTACCGAATTATACTTAATAATAATGAGCAAATATTAGTTGAAGTAAAAAGCTTTAATTCAAAAGATCCACATAAAAAGTTTGAATTGCAGAAAAAGTACTTTAGTAAACTGAAAAACTATGCTGATCTTATGAATTTAAAACTTTACATTTCAGTTTATTTTAGACTTTTTAACCATTGGGTTTTATTACCAATCGAAGCATTTAGTGATGAAAATGATAAATATACTATAGACTTTATTCACGCGATTGCACGCTCAGAAATGTCTAAAATTGGAGATTGTATGTTAGCTACAACTCCTGATATAGAAATTAGAATTCTTACTGACGAGGAGAATGCTCCTCAATTACCTAATAATAGTAATAAAATTCCTTTTTTACCTAAAAAAATAGAAATTTTATGCAACGAAAAGATACTGAAAACAGATTTCGAGATTCAATTAGCTCTTTATTTCATGAGATATTCCTCTTGGAGTGAAAATATACATGAGTTAATTATTGAAAATAATAAAGTCTATGGTGTTCGATTTGTCTATTCTGGTGAGAAGCATGATGGGCAGCTTTTTGCACATTTAGGATGGAGAAGCTCCATGATATCTGAATTTTTCAAAACCTTAACAATTAAAGATGATAAAGTAATTGCTACTGAATCCTTCTTAAACCCATCAGAATTTAGTATTCAAATTCCTGAAGATTATTCAGAAAAATATAATGACTTACCTTTGTGGATTTTTTTTACTTTACCAAATTATGAAAAAATGAAGAAAGTAAATAAATTTTAATTATTTTTAAATATTATAAATCGAGAGTAAATATTAATATGGCTGGATTAAGAGTTTTTGTTTCTTCCACTTGTTATGATCTATCAGTAATACGTTCACAATTACGTATCTTTATACAAAACCTTGGTCACGAACCTTTTATGAGTGACTATAGTGATTTACTTTATGATCCAAGAACTCATACACATACAAGTTGTGTGGATGAGGTGGGGGCTGCTGATGTTGTTGTATTAATAATTGGTTCCAGATTTGGTGGGAAAGTAGTTCCAGATGCATTAGCAGGTTTCGATTTTGAAAGTTTAAAAAAAGAAAGCCGAAGTATCGAAAGTTTAAAGAAACATGAAAATTTATCCATAACTCAATTAGAGATACTTAAAGCTGTTCAATCAGATATTCCAATATATACTTTCATTGATGCTGGTGTAATGCATGACCACTCACTTTATGAAAAAAATAAAGATAATCCAATTATAAAAGAAATTTTATTTCCATCGATTGAAAAGCCACATACCGCCCTTTTCATTTTTGAATTTATTAATTTTCTACGCCATAGAACTAAAGGAAATAGTGTATATCCTTTTTCTAAGCTTCAAGATATAGAAGATATTTTAAAAAGACAATGGTCAGCTCTATTTCAGAGATTAGTACAGGAACAACGAAATAAAGCATTTGAAGTTAAACGTATTGAAAATCTAACAGAACAATTTGAAGATTTAAAAACGGCAATTCTCACCTCAATTAGCAATACTAATGAACGAGAGGTTGCTCGAGGTGTAGTGAAATATAGACGATTGATAGATTTTGTGAAATCTCTTGGCTTACATGATAATAAGTATTTGGTCAAAGATGAGCACTCATGGGACGAACTTCTTAAATATGTGGGGATACAAGAAATCATAGATTTAAATCACGACCCTGAGCTTATGTCTAATCTTAGAAATTTTCCTATGAGACCTAAAGTTCTATTAATTAAAGAAGACAGAACATTTTTTGAATTTAGAATGTCAATTGAAGTCTTGAATAATATTTCATTAGATTGGGAATCTTTTATAAAGTTAAGTGAAAATACTAGAGAAATAATTGTAGATGCATTGGGAGATATGAGAACCTCTATAGGAACTTTGCGCTATATAAAAGAACCTTTAGAATATTTTATGAATAGAAATGATGAGAATGATTTAGAGGATTAAATTTGATTGAGTCTAAATCAAGTACTCAATTAGATAAAACGGTTAAAAGTTAAATTTGCAGAGAGCGATTAACTAGCTGCTTATTAGATTCACTGATAATCGACAGGGATGTTTTATGAACATCTCTGTAAGAAAATTGGTTTAGATTAATTATAACTTTTTATGCCAAAAGCATGATCTATTTAAGCTGTTTACGTTTGAGACCTTGAAATTTAATCACATTTCTAAACAATGCTTGTGTTTTAGAAATCATAATATTTATTTCATCTTACCTATGCTTAATCCTCCTTAAAGATTACAAGTTATCATATTAAATTTTATTCAAATAACGTTGAGAATAAATATGAAAGATATTGAAATTTTAGAAATAAAAGAAATTGCCGATTATGAAGAAGGCTTATCGCTATTGTTAGAAGATTCTGTAAATAATGGAGCTTCAATAGGTTTCTTAGCTCCCGTAGAAAAGAACGAGGTCGTAAATTATTGGCATGAGGTCAACCATAAATTAACTCAAGGTAATAGCCGTCTGTGGATTACCATTCAACAAGGAAAAATTGTAGGTAGTGTTCAATTGTCGTTGGTGAGTAAAAAGAACGGCGTTCATAGAGCAGAGGTTGAAAAACTCATGGTTCTGACAACAGCAAGAAAACAAGGAATAGCGACTTTACTACTAAATGAACTAGAATTTTTTTCAAGAGAAAAAGGTCTGCGCTTACTTGTCTTAGATACGCGTGAAGGCGATGTGTCCGAGCTGTTATATAGCAAAATTGGATTTGTCCGTGTGGGTGTCATTCCAAGTTTCGCATTAAGTTCAAACGGGAACTATGACGGTACAGCTATTTATTATAAAAGACTTGTTTAACCATCGCTAAAGCCTATCTATTTGGAAAGTTCCCCAATCGAGAAACTTTCCAATATAAGAATTAAAGATACGTTTGAAAGAACGGAATAATTTTTTCTAAAGCTTGAGCAACAGGTTCAGGTTGATCATATAAATCATAATGACTTGTATCTTTAACCACAAAAAGGTTTTTGTCTTTAGAAGCAGCTTTGTTATATAGCTCATAACCATCGCGATAAGAACCGAATCCACCCGCTATATCACCAATCACAATTTGTAAGGGTTGAGTGAGCAAGTGATCTGCCAAGTGAAATGCATCAAATCCAACAGCAGCGGCTAAACCTGAAAAGCGAAGTTTATTTGGTGAACCTTCTGCCTGACCACGAGGGGTTTTGTAGTAATCAATCGCTTCTTTAATATCGATATCATTGATTCCAGCTTGTTCACGTTCTTGTTGTGAGTTTGGAATGTACTGGGTAATAAAAGGTTCAGCACCACGCGCTTCGGCAGTTCGCTGCGCAGCAATTGCTTCTAAAGTCTTAATAGCTGCGTCAGGTGTTTGAACACCTTCACGCATTAAGCGACCATAGTTTGCCGCTACAACGGTCGCCACGGCTTTAAAACGGCGTTCGGTCATAGCCGCATTAACAGCATAACCACCGCCACCACATACGCCTAATACACCAATACGATTTTCATCTACATAAGCAAGCGTTGTTAAATAATCGGCTGCACAACGGAAATCTTCTACACGAGTTGCTGGGTCTTCAATGAAACGAGGTTCACCACCACTTGCACCTTGGTAAGAAGCATCAAAAGCTAATGTAATAAATCCTGCTTCAGTGAGTTTTTCACCATAAATTGCACCTGAAGTTTGTTCTTTACAGCTACTAATTGGGTGGGCGCATACGATGGCTGCATATTTTTTGTTTTCATCAAAATCTTTTGGAAAACGAATGGTTGCAGAAACATCGATATTTTTATTTTTGAAAGTTACAGTTTTCATCATTTTATCTCTGAGAGAAGAACTAGGTCGATGAAACAAATATAACCGTAGTGATTCATTATGATAATCCACTATAATGAGATAGCACTTATATTGAATACTTATAAATAATGAAAGAAAATTTAAATGATCTGCATACTTTTATGGTGGTTGCCCAAGAACGAAGTTTCACCCGTGCGGCTGCAAAACTAAGAACATCCCAGTCAGCAATTAGCCAAACACTTCGCAATTTAGAAGACCGAATTGGTATAAAACTATTATCACGAACCACAAGAAGCGTAGCGCCTACAGAAGCAGGTGCATATCTACTCAATTTGCTTCAACCTGCAATACAAGAAATAGAGCATGGCATAAATCAAATAAGTTCTTTAAAAAATGATCCAGCTGGAACATTACGTATCAGCGCCGATGAATATGGAATCCAAAGTGTTTTATGGCCAGCAGTTGAAAAAGTGATCCAACAATTTCCTAAAGTTTCAGTAGAAATCATATCTGACTATGGTCTTGTGGATATTGTAGAAGGGCGTTTCGATGTCGGACTTCGAAGAGGCGGTTTGGTTTCTAAAGATATGATCGCTTTACAAGTGAGTGAGCCAATACAAATGCTAACGGTTGCCACCAAAGAATATTTAGCTCGTTATGGTCACCCAAAGCATCCAAAAGATTTAGTTGAACATCAATGCATTAATTTAAGATTACCAACGCATGGTGAACTCTATCGTTGGCAATTTACCAAACAAGGTAAAACACAAACGATTACTGTTAACGCTAAAGTTGTTTTTACAACCTTATCTCCAGTACTTCAAGCGGTAAGAAGTGGCGTAGGAATTGCTTATTTGCCCATTGATATGGTTCAGCCTTATATTGAAAATGGTGAACTAGAAGAAACACTTAAGGACTGGCGACATAGCTATGAACCTTATCACTTGTACTATCCACATAGACGTGAGCAAGCACCTTTATTGAATATTTTAATCAATGCCTTAAAGGAAAATTTTAATAAAATATAGTGCTTAATAAGGTTTATCTTTAAGCACATTCAATAATGTTGCATAGCAGTAAATAGTAACTATTAATGCACTTATATATTAAATATATTTTGTCCGATTTGCGGACAGAAATCTCATAAAGCGGTATTTTCTCTATTCTTTTTATATCCTCAAATAAACTTAAAAATTAGTTTATCCATTACCGAATGGAGATTAATTTATGGAAATCTTAAAAACAAAAATTGCAATTATGGGCTTAGGGCTAACGGGCCTACCAAACAGTGAAATAGAGATTCTAGCGAATAGCGCAAAGCATCGTATTGAACTACCTAAAGGTATGAATGGTAAGCAAACTGTAGTCGATGGATAGACCTAAGTGCTCAAAGACTGATGTAAATATATCAACAAGAAGATTAGAAAACGATTATTAGAATTTAAATTATTTTTTGGAGTTAAGAATGAGATTTAAAAAAGGATTTTTAGCACTCAGCCTAGGTTTACTCTTTATAAACTTGGGATGTACAGACAATGATAGTGCCGACAATATTGGTGCTGAAAGTATTTATGTTAATGGAAAAATTTATACCGCTAAAGATAAAGACTCTTTTCAGCAAGCCATCGCAATTGCCCATGATGGAACAATTATAAAAGTGGGGAGTAACGAAGAAATTAAAAAAATTGCAGATAGCAATACACAAGTTTTTGACCTTGATAACAAGGTTTTAATGCCAGGTTTAATTGATAGCCATATTCATGCTTTAGCTTCTGGTGTAGAGGCTGTATTAGCAACTATGGATAGTGATGATACAACAATAGATATTTCCAAAGTGGAAGCAAAACTTAGACAATCGAGTCTGGATGGTACAGGTGTTGCTGGAGATGTTCTATTTTTAAATGGTTTGTCATCAGAATATTGGGAATTAGCTGACCAACTATCCAATGTATTTAACAATAATGAATGGAAAGATCGCCCAATTGCATTAGTGGGTAGCGACCATCATACGGCATGGGCAAACCAAGCACTCTTAAAAAAGGCGGGTATAGATGCAAATTTCATTCAGCAATTAACCCCAGAGGATCAGCAAAATATTGCACATAATGACAAGTTTGAACCCACTGGATTTGTGGTCGATTCAGGCTGGGATATGGTGAGTGATAAAATTCCATCTGTATCACATGATTTGCTTTATAAAGGTTCTAAAGAAGCGATCAAATACTATAATAGTTTAGGCATTACGGCATGGATGGACATTGCTGCAAATGCCAGTCCCAATAAGGGAATTACCAATATTAAAAATACAGAGGAAACACTCGGGATGATTCCAATGTATAAAGAATTATCTCAGAAAGGAGAGTTAACAGCACGAGTTTCTGGTTTGCATGTAATCAACTCAAAAAGTACGCCTCATGTTTTTAACATCATTGAGTCAATCAATAGTAAATATAAAAATATAGATAACTTTAATTTAATTGGCGTAAAGGTATTTGCGGATGGAGTGTTAGAGTTCCCAGCTCAATCAGCCGCATTACTTGGCCGATATTCTAATAGTAACAAGCAAGGGACTTTGTTATTCGATCCAAATACCTTTAAGTTGGTTGTTGATGAAGCTGACAAGCGAAATATGCTGGTTCATATTCATGCTGTTGGGGATAGAGCTGTACAGGAATCTTTAAATGCAATTGAATATGCTCGCTCAAAACGTCAGAGCAATGTCCCACATAGTATTACTCATCTCCAGCTCGTAGATCCTAAAGACTATAAGCGCTTTAAACAAAATAATGTGATTGCTTCTATGCAACTAGCATGGGCCTATGAAGACAGTTTTAACAAAGAACTGGTAAAACCCTATATTGATGCAGCTTCTTATAAAGGGATGTATCCAGCACATTCGTTGTTGGTTAACGGCGCGACAATTGCAGGCGCAAGTGATGCACCAGTTTCAACCGCCAATCCTTTTGTTGCTATGGCGACTGCAATTACAAGAAAAGGAATTGAAGGAGATGTTTTAAACCCAGCGGAAGCGATTGATCGAGATACCGTATTTAAGGCTTATACGATTAATTCAGCTAAAGCACTTTATTTAGATAAAAGCATCGGCACGCTCGAACCGGGCAAAAAAGCCGATATGATTTTAGTGGATAGAGATATTTTTAAAGTTTCACCTGAACAGTTGGCTGAAACAAAGGTGGTATGGACTATTTTTAATGGGAAGAAAGTCTATCAACAGTAATCAGGCTATTTAGGTTTTAAAGTGGGCTGAGGAGAAATCAGCTCACTAGCTTGGCAGCTTTATAAAGCAGTATTGCTAAAATTCGCTTCATATTAAAAATATAGTAATGAGCAAAAATTTGCGCAAAATTTAAATATTAAAATAAAAATGCGCAAATATATTCACAAAATCTCTTTTTTATAGTATTTTTGAGAAAATATTTGCGCATTTACTGCCATGAAAAAATTAACAATACAAGCCTTACTAGATAAAAACTGGGTAGATATAGCAGATCTAAAACTGCTAGAACCTAAGTTGGGTTCAACGAGTGGCAGTGAATTAGAATATGAGTTGGATTATGCAATTCAATATTTAGACAGACGAGATGAGCATGCCTGTAGTCTATCACTTCCTGTACAAATTCTTATAAAACATGAATCGAACACATGGTTTGGCTTTTTAGATGATATTGTTCCTTCTGGCGCTGCACGCCGTTATTGGGTGAATTATCTAGATTTACAACGTTTAACCTATTCTGAGCAAGATAGTATCTTATTAGAAAAAGGGGGAATTGCTCCTGTTGGTAATTTACGTATTAAGGAAGCGCTTCCACCTATAAATCCAGAATCAACCTTACATTTACGTTATTTTAGCAAGGAAGATGTTGCTGAGCGTAATATTGATTTTTTGGAATACGCTCAGCAAATGGGTGCCATTAGTGGTGGTGCAACTGGCGCAGGCGGGGAAGCTCCCAAATTACTTATCCGAGTTTCACCAGAACAAAAAGTCTGGATTGATACCTACCAAGAAAATTTTGATCAGCCAGATCAACATTATTTAGTTAAGTTTCCGAGAAATAAACGTAGTGAGATCGATTGTGACATTCTCAGAGCCGAATATTATTACTATCAGGTGCTCACTGAATTAGGTTTCAATACGATTGAAACAACACAAATGAAGCTCATTGAAGGTACAAAGTATCCTTCTTTGTGGCTACCACGGTTTGATACAGAATGGCGTAATCAACAGTGGCATCGCCATGGCTTAGAATCTGTTTACTCGGTATTAAATAAATCTTCTGGCAGTCATCTTAACCATTTTGACGTTATTGACGATCTATGTAATTTACTGACTCGCATTGATTCAGATTTTGATGCACCACAATTCATCTGTGAGTGGTTACAACGAGACTTACTCAATATTATTTTTGGTAATTCAGACAATCATGGTCGCAATACATCATTTCTAAAAAAATCTGGAAAAATTTCTCTTTCTCCTATTTACGATTTTGCACCTATGAAAGCCGATCCAGAAGTTGTGACCAGATCGACGACTTGGGGAAGTCCGTATGAAGAAGGAGGTGAATACCGTTGGGCTCAAATTACTCAAAAACTTGCGCCTTGGTGTGATCCTGATTTATCTCTAGGCACGTTAAAGTCTTTGGCAATTAATCTGCTCGGGCTAAAACAGCGATTAGTTGATAAAGGAGTACCGAAAAATATTATTGAAATGCCAGCGCTATCATTTGACTACATAGAAGCTAAGCTGAAAAGATGGGAACTGCTATGAATATAAAAAATCAGACTCAAGATCGTCAGCAAGTTCTTATCGATTTATATAAACAATATTTATTGAGTGAAATTACGCTAGGACAATTGCTGTCGCATTTGCGAAAGAATGTATTGGGTTTGTCGCAAGAACAATATGCTGCTTTAGTCGGGATAAGTCGTCGAACATTAACTGATATTGAGCAGGACAAAGGTAAACTTACTCAATCAGTGTTAGATAAGGTGTTTAAGCCACTGGGTTTAAAAGCAGGTCTTGTACCTACGCATGAACATATTGTTGGCAAAATTATAAAGCCATCGGAGTGAGTGATTAAATTAGTAAATGTTCACAAGGGTACGCTTGTGAACAGTGTTCTGGTTCTTTCCAATAAATTTCAGTTGTTTGATTTTTTCTTTTAAAATTTGGAAATTTACCCAATAGATGTTCCTTTCATTCACAATGCGTTTGAATGAGCTTCACCGTTAAACAATAAAAAATATGCAAAAATTCTAGTCAGGCAAATCACTAATTTGAATGAAATTAGTAATAGGAATGCCATTTATTTATTAATTTAAAGGATTGAAGTAGCCATGACTAGCTTTTCAAATATTGAGTCTCAGTCACAGCAAATTGTGCAGAAAGACATAAAAAAATCCTTAATTGCGAGTGGCACAGGCAATTTATTGGAATGGTATGATTGGACAATTTATGCTGTCGCTTCCGTATATATTGCTTCAGCATTATTTGATAAAACTGACCCAACATCAGCATTGTTAAATACATTAGCTGTCTTTGCTGTTGGCTTTGTTTCTAGGCCAATAGGTGGATTTGTATTTGGTCCACTTGCAAATAAATACGGCCGAAAAAATATTATGCTGGTCACCATGGTAATGATGGCTTTAGCAAGCTTAATGATTGCTTTTATTCCATCTTATGAAGAGATTGGAGCATGGGCATCAGGCCTATTACTCATTGCTAGATTGGTTCAAGGTTTCGCTCATGGTGGAGAAACCGCAACCTCATATGCATATATTGCAGAAATTGCTCCACCCAAAAGACGTGGTTTATGGTCTAGCATGTCATTTTTTGCAGTGGGCGCTGGGTCATTATTAGCCACACTTTTTTTAGCATTACTCAATGTGACCTATACAGATCAACAAATGCACGAGTGGGCATGGCGAATTCCTTTTGCTATTGGTGGTGGACTTGCATTTTTTGCAATTTATCTCCGTAGAAATATGATCGAAACACATATTGAAAAAAATAATGATCAAATGTCAGATGAGGTAAATTGGCCTTTTTCTAAAATTATGAAAGTCGGTATTAAGCTTTTCTTTTATGAGGCAGGTTCAACTTTAACCTTTTATACATGGGTCACTTGTGCAGCTATTTATGCAATTGGCATACAAAAAATGCCTGCAAAAGATGCTTTTATGATGAGCTGTATTGCACAAGTAATTTATCTGATCTGTCTACCATTTCAAGGGCGGTTATCTGATTACATTGGAAGAAACAATAACTCTTTAATCACTTACATTGGTTCATCTTTATTGCTATTCCCGTTGTGGTCATTAATTAGTAATGAGCCTTGGACTTTGTTAGTTGCTCAAAGCATTGGGCTATTTACAATGGGTTTCTTGATGTCTTGCAAACCAGCAGCCATGTCAGAACAAATTCCAACAAAATATCGAACTAATTTTTTAGGCTTCTTCATGTCTTTGGCAGTGACCATTTTTGGTGGTACGGCTTCCTATGTGAATACTTGGCTTTACTCAATAGATAAAGGTTGGATTTTTAATGTTTATCTAATCGTGGTATCCATAATCGCTTCGATTGCAGTATTAACTTGGAAGAATAATAAAGGCATTGATTTAGATCAGGTTAAGTAAAGACTTAAAAGCAAAGACCGAAATAGAGGTCTTTGCTTTTTTTTATGGAAGTTTAAGAATATTTAACGGAGTTATGATGCAAAAATTATTTAAGGATAGAAAAGTTCTAATTACGGGTGCTGGTAACGGTATTGGTGCCGCAATTGCAGAGCATCTTGCCCAGTTAGGTGCGACAGTTGTGCTAATAGATTTTAATTGCGATCTATTGGTCGCTAAGCATCAGGAGTTGGCAGATAAAGGTTATCACGTTAGTTCATTTTGTGCTGATATTGCTAATTATGAAGCTTGTCAGGCTGCCTATGAATATTTTTATAACGAAATAGGCTTTATTGATACTTTAGTAAACAATGCTGGGATTTCACCAAAGCATCAAGGACATGCCCATAAAATCTGGCAATTATCTCCGGAAGAATGGCAACGGGTAGTAGATGTTAACTTAAATGGATCTTTTAATTTGATTCGTATTTTAGTTCCTCAGATGATTAAACATAAGTTTGGAAAAATTATTAATACATCGTCAGTTGCTGCAAATGCATATCTTCCTGTGGTTGCTTGCCACTACAGTGCAACAAAAGCTGCAATTATTGGCTTAACTCGACATTTGGCTGGAGAGCTGGGTGCTTACAACATTCATGTAAACGCAATTGCACCCGGACGCATAGAAACGCCTATGGTTTTAGAAGTAGGCAATCAAGTAAACCAACATGTGATTGATGATACGCCTTTAGGCCGATTAGGTTCCCCGACAGAAGTCGCAAAAGTCGTAGAATTTCTGGCTTCAAATGACAGTAGTTTCGTCACTGGACAAGTGATTGATATAGCAGGTGGTTGGCTCATGCGATAAAAAAGGGAGAAGTCTCCCTTTTTTCTTTAGCAATAATGATTGGTTTTTATTATTGCCTGTTTCAGGTTTTCTTTATTCAGAGGAGGTTCAAAGTTTTTACTATAGTCATTTTGCAGTGTATGCATAATGATCGTTTCTAACATAGAATCACTGATCTCTTGATGATATCCCAGTTCAGCAATGGTGGTCGGTAAATCAACAGATTTAAGAAAATTAATCAGCTCAATAATAAAAATATGCTCTCTATTTTCTAATACAGCTTGAACAACGGTACCATAAGCCACTAACTCTCCATGTAAATTGGTAGCGAGCTCTGGAATCGCTGTTAAACCCCTTATAAGAGCATGTGCTAAAGATAAGCCGCCACTTTCAAAGCCTAAACCACTTAAAAGTACTGTCGACTCAACGATTCGTTCAACTGAAGGGGTAATATGGTGCTGTTTAACATCTTCATACGCCATTTTTCCCCATGTGATGAGATTACTATAAGTATTATTTGCTAATAATAATGCTGTTTCTAAAGGTGGTGTCGAAAATGAATTCAGGCCATGTGCATTTTTACATTGATTTACTTCAAACATTTTACTAATAGCATCTCCAATACCCGCAGCAAAAAAGCGTGCAGGCGCCTGCACAATGGTTTCTAGATCAACTAATACAATATCTGGGTTTCGCTTTGTTTTTTCTACACCTTGAACCTTATGATTCGCATCATAAACAATTATGAGCCTACTTGTAGGGGCATCGCTAGACGCGACTGTAGGGCAAATAATAATGGGTATATTTAATTTTTTTGAAATACCTTTAGTGGTATCCATTGCTTTACCGCCACCTAGTGCAATGATGGAATCGATATCGTGTTGTTCCATAATATGACTAAGTCGCTCAATAGTTTCATAGGTACATTCGCCAGGGAATTTATAGCTAATAAAATCTAAATTTGACTGCTTAAGCGACATAGTGACTTTATCTAAAATAGGTCCCTCAATAGCTGGATCATAAATAATTCCAATTCTTTTAAATTGGTGTCTTGTTGCAATATCACCAATATTTCTTAGAGCATGTTCACCTTGAATATATTCACCAGGAAATCCCATTATTTTTAACATATTTAATCCTTTAATAAACTTGGTTAATTTTCAGTAGTAGAAAAGACAAAATGCCAATCACTTTAGAATTGGCATTTCTTTATAAAAGGCAGTTACTATCGGATGATTTTTTCTAATTCACTTTCAGGAATACCAATATTTTTATAATGTTCTCGTGTGGCTTCTAATTTAGTAAACACATCTTCATAACCTACAGCTTTTCCAAATGGGTCTACATATGTATAGCCGCCATGCACGATAAATAGCGTAATCATTTCAGTAACATCTTCAGGTACGAAAAGAGTATGGGTTTCGCCTGGTGGTTCGTAAGCAAATGATTTTTCTTCTGCAATCCAATCATGCTCAAGATAATACCAACGACCTTTAAGTACGAATGCATGTACTGCTCCGGTATGACGATGTCTAGATAACACACCACTTTTTCGAACACGTAATAAGTTTATGTAGTAACCAGAACTAGTATTTAAAAGCAGAGGTTTAAAACTTACAGAGTCAGAGGTAGGTACCCATAAATTATCGTCTTTCAAAGCCTCATCTAAAACGCCTGGAATTACAAGATCGGGCGACATATAGGGAACTTGTGGTAACTGAAAAGGCATAAGTTCTTCATTGGCTGAATAATCCGGATTTCTTTGCTGTAGCATCACTTTCTCCTTGAAATAAAGCATTCCGATTGAGTTAGATACTAGCAAAAGCAATTTGATCGTAGATTGCGCCAAATTCAAACTACATGTGAATAACAGGCAAAGTTTATGTAAATTAAAAGCTGTTATATTCAAATTTACTCTAATGATGTTTGAGAAAAATATTATGGACAATTATCGACAACTGATGGCCTTTATCTGGGCATACGAACATGGAAGTTTTTCAGCAGCAGCAAGAGCAAATGATTTAACACCATCTGCAATTAGCAAGTTAATTAACCGGCTAGAAAATCGTTTAGGTGTGCGTCTTATTCAAAGAGGAGCCAGACAACTCACATTGACCGAAGAAGGCGTTGCATATTTAAAGAGTGCACGAAATGTTGTAGCTGCAATGAATGAGGCTGACTCTTTAGCTGAAGCATTTCCAACCCGTGTGAGTGGTGTTTTAAAAATTAGAACGATGCCAACTTTTGCACAACATCAAATTTTACCTTGGTTACCTGAGTTTCTAGATAATTATCCATCCTTAAGTGTAGATTTTGAGTTGAATGCGGTATATCAGGATGATTTTGATCGTGGTGTTGATATCGCAATTTATGGAGGAATACTTCCATCTTCATCAAGAATTGCAACTCGAATTGGAGATAGTGAGTGGATAACCTGTGCTTCACCTCAATATCTCGAAAAATATGGAACACCTAAACATCCTCAAGAATTATTACAGCATCGTTGTTTTCATTTTAATTTTTCAAGTAGTTGGAATAATTGGGACTTTGTTGAAAATAATGAAAGTTTTATTGTTCCTGTCAAACCGATCGCATCCTTTTCTCAAGGGACTTTTTTGAGAGATCTTGCATTAAGAGGAGAAGGGATAGTAAGACTAGCGGATTACCATATTGGTGAAGACATAAAACTTGGAAGACTGACACCAATTCTGGGGAATTTTCGCTCTGGAATAACTGAACCTCAGTATATTATTTATGCAAATCGAAAACTTCAAAGCCCTAGAATTAAGTGTTTTATTCAATTTTTACAGCAAAAAACCAAAAATAAACCGTGGCGAATTCACTAATATAAGTAGTAAAAGTTTTGATAGCTACGATTTCTGTTTGGCTTTTTGGCGTAAGACATACAAATATAAGCTTTCTACTTTTTCACGTGCCCATGGTGTGGTACGTAAGAATCGCAATCATGATTTAACACTTGG
>Ga0308167_1002322_pt1 | contig 17964 bp, 16 predicted proteins | sample PhyCR1_2_FD_202138 | JGI IMG/M metagenome (GOLD analysis project Ga0308167, IMG submission 202138) | Phyllosphere microbial communities from UC Gill Tract Community Farm, Albany, California, United States - DLSLRC.R1 | ecosystem: Host-associated > Plants > Phyllosphere > Unclassified | place... | reverse complement strand
GAATTTGGCAGTCCGGGATGCCAAAGCGGCAGGAACTCAAAAAATCTCCAAAGCTCCCATAAGCACTGAAGCCCGTGTATTTACTGGATTCCAGACAAAAAAAAGACGTCCAAAGACGTCTTTTTTCGTTGATTTGGTGGGCCGGGGTAATCTGAATTGAGTTCTTAGGTATTTGATTTAATTGATTAATATGAGTTCGTGAAATTCTTTGGAATACCAACTGGAATACCGCGAGAAGTTGGATTCAGCAATATGCTTCGTTCTACATCTTGCAGAGGACGGCCAAAAGGAGGATCTGCTTACTCGAAACCAGGCAAGCTGAGCATGCCGCCCCTAGTGCGCTTGCCAAAGCCGGTAGGCATCAGGATTTTGTGCTTCTTCATCTCTGCGAGTACCGCCAACCTGCCAAAGCGCAGTTGGTGTCGTTCCAGCTATGCATGACTTCGTTCACGATGGCTTCATCGGAAACCGGGCAGCCTTCCAGGATAAAATCGTTCCAGGCGGCATAGAGCGTCACAGTCATTTCGCAACGATCCGTATCCCAGTCCCGCATTAGCTCGATGACCTGCTCAATGGTGGCGCGTTCAGCGACTGGCCAGGCGCTGCAATACGCCTGCCGATGCTGTCCTGCTTGGGGAGGTGGGCGGTAAGCATGGCCAACAGTCTCGCGCTCGATGCGTTCATACCAGTGATGGTTTTGCAGCCCATTTTCGACCTTATTCATCAACAGGCGATCATGGGATCTGTTACCGCTAGGTACGATCGCGAATCACACCGGGCGCGTCGTAGGCGTGTCCGGCCGTGATGTGGAGTACGTTAGACAATAAGGTTCAGGTTATAAAGCATGCATAAAATAGCATTTAAAAGCCATTTTTACGCATTTTGATGCCATAATAATGCATCAAAATCGTTGTTTATTGTATATAGTAGTGTTTTCCGTGTTAAAAAATGAGTATCTGTGGATGGAGCATTTTCCTATTGTCCTGGCATTGTTGCGGGCCTCCGTTCGAGACAAGAGTGCTGCCGTGATCCAGCACGCCGAGCGTCTCCGCGAGGCTTTGCACAAGGTAGGTGCCGAAGATGAAGCGCAGGCGATCGCGCAGGTTCTAAGCAGCGCTAAGCAGTCGAGCTCCGGTAATTTGGTGCCTTCGCGAGTTGTTAAGTCTCGTGCGATCTCCAACGGTGAAGTGATCACTGCCAATACCCAGCCTCCTGTGGATAAGGAGACAAGTACTCCCCTCGCTGAAATTTTTCTCGTGAATCGTTTGTCCGAGCTCGCACCTCCCATTCTCAGTGATCGATTGGAGCGTGCTGTTCATCATCTGATGGGGCAGTGGATCGGTGCAGATGAACTACAAGCGGCAGGCCTGAAGCTCCCCCGTACAGCACTCTTTTTTGGTGCGCCCGGCACAGGCAAGACTCGTCTGGCGCTTTGGGCTGCTGAAAAGCTTGGGATCCCTGTTGTCCTTGCAAGGTTGGATGGGCTGACCAGCTCATACCTTGGGACGACCGCGCGCAACATTCGTGCGCTTTTCGATTTTGCGAATAGATATAAATGCCTATTGTTGTTGGACGAGTTCGACGGCATCGCCAAGCTTCGTGATGATCCTCAAGAGCTCGGCGAGGTAAAGCGTGTTGTGAACGCCGTTTTACAAGCTATCGATGCTCGTGCGCCTTTGGGGCTGACTATTGCGATAACCAATCACGAGGGGTTGTTGGACCCCGCGGTTTGGCGACGCTTCGACGCTCGGATTGAAGTTGGTATACCGGATGCTGCAGCCCGCCTCAAAATCGTCGAGCGCTACACCGAAGGTTTCCCGGTCAAACCAGGGGCAATTAAAGTTTTGGCGTGGTTGACCGAAGGTTATAGCGGCTCCGAGATTGAAACGATGTGTGATTTTATAAAAAGGCACATGACGTTGTTCGCCGAGGAGAAGCCTTCGGTAATCGAAGCAGTACAGCTCTTCATCGATTTGTCTGCGACGAGCCATTCTTCGCCAGCTCGTGAATCGCTTGCGCGTGAGGATTTTCACTGGATTTCGCAGGTGTTGTCCTACCAGGACATCAAGATCGTACAAGCAGATATTGCGGAGGCCATCGATGCCACGCAGTCCAAGGTGAGTCGACTTCTTAAGTCCACCGAACGAGTTTAATTAACAGGGCAACAACATGGCGAACAACCCCGTTCAAGTCGTCCTCAAGACCGATCAATACATGAAGCTTCCGGAAGGCGGAGGTGGTGGCGGAGCAAAGGACTTCTTCGAAGATCGCGACGACGAGTTCAAACGCCATAAGTCGCGCTTGCTCAAACAGGTCGAGTCGATTCGATCCACCCTTTTACAGTCTGGTGCCGGACAAGTCGGATACGTCAAGGTACGGCTTCAGTCGACGGCATTGGCTAAGTCTCATCGTCCGGTAGACGCGCTGTTCAAGCCAAAGAGCCTGCCTCTGGTAGGATCCGGTGCCCTGGGTGAGTTGTACTTCGAGGTCACCTCAAGCACTCTGGCTGCGGTTGCTGGAGCTATCAACAAGGCCGAAGATACAGTCACGAAACGTGACAGCAAAGATAATCTCAAGGTTAGCTCAGCGCGATCTGAGGCCGGAGCTATTGAAGAAATTATTCTTCCGTCCGTTCAGGACAAGCGCTCATTTAGCATTGTGAATGCGGCTTGGCACTTCGAAAATGTTCCAGGCGCTCGTTACTTCACGGTGGAGTTGTTCGTTGATGAGGCGATGCTGGCCGCAGATGATCTTGAGCGTACCGAGGCGCGGCATGCACTGAAGGCGTTTCGTAAGGAATTGCGAGGCCTCTCAGCAAAGATAAAGATCTGGTCGTCTGTAGATGACTGGGAGGATCTGCACATTACGATCGTGCGTCTCCCCGCTGTTGTTGTGAAAAGCGAGCAATTTTGCAGCCTGTTAAGCAAGATCACTGAGTTCTTGGATAATTCACCGCTTGTGCGCCGGTATTCCTTAGGCGCAGCAGTGAGCCGTGGTCAACAATCGACGCGAGCTAGCACCCAGCCTAAGTCTCAAGCCGTCACCGCACTGTCTCCGCCATTGAAGGGCCAATCCTATCCAGTCGTAGGCATTGTTGACACCGGTATCAGCCGTCATTCTTCGATCTCAGCTTGGTCTGCAGGCATCTTGGATTTTATGCGTGAGCCTGATAGCGAGCGCGACCATGGGACATTCATTGCCGGTCTTTTCGTCGATGGTGCGACATTTAATCCGAATCAGCCCATCGAGACAGATGCCTGCAAGTTCTTCGACTACGACCTGTACACCGATGATACGGGCAAGTACGAAGATAACTTCGAGCTGGGGTTCATCGACATGATGCTTCAGCTGGATCTGGAGCTGAGCGAGTCGATTCCCGAGAATCTGCGAGTGATCAACTTGAGCTTGAATCCCGACGTTATGACGAATCAGGACGGATACAGCATTTATGCGGCGATCCTGGATCATATAGCGGATAAGCACGATGTGATTTTTGTATTGTCGGCGGGTAATCTGGAAGGGGGGACGGTGCGTGACCGTTGGCCAGACGGCGCTACGCCTGCACTGCAGCAACTTGCCTCCTATCGACAACTGGGTAACGATCGAATCTACGTTCCCGGTGAAACCGCGAGAAATATTACTGTTGGTGCGCTTGAGCCGATGGACGTCTCAGGTCGCACTCGGCCGGCGCGTTACTCACGCCGAGGTCCTGCAACATCGGCAGGTATCAAGCCTGATTTTGCACACATTGGCGGTTGCCTCACTTCCAATTCGCCTCTGCACTCCATCGACCATCGCGGCGTTCTAGTGCCTTGGGAAGGTACGAGCTTTTCGGCTCCATTGGTGGCTAAAACCCTTGCGTTGCTGGATCACAGAATCGAGGGGCATCAACCACGTGAGCTTCTGCTGGCACTTATGTACCACTTCGCCGAGATGCCAAAGCTTCTGGATGACAAACTGCTCAAGGATGTGTGTAAGGACTTCGCGGGCTTTGGTATCCCGGCGTCGGTCGACGACATGCTGGCGACCGATGACAGTGCCATCACACTGGTGTTTCAGGGCGAGCTCCCTCCCAGCATGGAACTGTCATTCGACTTTGCTTGGCCGGATGTCCTGATTGAAAATGGGTGCACCCGTGGCACTGTGCAGCTCACTATTGCCTATTCCCCGCCGCTGGATCGTCAGCATGATTCGGAGTTCGCGCGCGTGAACCTCGATACCTATTTGCGACAGGAGGTGGTGGATAAGAATGGTAAGAGCAAGTACAGCGGACGGCTCAAACCTGATCATCCAGGTAGGCTTGAGAAACACCTCATTGCCCATGGGGCCAAGTGGTGGCCGGTGAAGCACTACAATCGGACCTTTAAGCGACTGGAAGGCACAAGTAACTGGCGTTTGGTGGTGGATTCTCTTACGCGTGCAGGAGCGTCATACCCTCAAGCCGGTGTAAAATTTGCGGTCGTGCTGACAATCTCCGACCCTGATAAGACTGCGCCAGTTTTTGCAAGTACTAGGCAAGCACTCATTCGCCGTGGCGTGAATTTGATCGACGTCAGAACATCGACAAGAGTAAGAGCTCGATGACGGCCTTCAGGTTAGACGACGCTCCCGGACCTGGAACGCACGTATTTCTCATTGGGGTGGGCGCTTATCCTCATCTGAAAGGTGGATCGGGAAGATTGATTGCTCGGCACCGTGATCTAGGTCAGCTCAAGTCTTCACCCGTTTCGGCTATGGCCATGCTGGAGTGGGTGGACAGGTCACTCAACAACCCTGAAGCGCCTTTGAAGTCGATTGAGGTTTTGATCTCGCAACCTGATGCGGCTACCTACACCGATGCAGGGGGGATGACGCAGCAGATTGACCCCGCGACGTGGGACAACTACGAAGTTGCTGCACAGGCCTGGTTTGACCGCGCCGACAGCCATCCAGATAACGTAGCGCTATTTTATTTCTGTGGGCATGGCATCGGTGACGGAATCAATACGTACTTGCTCATGCAAGATTCTGGTGCATCGCAAGACTTCCTGAGACAAGCACTGCATGTGAGCGCTTTTCGGGTCGCAATGGGTGCGTGCAAGGCGCAGAAACAGTTGTTCTTGGTGGATGCCTGTCGCACCCTTGATTTGGCGATTGTGCTTAATCCCCATAGCTCCGCACAAACCGGACTGGCACCCGGCGATGTGATGCAAGTATTTGATGGTTCGAACCCAGTACTGCATTCAGCGCGCCAGGGTGAACTCGCGTTTGGGATGCCCGGAGAAGTAAGTTACTTCACCAAAGCATTGCTCCTAGGCGTATCTCGTTGTGCGGTGTTTAAGCCTTACGGGAACCATTGGGCTGTTTCACCTCAGGAGCTTCAAAAGGCAATTGCAGCACTTATGGATGACTTCAGTGGAAAACCTCAATGCCCTGCGGATGGCATTGTAGGGGTTGGGTTTCAGTTGCATGTCCTGGCCGGTCCGCCGGAAGTCGTGGTGCACGTCACGCTGGACAACGATGAGGCTAATCCATTCGCGGAGATTAGTTACACGGCGCTTGGTGCGACGGTTATCAGGCCTGATAAATCTCACCCATGGCGGACATTTGTGCCCTCCGGACAATGCTCGGTACAAGCTTCCTTTGAGCCAGTGGGCGGATTTACGGCTGCTCCGGTCGATACTTACTTAGTCCCACCGTTCCAGAACATTCTGCTGGAGGTGCAATGAACCCTACGATCAGCTTTGAAACGAGTTCCGACTCGTTTGGGCCCGCGCGTGAATTCCTTTGCTCTGTTTGGCCACTGACGAAAAATGGCGAGCAGTTAGTGATAGGGGACCCTTTATTTTCTAATCGCATGGTGCTGGTAGGCTCGCATCGCTATGGTGGTGAAGTATCGGTGTTGGAGCTGCCTGAAGCCGGTGCTTACCTCATCGATCTGGGATACCCAAACGGTACGTCCCTGCGCAGAACCATTTCTCTGACTGATGGCGAACGGTATAGATTTATCGTTCAAAACCAGAAGCCGGATTTGCGTTTGCCGCCGGAAATTGCACCATCCTACAGTCCAATTCCTCGCGTTAATCTCGCGGCTTTCAATATTGGCGATTTCAAAGGGCCGGATCTGGAAGTCAGGTCGGTGACACAACCTAATCCAGTCTCACTTAAGCAATTACGTGAGTTCGCGACCGACCTTAACGATCAATCAATAAACGCTGAGGTTCTCCAACGAATTCAGAACGCTAATCTCGCGTGCGAAGTGCAGCTGCCCAGTGCCGTCGTTCCTTCGTTTAGAACTAACAGTTACCAACGTAGATGGTTGGTGGTTTCTGGGAAAGGGAAACCCCAGACGATAGTCGCGTACCCGCTTGGATGGACCAATCAGGGCGGAGACGTGTTTACTCTGTCTATGCATCGAAAAGCCAAGATAGGTGGTGATGCTGCTAAGTGGTCAGTCGGTTTGAAGTTGACCGATCCCGTCTACGGCTCGTTAGTCGAGCACCTAACTCGGCGCGACGTATTATCCAGCAGTTCAATCACGGAGAGCATGCGCGGGCAAGCAACGACTGGCCTGTATGAGAAGGAGGGTAACCCCTTCGCTGCAGCAGCGGCGGCCTACCTGTTTGCGCTCGGCCGTACTGAACTTGATCATCGTCGTGAGTGGATGGTCAATCTCAACCACCGTTTTGACTGGCTGCCGGATGGACCTATCGCACTTGGATGGAAGTTGCTTCGTGAGGGGCGTCGGGGGTCTAGTGCCTGGAATGAGGCACGCGAAATGTTTGTATTGGCACACTCACGCGGATTGCCTTACTACACAGTGGGCCTGCATATCTTTGTAGAAGCGCTCACCATTCTGTCGATGGCCGATAAAGAAGATCAGGGAGTTCGAGAAATGCTGGCAGCTGCAAGAGCAGCGGATGTTGCCTGCGTGCGTACCGAGCCCTTCACGACATTGCAGGTATCAAAATTTCTGGGATTACCCATTCACTAATCGATTAAAGAGGAGGCCAAACTTTGTTTCATATCACTGCACTGCCGGCCAGCTTTGGCGATTGCTTGTGGGTGGAGTACGGTCCCGACGACGCTCCAAACGTGATTCTTATTGACGCGGGCCCATCTGTTCCACTCACGCTCAAAGACCGATTGCAGCAATTGGCTGCACGCGGCGGCGTGCTTGAATTAGTGGTGGTGACTCATGTCGATCGCGACCACATCTTGGGAATGCTCACGCTGCTCGATCACGACTTTTACGGTGTCCCGGTCCGTGACTTTTGGTTCAACGGTTTCCGCCATCTCCCTGGCCCCGAAACATTTGGCGCAAAACAAGGTGAGCGTCTGACCGGGAAGCTTTTGAATAAGGGCATTGCATGGAATGTGGCACTCAAAAATGCTGAGGTCATGGTCAACGACGAAAGCTGCCCAGTCATCGATTTACCAGGGGGAGCGAAGATCACTTTACTGTCCCCTGATGCGGATCAACTCGCACGGTTGAAGATCAAGTGGATTGATGTTTGCGGTGAAGCAGATCTGTATGAAGGTATTCCGGCCATGCCATCGTACTTTGGTGAAGACGGGCGGGAAGCGTTTGGTATAGAAGCAGTGCCAAACATCGACCAGCTAGCGGACGAGGTTTTCAAGGAGGATACCGCCGAAGCCAATGGCAGCAGTATTGCGTTTTCGATCGAGTTCGAGGGTAAGCGCGTGTTGTGTGGGGCTGATGCTTTTCCATCGCGGATACTCTCGTCTCTAGAAAAGCATCTTGGAACTCCTCCATATCCGTTTGATCTGGTGAAGCTCCCTCACCACGGTAGCGAAAATAACGTGTCCCAAGAGTTCATCAAATCGCTCGATTGCTCTCAATACCTTTTCAGCACCAGTGGTACCCCGTACAAACATCCATCGAAGGCTGCGGTAGCCAGAGTCATCCAGAATGCTAAAGCACCTAAGTTAATATTTAACTATCAAAGTGAACACACCAAAATTTGGGAGAACAAGGTGCTGCAACAGACTCGGGGGTATTCTGTAGAGTACGGTGACGAAGCGGGAGCCTTTGTAAAACTCAGTTAGTGATCCGCGACCACGAAAATCAAGACCCTCGTAGGTGTTGATCAACACATGAGCGATGATAGATGCAGCACAAAGGAAAGTGCTGTCACTTCGCTCGCGAAACAGGCCGGGGTATGTTTTGATTTTCGAAACCGAGCAACAACCATGAGGGTTTCAGATGGACGACAAAGCTAAGATCGCGGTAAGCACCGTCGGTGTTGGGCTCCTCTTCGGGGCCATGAGCTGCATGGCTTCTACTGCACAGCTGATTAAATGTACGTGGGGTATGGCCGTTAGCGAGGGAGCTGCGAATGTAGTCGGATACATCGTTGCTACTGGCGTTATGTCAGTGCTTGCCATTCCAGCCGTCGCACTTCTCTGTATTTTCGGCGCAGCTTTGACTACCTCCCATTGGTCAGTGAAGTAAGCAAGCACCCGCTAGTGGTCGGTTCAAGCTCTTAAGTGACGGGCAAATACCGGCCAGAGTCCCGGGCCCACACGGCAAGGTTGTCTATTAAGCTGGCATAACTGAGCCGGTTCATCCGCAAGAGAATATCCACGCTCAGATAGATGAAGGTGGGCAAGCGAGCCTGGAGGGTTGCCTATCCACGATTCGAGCGTTAGATCAGCATTTCGCGGTCATTCCCTAAGCGTTTCCAGATCAATAGGGTGGTGAGTCGATAGTAATACTGGGTGGCGTCGGAGTGGTCTTTCAGGTGCTGAGTGAGAAACCAGCGCACATGCTTGAGCTGCCAGGTCCAGGGATTGTCTCGCTGCCATCGTTGTTGAATGGCCGCTTGCATGGCTCGGGCTTGCCGTAGGTGTCGTTGCTGGGTGGCCTGCGAGCCATTCAGTACGCCGCTCAGGAACAGCGCCATATCGAAGGGCTTGGTCACGCTCGACCTCCAATGTAGGCCGAAACTACATCGATCCGGTTATGCCCGAGTTCAAGGCTGATCTGTTTCCGCGCCTGTTGATCAAGGTCACGGTCAAGGCGATAGCAGTGGCCACCATTGACCGGTGCGGCGTGGCCCGTGAGCTGCTCGTAACGCTCGCAGGCGTAGGCCGCACGCAATTCATGAAAGCCCTTCAGTCCGTGTTCATGCAGCGTTTCGCGGGCGGGGAGCACGGTACGGCTACGGGGCGGCAAGGCATGACGAGCCAACTGCAGCGCCGCCTTCACCGCTTCATTTGCCACAACCCACCGCTGTGCTGAAGCCCCTGAGCGACCGCCTTTGGTGCCGTCCTGGATATTGATGCAGCCTAAGTGTTCGGCTTCGCGGTGCAAGCGTGGTAGGTCAGCCAGGATCGCTTCGCGCAGGCGCATGCCGGTTGTTCGGGCCAACAGGACAATCGCGGCCACCCGCTCGTGGCGCTGTTCGCCAAGTGCTTCGAGTACTCGCCGCACCTGTTGGCGGTCTTGGCCATCCGGCGCGCGGGTGCGTACGCTCGAGCGCTGCAGTCCTAACGCCTGGCTCGGGCTGGCGATCCTCACGTCCTGATCACCGCGCAGCGCAGCGAGGGTACGGTTGACACTGCTCAGGCGATTCTGCGCGGTCGCGATGCAGAGTTCGCCTTGCTGGATCTGCTGGCGTAGATACGCGGCGTAGTCTTGCAGCGTCTGTCGATCGATCTGGCGCGCATCGTTGTAACCGGGTCCGTCCTCTGACCGACACCAACGCACGAACGCTTGCCAGCGATCGCTATGCGCTTTGACTGTGGCGAAGTGGCCACCGGCAAACAGATCCTTGAGCGCTTGTGGGCCGGCGTAGCTCAGCTGGCGGCCGTAACCAAAATTGCGACCTTCACGCCGACCGACCAGTGCCATCGTCATCACCGTTTTCGTTTGTTTGTAGAAAGAGCAGCAGGGCTTTCCAGTGAGGGCTGACCCTGTCCAGCTGCTGCCAGTGTGTCGGGCGGATCAGGAAGGCGTTCTCCTGGTGTTGCAGCAGTGCCCCTTCCTCGCGCAGTTGTTCGATCAGCAGGGCGAGATTGGTAAGCTCCAGCTGTGGTGTGGCGACAGCGGTGACAGTGGCGACAACCCGCGTCGTTTCTGGCCTGGCGCGTGGCGACAGGGTGGCGACAGAAGCGGCGACACGCCGCGACTCAGGTTGCGGTTGATGTTGCGCCAGGTAGCGGCGCACCGCGTCATTGAGGCGAAACATGGCGGACCTCGAAAGTTTTTCCATCGCGGCTGCTCAGCCAGCGATGCGTGATCAGCTCGACCAATAAAGAGGCGGTATGGTCAGCGCTCTTGCGGGCAAAACGAGGACCGTTGCGATTGACATCGCGGACGGTGAAGTGGGTCCAGCCTTTCTGCACCAGCCAGCGCAGCAGCCGATCCGCTTCCTCGCGTCGGCTATTGACTGGCTCCTGTTCGGTCAGGCGCTGAATCTCGGCCAGGTAGTAGTCCATCAGCGTGGACGCGCGCTGTATGTGTACTTCGTCCAAGACACTGGCTTCTTCAATCATGGCCAGCACGCCCGCGATACGCAGTACATTCGCTGCGGCCTTGCTCGCGACAGACTGGACGCCGGCCAGCTCACCGAACTCACCAGACTGGCACTCGATGGTGTCGTGAATATCAATCCAGGCCCGGCGGGCACGGGCAGTCAGCTCCAGCGTGGCGGGATTGAGTGATCCATCCTGGTGAAGCGACCAGGGCTGTTGCAGCAGGGCGGTAATCCGCTGTTGGTAGCGCTGGACCTTGGCATCTCGGGTGAGGTCGATCGCCTTGTAGAGTCGCTGGCCGGCCAGGCGCTCAGGCCAACTGATCAGGCAACGGCCCAGGATGCCTTGGCCATTGATCACAGGGTCTTTGAAAATCTGGTTGGCCAGGTAGGGCTGCAGCATCAGATGCAGGCTGAGGCGGCGGTCATAGGCACGCAGGCTTTCTCCGGCCATGGAACGCGCCCGGTCGATTGGGCTGCCATCCCACAGCAGCGACAAGGTGGTGATTGCCTTGAGCAGATTCTCTTTGCTCATGGTGCTGCTGCCCAAGAACTGGCCACCTTCATCATTGAACAAGCCCATGCTGGGCAAGCCATGGCACAGGTTTTTGACCAGGGCCTCAATGGTGGGCTCGGCAATGAAAAGTCTCGGTGGTACCGGCTCGGACAGCTCGCCACCTTCCGCCGCCGCGTGTCTCTTTGCGGTTGTGGGGTTGGCCATGATGCTGGTAGCGGCGCGATAGGCTTTGAGCTTTTCCTCATACAGGGTCCATTGCTGTCGTTCCCACTCGCGCGCCGCCTTCAGTGCCAGCTGATCCACCGCGCTTTTGCGATCACCCGAAGACGCCACCGTCAGTAGGTAAAGGGACAACGGATAGGTTCGGCCATCGAGTTGGGCATTGGCATGGCCCTGGCTCACCAAGGCAGCGCTGGCCAGCACCGATTGTGCAGCCATGGCGCAGGGCACGCCGATCACTTCGGCCAGTCGTTCGACCGCCGGGCCCAACAGATCCCCGAGTGCTTCGACCGGGTAGGGCAGTGGTGCCGGCTGGTATTCCAGCAACGGTTGTGGCGGCTCGAACGCTTCGCACAGTTGCATCGCACTTCTCCTGGGATTATCGACGTCGTCCTCACTCATCCCGCCACGGTTGTTGAGTGTTATCAGGGATCAAGGCCCCTGCGACCTGTGAGGGTTTTCCACTCACGCGGGACTGACGACTCCTTACGACCAGGAGCTTGGGCATCTCATGATCTGGCCTCCTGAGCACCGATAGCGGTGGGCGGGTGGAGGCTGCACTGGCTGACGAGACCAATGCCGCGAGATCCTGAGTCAGGTGAAGGCAGTGATGTGATGACCGGGGCATGCCTGACTGTCAGTCAGGTGCAGTCCATTTCATGGGCTGCGGCACCATCATCGGCATCGCTGTGGTGGGTGAGCATTCGGTGTTTGTCACGCCGATTGTCACGAAGGGGAAAGCCGCAAAGGCCCGTGCGAGCAGGGCTGCAGCAGTGTGATATGCGCCCGTCTCTTTAGGGGGCAAAGAGACGGGCAACAGGTTGGCGCAAGAAATGGCCAAGCGGATAAGTTGCTGCAGAGCAGCCAGGAGAAGGCCTGAATTGCCGCAGTGGGCATTCTCGAAGAGTGGGCATCCATCACATCGCTGTGACCGTGCGAGCCGCCGGACGCTAATCGCACTTGGAGGAGAAGCACCACGGTGTGGCGTAGCCTCAAAGGTTCTGGCTACCTGGGTGCTGTCGAGGACAGCGCTGGTACGGTTCTGGTGTAGCGCTCGTTCTGCTCGCGGTCAACAGTATTTGGGGGCGGCTCTTGCGCCAATCGGTAGCGCTGGAAGACCTTGGAGGTCGGTGGTTTTCCATGGTCGGGTGGTCGTTCGTCGGTTTTTAATGTGAGCCTGCGTAATTGCATGGACTTGACCATTTGCATTGTCGCTGACCGGTCAATTGCATTCGTGCTGATCAACCGTTTGCATTCGACTTGACCAGCACACGCCGTAGTGACGACCGGCGGAGAACTGCCAGAAGCGGATTTTAGTTATGACGCCAGATAGCGGCCTTTCGCGTGCTCGGACAGCAATCCTCGTCGAATTCGGTGCATGATTGTTTCGGTCGCAGATCGGCTTTCATGAGCGGGACCGTTACGCGAAAATGGAAATAGGAGAGCCCGACGCGAAATTCATCAGGACTAAACAAGGAACCACTACATGCGCATTCCGGACGAGAAGATCCCCTTGGCATTCCTGCAGTACGCTGCCGACATCCTAGGAGACACCAACAAGGGTTTGTCTGGCACAAAGCTCATGAAGGAATTGAATGGTTACGCCGTTGAGTACGACGTCCATCTGCCCGTCCCACGCCTTGAAGGCACCGGCATCAACAAACGTACGGTGCTGCTCAGAAATATTGAAGCGTTTTCGCCATCACAACAGTACGTCATCCTCAAGGCACTCGTCAGACATTCTTCTTTCTCGCTCCTCATCAGCGCCGAGCGGGAAGAGCTGATACATCGGCTGGTCACGAGGTACGGGCACTTGGATCCGCACGATGCGCCGGCCGAGGTCAATCTGGCGCTGATCGAGGAGACGAAGCACTGGCTTGACGGTTACCCGCAGTCGCTTGACCTCTATGAGAAGGCGCTTCAGAAGTACGAATTGCAAACCTATGAGCGCAATCTGCTCGATGACCTGCGCTTGGCTCTGGAGCTGCTCCTCAAGAGCCTGTTCTCAAGCAACAAGTCACTTGAGAACCAAATCACCAACATCGGGCAGTTCATCAAGGACAGGAAGGGTTCGAGCGAGTTCGCGAACATGTTCGTCAAGCTCTTGGACTACTACTGCAAGTACCAAAACAACTACATCAAGCATGACGACGCCGTAATTGAGGAGGAAATCGAGTTTGTCATGGAGATCACCTCGTCGTTCATGAAGCATCTCGTCCGCCTGGCAGGTTCATAGAGGGCACTACATGCGGTCTCTCGGTCCGGTAAATTCCCGCTCCGGAGAGGATCTAAGCACAGCAGCGGGTCGGTAGCTGCCTCTTGCCAGGGGCAGCAATCGGCCGGCTGTCCGCCGTGAACGGCTGCTTTTGGCTGTGCAGCCACACATTCTTAGTTTGTCCGTTCTCTTCTTGTGCAGAGCCAATCGAACCGATAACCGTAAAGTAACCCAAGTGAAACAGAAGCAAGCTCTACAAATCAGAGACTCGTCAGCCTCGGCAACACAGGTCCTTCCGGCAATTTATTCAGCACCAAACGCACCTTCTCCCCTCCCTGTTCAATCACCACCCCATCCGGGCGTCGGTGGATATCAAGGTCAGTGGGGTGATGGCCGGCAGTCGTGGCGCGGTGGCGATTCTGAGCCATAGATGTCGTAAACCAGCGACCGTAAGAGTTTGGGCAAAAGTTCACGATCGCGCGTCTACATGGAGAGGTCATTCAATCTTAGCTTGGTTCTCCAAGCATCAAATCTCCGTCAATACTCTTCACCGCTCCACTGGAAATAAACAATGGTACTAGCCGCTCTTGCAGATTGGGCTTTACGAACTCCCTTATAGTATCTAATGGCAAAACACCCGTGGCGTTTAGTTCGTTTTTAGTGTACGACAACCAAGCATTTCTCAATGCTTGTAAAACGTCACCTGCGGAAGTAATAGCGAAACGACGATTAACCACCCCCGTTTCAAAACTGAATGTATGCTGGTAAACGTAACCGCGTTCACTCCCATTATTTTCCTTGCAGTAGATGCAAGTGCACGGGCCATCGCCGAAAGCCCTTTCAACAAAGTCGTTGAATAGCATTATAGGCTTCAGTGACAGGCGAAAATCTACCTCCAGCCTATTTCGGGTTTTATTTTCATTATCTAATAGTTCTGGATTCGAGCTTTGGCCAGGCTTCGCTTTCAAAATCGCCTGGCGCTCATAAAAGGTGTACTGCGGCACTTCTGACCACGATATCATATCATCTGAGAACATCAACCTTCCCATCTTTAGCAGAAAAGAAGGATCAAGCTGCTCGCGCACAATATCGCAGAACAGATTTGCTGATTTAACAAACTCCTTTATGCTTGCAACAAAATCTTTAGCCCACATCACATGTTCACGATTGTCTTGAGCATAATTAGGATTCGGGTACTGTCGTTTGTAGGCGTGGAAGCCGCTATAAGTTTTCCTGTTCGGCTCGTATTCTGCCCTCTGCAGTAGAAGATCAACGGCATAGTTCGCCTTGTCAATCATATTTGATGCCGAAAGTTCTACATCTAGAAAATCATCTTTCGGAAAAATCCAGCTTGGCAGTTTGGCTCTGGCGAATCTGGCACCATCAACAAATCCTTCATGAAGGGCGGGAATATGTTCCCCACAAGCTTCTTCGATCCAACTGTACCATTTATACATCTGGAGATCTGCCGCTATGTCATTGACGATCGTGCTTACATGTCCTGCTGCACCAGGCTGGTTTTTTCGAGCAATCGAAGTTGCCGCCTCATACTCCCCGGATTTAGGGGCGCGATCGAAAACAGCGAGTAGGGCATTAAGTGATGTTTTATCAAATACATTCGCTTCAGGAACAATTACTTTCCAATGCTTCTTTGTTCGCTCGACATTGTCTGGCCGAATATCTATCCACCTGAGCTTTTCGTCACTTGGCGTATAAACAACTAGCAATACAGGTAGCGAGTGAGTCAACCAGTAGTCTAAGTGCTTATTTTTCCCATAAAAAACCAGCCCTTCCTTTGTATTACTGAGATAGCTGTCACCTGATTTCACTTGAACCGCTATCAGCTTGCCCTGTACCTTTTTGTCAACAACAAGCTCGATCTGACCATCTATTCCAACATCCGCAATAGGCTGCTCTCTAAAAATCCATTCGAATTCGCGAGATAGGACCAGCCCAAGCGCATATACACCTATCCTTTCCAGTGACTCAAAATCCATTTGTTCTCATCCATAGTGGCATAATGACTTACCGTGAAATCTATCACTGACGACTATCTGGTTACAATTGTTTAGCCACCCGATTGTGTTCGGCTCCTCGATACGGCGTAATTATGTGATGGCGCAGGCTATTTTCCGCTTAACCGCGCTGCTTCATGGCCAACCTTCGCCGCTTCAACTCACAGCGCCCCCCCTCCAAACGTCCCGACATATGCCGCCCCCTCCCGGCGCAAACGTGATCGGTGACCAGTTGTTATCGAAGGCCTGCACTACCCCGCTCAAGACCTTGAAGCGAGTTTGACCGGTGTTGAAATCCAACTCCCTCAGGTACGAGGCGTTTTCGCCACCGGCCCGTACTTCGGTGTCCCTTGAACTTTTGGCCGCAGAATGACTGCTTCCCTTTCATCAGTGGCTGCTTCGATTGGTAAGCACAAGTAATCGAACGTACGCTTTTGGCCGATTCTGTTGAAAAAGTCGACCGTAGTTTGCGCATCAGAAAAATACGCGTCCGAGATTAAAATCTTTGCTTTTCGCAGAGGCTTCCGGACTCGGATTTCACGTAGCAGCGTGCAAAAAAGGCGTTTTCACCAGTCAATGATCAGGCAGTTTGGGCAGACCGACTTTTTCAACAGAATCGGCCGGTTGCAGTCCTTCAGTGCTTGGCTGGCGCACTCGCGCTGAGTGGCACCCGCTGACACCCATCAACTGCAAGCGGCTCGTCAGCGCGAATGTAAATAACTGGTCAGTGGCAATGCAATTAGGTGGTCAAGTGAGATGTAATTACGCAGAGCCCATGCGAGTGGAAATGCAGAGCCTTCCCGCTCGCGTGGGCTTGGCCGAGAAAGCCCCAAGAGAGAGGCTCGCAGCGGCGACAGTCGCCACTTCTGTCGCCATGCTGCAGGCCAGGAATTACGCGGGTCGTCGCCGGTGTCGCCGGTGTCGCCAAATCAACCATCACTCCATCTGAGGAGTCATCCTCGGTTACCGGCGGCGTCCGGTGAATGCTCACCGTATCGGCACGACGTTGTGGTCCCTGGTTTGATTGATCGCAGATGCCGACAGGTTGCCAGTGGCCGCTTTCTGGATGTGCTCACTCCACCAAGCCATCATCGGACGCCGGCGCTCGATGTAGTCTGCTCGGTTGTAGGCACTTCGGACTTCGTCCTTGTCGACATGCGCCAGCGCGACTTCGATCAGCTCCGGATCCCACCCATGCTCGTTCAGGATGGTGCTGGCCATGGAGCGCATGCCATGGCTGACCAAGCGGTCCTGAAAGCCCATGCGTTTCAACGCCATGTTGGCGGTCTGGCTATTGGCGTGGGTGCGCGGATTTCTATCTGCCGGGAACACGTATTACCTGTGGCCACTGTGGGGCTTGAGCGCCTCCAGTAACGCGAGTGCCGGGTCGGTCAACGGGATGGTGTGCGGCCGACGTTTTTTCATGCGCTCCGGCGGGATGGTCCAGATGCGCTTGTCGAAGTCGATGTCTGCCCATCGGGTGGTCGCCGCTTCGGCAGGGCGGGTCATGGTGTGCAGTTGCCATTCGATCAGGCAACGGGTCGTCCGCTTGATGCTGGCATTCGCGATTTCGATCATGAGCTCGGAAAGCTCGTCTGGTCTTAGCGCGGCCATGTTCTCTTTCTTGGGCTTCTTGAATACCGTTCGAATACCACTGAGGGGGTTAGAGAAAATCAGCCCGGAGTTTACCCCGTAGGTCATGATCTCGTTGAGCCGTTGGCTCAGTCGCTTCACTGTCTCGAGACTGCCTTTGGCTTCGATGGGGCGAAGGAGCTTGATGACCATCGGGGCGCTGATCTGCGAGAGAGGCGTTGTTTTCAAGTCGGGAAAAACATGCAGCGTTAGCGAGCGCCAAATGTCTTCGGCATATGCCGGCGTCACTGAGTCCTTCTTTAGCTCGAACCAGGCGGTGGCCACCTTCTCGAAGGTGTGCTCGGTCTCAGCGAGTTTGGCTTGCCTTACCTCATCGCGTTGAGCTTTGGGATCAATGCCCAGAGCGAGCAACTCACGCGCTTCTGCGGCTTTCTTCCGGGCGTTGGCTAACGAGAGGTCGGGGTATGGACCGAGTGCCATATTGATACGGCTTCTGGTCAACGGTTCGCGGTAATTGAAATTCCACATCATCGAGCCGCTGGCGCGTACTCGAAGCTGTAGGCCGTCGCCGTCGCTAAGGACGAAGTCTTTACCAGTTGCCTTGACCGCCTTGAGCTGGCGATCGGAGAGACGGCTTGCTTGAGTAGGCATGGGAGCTACCTCGGGCACCGTTTTGGTATCCTAAAAATAGCACCGGGTAGCCCGGGATACCACCTGGGATACCAAACTGTCTGGAACTCCAAAAACCTCGTTGGCCCCCAGAAGCGCTGGAAACCCTTGATTTCACTGGATTTCAGGCACAAAAAAAGACGTCCGTGGACGTCTTTAGATGATGAAGTGGTGGAGCCGGGGGGATTTGAACCCCCGTCCGCCAGTACTCCGCTGTCGGTACTACATGCTTAGCCGTTTCTATTAAGTTAACCCTCA
>Ga0308167_1002320_pt1 | contig 17996 bp, 17 predicted proteins | sample PhyCR1_2_FD_202138 | JGI IMG/M metagenome (GOLD analysis project Ga0308167, IMG submission 202138) | Phyllosphere microbial communities from UC Gill Tract Community Farm, Albany, California, United States - DLSLRC.R1 | ecosystem: Host-associated > Plants > Phyllosphere > Unclassified | place... | reverse complement strand
ATGTTTTTCGAACAATTAACTAATTCAATTTTTGCTCAAAAAGAGATGTTTCTGCTTTCAATTTTCCAGGTTCTTTTTAACATTAATCAATTGGGTCGAAATTTTTTGGCATGGATAGCAAAATATGACTATGGTAGTTAATTGAGTAGTGACGAAATTGTATGTTTTTTCTACATTTTTGTGGGGTGGGGGTTGGCTATTTGATGCAGATATTTCCGAATACAGGCATGTCATTTCTGCCGCACAAAATGTATTATCTTTCACGGATATCAAATAACGTATTTACAGGTCGAACATTTTCGGCACTCATATAGCGATTTTGGTCATCATTTTTAGCATGGGCAGTGTATTGGTAGCTGTAAGCCAAGGGCGGTAGCGTGGCTTTTTTTTATGTTGCTAAAATACGCTCCGGCGGCCCTGTATCCTGTCCGCCCCAGAAACGCTGAGACCACACGTGATGGCCTCTGTGTCATCGTGATGTCACACCTATTGCGTGTATAAATCTGATATTAAGTATTGAAATTCTAAGCAAAAGCACCAGTGTGCTGTGTTACTTGCGGTAAATTAAACGTCGCGCATGGCCCGTATGCTGGTAGTGCGAACAGGTAAACGTGGTTTAAGGAAAGATGCAAAAACTATGAAGATTTTAGTTACCGGTGGGGCTGGTTTCATTGGTTCAGCTGTTGTAAGGCACATCATCAATGATACTCGTGACGAGGTCATGGTTGTCGATAAGCTCACTTATGCAGGGAATCTGGAATCATTGAAATCCGTGAGTGACGATGCACGCTATCACTTTTGTCAGGCGGATATCTGTGACGGTCAGGCTATGGAAAAAATCCTCAACGAATTTCAGCCTGAAGCTGTGATGCATCTCGCAGCCGAAAGTCACGTTGATCGTTCGATAACCGGCCCCGCTGAATTTGTACAAACCAATGTTGTGGGGACATATACGCTGTTGGAAGCCTGCCGACATTACTGGTCAAATTTGACTGACGAGGCGAAACAGGCATTCAGATTTCATCATATTTCGACCGATGAAGTTTACGGTGATCTTCCTCATCCAGATGAGCAGCCAGGTGAGTTGCCACTGTTTACTGAAGACACACCTTACGCGCCGAGCAGCCCTTATTCTTCAACAAAAGCTGCAAGTGATCACTTAGTCCGGGCTTGGGGACGAACTTACAACCTGCCCATTATCGTGACCAACTGCTCAAACAATTACGGTCCTTATCATTTTCCTGAGAAACTGATCCCTCTGATCATCAGTAACGCGCTCGAAGGTAAAACTTTGCCTATTTATGGTAAAGGCGATCAGATTAGAGACTGGCTCTATGTAGAAGATCACGCTCGCGCACTTTATGTTGTAGTGACAAAAGCGGTGACGGGCAGTACTTATAACATCGGTGGTCACAACGAGAAGAAAAACCTGGATGTCGTTCTCAGCGTATGTGATCTCTTGGACGAAATGCGGCCGAAGGATGCTTCCTACCGTGAGCAAATCAAGTATGTCAATGACCGACCGGGCCATGACCGTCGCTATGCCATTGATGCGAGTAAAATGAAGCGTGATTTAGGCTGGATGCCAGTTGAAACTTTCGAGACGGGTCTCAAGAAAACCGTTGAGTGGTATTTGAATAATTCAGAATGGGTAGAAAACGTTAAAAGTGGTTCCTACAAAAACTGGATTGAGCAAAACTACGAGAGACGTGATTAATGAATATTCTTTTATTTGGTAAAAACGGACAGGTTGGCTGGGAATTGCAACGTGCGCTATCACCTTTAGGCGATGTTATTGCCCTTGATCGACACAGTGAAGCATTCTGTGGTGATTTTGAAAATCCTGAAGGTATCGCAGAAACCGTACGCCAAATAAGACCTGATGTTATTGTAAATGCTACAGCTTACACCGCCGTTGATAAGGCTGAATCTGATAGAGAATTGGCACGACAAATCAATGCTACGTCTGTAGAAAGACTCGCTCAGGCTGCAAAAGATGTGAATGCCTGGCTGGTTCATTTTTCAACAGACTACGTATTTAACGGCGAGGGTAAGCGGGCTTGGTCAGAAGATGATGAAACTGCACCTGTCAATTTTTACGGCAAGACGAAGCTCGAAGGTGAGAGTGCTATTATTAAAGCGCTTGATAATTACATGATATTCAGAACAAGCTGGGTTTATGCCGCACGTGGAAAAAACTTCCCTAAAACCATGTTAAAACTGGCACAGGAGCGTGAAAAGCTCTCTGTTATCGACGATCAGTTTGGCGCACCCACGAGTGCAGAGCTTATTGCAGACTGCACAGCGCATTGCATTTTACACGCAATTGCAAAACCGGAGTTGGCAGGTGTTTACCATCTCGTCGCATCAGGTGAAACTAATTGGTATGAATATGCCAGCAAAGTCATCGAGTATGCAAAAAATAAAGGTGTTGCAATAAAAGCACAGGAAATTGCAGCCGTACCAACGTCAGCATTTCCCACACCCGCTAACAGACCGGCTAATTCCAGACTGAATACTAGCAAGTTTTCTACTGCGTTTAACATTACTTTGCCTTATTGGGAAAACGGTATTGTCAGGCTGGTTGACGAGATTTGCACGCAAGACACGTTTTGATGGAACAGCAGCATATTAAGAGGAATGCAGTGATGAAAAAAACAAAAGGTATTATTCTTGCTGGTGGTTCTGGCACTCGTCTTTATCCGGTCACTATGGCGGTAAGCAAGCAGTTGCTACCTATTTATGACAAACCCATGATTTATTATCCATTGTCAACACTGATGTTGGCTGGGATTCGTGACATCCTTATTATTAGTACGCCACAGGACACTCCACGCTTTGAGCAATTACTGGGCGATGGTACTCAATGGGGGTTAAGGATTGAGTACCGCGTCCAGCCCAGTCCGGATGGTCTTGCCCAAGCATTTATCATCGGTGAAGATTTCATAGGAGATGATAATTGTGCATTGGTATTAGGCGACAATATCTTTTATGGCCATGACTTACCGAAGTTACTTGAAAATGCAATGAAACGTGAAGATAGCGCAACGGTATTCGCCTACCACGTTAACGATCCCGAGCGTTATGGCGTTGTTGAATTCAATGAAACGGGTAAAGCAATTAGCCTTGAAGAGAAGCCCGCCGTCGCAAAAAGTAACTATGCTGTTACCGGATTGTATTTTTACGATAATAAAGTCATTGAAATGGCGAAACAGCTCAAACCTTCAGAAAGAGGTGAGCTGGAAATTACGGATATCAATCGGCTTTATTTAGATGAAGGAAACCTCTCAGTAGAAATTATGGGAAGGGGTTTTGCGTGGCTCGATACTGGCACACATCAAAGCTTAATCGAAGCAAGTAACTTCATTGCTACAATAGAAGAACGTCAAGGATTAAAGGTTTCATGCCCTGAAGAAATCGCGTTCCGTAAAGGTTTTATCGATGCAGAACAGCTTAAAAAACTGGCGCAGCCGTTAATTAAAAATAACTATGGAAAATATTTACTTAAGCTCACAGGTAAATAAAACCAGGGTGAGATAAGTAAAATTTATTTAGAATAATGAAATTTATATTAATCATATGAAAAAAATTTTAATAACGGGTGCTACAGGATTTTTGGGATCGAGACTCTATGATTTATTAGCACAGCGAGAATACGACGTCACTGGAACATCACGCAATACGCAACAGCAGGATAAAAAGATTTTTGCTACCGGCGAGATTGACACTTTTTCTCACTGGCAGGACATTTTGGCTGATTGTGAGTGTGTTATTCATGCCGCTGGTAGGGCGCATATTCTTAAGGACGATCCTGAAAAAGCTGCTGAAGAATTTCATCGGGTGAATTGTACGGCAACGCTAGCACTCGCTGAAGCTGCTTATGCGGCAGGTGTTAAACACTTTATCTTTATAAGCTCTGTAGGGGTTAATGGAGATGGTAACAATGGGCCGGAATCACCATTCAGTGAGCAATCCCTCCCCGCGCCGAAATCTTTATATGCTGCATCTAAATATGAAGCTGAAAAGAAACTAACTGAAAAATATCATAAAAGTAGTATGGGTGTAACAATCATAAGGCCAGTACTCATTTGTGGTCCTGATGCCCCTGGCAATATTCAACGCTTATTAAAACTAGTTCATTCGGGTATCCCGCTTCCTTTCAAAAATATTAAAAACAAAAGAAGCATGGCTTCTCTTGATAATGTTTGTGATTTTATTATCCATTGCGTTGAACATTCAGAATCGAAAGGTGAAACCTATCTCTTTTCGGATCAAGAAGAGCTGTCAATTGGTGAAATTGTTTCTGCGTTGGCAAAAGGGATGAACAAGTCAGTTCGACTATTTAGTCTTCCGCCGTCAGCATGCAAACTTCTCTTCTCAGTTGCAGGCAAGAAAAGAATTCACGATCAACTTTTTGGCTCGATTAGTGTTAATAGCGCTAAATCTCGCATGACAGGGTGGACTCCAGTCACCACAATAAGCGAGACGCTATACAAAACAGGGCAAAAATTCAGAAAGGAAGAAATGTGATCTCGTTAATACCCGCTATTATCGTGTCATTCCTGGTGGCAACAACAATGACCGGAATGATGCGTAGTTACGCCATTCGCAAAAATATTCTGGATATCCCCGTTGATCGTAGTTCACACACGATACCTACCCCCCGTGGTGGAGGCGTTGCAATTGTCCTTGCATTCTGCATTTTACTGGTCGCTGCCTACTTAGCTGAAGCCGTTCCTTTGGATACAGCGCTGGCACTTTTACTACCAGGATTGCTCACCGCCATCGTGGGGTTTCTTGACGACCATGGTCACATCCGTGCCGGGGTGCGTCTTTTTTTTCACTTTTTGTCAGCTGCGTCAGCGCTCTACTTTTTGTCAGGATTTCCGGGAATCGTTATAGGGGGTTATGGGATTCAGTTAGGATGGGCAGGCATTTTGTTTGGGTTGTTTTTTTTAGTGTGGATGCTCAATCTATATAATTTTATGGACGGTATTAACGGAATTGCAGGATGCCAGGCAATTACCTTTGGTTTGCAAAGCTTAATTGTGATTGCATTATCAACAACTGCAACGTTGCCTTTGGACACAATGTTGTGTTTAGGGCTGTTAGCGGGTTCAAGTGCAGGTTTTCTGTTATGGAATTATCCCAAAGCAAAAATATTTATGGGAGATGCAGGCAGCGGTTTCTTAGGAATGACAATCGGTATACTCGTTTTAATTGTTACACGAGAAAATAATAATTTGTTTTTCGCGGAAATCATTTTACTCGGTGTGTTTATTGTCGATGCGACGTTAACGCTAATACGTAGAATTCTGCGTGGCAAGAAGCCTTATGAAGCACATGCATCACATACTTATCAAATATTATCTCGTCGTTTCGATTCCCACACGCCTGTTACAGCTGCAAGTGTATTAATTAGCATTTTTTGGTTGATGCCATTCTCACTCGCTGCTGCAACCGCTAAAATAGATGGCCTTTTCGCTCTGGCGATAGCATGGGCACCGCTGGTTGTCGTTGCATGGCGCTGCGGCGCTGGTGTTAAAGACAAAACGTAGGAACTTCTTTTTACTATCAGGTCACGACTGGATGTGTGACAAATAATCCAGCCAGTTAATCGCATCCTGCACAATGAAATAGGAAAATCATGCTAATCTGGTTTGTCTCTTTGCCAAGAGTATATAAAAGAATAATATGTCTTACTATTGATATTATTCTACTTATTTTTTCTTTTTGGTTGGCTTTTTGGCTAAGAATCGATGCTTTAATGCCTATTACTAGCGTTAATCACTGGGTTTTAGTGATGTTTAATACGCTGGTTACGTTGCTGATTTTTATTAAGCTTGGATTGTACAGGGCCGTTCTTCGCTATCTGAGTGCAAAAGTTTTTATCGCAGTTACTTTAGGTATGGTTTTATCAGCCGCGCTCTTAGTGATGCTTGCGTTTTATACTAATATTTATTTACCTCGAACAATACCAGCTATCTATTTTGCTTTTGGTCTCTTGCTTATTGCCGGCTCAAGGCTATTGATAAGAATGTTATTAAACCGAGCAATGAATTTAGGTATCAAAGTCATTATTTACGGTGCAGGACCGTCCGGTCGCCAACTTTTGCCTGCATTGAGTCAGGCGGCAGAATATTATCCTATCGCATTTGTAGATGAAAATGAGCGTCTGCAAAACACCATTATTCATGGCGTGACAGTTTATAGTCCTGAAAAGCTGCGTTGGTTAGTTGAAAAAAATGATGTGAAAAAAATATTGTTGGCTATGCCAACAGCAAGTCGTGAACATAAGCGTGAAGTAATTTCTATGCTTGACGGTTTAACCTGCGAAGTTCTGTCGATTCCAAGCATGGTTGAGCTGGTTGAGGGTAAAGCAACAATTGATACTATTAAAAAGGTTTCTATAGCTGATCTCTTGGGCAGGGATCCAGTTGCGCCTTTGCCAATGTTGATATCAAAAAATATTAAAGAGAAGGCTGTTTTAGTTACTGGCGCTGGCGGATCCATAGGTTCGGAGCTGTGCCGTCAGATTGCGATTAACAGACCAGTCACCCTGGTGCTCTATGAGATTTCAGAATTCTCACTGTACGCCATTGAACGTGAAATTAGCGCATTAAATGAAGCACAGAATTTAGAAATTAAAGTGGTTCCTATCCTTGGCAATGTGCAGGAACAACCTCACCTTGAGAGGGTAATGAAGAAATTCTCCATTGAAACAGTTTACCATGCAGCGGCGTATAAACATGTGCCATTGGTGGAATACAATGTTTATGATGGCGTTACAAATAATATTTTTGGTACCCTGAAATGTGCTAATGCTGCAATTAACTGCGGTGTGAAAAAATTTGTTCTAATTTCGACTGATAAGGCTGTTCGCCCAACAAATACAATGGGTGCATCAAAAAGAATGGCCGAATTGGTTTTACAATCGCTGTCTGTGAAACAGCATAACACCTGCTTTTGCATGGTGAGATTTGGTAACGTTTTGGGCTCATCGGGTTCCGTTGTACCGCTGTTTGAGAAACAAATCGAAGCAGGTGGCCCAATTACATTGACCCATCCGGATATCATTCGCTATTTCATGACTATTCCTGAGGCTGCACAGCTAGTGATTCAGGCGGGGGCAATGGGAAAAGGTGGCGATGTATTTGTACTCGATATGGGTGAGCCTGTCAGAATTATGGACCTCGCGCATCGAATGATTACGTTGAGTGGTTTAAGGGTCAAAAACAACGAGACCGGTGAAGGTGATATTGCGATTCAGATTACAGGCCTGCGTCCAGGTGAAAAGCTTTTCGAAGAATTATTGATTGGCGATAATGTTGATAAGACACAGCACCCACGTATTCTCACAGCCCATGAAATAATGCTGGATTATGATGTGCTCAGTCACTATCTCGAGCAAATTCAACAGGCTTGTGTTTCATTTGACCAGGCTAAAATACGTGAAGTGCTAATTGCTGCTCAAACAGGCTTTAAACCTTCTGATGACATGTGCGACATGTTGTCCTGAAAAATTGATGTCATTAAATTAGCGACGCTATCCGAATAAAATATCCAGGTAGACTTAAAATGATTGTTACATCTACTTCTATTCCAGACGTTTTGATTTTTGAACCCAAAAAATACGATGATGATCGTGGCTATTTCTATGAAAGTTTCAACCATCGTTTGTTTGAAGAGGCGGTAGGAAGACCGGTCACCTTCGTGCAGGATAATCAATCACAATCCAGGCAACGTGTGATTCGAGGTCTGCATTTCCAAACTGCGCCCAGTGCTCAGGGTAAACTTGTTCGCTGTGTCTCAGGCGAGGTTTATGATGTGGCTGTAGATATCCGTCCTGATTCACCAACATTTGGTCAGCATGTTGGTGTGCATCTCTCTGACGAAAACCGTAAACAGTTATGGATACCTGAAGGGTTCGCGCATGGTTTTGCTACGCTCAGCGAAACAGCAATTTTCCTGTATAAAACCACTAATTATTATGATCCCGCTAGCGAACGTTCAGTACTATGGAGTGATGAAGACTTAAACATTGACTGGAAGATAGCGAATCCGGTGTTATCTGATAAGGATATGGCAGCACCACTTTTTAAAAATATTCTGGAAGCTAAACGTGGACATTAAAATTATTCCTCTGCAAACCCATGGCGATGAGCGTGGTTCACTGGTTTCTCTGGAACATGAGAATAATATTCCTTTTGAAATCAAACGTGTTTACTACATGTTTAACACCGGTAAAGATGTTAAACGTGGTTTTCATGCTCATAGACGATTAAAGCAGGTCGCAATTGCTGTGCGAGGGTCGTGCAGGTTTATTCTCGACGACGGCCACGAGAGAGTGAGTTTGCTTCTGGATAATCCGGCGCAGGGATTGGTCATCGAATCGTTTGTCTGGCGAGAAATGGTCGATTTCTCAGAAGATTGTGTGCTGATGGTGTTGGCTAATGAACATTATGATGAGAGCGATTATGTGCGTAATTATGAGGAGTTTCTCAGCTCAGTCCATGGAGAAAACTAATCATGCCCACTTCTGACTGGATTTTAACTGATGACGAGTTTATGAAACCGTCGTACAGAATTAGCCCATTTTCGACGTCATCAATAGCCATAAATAGTGCTCTTCCAGCGAGTAATGAATGTGAGCTTTTTTTCGCGAACAGATTTCCGGGCTATCAGCAGCAGTACCTGCTCAAAGCCAGGCATGGTATTACGCTCGCACTTCAAAACCTGGCCCTGAACCTTGAAGATAAGGTGACGGTGTTAACCACGACAGGCAATCTGTATGTAAGCGGTTGTGTGACAAAGGCCGTTGAAAAAGTCTGCAAGTGGGACCGTATTCTTGATGAAACCACTAAAGCTATTCTCGTTGTTCATGAATTCGGCAAAGTATATCCGGACATGGACAGCCTCTATCAACTGGGCCTTCCAGTTATTGAGGATTATGCACATTCGTATAACTCGTACTCAACTAGCTCAGGGAAGGGAGATTTCATTCTTTATAGTTTTCCGAAGTACTTTCCGGTGCAATTTGGCGGTATCCTTCTCAGTCGAAATATCGTAAAGCATGACGAGCAACTCACTAAACCGCAAGCACAATACGTAAAAAATGTTGTTTCAGCTTACTCAAATAATGTAGATGAAATTGCAAAAAAGCGATGGGAAAACTACCGTTACCTGGTCAATGCGTTTTCGTCAAGATCGGTTTTACCTCGCTTTACATTTGAAGCGAATGAAACACCCTCAGTCTTTATGTTCTGCGCACCAGAAAACATCGACTTGAACAAACTCAAGACTTTTATACAGCGTCACGGCGTAGAATGCAGTGTGTTTTATGGTGAACAAACATTTTTTATACCCTGTCATGAGAAGTTGAATGCGACTGATCTTGAATATTTCGTATATCTGTATGACGTATTCATTAGCGGAGAATACTCGTGAAGCTTGAAAATATCAGCCTTGGTGAAAACGTCACTGTTGATCCAAGCACAAGCATCAATAACTTAAAGCTCGGTAATAATGTTAAGATCGCAAAGCGTTGTTCGATTTTTGGTTCTAAAGAGCATGTACTCGAAATTGGTGACGATAGCTATGTAGGAATGAATACTATCTTAAATGGATATAGTGCAAAATTAAAAATTGGATCAAATGTCAGTATCGCACAAAATGTGAATATTATGACAGACTCGGGTCCAAATGCGAGCTCAGAACTTCAGAAAATATATCCTATTATAAAAGAAGAAATCACTATCAGTGATCACTGTTGGATCGGTGCTTCGGTTATCATAATGCCCGGTGTGACGTTAGGGAAATATTGTATTGTTGCTGCTAATAGTTTTGTTGATAAATCTTTTGATGATTATTCAATTGTTGGTGGGACACCTGCCAGGCTACTTAAGAGAATTGAACCAGAATTACTTCAAAAGGATTAAGTTGTGACTCGTATTTCATGTAATGACAAGTATGAAGTGTGTCTGACGGATGAGGCAGACGGCGTAAATCTGTTTTCTGATAAAGTCTTTATCGAGCACCAGATTTCTGTACAAAATAAAAAAGCGCTTACCTTTTCTTTAATCACGACAGCAGATAAAAAAGTACTTATCACACAAACTTTTGCTCATGACGTAACCTCGTCAGAATGGCTGGCCCCAATTACAGGTGCGTTTGGCGCGATGGAGGCAAGCGAGTACGTTACGTTAGATGAAATTGAGTTCTTTGTGAGTTCATTAACCACATACCTGTGTAATAGTGAAGGTGCTGAAAGTATTCAATGGCGTCTTCCACCGCTTTATTACAAAAACAAAGTACATACTAAGCTACAAAATGTCCTTTATCGATTTGGGTGGAAGATAAAAGAGTTCGACCTTAACTTCCATTTGCCCGTTACAAACTATGAATTATTCCGGAGTAATCTCAGCAGTAGTAAAAGAAGAGAACTCAATCGAATTACCAAAACGAATACTGAATTTGGTGAGGCGGTCACGGACGAACAGCGAAGAGAAGTTTACGATATCATTAAACTTAATCGAGAAAGTCAGGGTTATCCTATGACTATGCCTTGGGAGGCTATCGCAAAACTTGCGACTGCCATAGGCCAGAAGATTAGGTTTTATTCTCTTAAACGCGAACAGGACCTGTTAGCAGGTGCTATTTGTCTTGTGCTGGACAGTGATAATTTATATGTATTTTATTGGGGCGAAAATCCTGAATTCAGAAAAGATTCAACAATTGTTAAGCTTGCAGAAGGCATTTACCTTAATGCATTGGAGGCGGGGTTCTCTACACTCGATATTGGCACATCAACCAATCATTCAGAACCTAATCAGGGATTGATTAACTTTAAAGAAAATATTGGTTGTCAGGTTACACAGAAACTCACTCTCATTTTTGATAAAGATGAAAAATAATATGAAAATCGATTTCCTTAATCTGCAAAAAATAAACGAGCGTGACGGTAATGAAATGGCCGATGCATGCAAAGATGTCATCAGTTCAGGTTACTATATCGGTGGACCTAAAGTTGAGGCATTTGAAAATGAGTTTGCAGAGTTTTGTGGCGCCCGCTTCTGTTTAGGCGTAGCTAACGGGCTTGATGCACTTAATTTGGTACTGCGTGCATGGAAAGCATTGGGTTTGTTGCAAGATGGCGATGAAGTTATCGTACCAGCAAACACCTATATTGCGTCAGTGTTGGCTGTGAGTGAAAACAACCTGGTACCGATTTTGGTTGAACCTGATTATGAAACATTCAATCTAACAGCTAAATCCATACAGGCTGCGATGACGTCTAAAACAAAAGTGATCCTTCCTGTCCACCTCTATGGGCAACTGGCGCCGATGGATGAGATTATGGCCCTTGCGGAAGAGCATGGATTGCTGGTGTTGGAGGACAGTGCACAAGCTCACGGTGCCAGCATTGGCGGCAAGCGGGCAGGCGCTTGGGGACATGCAGCCGGTTTTAGCTTCTATCCTGGTAAAAACCTTGGAGCGCTGGGCGATGCAGGTGCAATTACGACAAACGACAAACAACTTGCAGAGACCGTTTCCGCTTTAAGAAACTACGGTTCACATAAAAAATACGAGAACATTTATCGTGGCGTGAATAGCCGACTTGATCCTGTACAGGCCGCGATGCTGAGTATCAAATTAAGGCGTCTTAATGAAGATACAGAACATCGTCGCAAGGTTGCTACACTGTATTTAGACAATATCAAAAATGCACATGTTGTTCTCCCGCATGTGATGCGTCGTGAATCTCATGTATGGCATTTATTTGTGATCAAGACCGCACATCGTGCTGAGCTCCAGACATGGCTAGCCAATAATGGAATTCAGACCTTGATTCATTATCCTATTCCACCTCATAAGCAACAGGCTTATCACTCGCTGGAACACTTACAATTGCCTGTGACTGAGAAGATTCACGATGAAGTATTGTCAATACCTGTCTCACCCGTGCTGACAGAAGAAGAAGTTATGTACGTGGTACAAAAGATTAATGAATTTTCACTTTAAGAAAAAAACTGATGCGAGCTTTATTTAGTGTAACATTCTGGACTGGTTTATTGACGCTGTTCAGGATGGCTATTGGTTTTATTATTACAAAGTTTGTAGCTATCTATGGTGGGCCATCTGGAGTGGCCCTCTTAGGGCAATTACAAGCGATAATTACAACTTTTAACGGAGTTATTAATGCGCCTGTTAGTAATGGTATTGTAAGGTATACGGCTGAGAATCATGAAGAAGGCATTGAAAAATGTACACCGTGGTGGCGAGCCGGTGTAAAATATGCAATTGGCTTATATTTTATTATATTAATTCTGGTTTTTTTATTTTCTAAGAAAATGGCAGGTGCATTTCTCTCAGATGAAAATAATTACTGGCTCATAATTGTCGCAGGAGCTTTACTTCCTTTTACTGCCTTAGGTACTCTCATTAACTCTGTTATTAACGGTACAAAAGAGTATAAAAAGTATGTCTTAGTGGGGATGGCGTCCACATTGCTTTCATTTTTTGTAATGATGTGGTTGATCTATCGACATCATTTTCATGGGGCGCTACTTTCAGTTTGTATTCAGTATGCATTAGTTGGTGTTTTTTCTATACTATTTGTTTGGCGTCAGAAGTGGTTTAAGTTTAAAAATTTTTTTGGAAGAACAAATAAAGAAAATATGTCCGGCATTGCTGGTTATATTTCTATGGCAATCATCAGTGCTATTGCTCTTCCGGCATCATTACTCCTCATTCGTAATGATATGGCAAGTGAGCTTGGTTGGGTGGTCACCGGCCAGTGGCAGGCAGTATGGCGCATCTCGGAAGTGTATCTAAGTGTATTAACACTCGCTCTGGGCGTTTACTATCTGCCAAAATTGTCCTCTCTGAAAGATAAAGACAAACTGCTTAGCGAAGTTAAAACCACCAGTCACATTATGTTTGCGCTGGCGGGGGTTATGGCATTATCCGTCTATTTTCTTAAAGATTTTATCATCCTGTTTTTGTTCTCACCCGAATTTTTGCCCGCACGGAGCCTTTTCTTCCTCCAGCTAATTGGAGATTGTTTAAAGCTCAATAACTGGGTTTATTCTTATCCAATGTTAGCGCGCGGTTCAACAAAATGGTATATATTCCTTGAATTGTTTTTTGCCACACTTTTCTATCTCATTACGCTTACTCTTCTAAAAACAACATCAGTTGGGGTAGAGTCCGTATTGTATTCCTATATTTTTGTTCAGGCTTTGTGCTTCATATTCTTACGTTTTTCGCTTAAATATATTATTCGATGAGTTTACATAAATGACAGATCTTACCTATGCTATGCCATGCTATAATCATAGCCAATACCTTGTCGAAGCTTTAGATTCTATTAAAGCTGATATTGGAACTCATAACTTAGAATATCAGTTATTAATAATCGATGACGGCTCAACCGACGATTCAGTTGATGTCATCGATGCATGGCATTCACAAAATCCACAGATAAATTTGCGCCTGATAAAGCAAGTGAATCATGGCATCGCGAAAACTGTTAATAAACTTTACAATACATCTGAAGGTCAGTTTGTCCGCCTCTGTGCATCTGATGATACCATTGTTGCTGGCAGTTCTGCTGCAATGATAACAGCAGCCAAATATGATGATAAGATTGAATGTGTTTTTGGTGATGGCATCGTTATAGACAATGATAGCAAACATATCACTGACAGCTTCATTACTTATCACGGCGGCAATCCTTCAAGGTTCAGAGACAACGTTAATATCCCGGATAAACTTATTGCGAACTGGTGTATTGCTGGGCCTTGTATCCTTGTGCGTCGTCGTTTTTTTGAAGCCTACCAGTATGATGAAAACTCACGCATCGATGATTTCGACTTTTTCCTTAATTTGTTTAAAAAACAAGGTGCCGTTTTCTACTTAGATGAGCAAGTTTGCGCTTATCGCATCCATGCAACGAATACCTCAAAAGTTAAGGATGTTCCTACCCGGATTAAAAACTTACAATCATTTTGTTACTTAATTGAAAAGTATCTTAATGAAAAGGATTTAGCCTATCTAAAAGCTCTGCTTAAATCCAAAAGATACTTAACAAAGTGCAAGATTAATTTCCTGAAAAAAGAATATATCAGGGCTGTGATTAATTTCGGCTTAAGTAAGTTCTACTCATTGGTAAGTTGAATAGTCTGATTTTATAAAGTCCTACATTAGGCGTAATAGTGATGAAGCATGTTATTAATCGGTTGTCCTTTTATATAATGGCACCAATTTTGATACAAATGATGCTGTTTCTTCTTTGTTTTAATGTGACAGCAGAAATGTTTCTTTATTCTCTTTTTTACCTTGGATCATTACTCTTTTTAGTCTTGTTTTTTGAGTTAATTTTCCGAAAGAAATTCGATATAGAAACATTGTTTGACAATGTATATGGTGGTGTCTCTTCAATTGATCGGTTGGTGTTAAAAGCTTTAGGCTTGTTAATTATACTATTGTTTCCTTTAGATGTTTATTTTAATGGTTTCAAATTACTCAATCCTTCATCCTATGCCGAGTTTTATGGGGCTGGGCGCTATGTCAGACACATTACTTCAATGTGCTGGATGCTGGTGCCTGTTGCTTATCTAATTCAAAAAAATAACCCTTGGCTTGCCCGCTTATTTATATTTTCGTCAATCATACTTCCGGTTCTTATGATTGACCGAAATCGTCTGTTGATGTCTTTTTTCTGTTATTTTTTAATTTTGTATGCTCGTTTTAAATCAATTAGCGTGCGTCAACGTAAATCAGAATTTCGCAGAGTCAAGATCGGGATTTACTCTTTGGTATTGTTGCTACCTTTTGCCTTTGCTATGTTGGGCTTTTACCGGAGTGGCAGTTCCTTTTCTATCGAGTCTTCAGGGAATTACATAGTTTATGGCAAGTTTCCCCTAACCGATTTTTTCGAGATTATGCCACCGGCTATTAAACAAATATTATTATATATTACCACCCCTATATTAAATTTCACCCATGTAGCATCTACCGGATTTCACAACGAACAGTTTCTATTAAGCCAAATATCACCATTTTCTCGCGATGAATATCCAACCTATCCATTCTCACCGGTGTTGATTGCACGATATAATGTCGGAACTGAGTTTTATCCGTTCCTGCTTTATAGTGGCTTATCTATGGTTTTTCTGGCCATGTTTATTGTTGTTTTAACTTACGCTGCCGTCTTCCAATGGTTTAGTAAGTCCCAGGGCTTCTTTTCGTGGCTGCTTTTCTTAAAAATGACTTATCTCATGATATTTCTTGGATTCGCTCCTCAGTTTTTTATACTGCTTAATATTATGAGCTCAATAATGATATTTCTTATCTACCTGTTTTCAGAGTTTCTAAAGCTTTGTTTGGTAGGTAATGCAAAAAAAATTAGTGCGAGGCAGTAATGGACGGACACAACGTTGCAGTACTTTTAGCTGCATATAATGGAATGGCTTGGATTGACGAACAGATTGAAAGCATTTTGATGCAAGAGAGAGTAAATGTTCATCTGTTTATCAGTGTCGACATTAGTACCGATGATACTTATGACCACTGTCTGAAACTTGCCGATAAGTTTAAAAATATTCAAGTATTGCCCTATGGTAAGAAGTTCGGGGGGGCAGCGCGCAATTTCTACCGCTTGATTAACGATGTAGATCTGACAGCATACGATTACATTTCTTTTGCTGATCAAGACGATATTTGGAAAGTGAATAAACTGGCCAGAGCCATAGATGTCATGAAAGAAGGTCAATATGACTGTTTCTCAAGCAATGTTACTGCTTTTTGGAGCGATGGAAGACGTGTTCTGATTAAAAAATCGCAAAAGCAAGTTGAGTATGATTACTTTTTTGAATCAGGTGCTCCCGGCTGTACACACGTTTTAACGAATGCAGTTGCCCAAAATCTGAAAGCATTTATTCAGGTTCGACGTGATCGTGTAGATCAGATAGCATTACATGACTGGCTAATTTATGCCTATGCTCGTGCAAATGGGTATAAATGGATCATCGATACATGGCCAGGTATGCTGTATCGTCAGCATGACAGTAATCAGTTTGGCGCTAATGGTGGTTTTGACGCCATCGTGCGCAGATTAAAAATGATAAGAAATAAATGGTATTTGACAGAAATCAGACGAATCGCAAATGTTCTTGATAAGGAAAATCTACCATTTTTAGTAAACTGCCTTGATCGTGGATATCTTGGCCATCTCTACATGGCGTTAAATATTCATAAAGTCCGAAGAAAACTTGTGGACAGAGTAACATTAGCTTTATTGCTGGTTTTTGGTTTGATGAAATAAACATCCATATTGTGCCTCACGGCATTAGCTGCTAAGCGTTAGCTTTGAACGATAGCGGTTAAAGGTATAAAATCTCTATTTGGCCTGAGAGTCTCATGCTTTCAGTAGTATCACCTGACAGGAGTATATAATGTCTAAGCAGCAAATCGGCGTCGTGGGTATGGCCGTGATGGGACGTAATCTGGCACTCAATATCGAAAGCCGTGGCTACACCGTGTCCATCTTCAATCGTTCTCGTGAAAAAACGGAAGAAGTGATCGCTGAAAATTCGGGTAAAAATCTTGTTCCTTTTTACGACGTACAGTCATTTGTTGAATCCTTAGAGACGCCTCGCCGTATTCTTCTGATGGTTAAAGCAGGTGAGGGGACAGATAAAGCTATTGAGTCGTTAAAACCTTATCTTGATAAGGGAGACATCATTATTGATGGCGGCAACACCTTCTTTGAAGACACTATTCGACGTAATCGTGAATTGTCTGAAGAGGGCTTTAACTTTATCGGTACGGGCGTATCCGGTGGCGAAGAGGGCGCTCTCAAAGGGCCTTCAATCATGCCAGGTGGTCAAAAGCATGCCTATGAGCTGGTTGCACCAATCTTAACGAAAATTGCCGCTGTTGCTGAGGATGGCGAGCCCTGCGTTACTTATGTCGGCCCTGACGGTGCAGGTCATTATGTAAAAATGGTTCACAATGGCATCGAATATGGTGACATGCAGTTGATTGCAGAAGCCTACTCTTTGTTGAAAGGGGGGCTGAACGTCACCAATGAAGAACTTGCCGGCATTTTTACTGAGTGGAATGAAGGTGAGCTCAGCAGTTACCTGATCGATATCACTAAAGACATCTTCACTAAAAAAGATGAAGATGGTCATTATCTCGTGGATGTCATTCTTGACGAAGCAGCAAATAAAGGTACTGGCAAGTGGACCAGTCAGAGTGCGCTCGATTTAGGTGAACCTCTTTCTCTGATTACTGAGTCTGTATTTGCTCGTTACATTTCTTCATTGAAAGAACAACGCGTTGCAGCCTCAAAAGTTCTGTCTGGTCCTGAATCTGTAGCTGCAGACAATAAAGCTGAATTTATCGAAAAAGTGCGGCGTGCGCTTTACCTCGGTAAAATTGTCTCTTATGCACAAGGTTTTTCTCAGTTACGTGCCGCTTCTGATGAGCATAACTGGGATCTTAACTACGGAGAAATCGCGAAAATTTTCCGTGCCGGCTGCATCATTCGTGCCCAGTTCTTGCAGAAGATTACTGATGCCTACGAAGAAAAAAGTGACATCGCTAACTTATTATTAGCACCGTATTTTACGAAAATTGCTGATGACTATCAGCAAGCACTGCGCGATGTCGTTGCTTATGCTGTGTTAAATGGTATTCCTGTACCAACCTTCTCTGCAGCAGTTGCTTATTATGACAGCTATCGTGCTGCTGTATTACCTGCGAACCTTATCCAGGCTCAAAGGGATTATTTTGGTGCTCATACATATAAGCGCACTGATAAAGAAGGTGTTTTCCACACTGATTGGTTAAATTAAGCTTCCGGGCCTCCTTGTTGAAGGAGGCCTTTTCCTTACATGATACTTTCATGTTATCTCGTTTATATTTCCTTCGAGATTGTTATCTTTGAGGATTGATACGTTCTGAGTTTGATAAACCCATGAATTCAC